>JAESFX010000035.1_pt1 | contig 342671 bp, 337 predicted proteins | sample 9269501 | NCBI WGS metagenome assembly JAESFX01 (sample SAMN14515570, study PRJNA621655) | algae metagenome | isolation source: Desmonostoc geniculatum HA4340-LM1 and co-occurring heterotrophs from cave... | place: USA: Maniniholo cave, Kauai, Hawaii | collected 2009-07-28 | reverse complement strand
GGGGGGCCCCCCCCCCCCCCGCCGCGCGCGCGGCGGCGCGCCCAAATCAACGCGGCGTGCCGGGGCCTTGGCCCCGGCACTCCGGTTGATGACGTGCGCTTACTTCTGCAGTTCGGTCCAGATCGCGGTCATGTATTCCCGCGATTTTTCGCTGCAGACCGGCAGGAACACGCCATTGGCCTTGTGCTCTTCCGGGATCACCACTTCGGGCGCGCTGGCCATTGCGGGGTCCATGAAGGGCTCCGACCCCGAAACCCCGTTCGCGTATTTCGCGAAGTTCGAGATCAGCGCCGCATTCTCGGGCTGCAGGATGAAGTCCATGAAGGCATAAGCCTCATCCACGTTCTGCGCGTCTTTCAGCAGCATCACGCTGTCCATCCACAGGGTGTAGCCCTCTTTCGGATAGCCATAGACCACGGTCGGCACGTTCTCACGCACCCGCATGGTCGAGCCGTTCCAGTTGACCGAGGCCGCCCAGTCCTTGTTCGACATCTTTTCGGTCGCGCCATAGTCCATGGCGATCCAGTTCGGCTTTGCCGCCAGCAACCCGTCGCGCACCTTTTTCAGGACCTCAAGGTCTTCGCTGCACGGCTCGCCGCCGTAGTACAGGGTGGCAAGGCTGATGATGTCGGTCATTTCCGGCACCACGTTGATCTTGCCCTTCAGCTCATCCGGCACTTCCAGCCAGACGGCGCTGGTGTTGATGTCACCGGAATAGACGGCGGTATCGACGGCAATGCCGACCGAGCCCCACTGCCACGGGATCGAGTTGGTGCGGCCGGGATCCCAGACCACATCCTTCCACTCAGGTGCGATGTTGGCATGGTTCGGTAGGCGGGCGAGGTCCAGCGGGACGGTCAGGCCCTTGTCGGCGAAGATGGTCACATAGTTGGCTGAGGGCACAACAAGGTCAAACCCGTGCCCGCCCGCCTCGATCTTGGCCAGGGCCACGTCGTTGCTGTCGTAGTCGGTCACCGTCACGGTGATCCCGGTCTCGGCCTTGAACTTCTCCAGCAGCTCGGGGGACGTGTAGTTGCCCCAGTTGTAAAGCTGCAGCACCCCTTCGGCCGAAGCGAGGCCGGTCGTGGCCATCAGAAGGGCGGTTGCGGTCACAAATCTTTTCATCAGAAGTCTCCCGGTTGGTTTTTCAGGTTTTCTTGCGCGTCAGAAGGAAGAACGCGGTCAGCAGCACGACCGTCAGGCCCAGAAGCATGGTCGAGACGGCGTTGATTTCGGGCGTCAGCTGGCGCCGCATCTGGCCCAGCATGTAGGTTGGCAGAGTATCCTGCCCGCCTGATTTCACGAACTCAGTAATCACCACGTCGTCAAGGCTGATGACAAAGGCCAACATCGCCCCGGCAATCATCCCCGGCGCGAGAAGCGGCAGCGTCACCAGCCGGAAGATCTGCCACGGCGTAGCATAAAGGTCGGCGGCGGCAGTTTCCAGCGTCAGGTCCATCCCTTCCAGTCGCGCGCGGATCGGCAGGTAGGCGAAAGGAATGCAAAAGGCAGAATGGGCAAGGATCAGGTAGCCAAGCCCCGTGGTCAGCGCGCCCATCCCGTTGGCCGTCAACCAGACCTTGACCAGCCCGAAGACAATCATCAGCGCCACGGCCGTCACGATCTCGGGCACCATCAAGGGCTGGTTGATCATCACATAGATCAGGGTCTGCCCCTTGAACGCCCGCCGCCGCGTGGTGCCCAACGCCGCCATGGTGGCCACGGTGGTCGAGATGACGGCGGCAAAGCTGGCAATGATCAGCGACCGCAGGGTGGCGTCCTTGACCTGTTGGTTGTCCCAGGCCTTGGCATACCAATCCAGCGAGAACCCGCCCCAGATCGCAAGCGATGTGCTGGCGTTGAAGGAATAGGCGACCAGCGTGAAGATCGGCAGGTAAAGGGCCACGAACACGATGATCGCCGTGGTGGCAAAGCCGGGCAGGCGGGCGACCTGAAAGCCACGCTCAGCCATGGGACGACCCCTTGTTGGCATAGCGCACATAGACCAGCAGCGCGACCATCACGATCACCAGCAGCAGCATCGACAACGCGGCCCCCAGCGGCCAGTTCTTGCCCTGCAGAAACTGAAGCTCGATGAAGTTGCCGATCATCATCTGCTTGCCGCCGCCCAGCACGCGCGGCGTGACATAGGCGCCCAGCGAGGGGACAAAGACAAGGATCGACCCGGCGATGATCCCCGGTTTGACGATGGGCAGGATCACCCGGCGCAAGACCTGCATCCGGCTGGCGTAAAGGTCATACCCGGCCTCCAACAGTTTCATGTCAAAGCGGTCGATGGCGGCGAACAAGGGCAGGACCATCAACGGCAGGTAGACATAGGTCATGCCGATGAAGATCGCGGTCTGGGTATACAGCACCTCGATCGGCGTGTCGGTGATGCCAAGGCCCATCAGGACGGTGTTCATCAGCCCTTCCTTCCGCAGCACCTCATTGATCGCGTAGGTGCGGATCAGAAGGTTGGTCCAGAACGGGATGGTGATCAGGAACAGCCACAGCGCGCGTTCCTTTGGTGGCCTTGTGGCGATGAACCAGGCGGTTGGAAAGCCCACAAGGAAGGTAAAGGCGGTCGTCATCAAGGACAGCCAGAGCGACCGCCAGAAGATCGCCAGATGCGCGTCGGCCAGCATCCATTCTTCGCTGAAGATGTCCTTGGACCACAGGATTCCGACCCAGCCATTGGTCGAGAAGTCCCAGACCACGTTGCCATGCTGGCCCGGCGTCAGGAAGGAATAGACAAGGACGATAAGCAATGGCCCCGAGGCCGCGAAGAACAGGATCACCAGCGCCGGCATGGACAAGATCCAGCCATTGCGGGCTGACGTGCGGATGGCGTTTTCTTCGGCGGGGCTCATCAGTCCTCCACCCGTTGTGCGGCGCCGGGGATGAAGGTGATGCCCACCTCTTGCCCCTGCACAAGGCCGCTTTCGCCGTCCGCCGGGCTTTGCAGGCGGGCGACGACCTCGGTCCCGTCGGCAAGGTGCAGGTGGCAATGCGTGTCGGTGCCGAAGTAAACCAGCGAGGCAACCCGCGCCTTGATCGCCCCGGCATCCGCCGCCCCAAGGCGCAGCTGTTCCGGCCGCAGCGCCACGGTGATGGGCCGCCCGGTGTCGCCCGCAGGCAGGGGCAGGGCGATCAGGTCGCCCGTTGGCAGCCGCACGCCGCCCGCCTCGGCTACACCGGTCAAAAAATTCGTCTCGCCGATGAAGCTGGCGACAAAGCGGTTCTTCGGGCGGGTGTAGATGTCCTTGGCGCTGCCAACCTGTTGCAGCTTGCCGTTCGACATCACGCCGATCCGGTCCGACATTGTCAGCGCTTCTTCCTGGTCATGGGTGACGAAGACAAAGGTGATGCCGGTTTCCATCTGCAGGCGCTTGAGCTCGATCTGCATTTCCTTGCGCAGCTTCAGGTCCAGCGCGGACAGCGGCTCGTCCAGAAGCAGCACCTTCGGCTGCGGCGCCAGCGCCCGGGCAAGGGCTACGCGCTGCTGCTGGCCACCGGAAAGCTGCGCCGTCTTGCGGCTGGCCAGCGCCTCAAGCTTCACCAGTGCAAGCATCCGGTCGGTTGTGGCGCGCACTTCGGCGGCTGGCTTGCCCAGCATTTGCAGGCCGAAGGCCACGTTTTCCGCCACCGTCAGGTGGGGAAACAGCGCATAGCTTTGAAACACCGTGTTCACAGGCCGCTTGTTCGGCGGCAGCGTGGTGATATCGGCCCCGTCCAACAGGATCGTCCCGGCCGAGGGCATCTCGAACCCCGCGATCAGGCGCAGGAGCGTGGTCTTGCCACAGCCTGACGGGCCAAGCAGCGTGAAGAACTCCCCCCGCCGGATATCCACCGACACATCGTCCAGCGCCCGCATCTGCGCGGCACCTTGGCCAAAGGCCTTGACGACATTGCGGGCAGAGATCGTCACCTCATCAGCCAAGGTCAGACCCCCTTCACTTTTGTTCATTTGATCATATTGAGACGCTGGATTGTGCGCTGACAAGCGATTCCTTCCCCGTCACTGCGCCATCGGTGCCCTTATGGCCCGCCATGGGGCGGCTTGCTCAAGCTGTGCGCACAGGGCGATCAGGGTTTCGTCCTGACCGAAAGCGGCCGCCAGATGGATGCCAATCGGCAGGCCTTCCGCACACCAGCCCAGCGGCACACTTGCCGCCGGCTGGCCCGAGGCATTGAACGCCGCACAGAAGGGCGAATAGGCGAAGATCCCTTCAGGACCGGTGCGGTAGGCGACGTAATCTTCGGTATTATGACTGAAGCGGCCAACCTTCGCAGGCGGTTCGGCCAGAGTGGCGGTCAACAGGATGTCCGGGCCCTGATCAAAAAACGCCGCCATTTCGCGCCCGAAAGCGTGGATTTCCCCCACCGCCTCAAGATAGCGGGTCGGGTGCAGGGTTTCGGCATGGGCGCAGGCGCCACGGCTGACACCCTCCACAAGGTCGGCAGTCAAGGGCCGCCCCTTCAACGCCGAGCGGATGCCAAGCGCGGTGCCCACGGCAACAATGTCGGTCCAGGCCCGCATCATTCCCAGAACATCGGCACGCGGCCGTGCAGGTTCGACGACATGCCCGAGGGATTCCAGCAGTTTGGCCGCCGATCTGACTGCCGAGGCCACCTCTGGGTGGATTTTTTCGCCGGTCAGGGTGGTGTCACACATGCCAATCCGCAACCGTCGGGGCGGGCGGCTGATCGCGGCGGCATGGCCCCGCGCCAAGGGCGGCGCCCAATAGGGCGCACCAAGGTCAGCGCCTTCGCAGGCGTCCAGCATGATCGCAGTATCGCGGACCGACCGGGTCAGGAACCCGTCAATCGCCATCCCGGCCCATCCCTCACCGGCGTAGGGGCCATCGGGTAGCCGCGCCCGCGTCGGCTTGAACCCGAACAGCGCGCAGTTCGAGGCCGGAATCCGCACTGATCCGCCCCCGTCCGACCCATGCGCAAAGGACACGATGCCAGCCGCCACGGCCGCCCCCGCCCCACCAGAGGACCCGCCCGCGGTATATTCAAGGTCCCACGGGTTCCGTGTCGGCCCGCCATAGACGGTCGCCTCGGTCGCGGCCCCGATCCCGCCTTCCGGTGCAGTCGTGCGTCCGAAAGTCACCACGCCTGTCGCCTTGATCCGCTTGAAGATGCTGCTGTCACCCCGATAGACCGTATTGGCCAGCAGACGGCTGCCATTGTGGCTGGGAAAATCCTTTGCCTCGATGCCAAGATCCTTGATCAGGAAGGGCACACCCCGGAACGGCCCCCTTGGCAGGCCCTCGGCAATCGCCTTGCGGGCAACGCCTTCTTGTACCAGAACCACCGCGTTCAGCGCATCATTCTGTGCCTCGACCGCTGCAAGCGCTGCGTCCAGGAGTTCGTCGGGCGTCACCTCTCCGGTGGCCACCAGACCCGCCAAGGCCGTTGCATCATCTGCGCCAAATTCCCAACTCATTCAGTCCCCCATCACCTTTCCCGAACCCTGCCGCCCCGCCCGCCATGTGGCAAGTCCATACTCGTCACCAGGGGGTCGGTTTCCAGAATTGGCCTGAAAGCGCCGAAAAGTTGGACTGAACCACCTCCCGGGTCAGGGTGCGATGCTGATGTCCTGCCGCAAGGTGCCGTCCGAGCCAAAGACCAGAATACGGTCGTCTTCGGTCACGACTGCAACCCAGCCTTCGCCAAAGGTCACGGCAGCAGCCTTCGTGCCCTGCGGCAGGGCAAGGTTTTCTGGTACAATCGGGGCCTTGGTGACAAAGGCCTGCGGCATGCGGGTGACAATCAGCGCCACCACCGTTATGAGCCCGCAGATCAAGGTGATCGTGAGCAGGATCACCAGCCATTTCAACAGCCGCAGGCTTGGCGGCAGCACCATCTCCTCCGAACTGTCGGGAGGGGCTAAAACTTGCGGGTCAGGATCGGACATGGACGAGGCTTTCGAGGATGGTGAAGATGCGGCGGCCGACGGGCTTTCCGCAGGCGGAACGCTTGCGGTCACCATTGGCGAAGATGCGCCCTTGCGCCTTGATAAGGCGCTTGCCGCCGCGGTGCCAGAGGAAGCGTCTTTGTCCCGCTCGCGCCTGATGCGGATGATCGCCGACGGGGACGTCTGTCGCAACGGCGTGGCGGTGACCGACCCCAAGGCCAAGGTCGCGACAGGTGAGGTCTATGTTCTGACCCTTGCCCCCGCCGCGCCGGTGGAGACCTTGGCCGAAGACATTCCGCTGACCGTAGTGTTCGAAGACGACGACCTGATCGTGATCGACAAACCCGCCGGGATGGTCGTGCATCCCGCGCCGGGGTCGCCTTCGGGAACGCTGGTCAACGCGCTCTTGCATCACTGCGGTGACACCCTTTCGGGGATCGGCGGGGAACGGCGGCCGGGGATCGTTCACCGGATCGACAAGGACACGACCGGGCTTCTGGTCGTTGCGAAATCGGACAGGGCGCATCACGGCCTGGCCCGGCAGTTCGAAGATCATTCGGTCACCCGCCGCTATGTCGCTGTGGTTCACGGCGTGCCACAGGCGTCGGACCCGCGGTTGCGGGGGTTGCGGGGCGTCAGCTTCGAGGCGGGCGGCATCCTGCGGATTGCCACCGGCCTTGCCCGCCACAAGACCGACCGGCAGCGTCAGGCCGTCGTGTGGGAAAGTGGCCGCCACGCCGTGACGCGTGCCCGGGTGATCGAGGGGTTTTCCGGCGAAGCGGCGCTGGTGGAATGCTGGCTGGAAACCGGGCGGACGCATCAGATCCGGGTCCACCTGTCCTATGCGGGGCACGGGCTTGTGGGCGACCAGACCTATGGCGGCACGCGGCGCCTGTCGGAAAAGGTCTTTGGCGCGGGGGCAGGGCGGGCCAACGCCTTCTCCCGGCAGGCGCTCCATGCGGCAAGCCTTGGCTTTGATCATCCAGTCACGGGCGAGAGGGTGGAATTCACCTCGCCCCTGCCGGACGATATGGCTGATCTGATCGCAGGCCTGCGGGGCGAGCCTTTGCCCGTGGACCAGTGACCCGCCCCAAGACCTTGGTGACGTTTTCGTGAGCCGAATGTCACAACGCTTCACATAACGGGCACTGACGCACATTTGCCATCGAAAGAGGGTATAAGCGGAACAGTTGCGTCTGTCCGAAGGTTACCTCAGATTACGCGATCTTCCGGGGGCACAATGCACCGGAACGACAAGGGGGCATGACATGAGCACCTATAAGAACCTTCCTGCACCCAGCCCGGAACAAGGGCTGAACCGGTACATGCAGGAAATCCGCAAGTTTCCGCTGCTGGAGCCTGAGGAAGAGTACATGCTGGCGAAACGCTGGGTGGACCATCAGGATACCGAAGCGGCGCACAAGATGGTGACCAGCCACCTGCGGCTGGCGGCGAAAATCGCCATGGGCTATCGCGGCTATGGGCTTCCGCAGGCCGAAGTCATCAGCGAGGCGAACGTTGGCCTGATGCAGGCCGTCAAGCGGTTTGACCCTGAAAAGGGCTTCCGCCTTGCGACCTATGCGATGTGGTGGATCCGCGCGAGCATTCAGGAATACATCCTGCGGTCGTGGAGCCTGGTGAAACTTGGCACCACAAGCGCCCAGAAAAAGCTGTTCTTCAACCTGCGCAAGGCGAAGGCCAAGGTCGGCGCGCTTGAGGAAGGCGACCTGCGGCCGGAAAACGTGGCCCAGATCGCCAAGGATCTGAGCGTGACCGAGGCCGAGGTGGTGGACATGAACCGCCGCCTTTCGGGGTCGGATGCCAGCCTGAACGCCACCGTCGGGTCGGACGGCGACAGTTCCACCCAATGGCAGGACTGGCTGGAGGATGAAGACAGCGATCAGGCCGAAGCCTATGAGGCGAAGGACGAACTCGACGCGCGGCGGGCGCTGTTGATGCAGGCGATGACCGTGCTGAATGACCGCGAAAAGGATGTGCTCATGCAGCGCCGTCTGTCTGAAGAACCGGTCACGCTGGAGGAGTTGAGCGAAAGCTATGGCGTGAGCCGCGAACGGATCCGCCAGATCGAAGTGCGCGCCTTCGAAAAGCTGCAGGCCAAGATGCGGGAACTGGCCAAAGGCAAGGGAATGGTGATCCCGGCCTGATCAATGTTGGGGCGGGCCGTTCGGCCCGCTCCGCCGTACTGTCCGCGCAATCAGAACTGCAGCGCGTAGCCGACCGAAACGCGCGTGGCGTCCATGTCATATTCGTGGATGTCGTCGCCGTAGAAGTTGATCTCGTTTTCGCCGTACCGCGTGCGTTCGACTTCGAACCGCACCAGCGACCGTTCGCCCATCGACCAGTCAACCCCAAGCGCAATCGACGTGCCGTTCGCCTTGTCGCCCCAGATATCCTCGGCCAATCCGTTGCCTTCATGGTCGGCTTCCCAGGCAGTGCGGGTCAGGCCAACCGAAAGATAGGGCAACATGCGACCGGTGACAAAACCGACGCGGCCACGCAGGCCAAGCGACCATTCGGCGCTGGCGGGGACCAGAAAGTCGCCGTCGTCGCCTTCGCCGGAATGTGTCGCGGCCATCACCTCGGCACCATAGACAAGGTTGCCGGACTGGAGATTGTAGCCCGCAAAGATCCCGATGCCGGCACCGTCAAGGTCGACAGGCCCGTCACCATAGGTCAGATCGTTCACCTCAATCTGATCGTAGTTGAGCGTTCCGCCCGCGTAGAAGCCCGACCAGTCCTGCGCCAGCGCCGGAGAGCCAAGACCGATCAGCGCAAGCAGACAGGCTTTGGTTTGCACAATTTTGTTCGACATTTGCATGTTCCAGTTTCGGATTAGCTGCATTTGTTGTCATGCAGGGCAACTGATGTACGATAACTGAAAATTCTGCATCTTGCATGTCAATCAGGCAGGCCCAATGACATGGCCCGCACAGGTGTGGCCCGTTTGCCCGGGTTGCCGGTCAGGACTGTTTTCCGTTGCCTGTCTGCGGCGGGACAAGTAGTACGCCACCCTCAGAAGGGTGAACCCAATGCGCATGGTCGATACGTTCCTCAAGCCGATGCACCCCGAGGGGTGGAAATTCGTGGCGTTCTTTGCCGCAATCACGCTGGTGCTGTTCTGGCTGTGGGAGCCCTTGGGCTGGCTGGGCGTTGGCCTGACGGTCTGGTGCTACTACTTCTTCCGCGATCCCAAGCGCGCCGTGCCGCAGAATGCGGGGCTGCTGGTCAGCCCGGCGGATGGGGTGGTCAGCTTGATCGAACCCGCCGTTCCACCGGCCGAGCTTGGGATGGGCCCCGAGGCGCTGACGCGGGTCAGCGTCTTCATGTCCGTCTTCAACTGCCATGTGAACCGCGCCCCGATTGCGGGCAAGATCACTGCGGTGGCGTACCGGCCCGGGACCTTTGTCAACGCTTCGCTGGACAAGGCGAGCGAAGAGAACGAACGCAACGCGCTGGCAATCGAACTGCCCGATGGGCGGACGATTGCAGTGGTGCAGATCGCGGGTCTGGTGGCCCGGCGGATCATGTGCTGGAAAAAGCCGGGTGACGTAGTGCGGACCGGGGAACGCTTTGGCCTGATCCGCTTTGGCAGCCGGTTGGATGTGTATCTGCCCGATGGGGTCGAACCCCAAGTGGCGCTGGGCCAGACCATGGTGGCGGGTGAAACGGTTCTTGCGCTGATCGGGCAGGACGCCCCGGCGCGTGCAGCGCGGATCGAGTGATGGGACGCCGTCCGTCAGAGGCCCCGCGCGAGCTTCTGGTTCTGAAGCTTTTGCCCAATCTGGTGTCGATTCTGGCGCTGTGTGCCGGGCTGACGGCCATCCGCTTTGCGATTGCGGGGAATTTCGCCATGGCGATCCTGCTGATCGGTACGGCGGCGGCGCTGGACGGTCTGGACGGCCGCCTGGCGCGGATGCTGAAATCGGAAAGTGCGATCGGGGCGGAACTGGACAGCCTGTGCGACTTTGTCAACTTCGGGGTGACACCCGCGCTGGTGCTGTACATGTGGGGCCTTCGGGCCGAGACCAACTTGGGCTGGATTGCCGTGCTGGTCTATGCGGTCTGCTGCATGTTGCGGCTGGCGCGGTTCAATGTCGGCAGCCGCGCGGTGGGCGAGCCGGCGGAGAAGACGGTGTTCATCGGCGTGCCGTCCCCTGCGGGGGCGATGCTGGCGCTGGTGCCGATGTATCTGGCCTTTGCGCTGACCGATGCACTTGGCGGCATCTACCGATTGCCCCCGGTTCTGGTGGCGCTGTGGATGGTCGGGATCGGCGCGCTGATGATCAGCCGGGTTCGCACTCCATCCCTGAAGCGGATAACGATTGCGACCGACTATGCCCGCTATGCGCTGGTCGGGTCGGTGATGGTGGTCGCAGCGCTGTTGACCTATCCTTGGGTCACGCTTCTGGCGTTGTCGTTGGGCTATCTGGCGGCGATCCTGTTGATTTTCTTGCGCGCCCTGCGCGCAGGCACGCCCATCTGACTTGCATTTCCGTGCCAGCTGCGCAGGCTGTGGTTGAAAGACCAAGGGAATCATATGCATGCAAGTGGACACCATTCAGAAGACTTATCGCCGTTGGGCCCCGGTCTATGATCTGGCGTTTGGCAGGATCACCCAAGGCGGGCGCATTCTGGCGGCCCGGCATGTGAATGCCACCGGCGGGTCGGTGCTGGAGGTGGGCATCGGGACGGGCCTTGCCCTTGGCTATTACTCCCCCAAGGTTCAGGTCACCGGCATTGATGTTTCGGCCGAAATGCTGCGCGAGGCGGAAGCGCGGGCGGCCAAGCTGGGTTTGCGCAACCTGTCAGGGCTGCACCAGATGGATGCCCGGGCCATCGATCTGCCCGACGCGTCCTTTGACCATGTGGCGGCGATGCACATCATGTCCGTCGTCCCCGAACCCGAGCGGGTGCTGGATGAAATGGTGCGCCTCTGTCGCCCCGGCGGGTCGGTGCTGATTGCCAACCATTTTGCCGGCCGGGCCGAGGGTTGGTCTCTTGCCGTGCGGCTGGCCGCGCCGCTTGCGGATTTTCTGGGATGGCACGCCGATTTTGCCATTGACCGCGTGCTCGGCCACCCCGGCCTGAAGCTGGAGGAAAGCCGGCAGGTGCGACCCTTCGGCCTGATGACCTTTCTGCGTTTCCGGCGGGTTGCATGATCGGCAGAATTCTGGACAACTGCCCGTCGTAGGGAATACGGGGGGAGATTGCGATGAATCCGGTCAGATGGGGCGTGCTTGGGGCTGCGAAATTCGCGCGGGAGCATATGGCACCGGCGATCCATGCTGCGCATGGGGCCGAACTGGCCGCACTGGCGACATCTGACCCGGCCAAGGCCGATGGCTTTCGCGCCTTTTGCCCCGGGATTGCGGTCCATTCCAGCTATGACGCGCTGCTGGCTGACCCCAGCATTGATGCGGTCTATATCCCGCTGCCGAACCACCTGCATGTGGAATGGACGCTGAAATCTCTTGCCGCCGGCAAGCATGTGCTGACCGAAAAGCCCATCGCGATGAAAGCGCATGAGATTGACCAGATCATCGCCGCACGCGACCGGTCGGGGCTGTTGGCCGCCGAGGCCTACATGATCGTGCATCATCCGCAGTGGCAGCGCGCGAAGGAATGGTTCGAGGCGGGCGAGATCGGGACTCTGGTTCATGCCGACGTCGCCTTTAGCTTCAACCTGACCGAGGGTGGCAATATCCGCAACAAGCCGGAAACCGGCGGCGGATCGTTGCGGGACATCGGGGTCTACACCTTTGGCTGCGCCCGGTTCGTGACCGGGGCCGAACCGGTGGACCTGTCGGCGCGCATCCACCGTGAAAACGGGGTGGATGTGTTCGCCCAGGTGGCAGGCGTGATGGAAGGTCCGGGTGGGCGCTTCACCTATGGCTCGATGACGTCGATGCGGATGTATAACCGGCAGGTCGCGACCTTCCAGGGCACCAAGGGGATGATCCGGCTGGAAGGCGGGCCGTTCAACGCCAACGTCAATGATCTGGCCGAGGTGGAACTGCACCAGAACGGCAACCGCGTGACGGTGGAGCGTTTCCCGACCGCCAACCACTACAAACTGCAGGTCGAAGCCTTCGGTCGCACCGTGCGCGAAGGTGCGGCCTACCCCTGCCCACTGGAATTCGTGCGCGGGACGCAAAGCATGATGGACCGGGTCTATGACGTGGCGGTTGAGATCTGATCGTTGAGGCCGTAGTCCCTGCGACGGCCAAAGGCTCTGCTGCAGCGCGGCGGCGAATTTGGTTCCATGGTCACAGCGCTGTGATAGGCTCACCCAACGTCGCTGGATCAGCCTCAGGGCCGCTGCCACCCGACTGCTTCTGCGACCGTGCCGAGTTCTGCGCGAAATACTGTGTAACTGGTTCTTTTATCACCGGTTTGCTCCCCGTCGCTTCAGTTGGAAGGCCCGCCAATGTCTGAAGACTTCCACCCCATTCCCGGCTTTCCGGTGCCGCAGGTTGCCCGTGCGCACGAATCGCTGGTCAGGCGAGGTGAGACCCTTTCCGTCACGGCGCTGCGGGTCCTTGCGCGTGAGGTGATCTTGCGGGTCAGTCGCAGCGAAACGCCTGTCGCCCTGTATAATGACCACCCCGGCAATGCCACGATCGAGCTTCTGTGCGACGCGCTCTTGTCGCGCGATGACACCGCTGCCGCCGATCTGGTGCAAAGCGCGCGGCTGGACGGGATGTCGGCTGACACGATCTATCACGTCTATCTGGCCGAAGCGGCCCGCCGTCTTGGCCAGCGTTGGGACCGCGATGAGGCGACCGCGGCCGAGGTGATCCTTGGCGCTGGGCGCATCTACGCCATCCTGCGCGACCTGCGGACGGTGTTTCTGGCGCAGCGCCTGATCGCGCCTCCGGGGGCCGAGGCGGTGTTTGCCAGCGTCCCGGGCGAGGTGCATGGCATCGGTGCCACGATCGCGGCCGACACCATGCGCCGCAGGGGGTGGGACATCGCGCTGCGGCTGGGGCTGGGCCATGACGCGCTGGTCGAGGAAATCGCCCGGCTGCAGCCGACGATGCTGGGGCTGTCGGCGTCGCTGCCGTCGATGACCTTTGCCACCGCGCGGCTGATCGTGGCGCTGCGCATCCGCTGCCCGCATATCTGGATCCTCGTCGCCGGGCAGATCGTGGCGCATGACCCCGACATTGCCCGCATCGTGGATGCCGACGCCGCCGCGTCCACGCTGGACGAGGCCGAGGCGATGCTGACCGGGCATCTGGCCGAGTTGACGCGGCTTTCCGCCCGACAGATGTAATCAGCCTTCCATCGCCTCAAGCTCGTCGATGAAACCTGCGATCATGCTCAGGCCCTGATCCCAGAAGGCGGGGTCGGACAGGTCAAGGCCGAAGGGCGCCAGCAAGTCCTTGTGGTGCTTGGACCCGCCAGCTTTCAGCATGTCGAAATACTTGTCCTCGAACCCCGGCAAGCCGTTCGCATAGGCCGCATAAAGCGCGTTCACCAGCCCGTCACCGAAGGCATAGGCGTAGACGTAGAAGGGTGAATGGACGAAGTGCGGGATATAGGCCCAGAACGTCTCATAGCCGTCCATGAACTCGAACGCATCGCCAAGGGACTGGGCCTGAACCGACATCCACAGGGCGTTGATGTCGTCGGGCGTCAGTTCACCCTGGGCGCGGGCGGCGTGGAGTTTGCATTCAAAGTCGTAAAACGCGATCTGGCGGACAACGGTGTTGATCATGTCCTCGACCTTCCCGGCAAGAAGGGTCTTCTTTTCCGCCGGGGTCTTGGCGTTGTCGATGAGTTTGCGGAAGGTCAGCATCTCGCCAAAAACGGATGCGGTTTCGGCAAGGGTGAGAGGGGTTGAGGCGAGAAGCTCGCCCTGTCCCGCCGCCAGCACCTGATGCACGCCATGGCCAAGTTCGTGGGCCAAGGTCATCACGTCGCGCGGTTTGCCAAGGTAGTTCAGCATCACATAGGGATGGACCGTCGTCACCGTGGGGTGGGCAAAGGCGCCGGGGGCCTTGCCGGGTTTGACGCCTGCGTCAATCCAGCCCTTATCGAAGAAGGGTTTTGCAAGGTCGGCCATCCGCGGATCGAAGGCGGCATAGGCGTCGGTCACGGTGGCGCGGGCCTCGGCCCAGTTCACAAGGCGGGGTGCCTCAGTCGGCAGGGGCGCGTTGCGGTCCCAGACCTGCAGCTTTTCCAACCCCAGCCATTTCGCCTTCAGCCGGTAGTAGCGGTGGCTGAGCTTCGGATAAGCGGCGACAACGGCATTGCGCAGCGCTTCAACCACCTCGGGTTCAACATGGTTGGACAGGTGGCGGCCGTGCTGCGGGCTGGGCATCTTGCGCCAACGGTCGTGGATTTCCTTTTCCTTGGTCAGCGTGTTGTGAATGCGGGCGAACAGCTTGACGTTCTTGCCAAAGACTTCCGCAAGCGCATGCGCCGCCGCCTCACGCCGCGCGCGGACCGGATCGGTGAGGAGGTTCAGCGTGGCTTCAAGGTTCAGCTCCTCAGCCTCACCCGCGACGCTGAACATCAGGCCTGCCATGGTTTCATCAAAAAGCTTGTTCCACGCACTTGCGCCGACCACGCTTTCGTCATGCAGGAACTTTTCCAGCTCATCCGACAGCTGGTGGGGCCGCATGGCGCGCATGCGGTCGAACACGGGTTTGTAGCGGGCGAGGTCGGCGTTTTCCGCCATCAGCCGGGTCAGGTGGGCATCGTCCAGCCGGTTGAATTCAAGGCTGAAGAACACCAGCGGCGTGGTGGCCGTGGTCACCTTGTCCTGCGTGTTGCCCATGAACTGGGCGCGTTCGGGGTCCATGGTGTTCTGGTAATAGCGCAGGCCCGCATAGGACATCAGCCGCCCGGCGATCACGTCGATGCGTTCGTATTCCTGCACGCAGGCCAGCAGCGCGGAGGCGTCCAGCCGCCCAAGCCGTCCTTCGTAATCCTTGGCAAAGGCGGCGCAGGCGCGGTCAAGTTCGGCCATGTCGCTGACGAAAGCCGGGGCATCGGGGGCGGGGTAAAGATCGGTCAGGTCCCAGTCGGGCAGATCGCCAAAGCCACCCGCGCCGCCGCTGGCATGGGCGTCAAAGGCGGGCAGGGTGGCGGGAAGGATCTGGGGCAGGGGCATGGGACACTCCGGGTAAACTGGTTGATGTCATCTAGGGTGCAGTTGCGCGCCGGTGCAACCCCAGTTGCCGGCCCGGTTTCCGGAACGTGAAGCGGGTGGGGGCGTATCATCACCCGATCCGGGCCGCGGGTCGGACATGCCCGCCGGACCAAGGCATCAGCCCGCCGCCCGCAGCAGCGCGCGCAGGCTGTCCAGCGTGTCGATCTCGTCCACCGGCTTGTCGCGGCGCCAGCGCAGTATCCGGGGAAAGCGCAGCGCGATCCCAGATTTGTGGCGCGGGCTGGCTTGAATGCCTTCGAACCCGATCTCGAACACCAGTTCGGCGGGCACCTTCCGCACCGGCCCGAAGCGTTCCAGCGTGTGGGACTGGACCCAGCGCGTGATCTCGGCAAATTCGGCGTCGGTCAGGCCGGAATAGGCCTTGGTGAAGGGCACAAGCTCATTGCCGTCACGGATGCCAAAGGTGAAATCGGTGAACAGATTCGCCCGCCGCCCATGCCCGGCTTGGGCGTACAGCATCACGGCATCCACCGTGTAGGGGTCCAGCTTCCATTTCCACCAGTCACCCCGCTTGCGCCCGGTGAAATAGGGGGATTGGGCGCGTTTCAGCATCACGCCTTCGGCTTCCTGTGCGCGTGCCGTGGCGCGCGTCCGGGTCAGGCTTTCCCAAGTGTCGAACGCCACGACGGGTGAGGCCGCCAAGGGCAGGCCCGGGGGCAGGGTTGCAAGAATCGCGTCCAACCGTGCCCGGCGCTGGGCAAATGGGCGGTCGCGGATGTCGGTGCCGCCGTCCTCCAGCAGGTCATAGGCCAGCATCCGCGCCGGGGCGGATGCCAGCAGCGCCTTCGGCACGGTCTTGCGCCCGATCCGCTTTTGCAGGGCGGCAAAGGGCAGGGGCTGGTTGGCCGTACTGTCCCAGGCGACGATTTCACCGTCGATCACTGTGCCGGGGGGCAGGAAATCGGCCAAGGCGGCAAGTTCGGGAAAGCGGTCGGTAATCAGCTCTTCCCCCCGGCTCCACAGGGCAAAGGCGCCGGGGCGGGCGATCAACTGCCCCCGGATGCCGTCCCATTTCCATTCTGCCAGCCAGTCTTGCGGGGGGCCAAGGCTGTCTGGCCCATCCTCCAGCTGGCTGGCCAAGGCGAACGGATAGGGGCGCGCATCCCCCCCGGCATCACCTTCGATCAAGGCGGCAAAGGGGGTGTGGGCCGGGTCCCAGTTGCCCATCAGGCGGTGGGCAAGGGTCGCCTCCTCCACCCCCGTGGCCTGCGCCAGCGCGCGGGTCATCAGGCCTTGCGCCACGCCCATGCGAAAGCCACCGGTCAGAAGTTTGTTGTAAAGGAACCGCTCGGTCGCCGGCAGTTGCGCCCATGCGGAAAGGACGGCGGCCTTCCGCGCCTCGACCGGCAGGCCGGTCAGGCGCATGAGGCCGCGGATCGCCTCGTCAAGGCTGATGTCGGTGGCTGCGCCCGGAGGTGGGAGCAAGAGGGCAATGGTTTCGGCCAGATCGCCGACGACGCTGTAGGAGTCTTCGAACAACCAGTCGGGAATGCCCGCCGCCTCGGCCGCCCAAAGGCGCAGTTCCGTGGAATTGACGGCGCGTTTCGGGCGTCGCCCGGTCAGGAGGGCGACGGTCCAGACGCGGTCAGGTTCGGGCGCGTGCCGGAAGTAATCGGCCAGCGCGGCTGTCTTGAGGCCGGTCTTCGTGGTGCCGTCAAGGGCGGCGAAAAGGGCGGCGAAGCGGTTCATGGCCGGGAAAGGATAGCGCTTCTCCCCGGCTTTGCGAGCATGCAGCTGCCGCGCCGCTGCGCTGAAGCGGATCAGCCGGTCACGACCTCGGTGTCGCCATCATCCCCGGTGAACTGGGTTTCCACGATCCCGGCGTCATAGCCTTGCGTTTCCAGCCAGTGCCGGAAAGGGGCGGTGTAGCCGTGGGTGACGAAAACCCGTTCCGCCCCGGTCGCGCGGATCGCCTGATTGAGACCGGCCCAGTCGGCATGGTCTGACAGGACAAAGCCGGTGCCAAGCGCGCGGCGGCGGCGGATGCCGCGGACGGCCATCCAGCCGGACACGAACGCCTCCTCTGCCGGGCCAAGGCGGGTGGCCCAGGCGGAGCCAAGGGCGGACGGCGGGGCAATGACCAGCGCGCCGGGGTGCGTCTTGGCGGTGACGTCGGCCGTGGCGCGGATGGTGGGGGGCAGGGGGTAGCCTTGCTGGCGCAGGACCTCGGTCATCTCCTCAACCGCGCCGTGGGTCAGGATGGGGCCGATCAGGGGCAGGCCCGCCATCAGGCGCTGGGCCTTGCCAAAGCTGTAGGCCCCAAGGATCGAGGTCTTGCCCTGCGCGGCATTGGCGGCCCACCAATCGGCGATGCCGGACATGACCTTTGGTTGCGGGTCCCAGCGGAAGACGGGCAGGCCGAAGGTGCATTCCGAGATGAAGGTGTGGCAGGCGACGGGGGTAAAATCCTCGGCCAGACCGTCGGGTTCGGTCTTGTAATCGCCCGAGACGACCCAGACCTCCCCCCCGACCTCCACCCGGATCTGGGCGGAACCGGGGACGTGACCGGCGGGGTGGAAGGAGACGGTCGCGCCACCGACCGCGCGGGCCTCGCCGTAGGGGATGCCTTCGGCGGTGATGGGGCCAAGGCGGCGGCGGATCACGGGCAGGGCTTCGGTGGTGGCAAGGTAGGCGCCCATGCCGGGGCGGGCGTGGTCGGAATGGCCGTGGGTGATGAGCGCGCGGGGAACAGGGCGCCAGGGGTCGATGTAGAAATCACCCGCGGGGCAGTAGATGCCGCGGTCGGTGAAGGTGAGGACAGGGCTGGCCATGCCGCGAAGGGTAGCACGAGGGCGGGGGGGTGCAAGGGTGTGGGGGAAGTGCTCCGGCAAGGGGCAGATGTGGCGGCGTAATGATTTCAGGGTGTTAAGCGTAACTCTCAACGAAGGGTCGGTCGTCGATCTGGCGTGGTTGGGCCTTGGCTTGCCGTGACGTGGGCTGCGATGGGCGCAGTACAAAGTCACATGCTGCGAACCGGGCGGAGCCTTGGTCGCTTGTCTTATGCAACAGACCCCCACAGCAAGCGCAAATCCGGGTGCTGGCGTGGCGGTTGGTGGCAAAATGGCGCGCGACCCCCGGTTTCAGCCAAGTGGCACACCACAATTGCCCAAAACATGGGCAGATGGTCACATGGCGGGCGAAATTTCCGAACAGGGGACTTTTCGTAGCCGAAGCCGCCTGTTCTAGTGGGGCGGAAGAGTTGGGGGTGACGGCGTGACGCAGTTCAACGAGATGTATCAGGGCACGGGCGTGCGCCCCCCCTATGCGCGGCTTGACGATTGGGTTGCGGCGATGCCGCAGGAACTGCGCAGCCTGAAGCAGGCGGAAGCCGAAGCGCTGTTCCGGCGGATCGGGATTACCTTCGCCGTCTACGGCGAAGGCGGCGACCCGGACCGGCTCATCCCCTTCGACATGTTCCCACGGGTGTTTGCGGCGGCGGAATGGGCCAAGCTGGAACGCGGGATCAAGCAGAGGGCACGGGCCTTGAATGCTTTCCTTGTCGATGTCTACGGGCGGGGCGAGATCATTCGCGCGGGCCGCATCCCGGCGCGGCTGGTCTATCAGAACGAGGCCTATGAAAAGGCCGTCGCGGGGTTCGTGCCATCAAAGGGCGTCTACAGCCACATCGTCGGCATCGACATCGTGCGCACCGGACCGGATGAGTTCTATGTGCTGGAAGACAACTGCCGCACGCCAAGCGGGGTCAGCTACATGCTGGAAAGCCGTGAGATCATGATGCGGATGTTTCCGGACCTGTTTCGGGAAAACCGGATCGAGCCGGTGGACGGCTATTCGGAAAAGCTGCGGCGCACGCTGGCCAGTGTGGCTCCGAAGAAGTGCAAGGGTGAGCCGACAGTCGTGATCCTGACACCGGGGCATTTCAATTCGGCCTACTACGAACACTCGCTTCTGGCGGACCTGATGGGGGTCGAACTGGTTGAGGGGCAGGATCTGTTCGTTGACGGCGAATATTGCTGGATGCGCACGACCGAAGGCCCGCGCCGGGTGGATGTGATTTATCGGCGGATTGATGATGCCTATCTTGACCCGTTGTGCTTTCGCCCCGACAGCATGCTGGGCATCCCGGGGTTGATGGACGTGTATCGGTCCGGCGGGGTCAGCATCTGTTCCGCGCCGGGGGCAGGCGTGGCCGATGACAAGGCGGTTTATTGCTATGTGCCTGATATGGTGCGGTTCTATCTGGGTGAAGAGCCGATCCTGAAGAACGTGCCAACCTGGCAATGCGGCAAGTCGGACGATCTGAAATATGTGCTGGACCAGTTGCCGGACCTGGTGGTGAAAGAGGTTCACGGCTCGGGCGGCTACGGCATGCTGGTCGGCCCGAAGTCCAGCCGCGAGGAGGTGGAACGCTTCCGCGCGAAGATTGTCGAAGACCCGGGCAACTACATCGCCCAACCGACGCTGGCGCTGTCTTCGGTGCCGACCTTTGTCGAGGAAGGCGTGGCACCCCGGCATGTGGACCTGCGGCCCTATTGCCTTGTGGGCGAACGGATCGAACTGGTTCCGGGCGGGCTGACCCGGGTGGCGCTGAAGGAGGGGTCGCTGGTCGTGAACTCTTCGCAAGGGGGGGGTGTCAAGGACACCTGGGTGTTGGCGGAATGAGCTTGGGTTTCATGTTGGCCGGTTGCCCCCCCACCCCATCCCTCCCCCACAAGGGGGGAGGGGGGCGCGGGATGCAGGTGTTGCGCTTGCTTTCGGGCGGATCATTTGGCGTTGCAGGCAGGGAGGGGCACCTCCCTCCCCCCTTGTGGGGGAGGGATGGGGTGGGGGGGCCTGCCCAAAGGCTGGAGGAGCGCGCATGCTGAGCCGCACCGCCGACAATCTTTACTGGATCGCCCGCTACATGGAGCGGGCCGATACGGTCGCGCGGCTGCTGGAAGTGGGCAGCCGGATCAGCCTGATCCCATCGGTTCACGGCTATCGCAGCGAATGGGACAGCCTGTTGCAGGCCACGGGCATGGCCGATTCCTTCGCCAAGAAATACGGCGACCCGGTGCAGCGGAACATTGAAAGCTTTCTGTTCTTTGATCGTGACAACCCGTCCTCGGTCGCCAGTTGCTTTACCGCGGCGCGGGAAAACGGGCGGATCGTGCGGACGGCGCTGACGACGCAAGTCTGGGACGCGCTGAACACCGCGTTTCAGGAACTGAAAGCGCTGGAGCGCACGCCGAGGTCCGAGCTGGAACTGTCGCGCCTGACCGAATGGGTGATGCGCCATGCTGCTATGGTGCGGGGGGCGATTGATGCAACATTGTTGCGCAATGATGGCTATAACTTCCTGAACATCGGGTATTATCTGGAACGTGGCGACAATACCGCGCGTCTGATGGACGTGAAATACTATGTCCTGCTGCCGCGAGTGGATTTCGTTGGCTCGGGTCTGGACAACTATCAATGGACCACGCTGTTGCGCGCCATGGGGGCGCAGCGGGCGTTTCACTGGGCCTATGGCGGCGAAGTGACGGCGGCCAAGATCGCCGACTTCCTGATCCTGAACCCGCAATCGCCCCGGTCGCTGGCCACCTGCTCGGCCGGGCTGGTCAACCACATGGGGCGCGTGGCCAAGGCCTATGGGCGCGAGACGGCGGCGCAAGACAAGGCGCGGGTGCTTCAGGCGGAGATTGAGGGCGCGACGGTCGAGGCGATCTTCGAAGAGGGGCTGCACGAATATCTGACGCGCTTCATCGCCGAAGTGGCGGTGCTGGCCCAGGCGATCAACGAGGCCTATCTGAGCGGGGAGATGCGCTGATGCGGCTGACCGTCGATCATGTGACGCGCTATCACTACGACCGCCCGGTACGGTCGGTGGTGCAAAGCCACCGGCTGCAGCCATCGGTCTTTGCCGGGCAGAAGGTGTCTGGGTGGGAGGTGACGGTCAGCGGCGGGGTGCGCGGGGCGGCGTTCCGCGACGGGGCAGGGGATCAGGTACAGGGCTGGACGGTGGCCGGGCCAGTCAGCGAAGTGACTGTGCGGGTGCAGGGCACGATCGACACGGTGGACCTGACGGGCGTCCTGCGCGGCCACAAGGAAACCGTGTCGCCCGACTGCTATCTGCGCGCAACGATCCCGACGCGGGCCGATACGGCGCTGGCCGGGCTGGCCATGCAGGCGACGGGGGCTGACCCCTTGGCGCTGGCCCATGCGCTGAGTGCTGTGGTGGCGGATGCCATCGCCTACAAGCCGGGGGTGACCCATGCCCATACCACGGCGGCTGAGGCCCTCGCCTTGGGCGAGGGTGTGTGTCAGGACCATGCGCATGCGCTGATCGCGGTGGCGCGGGTGCGGGGGCTGGCGGGGCGCTATGTGTCGGGCTACCTGTTTGCCGATGCGGACGGGCAAAGCCATGAGGCGGCGCATGCTTGGGCCGAGCTGCATCTGCCGGGACTGGGCTGGGTCGGGTTCGACCCCGCCAACCGCTGCTGCCCGGACGATCGCTATATCCGGTTGGGGTCAGGCTTTGACGCACAGGATGCAGCCCCCATCCGCGGCATTGCGCGCGGCGGGGGCAAGGAAGAGATGGATGTGACCGTTGCGATCCTGCAGGCAAGCCAATAGGCTGATGCCTCGGACAGGGAGACGGGAATGACCTACTGCGTCGGGCTTTTGCTGAATGAAGGCATGGTGCTGCTTTCGGATACCCGCACGAATGCCGGGCTCGACAACATTTCGACCTACCGCAAGATGTTCACCTTTGAAGAGCCGGGTGAACGGGTGATCGTCATCATGACGGCGGGCAGCCTGTCGGTCAGCCAGACCACGCTGGCACAGTTGCGCGAGGCGATCGAGGATCCCGAAGCCTCGCCCGAGACCAGTATCATGCTGGCGCCGACCCTGCTGAAGGTGGCGGAAATCGTGGGCGACCGGTTGGCGAAGGTACGCGAGGAGATCGACCACAAGCTGTCAGCCGCGCAGGGGGCCAGTGCTAGCATGATCGTCGCGGGGCAGAGGAAGGGCGGCGCGATGCGGCTGTTCCTGATCTATCCCGAAGGCAACTTCATCGAGGCGACCGAGGACGCCCCCTTTCTCCAGATCGGTGAGCACAAGTATGGCAAGCCGATCCTGGACCGGGTGGTGAAGCCTTCGACCAGCTTGTCGGACGCCCAGAAAGCCGTGCTTCTGTCGATGGATTCGACACTGCGGTCGAACCTGTCTGTGGGGATGCCACTGGATCTTGCCGTCATTGAAAAGGACGCCTGTCAGGTCACGCTGCGGCGGCGGATCGAAGCTGGCGACCCTGCGTTTCGCGCGATGAGCGAGGCTTGGTCCACCGCGCTGCGCGACGGATTTGCAAGAATTGTCATCTGAGGCTTGGCAATCCGGCGCTGCAGTCCTACGTTCAACTTGCAGCATGGAGGTTCCGATGCCCGAACTCGTCCGTCTTTACATCCGCAGCGTGGCGATCGGCTTCGGCGTCGCGGTGGTCTTTACCGCCGGCCTCGTATGGCTGGATGTGGCCGGCATTGGGCATCTGATCCTTGGGTCTGACATGGGCTGGGTCGCCGCCCTGATGATGGTCTTCTTCAACGGCATCATCTTTGGCGCGGTGCAGTTCGCCTATCGGGTGATGGGCATGGCCGAGGATGATGGCAAGATCGGTGGTCGGGGCGTCTTTGAACGCGTGGCCGAACCGGTTCTGATCCCGGTGACCGTTCCTGCGAAAGACGCTGCGAAGGCACGTCGTTCCTAAGCACTTTCCAGAAGCACTGTCCCGAGCGTCTGGATCCGATTTCTTCGAAGAAATCGGGTCGGAGCCTTTGAAGGCTCCGGTCCGGAGTTTTTGAAAACTCCGGCGTGCGGCGTCATATCGGTGGAAAAGGTGGCGGGCCCGCAGCAACCGTGGAGTGCCGGGATTTTCCCGAGAGCCAGAGGTCTCAGGTGGGAGCCAGATAACAGGACCAGGATCCTGTCAGAGCCAGCCCCCGTGCGTTTGCTTATCGGCCACTGGAAAAAAGGCCTCGCACGAGAGGAGCAGCACCCGCCGTCCTGATAGATAGGCCTTACCGGGGCCTGCTGCAAGGCTGGACAGATGTTCACCTTTGGTTCATCATTTCCCGATGGACCAGCCCGTTGACAGTTTGCCCGAGATCCTGCCGCCCCTGCCGGGGCAGCGGCTTGGCCGTGGCGTCTGTCGCGGGTTGCGGGCGCTCGATTTCGTTTGCGTTGAGGAACTGGTGCCTGCCCCCGGCTTGCGTGTCGACGTGATGGCGCTGGGCCCGAAAGGTGAGGTCTGGGTTGTGGAATGCAAGTCCGGCCGGGCCGACTACAGGGCTGATCGCAAGTGGCAGGGCTATCTTGACTGGTGCGACCGGTTCTTCTGGGCGGTGGACGCGGCTTTTCCGGTGGACGTGCTGCCCGAAGGCACCGGGCTGATCCTTGCCGATCCCTATGACGCCGAGGTGGTGCGGATGGCACCGGAAGCGGCCCTGTCACCGGCGCGGCGCAAGGTGGTGCTCCGGACCTTTGCCCGCACGGCGGCCGCGCGGTTGCAGGGCCTGCGCGATCCGGGGTTTGTGGGCGATAGCCAGTTTTTCTGAGGTGGCAGGGTCTGATCTGGCAGGCGGACAGTGGCCCGATTCAACAGTCTTGCGCCCTTGGACCTCAGCGCTTCTTCGGCTTTGATCCGATGGCGCGGGCCGCTTCGGCCGCTGCGCGCAATTCTTCGGCGATTTCGTCAGCTTCCTCGGGGTCGAAGTCCATGGGAAGTTCGATCCCGCCATCGGCTTCAACAAAGATGCGGACCATGCCAGAGTCGGTCGGCCCGATCTGGATGTTTGCAGCGATATCACTGGGAGAGTTGATGCCCATGCCGATTGGCTAGCGCAGGGCGCAGGCGCTGTCCAGAGGGGTGATGCCGGACCCATGCGCTGGCATTCGGCCAAGGGGGAGCGGACGAGGGCCGGGAAATCACTTTCGAAGGCTTGCATCGCCGCTGCCTTGGCGCTATGTGCCGCACCGAGTGCAGCTTTAGCTCAGTTGGTTAGAGCGCTAGATTGTGGATCTAGAGGTCCCCCGTTCGAGCCGGGGAAGCTGTACCATTCCCCCCTTTGTTTGTGTCACGCGGCCCGGGAACCGGCCTGCGCCATGGCTGGGCGCGGCGATTGTTCCAGACCCTGCGGACTTGCGCGTTGAGGAAGCGGGCTGGCGGTCTTCACCCCCCTTGCCGGGGCGGCTAAGGTGACAGCCCCTGCCTTTGAGGATTCGCATGACCCTTGCCCTGATCCCCCGCATCATCGCCACCGAGATTGCTGCCACGCCTGCTCAGGTCACGGCGGCCATCACGCTTTTGGACGAAGGTGCCACGGTCCCTTTCATCGCGCGCTATCGCAAAGAGGTGACGGGGGGGCTGGACGATACCCAGCTGCGCAATCTGGCCGAACGGCTGGGCTACCTGCGTGAGTTGGAGGCGCGGCGGGTGGCGATTGCGGGGTCGATCACCGAGCAGGGCAAGATGACCGACGCGCTGGGTGCGGCGATTGCCAAGGCGGTGACGAAGGCGGAACTTGAGGACATTTACCTGCCCTACAAGGTGAAGCGCCGGACGAAGGCGATGATCGCGCGGGAGAACGGCTTGCAGGGGCTGGTCGATGCCATTCTGGCGGACCGGGCAGCGGACCCGGTGGCGCTGGGCGCGGGGTATGTGACCGAGACGGTGCCTGACGTGAAGGCAGCGCTTGAGGGCGCGCGGGATATTGTGGCGGAGGGTTTGGCCGAGGATGCGGGGCTGCTGGGGCGGCTGCGCAACCACATGAAGCAGGTGGCGCGGCTGACCTCGGCCATGGTGGAGGGCAAGCAGACAGAGGGGGCGAAGTTTTCGGACTATTTCGCCCATTCCGAGCCGTGGTCGAGGGTTCCGAGCCACCGCGCGCTGGCGATGTTCCGGGGGCGGAACGAGGGGTTCCTGACGCTGGATCTGGCGGTGGACCCGGATGCCGTGCGGGGCGACAGCCCGGCAGAGCGGGCCTGTGGTGCGGCGCTTTCGGCTACCGGGCAGGGCGCGGGGGACCGCTGGCTGCGCGAGGCGGCGGCCTGGGCCTGGCGTGGGAAGCTGCGGACCTCGCTGACGCTTGATCTTATGGCGGATCTGCGTGAGGCGGCCGAGGCGGAGGCGATCCGGGTCTTTGCGCGCAACCTCAAGGACTTGCTGCTGGCGGCGCCGGCGGGGGGGATGGCGACGATGGGGCTTGATCCCGGCATCCGCACGGGTGTGAAGGTCGCGGTGGTCGATGCAACGGGGAAGGTGCTGGAGACGGATACCGTCTATCCCTTCCAGCCGAAGAACGATCTGCGCGGCGCGCAGGTGGCCTTGGCGAAGCTGATTGGGAAACACGGGGTGAAGCTCATCTCCATCGGCAATGGCACAGCCAGCCGTGAGACGGAAAAGATGGTGGCCGATATTCTGGCGGTCCTGCTGGGGGAAAAGCCGGTGAAAGTGATTGTCAGCGAGGCGGGGGCGTCGGTTTACTCGGCCAGCGAACTGGCGGCGAAGGAGTTTCCGGGGCTGGACGTTTCGTTGCGTGGTGCTGTCAGCATTGCGCGGCGGTTGCAGGACCCCTTGGCGGAACTGGTGAAGATCGAGCCCAAGGCGATTGGCGTGGGCCAGTACCAGCATGACGTGGACCAGCACCGGCTGGGGCGCAGCCTTGAGGCGGTGGTGGAAGACGCAGTGAACGCGGTGGGGGTGGATTTGAACACCGCCTCCGCCCCCTTGCTGGCACGGGTGTCGGGCGTGGGGCCGGGGCTGGCCGAGGCGATCGTGGCGCACCGCGATGCGAATGGCCCGTTCGCCACGCGGAAGGAGTTGCTGAAGGTCGCGCGGCTGGGGCCAAAGGCGTTTGAACAGGCGGCGGGGTTCTTGCGGATTTCGGGCGGGAAGGAGCCGCTTGACGCCTCATCCGTGCACCCTGAGGCCTATGATCTGGCCCGCCGGATCGTGGCAGCCTGTGGGCGTGATCTGCGGGCCGTGATGGCGGAGCCGGGGGTTCTGAAGACGGTCGAGCCACGGGATTTCGTGGATGACCGCTTCGGGTTGCCCACGGTGAAGGACATTTTGGCGGAACTGGAAAAGCCTGGGCGCGACCCCCGCCCATCCTTCCGCACGGCGACGTTTGCGGATGGGGTGGACGATATCAAGGACCTGAAGCCGGGGATGCTGCTGGAAGGGACCGTCACCAACGTGGCGGCCTTTGGGGCCTTTGTCGACGTGGGGGTGCATCAGGACGGGCTGGTCCATGTCAGTCAGCTGTCCGACAGTTTTGTGAAAGACCCTCATGCCGTGGTGAAGGCCGGGGATGTGGTCAAGGTCCGGGTGGTGGAGGTGGATGTGGCACGGAAGCGCATCGGCCTGACGATGAAATCCGGCAGCGCCGACGCGCGTGAGGCGGTGCGAGAGCGTGCGCCTGCCCCGGCAAAGCCGGTGCGCGGGCCGATGAACGCGGGGCCGCAATCTGGGCCGCAGGGCGGCGGCAATGCCTTTGCGGACGCCTTGAAGGGCAAGTTCGGGCGGTAGGGGCGGGACCAAAATCCTTCGAAGGATTTTGCAAATCTTTTCGAAAAGATTTGCGTAGCGCCCCGGTCAGGCCGCAGCGCCCCCCACGGTCAGCCCGCCGATCAGCAGCGTCGGCTGGCCCACACCCACGGGTACCCATTGCCCGGCCTTGCCGCAATTGCCGATGCCGGGGTCAAGCGCCAGATCGTTGCCGATGGCGCGGATGCCTTTCAGCGCGGTCGCGCCGTCGCCGATCAGCGTCGCCCCCTTGACCGCCGCACCGATGACGCCGTTTTTCACGCGGTACGCCTCGGTGCAGGAGAAGACGAACTTGCCGCTGGTGATGTCCACCTGTCCGCCACCAAAGCCCACGGCGTAGATGCCATCCTTCAGGCTGGCGACAATCCCGGCCGGGTCATCCTTGCCAGCCAGCATGTAGGTGTTGGTCATCCGTGGCATCGGGATATGCGCAAAACTTTCGCGCCGCCCGTTGCCGGTGGGGGCGACACCCATCAGTCGGGCGTTCTGCCGGTCCTGCATGTAGCCGACGAGCACGCCATCCTCGATCAGCACGTTCTTGCCGGACGGGGTGCCTTCATCGTCAATGGAAATGCTGCCGCGCCGGTCGGGAATTGTGCCGTCATCAAGGACAGTCACGCCTCTTGAGGCGATCTGTTTCCCCATCAGGCCCGCGAAAGCCGAGGTTTCCTTGCGGTTGAAGTCGCCCTCCAGCCCGTGGCCGATCGCCTCGTGCAAGAGGATGCCGGGCCAGCCGGGGCCAAGGACCACGTCCATCTCGCCTGCCGGGGCCTCAACCGCGCCAAGGTTCACTTGGGCGATGCGCAGGGCTTCGGCCAGCATCGGTTTCCACGTCTCGGGCTGCATCAGTTGGGCCAGCCCGTAGCGCCCGCCCTTGCCGGTGCCGCCCTGTTCGCGGCGGCCACCGTCTTCGATCATCACGCTGACGTTCAGCCGCGCCATCGGGCGGATGTCGGCCAGCCGCTGCCCATCGGGGCGCAGGATCTCGACCTCTTGAATGCTGGCGCTGAGGGTGGCGGAGACCTGTACGACGCGGGGGTCCAGTGCGCGGGCATGGGCGTCGATTTCGCGCAGCAACTCGATCTTCACCGGGAAGGTCGCGTCGGCCATCGGGTCATCGGGACGGTAGAGCCGGGTATTGGTGCCGCGCGGGCTGTCGGCCAGGGTGCCGCCCCCGGAGCCTACGGCAAGGCGCGCCGTTTCTGACGCCCGGCGCAGGGCGGTTTCGGTGATCTCGGTCGAATGGGCATAGCCTGCAACCTCACCCCGCACGGCGCGCAGGCCGAAACCCTGGCTGGCGTCATAGGTCGCCTGCCGGATACGGCCATCATCCAGCATGATCGCCTCGGCCCGGCGGCGTTCGAGGAAAAGCTCGCCATCGTCCGCGCCATCGGTGGCCGCGCGCAGGGTGGCAAGTGCCGTGGCTTCGTCAAGGTGGGTTTCGAAGGGGCGGAAGGGGGCGTCGGTCATCTGGGGGCCTTTTCGCGGGGAATGTCACAGATGGGCCGGGTCTGGCCCGGGGTCAAGGACGCAGGCCAATCGGTGACCTTTCGAGCATGGGACGGCATCGGCCCGGGGGTGGCACGGCCAGGCCCCGTTGCAAGGGGATAAAGGCGGGGAAAGGCCGCAAGGGCGCTGCTATGTCGCAACGGTTTCGCTTGTCGTGGCGCTGTCATTATGGTTTGAAGCGTTCGGGATACAACGGGATTCTGTCCTTGACGGCAGACCTGAAAAAGGCGGCGGCAGGCCGCCTCACGAACGGGAAAAAGACATGCGCCTTTCGACTGCGATGACCGGTATTGCCGCGGCCTGTGCCGCAAGCCTTGCGGCAGGGGCCGCCCTTGCCCAGCAAGCTCTTGAGATCGTTGGCCAGCCGGTCGATGGTGGCATGGGCTTCCAGCCTGCCGGCACGCCGGGTGCCGCTGATCTGTTCTGGCTGGACGGGATGATCCTTTACATCATCACTGCCATCGTGATCTTCGTCACCGGCCTTCTGATCTACGTCATGATCCGCTACAACTCCAAGACCAACCCGACCCCGGCGCGGTTCACCCACAACTCGCCGCTGGAAGTGGCATGGACCGTGATCCCGATCGTGATCCTTGTGTTCATCGGGGCGTTCTCGCTGCCGGTGCTGTTCAAGGATCAGGAAATTCCGGTTGGCGACGTGACGATCAAGGCCACCGGTTATCAGTGGTACTGGGGCTATGAATATGTCGATGAAGGTGTGGCTTTCGAAAGCTACATGATCGGGTCGCCCTCGCTGGGTGGCAACAACATGCTGACGCCCGAGGTTGAGGCTGATCTTGTCGCGGCCGGCTACACGCGGGAACAGTTCCTGCTGGCGACGGATACGGCGGTTGTGGTGCCCGTCGGCAAGAAGATCGTCATTCAGGTGACGGCGGCGGATGTGATCCATTCGTGGAAGATCCCGGCCTTTGGCGTGATGCAGGACGGGGTGCCCGGCCGGATCGCGGCGCTGTGGTTCCAGCCAGAGCGGGAAGGCATCTACTTCGGCCAGTGTTCGGAACTTTGCGGGCAGATGCACGCTTATATGCCGATCACCGTGAAGGTCGTGTCGGAAGCCGCTTATGCCGAATGGCTGGTCAAGGCCAAGGCTGGCGATGTGGAACTGTCGCATCTTGAGGCGACCACGCCGGTGGATGTGGCGCTGAACGACTGACCCGCCGCTTGGGCGCGGCAAGGGCGGGGCCGGTTTCGGCTGGCTCTCGTTGCGCGGCAGGCAAGGACGAGAAAACAGGACGACGAAAAGCAGGACCTGGATGAGCGATATCGGAGCATATCAGGCCACACCCGCGCCGTATGAGGCAGGGTTCGGCGATTACGTACAGCTGTTGAAGCCGCGCGTAATGTCGCTGGTGGTCTTCACCGCACTGGTCGGTCTGCTGGTCGCCCCGGTGTCCTTGCACCCGGTCGAGGCGTTTGCCGCGATCCTGTTCATCGCCCTTGGGGCCGGTGCCTCGGGCGCGCTCAACATGTGGTGGGACGCTGACATTGACGCGGTGATGGCGCGCACGGCCCGCCGTCCGGTGCCTTCGGGCCGGGTGCAGGCAGGTGAGGCGCTGGCGCTGGGGCTTGGGCTGTCCGGCATCAGCGTGGTGATGCTGGGGCTGGCGACCAACCTGATGGCGGCGGCGCTGCTGGCCTTCACGATCTTCTTCTATGCTGTCGTCTATTCGATGTGGCTGAAGCGCGTGACGCCGCAGAACATCGTCATTGGCGGGGCCGCCGGGGCCTTCCCGCCGATGATCGGCTGGGTCGCCGCGACGGGCAGCGTCTCGATTGAGGCGGCGCTGATGTTCGCGCTGATCTTCATGTGGACGCCGCCGCATTTCTGGGCGCTGGCCCTGTTCATGAAGGCCGATTACCACACCGCAGGGGTTCCGATGCTGACGGTGACCCACGGTCGGCGGTCAACGCGGCGGCATGTGCTGGTCTATACGCTTCTGCTGGTGCCGGTGGCGGTTGGCGCGGCGCTGACCTCGCTGGGCGGGCCGCTGACGCTGGCGGTGACGGTGGCGCTGAACCTGTGGTTCGTGCTGGGCGCCTTCCGGATCTGGCGGCGGGACGAGGCTGTGGCCGAGGCTGACAAATACGCGGTGGAAAAGGCGTTCTTCCGCTTTTCGCTTCTCTACCTGTTCCTGCATTTCGCCGCCTACCTTGTGGAAGCGGCGCTGCGGTCCTTTGGCGCCGGGGGCTGGTGATGGCCTTTCCCCCCACCCATGAGTTGCACAAACGCCGGTTCTCCCGCAACCTTGGGCTTGGCCTGACGCTGGCGGCCTTCGTGGCGCTGGTCTTTGCGCTGACCGTGGTCAAGGTGCAGCGGGGCGATCCGTTGCAGGGCTATGACCACGTCGTCCAGCCCGAGGCTGTGCCGCAGGAGGACGCCGGATGATGTTCCCCCGTCTGCAAGGCAACCAGCGCACCTTGGCCCAGCTTGTGGCGCTTGTGGTCACGCTGACCTTCACGACCATCGTCATCATCCCGCCGTTCTATGACTGGTTCTGCCGGGTCACCGGCTTTGGCGGTGCCACCTCGGTCGCCGAGGCCGGGGCCGACACCATCCTTGACCAGACCGTGAAGGTGCGCTTCGACGCCTCGCTGGAGCAGGGGATGCCTTGGACATTCAAGCCGGTCGTTCATTCGATGGACATTCGGATCGGTGAAACCGGGCTTGCCTTCTACGAGGCGCACAACCCGGCAAACCGCCCGGTGGCGGGCACCGCCAGCTTCAACGTCTATCCCTATGCTGCCGGTGGCTTTTTCACCAAGATCGAATGTTTCTGCTTCACCGAACAGATCCTGCAACCCGGTGAGACTGTGCAGATGCCAGTCAGCTTCTACGTCGATCCCGCCATGGTCACGGATGAGGAAGGCCGGTTTGTGAAAGAGATCGTCCTCAGCTACACTTTCCACGAAACACCGCTGCCTGAAGAACAGGCGGCGCTGCCTACTGCCGCAGCACCCAACGCCGGTGCAGTGAACTGACCTAGAAAAACGAGGGAACCGTCGGCCATGGCCAACGCAAAGAACCACGACTACCACGTTCTGCCGCCGTCGATCTGGCCTTTGGCCGGGGCGCTGGCCGCGATCATCATGCTTTATGGCGCGGTCATGGGGATGCACGCGCCCGATGCGTCGCCGGATACGCCCTATGGCTTTGTCGATTTTGTCAGCGGCTACTGGCTGGCACTGCTTGGCTTGGCCGGTGTGCTCTACGTCATGTTCGCCTGGTGGTCGGAAGTCGTGCATGAAAGCAGCGTCGGCGATCATACACCGGTCGTGCGGCTGGGCCTGCGCTATGGCTTCATCCTGTTCATCATGTCCGAGGTGATGTTCTTCGCGGCCTGGTTCTGGACCTTCTTCAAGCACCGCATGTATCCGATGGGGCCAAACAGCCCCGCGGTTGACGGTGTCTGGCCCCCCGCCGGGATCGAGACGTTCGATCCCTGGCACCTGCCGCTGATCAACACGCTGATCCTGCTGCTGTCTGGCTGTGCCGCCACCTGGGCGCACCACGCGCTGGTCCATGAAAACAACCGCAAGGATCTGGTCAACGGGCTGATCCTGGCCATCGGCCTTGGCGTCGTGTTCACCGGGATGCAGGCCTATGAATACAGCCACGCGGCCTTCGGCTTTGCCGGAAACATCTACGGTGCAAGCTTCTTCATGGCGACGGGGTTCCACGGCTTCCACGTCATTATCGGGACGATCTTCCTGACCGTCTGCCTGATCCGCGCGCTGAAGGGGCACTTCACCCCCGAAAAGCACGTCGGGTTTGAGGCCGCCGCTTGGTACTGGCACTTTGTCGATGTGGTCTGGCTGTTCCTTTTCGCCGCCGTCTACGTCTGGGGTCAGGGCTGACGCCCACACCGGTTTGAACGGGAAATTGCGCGGGCCCTCGGGCCTGCGCGTTTCATTTCTGGGGGAACGATGCTGCGCAACACGATCTTCGCGCTGGTGCTGGGGCTGGCGGGGGCCGGGGTCCTGATCGGCCTTGGCATCTGGCAGATGCAGCGGCTGGCGTGGAAACAGGGCATCATCGCCGGGGCTGAGGCGATGATTGCCGCCGATCCGGTGGCGCTTGGGTCTAGCCTTGATCCGGTGGCCGACCGCTACCGCTCGGTGGTCGTGAACGGCGCCTTTACGGGCGAGGAGGCGCATGTCCTCACCTCATCGCGTGAGGCAGGGCCGGGGTTCCTGGTGATTGCCGCTTACCTTACCGACGACGGCCGCCGCATCCTGATCGACCGTGGGTTCGTGCCGGAAACCGAGAAGACCACACCGCGCCCCGGGCGGGAGGTCACGGTGACCGGCAACCTTGCTTGGCCAGATGACATCACCGGATCGACCCCGCCCTATGACGCCCAACGCGCCATCTGGTATGGCCGCGACCTGCCCGGGATTGCAGCGCTGCTGGGAACCGAACCCGTGCTGGTCATCGGCCGCAACGATACGGGTGATGGCATCGCCCCGCAGCCCGTGACCGTGGCGGGGTTTCGCAACAACCATTGGCAATATGCGGTGACATGGTTTTCGCTGGCAGCCGTCTGGCTGGGGATGACAGTCTTTCTTCTCTGGCGTATCAGGTTTCGGACTGTCTGACGGCAAGGTGACTGAAAGTACGATGATGCACTATGTTTCCACACGCGGCGCGGCCCCGGTTCTTGGCTTTGGCGAGGCGATGATGACCGGCCTGGCCCGCGACGGTGGGCTCTATGTTCCCCAATCCGTGCCAGAGCTTTCCCGTGGGGACATCGCCGCCATTGCGGGCCTGCCGTATGAGGAGGTGGCCTTCCGCGTGATGCGCCCCTATCTGGGCGGCTTCTTCGGCGATGACGAATTTCGCGGCCTGATCGAGGCGGCCTACAAGGGCTTTCACCACACGGCCCGCGCGCCGCTGGTGCAACTGGCCCCGAACCATTTCCTGCTGGAGCTGTTCCATGGGCCGACGCTGGCCTTCAAGGACTTCGCCATGCAGCTGATCGGCCAGATGATGCAGGCCGCCCTTGCCAAGTCGGGCGAGCGGATCACGATTGTCGGCGCCACTAGCGGCGATACCGGATCAGCGGCGATGGAGGCGTTCCGGGGGCTGGCCAATGTGGATGTGTTCATCCTGTTCCCGCATGGGCGCGTCAGTGACGTGCAGCGGCGGCAGATGACCACTCCGGTCGAAGCGAACTGCCATGCGCTGGCGATGGATGGCGACTTTGACGCCTGTCAGGCCCGGGTGAAGGACATGTTCAACGATTTCGCCTTCCGCGATGGCGTGCGGCTGGCCGGGGTGAACAGCATCAACTGGGCGCGCGTTCTGGCGCAGGTGGTCTACTATTTCTATGCCGCCACCGCGTTGGGGGCGCCGCACCGCAGTGTCAGCTTCACTGTGCCGACCGGGAACTTCGGCGACATCTTCGCAGGCTACATCGCCCGCCGCATGGGGCTGCCGATTGAAAAGCTGGTGATCGCGACCAACCAGAATGACATCCTTGACCGGGCGCTGCGGGCCGGGGATTACCGGACCAACGGGGTCAAACCGTCGATCAGCCCGTCGATGGACATTCAGGTGTCGTCGAACTTTGAACGCGCGCTGTTTGATGCCTATGGCCGCGATGGCAATGCCGTTTCCCAACTGATGGCCGAACTCAAAACCGGCGGCTTTCATATCAGCCAGGGGGCTTTGGAAACCCTGCGCGCCACCTTCGCCTCGGGCCGCTGTTCCGAGGAGGAGACGCTGGCCACTATCACCCACCAGTTGCACACGACGGGTGAGCTTTTGTGCCCGCACTCCGCCGTCGGGGTGAAGGTGGCAGAGGATCATCTTGGCGCGACGCCGATGATCACGCTTGCCACAGCGCATCCGGCCAAGTTCCCCGACGCGGTTGAACGTGCGACCGGCATTCGTCCCGGCCTTCCGCCCCATATGGCGGACCTGTTTGACCGACCGGAACGGATGACCCGCGTGCCGAATGACCTTGCCGGCCTTCAGGCGCTGGTGCGCGAAAGGATTGCGCCTTGACCGAACAGATTCACACGCTGCCCAACGGCTTTCGCATCGTGACCGAGGCGATGCCGGGCCTGCAATCGGCCAGCATCGGCCTCTGGGTTGAGGCTGGGGGGCGGCACGAGACCCCGGCCCAGAACGGCATTGCGCATTTTCTGGAACATATGGCCTTCAAGGGCACCCGCCGCCGCAGCGCCCTGCGCATCGCCGAGGAAATCGAGGATGTGGGCGGCTACATCAACGCCTACACCAGCCGCGAGATGACGGCCTATTACGCCCGCGTGCTGTCCAGCGATGTGGTCATGGCGCTGGACGTGATCGCGGATATCGTCCTGAACCCCTTGTTCCGCAAGGCGGATATTGAAACGGAGCGGCACGTCATCCTGCAGGAGATCGGGCAGGCGCTGGACACGCCCGACGACATCATCTTCGACTGGCTGCATGAAGTCAGCTATCCCGACCAGCCCTTCGGCCGCACGATCCTTGGGCCGGAAGACCGGGTGGCCTCGTTCAAGAAGGCGGATTTCGAAGGCTTTGTCGGCCATCACTATGGGCCGGACCAGATGATCCTGTCCGCCGCCGGTGGGGTTGACCATGCCGCCATCGTGGCCGCCGCTGAACGCATCTTCGGCGGGCTGAAGCCGGTTGGCGCCTCGACCGTGCAGCCCGCGCGGTTCGAAGGCGGCGAGCGGCGGGAAGTGAAGGATCTGGAGCAGGTCCACTTTGCCTTGTCCTTCGAAGGGCCGGGCTACCGGGATGACGCAGTCTATGCAGCGCAGGTCTATGCCACGGCGATGGGCGGCGGCATGTCGAGCCGCCTGTTCCAGAAGATCCGTGAGGATCGGGGTCTGTGCTATTCGATCTACGCCCAGTCCAGCGCGTATGAGGATACCGGCCATATCACGATCTATGCCGGAACCTCGGCGGAAGAGATCGGCGATCTGACGCAGTTGACCATTGATGAGCTGAAACGGGCCGCTGATGACATGTCTGAGGCCGAGGTCGCCCGCGCCCGGGCGCAGTTGCGGGCGGGGCTGCTGATGGGGCTGGAAAGCCCCTCCAGCCGTGCCGAACGCAACGCGCGTCTGCTGTCGATCTGGGGCCGCGTGCCTGCCGTCAGTGAAGCCGTTGCCAAGATTGACGCCGTCAACACCGACACGGTGCGCGCCTATGCGGGCCGCCTGACCACGGCGAAATCGGCATTGGCGATCTATGGCCCGGTTGCCTCGGCCCCGGGGATAGACCGCATCCGCCGTGGGTTGACCGGCTGATGCTTGGCCTGAAGCGCCGGGTCCGGGTTGAAACGGAGCGGATGACGCTGCGCTTGCCGGACCATGGCGACTGGCGGCAATGGTCGGAATTGCGCGAAACCTCGGCCGAGTTTCTGGCGAAATGGGAGCCGGTCTGGGCCAATGACCACCTGACCCGGCGATCCTTCACCAATCGCGTCTACTGGGCGCAGCGGGCCGAGGCGCAGGGGACCGCGCTGCCGATGCTGCTGATCCGGCGTGAGGATAGCCAGCTTCTGGGCGCGCTGACGCTGGACAATATCCGTCGCGGTCCGGCACAGGCGGGCACACTCGGCTATTGGATCGGCCAGCCGTTTTCGCGGCAGGGTTACATGCGTGAGGCGATCCTGGCGCTGAACCACCACGCCTTCACCCGGATGGACCTGTCGCGGATGGAGGCCGCCTGCCTGCCGGAAAACGCCGCCTCACGCGGGGTGCTGGAAAAATGCGGCTTCAAATACGAAGGGGTCGCGCAAAGCTATCTGCAGATCAACGGTCGCTGGCGGAACCATGTGCTCTACGCCAACCTGAGGGGGGATCGGCGCGGTCGGACGGATGTTGGCTGACCGGATAGGGGCGGGTTTCAGCGGGCGGTTTTGAGATTGAGCGCGTGCCGCGCAAGGTTTTTGTCTCGCGCTTTTGCGTGAAGAACGCAAAAGCACTCGGGTACAGGGCCTCCGGCGGGGATATTTTTGCAAGTGTGAATGGCGGGAGTCGTCATGGCCGAGCGGGCGGTCCAAGCGTCCTCGCGCATCCGTGATCCAAGGAGTGGGTGACGCAGCGGCAATCCGGGTTACCCTTGCCCAAATCCGGAGGTGAGTGATGCGCCCAGCCTTGATCCAAGCCGTTGCACTTGCTGTCGCTGCAATGGGCGCGGCCACCCCGCTGCTGGCGCAGGATCGGATCCTGTCACACTGTATCGCCCTAGCGGCCGGGGAAGCGACCGTTCAGCCCGCCGCCCTGAACGACGGGCTGGAGGAGAACAGCGTCCTGATCCGCTATATCGACCATGCGAGCTTTGCCATTGTCACGCATGACGGCACCGTGGCCGTGACCGACTACACCGGCTATATCGGGACGCAGGATGTCGTCCCCGACGTGGTGACGATGAACAACGCCCACTCCACCCACTGGACCGCCGCCCCGGACCCCCGCATTGCGCATGTCCTTGAAGGCTGGGTGACCGATGGCGCGGCTGACCATCGGCTGGACCTTGGCACCATGCTGGTCCGCAATGTGCCAACGGACACGCGTGGCCCGTTTGGTGAGGGCGCGCGGGCCAACGGTAATTCGATCTTCATCTTCGAGGCGGGGGGGCTTTGCATCGGCCATCTGGGCCACCTGCACCAGATCCCGTCTGACGCGCAATATGCGGCCATTGGGCGGCTGGACGTGGTCATGGTGCCGGTGGATGGCGGCTATACCTTGCGTCTGGGCGACATGGCTGGCGTTGTGCGGCGGCTGCGATCATCGGTCGTGATTCCGATGCACTGGTTCAGCCGGGCGTCGCTTGACGCCTTCCTTGCCGAGATGTCGGCGGAGTTCACCGTGGTTGAAACCGGTGGCGCGCAGCTTGCGCTGTCACTGGACGCTCTGCCCTCGGATCCCACGATCCTGGTGCTGGAGCCTGCGTATCTGGACTGATCCCCCCTCTGGCGCAGGGGTGCTGCGCCCGCTACCACTGTCGGGTCCCGCTGCCATGGTCGGGAAGGAGCGCCCGATGCTGAACCCCTGCGACGATGCCTTCATTGCCCGACTGCAGGGCATTCTGCCCGAGGGTCGCCTGACCGCACCGGAGCCGCGGTATCTGGAAGAACCGCGCGGCAGATGGCACGGGCTGGCCGGGGTCCTGGCCCGGCCCGGGTCGGTGGCGGAGGTGGCCACGATCGTCCGCGCCTGTGCCGATGCGCGGGTTGGGGTCGTGCCCTGGGGTGGCGGCACCGGACTGGTCGGGGGGCAGGTCATGCCCGCGGGGCCTGCGCCGGTGCTTTTGTCGTTGGAGCGGATGGCGGCCTTGCGCGGGGCCTATCCGTCGGAAAACGCGCTGGTGGTCGAGGCCGGAATGATCCTTGCCGATGTGCAGGCCGAGGCGGTACGGATCGGCCGTCTGTTCCCGCTGTCGCTTGCGTCGGAAGGGTCGTGCCGGATTGGCGGCAATCTGGCGGCAAATGCGGGGGGCACGGCGGTCCTGCGCTATGGCAACGCGCGCGATCTGTGTTTGGGGCTTGAGGCGGTGTTGCCGGATGGCAGTATCTTCAACGGGCTGACGCGGCTCCGGAAGGACAATGCGGGTTATGACCTGCGGCATCTGCTGATCGGGTCGGAGGGCACGCTTGGCGTGATCACCGCGGCCAGCCTGCGGCTGTTCCCGCGCCCTGCCGCCACGGTCGTGGCCATGCTGGCGGTGCCGTCACCCGCCGCGGCGCTGGAGCTGCTGGCCTTGGCGCAGGGGCGACTGCCGGGAATGGTGTCCAGCTTCGAGATCATCCACCGGATGGGCTTTGACTTTCTGGCCGAAGTGATGCCCGACCTGCGCGCCCCCTTTGACCCCTTGCCGGATTGGCTGGTGCTGGTTGAACTGGGTCTGCCGACCGGGCTGGACGCCGAAGTGGCGATGGCCAACCTTTACGACGCCGCTGACGATGCCGGGCTGGTGACGGATGGCGTCATCGCCACCTCGGACGCGCAAGCCGCGACGCTGTGGCACCTGCGTGAGATGATCCCCGAGGCGAACCGGCGGATCGGCGCGATCTCCAGCCACGATATATCGCTGCCGCTGTCGGCCATCCCGGGCTTTGTGACCGCCGCGCCGGAGGCGTTGCGTCCCTTGGGTGAGTTCCGGATCAACTGCTTCGGCCATCTTGGCGATGGCAACCTGCATTGGAACGTCTTTCCGGCGCGGGGGGCCAATCGCAAGGTCGATGAGGCGCTGCGCGACAGGGTGAAAGCCACAGTGCATGACATGGTGCACGCGCTTGGCGGGTCGGTCGCGGCGGAGCATGGTGTGGGGCGGCTGAAAACAGGGGACCTGCAGCGTTATGCCGACCCCGGCAAGCTGGCGGCGATGCGGGCGATCAAGGCCGCACTCGATCCGCAGGGCATCATGAACCCCGGGGCTGTGCTGGTCTGAACGGCCGACCCCGAAAGGTTACCCCGCCGCAAGAGGATACCTGCGACGGGGTGCTTTGGGGGGTGTGTGGATCACGCCGTGGGTAGCGGCGCGGTCAGGCTGGGTAGGCCTGACAAGCCCCGGTGTAAGGTGATTCTCTTTCCGGACGGTTAACCGAAACCGGGGCAGTCGTGCGATGGGCGATTTCTTCGAAGAAATCGTAGCGGAGCCTTTGAAGGCTCCGAACCGGAGTTTTCGAAAACTCCGGCTTCATAATCAGACGGCGGGCGCGGGTGGTAGACGTGCTAAAGCCCTTCGAACGCGCAAAGGGCGTGGACGTCCATGCCCATCGCCTCCAGCTTTTTGCGTCCACCAAGGTCTGGCAGGTCCACCACAAAGGCGCAGCCCACCACTTCGGCCCCAAGGCGTTCGATCAACCGGATGCCGGCCTCGGCGGTGCCGCCGGTGGCCAGAAGATCATCGACCAGCAGGATCTTCTCACCCGGCTGCATCGCGTCGTCATGCACTTCAACCACGGCCTCGCCGTATTCCAGCTTGTAGGACTGGCTGATCGTCTGGCCGGGCAGCTTGCCCTTCTTGCGGATCGGGACAAACCCGGTGGAGAGCTGGTGCGCGACTGCACCCCCAAGGATGAAGCCCCGCGCTTCCAGCCCGGCAACCTTGTCGATCCGCATCCCGGCATAGGGGGCGAGCAATTGGTCAACGCACATCCGGAACCCGCGCGGGTCGGCGAAGAGGGTGGTCACATCGCGAAACAGGATCCCCTCATGCGGGAAGTCCACGATGGTGCGGATATAGTCCTTGACGGTCTTCCGTGCGGTCATTGTCTGGTCCTGTTCAGGGGTTGGGCGGATAGTGCAGGCGCAGGAGCGCTGCGTCCTGTCCGGCAAGGGTTACGGTGCTGTTCGATGTCTGCGACAGGATCGACCGACCCTCATAGGCCGGGCCATCGACATCGTAAAGAAAGCCAAGCGACTGGGTCACCTCTTCCAGCATGACCGACGGCAGGTCGGCGTCGGTGATTTTGGTCGAGATCAGGATGACACCCTCCTGAATCGTGTTGGTCTGATCCGACCAGACGGTCATGTAGCCCACGCCCATGATCCCATGTCCGGAAAACCCCGGCGTTTCAGTCAGGACGGTGCCTTCGGGCAAGTTTGTCGGGCGCAAGGTGATGTCGGCGGTGGGGGCGGCGGTCGGGCGGATGCTGATGCCGGACCCGGTGCCATTGACCTCGGCCAGCGCATCGAGCAGCGCAGCTTTCAGCCGGGCCGCAAAGCCTTCGGGGACCGGAGCGGTACCAAAGTCGATCCGGATGGTCAGGTCGGGCTTGCCCCAGCGCAGGGCGGGTGTCTGACAGGCCCCGCCGGGTGGGGCGCCGCAGGTTGCAAGGCGGTAGAAGTCGGCGTCCGACAGCAGCGCAGAGACTGCAACCCCATCGGTCAGCAGCGTTTCGGCAAGGGCCGGGGCGACCAGACCGCAAAGGGCAGGGACGAGATAGCGGATCATCACAAACCCTGCAGCACCCGTCCGGCCACGGCATCCAGTCGGTCCAGCAAGGCCGCGTCGCGCTTTTCGGGGGTGGTGATGATCGCATGGTCCAGCGCCCGGTCACAGCCATGTGGGCAGGGGCTGCGGTCAGGGTCCAGAAGCCCGGGAAGCCGCGCCACCAGCCCACGGGCGGCGTCGGCATTGGCGTGCAGGATGGCGATGACCTGCGCCACATCCACGGCGCCATGGGTGTCGTGCCAGCAATCGTAGTCGGTGACCATCGCGACCGAGGCATAGCAAAGCTCGGCCTCACGGGCGAGGCGGGCTTCGGACATGCCGGTCATCCCGATCACATCGGCCCCCCAGCTGCGATACATCCGGCTTTCGGCGCGGGTGGAAAACTGCGGGCCTTCCATCGACAGGTAGGTGGCCCCCTGATGGACCTTTAGACCTTCCATCCGGGCCGCTGCGGCGCAGGCGGCGCCAAGGCGGGGGCAGGTGGGGTCGGCAAGGCTGACATGGGCCACGCAGCCATGGCCGAAGAAGGACATCGGGCGGTGGTGGGACCGGTCGATGTACTGGTCGACGATCACGAAATCCCCCGGCGCGAAATCTTCGCGAAGGGACCCCACGGCAGAGACGGCGACGATGTCGGTGCAGCCCAGCCGCTTCAGCGCGTCGATATTGGCGCGGTAGGGAACGGTGGCGGGGTCGTGGACATGGCCGCGGCCGTGGCGGGGGAGGAAGGCGATGGGCAGGCCGTTGAGGCGGCCGACAAGCACCTCGTCAGATGGGCGGCCCCAGGGTGACCGGGCCTTGACCCAACTTGCCCCTTCCAGCCCCTCGATCTGATAGACCCCCGATCCGCCGATGACGCCGAGCATGGTCTGCATGGGTCGCTCTCCTTCACTGGATGGGGCGAGGATAGACGGCCCGGGCGCGGGGGAAAAGGGGGATGTCCCTGCAAGGGACATCATTGTGGGGCAAGGAAATTCAATAGGTTGTCGGCGGGCATTCACATTTCGTTAAGGTTTGCCCGTAAGACCTGTGGCCCCCGGAACAGCCGCTCGCAGTATCAATAGCGCAGACGCGCGTCAGACGGGCAGAAGACGGCCGTCTTCCTTGGCCGAAGCCTCGGCCTTGTCCAGCAGGCGTTGCAGCGCCGCGCCACGGGCGAAGTCGGGGTCGGCCACGCCTTCGCCCCGGATGGCGGCGATGAAGCGCTGGTAGATCGTGGGGACGACGGGGCAATCGACATCCACCCAAGTGCCGGACTGGATATTGTCGCCAAGGCAGGCGCGCAGGTGGCTGTGGGCCTTTTCGAACGTCACCTCAAGCCCGCCGGCCTGGCCGTAAAGGCGCAGGCGCAGGTCGTTGAGATGGCCGGTGGCAAAGCGCGTCGCGGCCACGGTGCCAAGCGCGCCGTTGGAAAGGCGAAGCTGCAGCGTGGCGCTGTCATTGGCGTCAAGCGTGTAGTCACCGATCTTGCCACCCGGTGCCTTGTCGAAGGTGGCCAGCAGGCAGGAGACCTGCACCGCATCCATGCCCGCGATGAAGGTTGCGAAGTCGAGGATGTGGATACCCACGTCGCCCAGAACCCCCTTGGACCCATGCGCGGTGGACAGCCGCCAGAGCCATTGCGCTTCACGGTCCCAATGGCCCCATGCGGGCTGGGTCAGCCAGCTTTGCAGATAGGACGCCTCAAAATGCCGGATGGGGCCGATGGCACCATCGCGGACCATCTGCGCGGCCTGCTGCAGCGCGGGGACGTTGCGGTAGCTGAGGTTGACCATGTTCACCACATCGGCCTGAGCGGCGGCGGCGGCCATGGCTTCGGCGTCAGCGGCGTTGGTCGCAAGGGGCTTTTCGCACAGCACATGCTTGCCCGCCGCAAGGAAGGGCAGGGTGGTGGCGAAGTGGGCCGCGTCGGGGGTGACGTTGGTCACCGCGTCAAATTCGCCCCAGTTCAGCGCGTCCTGCACGGATTGAAAGCCATGCGGGATGTTGTGGGCCTGCTGAAACGCGGCCAGCCCGTCAGGGCGGGTGTCAATCCCTGCGACAAGGCTGACACCGGGGATGGCGGCGAAGGCTTCGGCGTGGTTCTTCGCCATGCCGCCGGTACCGAGGATGAGCAGGCGGACGGGTTGCATCAGCGGTATCCTTCCTCACCATCATGGTGCAGGCGGGGGCCGCGTTCGGTGATCGGCTCCAGCGCCTTGGCGACAGGCGTATTTGGCGCGTCATTCGGGTTCAAAATCCGCGCTTCGGGGTTATGCGCCCAGCGGACGGCATTGGCGATGACCTGCTGCACCAGCGGCTGGTGGTAGGTGGGGTAGGTTTCATGCCCCGGGCGGAAGTAGAAGATATTGCCCGCGCCGCGCTTGTAGGTCAGGCCGGAGCGGAAGACTTCCCCCCCGGCGAACCAGGAAACGAACACAGTTTCGAGGGGTTCAGGGACACCGAAGGGTTCGCCGTACATCTCTTCGTGCTCAAGCTCGAAATGGTCGGGGATGCCACGGGTGATGGGGTGCTGGCGCGAGGTGACCCAGAGGCGTTCCCGCTCGCCCGCCTCACGCCATGTCAGGTTGCAGGGGGCGCCCATCAGGCGTTTGAAGGGTTTGGCGAAATGGGCGGAGTGCAGGAAGATCACCCCCATGCCGCCCCAGACGGCGTTGCAGACGCGTTCCACCACCTCATCGGCCACATCGCCATGGGCGGCGTGGCCCCACCAGATCAGGACATCGGTTTCCGCCAGCTTCTGCGGCGTCATCCCGTGTTCGGGGTCTTGCAGCGTGACGGTGGAGGCGGTGATGCCGTCCTGCAGGTTCAGCGCGGCGGCGATGGTGCCATGCATGGTCGCAGGATAGACCTCGGCCACGACCTTGTTCTTCTGTTCATGGACATTTTCGCCCCAAACGGTGACGCGGATGGACATCTGTCATCTCCCTGCTGCGGCGCCGATCTGGCGCACTTGACCGGTCGGCGGATCGGGTGACTCCTATTGTCCAAACCGCTTTGGGTCAAGGGTGGCAGCCCAAGGGCGCTTGCCAGTCGGCGGTGTTGCGGTGATCCTTGCGGCATGACACCTGACGCCACCTTGCGCCTGCGGCTGCTGTTTGGGGACCGGCTGGTCCTTGGGCCGGGCAAGGCCGAACTTCTGGCGCGGATCCGCGACACCGGGTCAATCTCCGCAGCCGGGCGGGCGATGGGGATGAGCTACAAGCGCGCGTGGTCCTTGGTGGAAGAGATGAACGCGGCCTTCCGGGTGCCGCTGGTCACCAGCGCGCGGGGCGGGGCGGGTGGCGGCGGGGCAAGTCTGACAGACGCGGGGGGCGAGGTGCTGGACGCCTACCAGTCGCTGCTGGCGGCCAGCGTGGCGGCGACTGCACCCGATGTGGCGCGGATCGCGGCGCTGCTCCGGGATATGTCTGGCCAGAAATAACGCTTGCATCCGGGTGTGGGCTTTGCCGATATGTTCGGGCGAACATATGGAGGTGTGGATGCTGCGCGCGGTCCTGTTTGTCCTGATGCTGGCCGCCCCGGCGCGGGCGGCCGAGGTGACGGTCTTTGCCGCCGCCAGCCTGAAGACCGCTTTGGACGAGATTGCCGCAGAGTGGCAGGCCGACACGGGGCACAGCGTGGTGGTGTCTTATGGCGGCAGTTCGGCGCTGGCCAAGCAGATCATCGAGGCGGCACCGGCGGACATCTTCGTCTCGGCGTCGATCGAATGGATGGATGCGGTGGCGGAGGCTGGGCTGTTGCGTGACGGCACGCGGGTTGATCTTCTGGGCAACCGGCTGGTGCTGGTGGCGCATGGGGCCGGGGTGGCCCCGGTTGCGCTGGACGCAAGTACGGATCTGGCGGCGATGCTGGCGGGAGGCAAGCTGTCGATGGCGATGGTGACATCGGTCCCCGCCGGGCAATACGGGCGTGAGGCGCTGACAGCGCTGGGCCTGTGGGACAGCGTGGCCGGCAGCGTGGCGCAGTCGGAAAACGTGCGGGTGGCGCTGCAACTGGTCGCGCTGGGGGAGGCGCCCTTGGGGATCGTCTACGCCAGTGATGCGGTGGCAGAGCCGGGGGTGACGGTGGTGGGCACCTTCCCTGAAGGCAGCCACAGCCCGATCATTTACCCCGCGGCGGTGATCGCCAGCAGCACCTCGCCGGAGGCGGAGGGGTTCCTCGCCTACCTTTCCGAGGCCCCCGCCCGTGCGATATTCGAAGCGCAGGGGTTTCTGCCCCTGACGGGTGGGTGACGTGACACAGGGTTCCACGGCATGACCGACTGGCTGTCCCCGGAAGAATGGCAGGCGGTGGCGCTGTCCTTGCGGGTGTCGTTCTGGGCAACGGTCCTTAGCCTGCCATTTGGCGTGCTGGCGGCAGTCGCGCTGGCGCGGTGGAGCTTTCCGGGAAAGGCGGTGTTGAACGGGCTGGTGCATCTGCCGCTGATCCTGCCGCCCGTTGTGACCGGGTATCTGCTGCTCCTGACCTTTGGACGGATGGGGCCGGTGGGGGGCGTCCTATACGACTGGTTCGGCATCACTCTGGCCTTCCGCTGGACCGGTGCCGCGCTGGCGGCGGCGGTGATGGCCTTTCCGCTGATGGTCCGCGCGATCCGGCTGGCGGTGGAGGCGGTGGACCCGAAGCTGGAGGAGGCGGCGTCAACCTTGGGGGCCTCGCGCCCGGTGGTGTTTGTCACGGTGACGCTGCCCCTGATCCTGCCGGGGGTGATTGCCGGGGCGATCCTTGCCTTCGCCAAGGCGATGGGCGAGTTCGGGGCGACGATCACCTTCGTCTCCAACATCCCCGGTGAGACGCAGACGCTGCCCTCGGCCATCTACGCGTTCCTGCAGGTGCCGGGGGGGGATGCTTCGGCGCTGCGGCTGGTGCTGATCTCCATCGTGCTGGCCATGGGCGCGCTGATCCTGTCGGAGTGGCTGGCGCGGCGGGTGCAGTTGCGGGTGGCGGGGCGATGAGCCTTTCGGTCGAGATTGCGCATCGGTTTCCGGCGTTTCAGCTGGAGGTGGCCTTCACCGCGCCGCCGGGGTTGACCTGCCTGTTCGGGCGGTCGGGGTCGGGGAAGACGACGATCATCAACGCGGTGGCGGGGCTTTTGCGGCCAGACGTTGCGCGGATCACGCTGGACGGGGTGGCGCTGCAGGATCTGGCGCCGCACAAGCGGCGGGTGGGCTATGTGTTTCAGGACGCGCGGCTGTTTCCGCATCTGACGGTGGCGCAGAATCTGGCCTATGGCGCGAAGGTGCGGCGGCTGCCGTTGACCGGGTTTGACCGGATTGTGGACCTGCTGGGCATTGCAAGGCTGCTGGACCGCCGGCCCGCCACGCTGTCAGGGGGTGAGAAAAGCCGGGTGGCGATTGGGCGGGCGCTGTTGTCTGGTCCGCAGATCCTTTTGATGGACGAGGCCTTTTCGGCGTTGGATGAGGCGCGCAAGGCGGAAATCCTGCCCTATGTCGAGGCGCTGCGGGATCAGATGGGGCTGCCGATCCTCTATGTCAGCCATTCCCTGCCCGAGGTGGCGCGGCTGGCGACCACGATTGCGGTGATTGATGCCGGACGGCTGGTGGCCTTTGGCCCGGCGGCCGAGGTGCTTTCCGACCCGGTGACCGCGCCGCTGCTGGGGTTGGCGGATGCCGGGGCGATCCTGACGGTGCGGATTGCAGAGCATGAGGCGGACGGGCTGACGCGGCTGGAGACGGGAGCGGGGCCGTTGTGGTTGCCACGGCTTGTGGGCGCAATTGGGGCCCAAGTGCGGGTTCGCATCGCGGCGCAGGACGTGATCCTTGCGCGTGCGCGGCCCGAGGGTCTTTCGGCGCTGAACATCCTGCCCTGCCGGGTCAGCGCGGTGCAGGAGGGGCGGGGGCCGGGCGTTCTTGTGCAGCTGGACCTTGGAGGTGCGGCGCTGTTGGCGCGGATCACCCGGCGGTCGGCGCAGGCGCTGGAGATCGCGCCGGGGTTGGCCGTTTTCGCAGTGGTCAAGACCGTGGCGGTGGCGCAAGGGGACGTGGGCGCCGAGCGTGGCTCGCCTCAGGGTTGAAGCGGGGCGAATCGGGCCGGGGAAAAGGCCGGGGCAGCGGTGCAGTTGCCGAACGCAAGTGCCTGAAAAAATGGCAGGAAACCGGGATGGACGGGCCTTCGTATTCCCCCATCCGATGCCAGATTGACAGGTGACCTGAAAACCAGATTAGACTTGCCGCGTCCGTGCCTTTTCGGCCGGGTGACACAGCCTTGTTACGGGGTTTCGTTACCGCAGGAAAAGCGCGCACCGCGTGCGTAACCACAACCAGAAAAACCGGGGACAGCCCGTGCCTCTGATCTACTCAAACCAGGGAGACTATCCGTGAAAAACTCAACCTCAGCCTTCAACCGTCGCCGGTTCCTGCAAGGCTCTGCCGCAGGTGCGGGCATCCTTGCCGCCCCGGCAATCATTTCGTCCAAGGCGCTTGCGTCGTCGGGCGAAGTGAACTTCGTCGGCTGGGCGGGCTATCCCGCGCTGGTCGAAAAGGTGTTCCCCGCCTTTGAAGCCGCGACTGGCATCAAGGTGAACTTCAAGGAACTGCCCGATCAGGACACCATGTTCGGCGAAGCCAAGGTCGCGCTGGAAGCCGGCGGCATCGACCTGATCGAACCGACGATCGACCGTGTCGGCGCTTGGGATTCGAACGGCCTGCTGGGCGCGTTCGACGAATCCAAGCTGGCGATGGACAACTACCTTCCCGGTCTGGCCGATGGCGCGGCGGGCGAACGGTCGCGGCCCGGCGGGATGCTGAAATATGTGCCGTCCAACTGGGGTACGGAATCGCTGGTCGTGAACACCGCCGAGGCAAAGCTGTCGACCCCGCCGTCGCTGGGTGATCTGTTCAGCCCCGACAACCAGTCGACGCTGCGCCCGCATTCGGCGCTGGCTGCGATGGGCCGCTGGCTGGATGCCACGGGCCAACTGCCGCGTCCGTGGATGGACGGCTACAGCGACATGGGTGCCATGGTCGAGTTGTGGGACATCGCGCTGGCCAAGGCTGTCGAGATGAAGGGCAACGTCGTCCAGTGGTGGTCGGGCGAGAACGAGGCGAATGCAGGCTTCACCGCCAACGGCGCGACGGTCGGCCTGTGCTGGGATTCGACCGGCTTCAACCTGCGCAATGACGGCTATGCCTATCTTGCCCCGGTCGAAGGTGCCTTTGCCTGGCATCAGGGCTTTGTGCTGATGAAGAACGCGGCCAACACCGAACAGGCGCATGAGTTCGTCAAGTTCGTGTCGACTGCCGAAGGGGCTGCGGGCTGGGCTTCGGCCTTCTCGTCCAACCCCGTCGGCAAGGGCGCGTCGGATCTGATGAACCCCGATGTTGCCACCTATTACAACGGCACCTTCAACGACGAGGCGCTGTCCAAACTGTGGTGGTGGCCCGACCAGTCGGCCGAGTTCCTCGCCAAGCGGGCCGAGTATTCGGACAAGTACAAGGCGGCCTGATCGCGCTGCATCTGACTGGACGCCGGGCCCGAAAGGGTCCGGCGTGCCTTATTCATGTGCTGGCATGTCGTTCTGGACCGAGTGACCGGCCCAATCTGGCGATACCGATTGCACCGGGCCGGCTGCCTGCTAGCCTCAAGCGATAAAAAGACGACATACCACAGGGGAGCGACGCGGCATGAGCGCCGGAATTGACCTAGAAAACGTCTGCTGCGATTTCGGCACTTTCCGCGCCGTCGACAACGCCAATGTGTCGATCAAGCCGGGCGAGTTCTTTTCGTTCCTCGGGCCATCAGGCTGCGGCAAGACCACGATCCTGCGCATGGTTTCGGGGTTCATCGAACCGACGCAGGGCGCGATCCGCATCGGCGGCAAGGACATGAAGGGCCAGCGCCCGAACCAGCGGCCCACGGCGCTGATCTTCCAGAACCTGGCGCTGTTTCCGCTGATGCCGATCTGGGAAAACATCAGCTTCGGGCTTGAAGTGCGGGGCGTGAACAAGGCCACCCGCCGCGCCAAGGCGGAAGAGCTTTTGCGGCTGGTCGATCTGCCGGGGGCGGCGGACAAGTATGTCAGCCAGCTGTCGGGCGGCCAGAAGCAGCGCGTGGCGATTGCCCGCGCGCTGGCGGTCGAACCGCAGGTGATGCTGCTGGACGAACCGCTGTCAGCGCTGGACCTGAAGCTGCGCCAGCATATGCGGGCGGAGCTGCGGGCGATCCAGAAGCGGACGGGCGTGACCTTCATCTACATCACCCATGACCAGGGCGAGGCCTTGGCGATGTCGGACCGGGTGGGCGTCATGTCCCAAGGCCGCATCCAGCAGATCGCCGATCCGCGAGAGATCTACAACAACCCGGTCAACGGTTTTGTTGCCAGTTTCGTGGGCGAAAACAACGTCTTCGCCGGCGAAGTGCAAACTGCCGCTGCCGGTATGGCCAGCTTTGCCACCCCGCACGGCACCTTCCGCGCGCGTCTGGGGGATACCGGTGGGGACAAGAAGGCCAAGCTTTATGTGCGGCCCGAACATACGCTGATCACGGCCACTGCAGCCCCCGAGAATGCGATTCCGGTCACGGTGGGGGATGTGTCCTTCGAGGGCAATTTCATCGCTGTGCATGCCATCAGTGACAGCGGCGCGCATCTGACCTCGGAAATCCGCAACGACGGGTCGGCGACGGTGCCGGAGAAGGGGGCGAAGATGTTCATGTCCTTCGACGCCGCCCGCGCGTCAATCCTGCCTGATGCGAATGTGAGGTCCTGATCCATGCAGGACATGCTGCGCCGCTATGGTCTGGGGCTGACGGTGACGATGTGCCTGCTGGTGGCCTTCTGGCTGATCATGCTGGTGATCGTGCCGAACATCACGCTCTTGGAGCAGAGCTTTCGCCCCTATCTGCCGGTGGTCGACATCGGCGGTCCGCGGGACACCTACAGTTTCAACAATTACCTCAAGGTCTTTGACGGCAATGTCGACAAAAGCCTGTTCGGGATCAGCTTTTCCATTCCGGTCCACGTCTATACCTTCGGGTTGACCATCCTTTATTCGATGCTGGTGACGGTGATCTGCTTTGCGATGGCCTATCCGCTGGCCTATTTCATGGCCAAGATCGTCAATCCCCGGTCCTTGCCGACGCTGATCCTGCTGCTGTTCATCCCGCTTTGGGTGTCCGAGGTGCTGCGCGCCTTTGCCTGGTGGATCATTCTGGCCTTCAAGGGCCCGCTCAACGCGCTTTTGTTGGCCGTGGGGGTGATCGAGGACCCGATCCGCTGGACCAACCTTGGTTATACCGGCGTGGTGATTGGGCTGATCTACACTTACGTCCTGTTCATGCTGTTCCCGATCTACAACGCGATCCAGTCCTTGGACACGAACCAGATCGAAGCGGCGGAGGACCTTGGGGCGCCGTGGTGGAAGATCCACTGGAAGATCGTGCTGCCCCATTCCAAGCCCGGCATCGCCAGTGGGTCTGTCATGGTCTTCATGCTGTCGGCGGGGTCCTTGCTCGTGCCGTCGATCCTTGGGTCCACCACCTCGCAATGGTTTACCCAGACCATCGACCAATGGTTCAAGGACGCCTTGGACTGGAATACCGCGTCGGCCTATGCCTTCATCCTGCTTCTTCTTTGCACCGTCTTCGTGAGTGTCGCGATGTGGCTGTTCAAGGTGAAGCTGTCCGATATCGCGAAATAGGGGGTCTGCGATGCACAAGTTCCGACAGACCCTGGCGCGGGCCTATACGGTGTTGTTCCTGATCTTCCTGCTGGCCCCGCTGGTGGTGATGTCGGGGGCGGCGTTCAACGACAGCAAACTGCCGTCGATCGTGCCGTGGAAGGGGTGGACCACGATGTGGTTCAGCGAGATGATTCAGGACCAGCGCATGATGGTGGCCTTTGCCAACACGCTGTGGGTGGCGGTGGCTGTGGCGGTGATTGCGGTCATCGTCGGTACGGCGGCGGCGATCCTGATCAACTCGACCTCGGGCCGGGCGCGGACGGCGCTTTACGGGATGATGATCTCGACCATCCTGATCCCGGGGGTGGTGATCGGGATTTCGACGATGATCTTGTGGACCAAGATGGGCGGGGTTCTGTTCGGGCCGGAAGGCAAGCCCTGGCCGTTCATCCCCGGCCTGCACCTGAGCGTGCTTGGTCAGGTCAGCTATATCGCGGCGATGGTGATGCTGTTGGTGCTGGCGCGGCTGCAGTCGTTCGACCACGGGCTTGAGGAAGCGGCACTGGACCTTGGTGCCAGCCACGCGCAGGTGATGCGGCGGATCCTGTTGCCGCATCTTTACCCGGCAATCGGGGCGGGGGCGGCGGTGGCCTTCTTCCAGTCGATCGAGAACTTCAACGTGACGCAGTTCACCAGGGGCGGGGCGGATACCCTGACGGTCTATGTCTTCTCCAAGGTCCGTGCCGGGATCACGCCGACGATCAACGCGTTGGCGTTCCTGTTGATCATGGTGACACTGGTGCTGGCGGTGATCTACGAAATCAACCGCCGCCGCCGCGCGCGGGTCGAAGCCGCGCGTGAGGCTGAGGCGCGTCGGGCGGAAGAGGCGATGCTGCTTTGATCTTGCGGCGCTTGTAAAGCGGAGCGCGTTCCGCGCGAAGTCCCTTTATCTCGGCCCTCGCGCGCGAAGAGCGCGCGAGGGCCTCGGCCCCTGGGGGTTTCACACCCCCAGACCCCCGTGGAGTATTTCCAAAAGAGCAACTGCCTGCCTAAAGCGCACCAAGCAGCGTTTCGACAAGGGGGGAGGCGGGGTCTGTCAACGCGTCGATCACGTCGAAGTGGTGGCGGTCTGCGTCGGCGGTCCAGGGGCAGGCCCATTCCTCAGCCAAGGTGCGGGCTTGCCAGAGGAAGGCGGGGCGTTCGGCGGCACCCACCCAGATATGGGCGGCCACGTCTGGCCGCAGGCCAAGCCGGGCGGGGCTTTCGCTGGCGGCCTCAGCCGCATCAATGCCCAGTGTGGTGTTCATCGTGGTGGCCATCAGGGGGCCGAGTTCGGTGAGGGGTGAGATCGGCACTACGCGGGTCAGCGGCAGGGCGATGTCGGCGCAGGCCATCCGCGCGGCGAGATGGCCGCCAGCGGAATGGCCGGTAACCACCAGTGGGCCCGCGATCCGGGTGGCGACAAACCAGCAGGCTTTTGCAACTTCGGCCGTCATCGCGGCGATCCGCGCCTCGGGGGCGAGGGTGTATCCGGGCATGGCGACGGCAAACCCACGCTCCAGCGCGCCTGCCGCGAGGTGTGACCAGTGGGATTTGTCGAACAGGTGCCAGTAGCCGCCATGGACAAAGACCATGGCCCCACGCGGCGGGCCTTCGGGCAGGAAGATGTCAAGTTTCTGCCGGGGGGCGGGACCGTACTGCAGGTCAAGTTCGGCGCGGTGGCCGAGGCTTGCGCGGAAGGCTGCGGCCGTTGCCTGCCAGCGTGGCGGGTAGTCGGCAGCGCCGGGGATGAAGGCGCCGTTCGTGTAGTCGCGGTCGGGGTCGGGCCAGTGATAAGGGGGTCTCACATCACTGCCCCGATCTGCCATGGCACGAATTCCGCGCCGCCAAAGCCCAGTTCTTCGGACAGGGTCTGCTGGCCGCTGGCGGTGGCGATGATCTTGTCGAGGATCTCCTCACCCTTGGCGGCGATGCTGACGCCATCGAGGATGTCGCCGCAGTTGATGTCCATGTCTTCCTTCATGCGGGCGTACATTTCGGAGTTGGTGGCCAGCTTGATGCAAGGCGAGGGTTTGTAGCCCGAGACCGACCCGCGCCCGGTGGTGAACACGATCAGGGTGGCGCCGCTGGCGATCTGGCCGGTGACAGAGCAGGGGTCATAGCCGGGGCTGTCCATGTAGACAAAGCCGGGGGTCGTGATCGGTTCGGCGAATTTGTAGACGCCGGAGAGGGGTGCAGTGCCGCCCTTGGCCACCGCGCCGAGGGATTTTTCGAGGATCGTCGTCAGCCCGCCGCGCTTGTTGCCGGGGGAGGGGTTGTTGTCCATCTCGCCCTCATTGCGGGCGGTGTAGTCCTCCCACCACTTGATCCGGTCGAGGAGGGTTTCGCCGACTTCGCGGCTGACGGCGCGGCGGGTCAGAAGGTGTTCGGCCCCGTAAATCTCAGGCGTTTCGGACAGGATCGTTGTGCCGCCCATCTGGACCAGAAGGTCGGAGGCATGGCCAAGGGCTGGGTTGGCGGTGATGCCGCTGTAACCGTCCGACCCGCCGCATTGCAGACCGACCACCAGTTTGGACACCGGGGCCGGGGCGCGGGGGGTGCGGGCGGCGACCTCTGCCATCTCGCGCAAGGTGCCGAGCGCGCGGTCGATGGTGGCGCGGGTGCCGCCTTCGCCCTGGATGGTCATGTAGCGGAAATTGCCGTCGGGGCGCAGGCGGCCCTGGCCGACAAGGTCGGGGACCTGCATCACCTCACACCCCAGACCCACCAGAAGGATGCCGCCGAAGTTCGGGTTCCTCGCATAGCCTTTCAGCGTGCGCATCAGGGTGGCGTAGCCTTCATTCGTGCCGGACATGCCGCAACCGGTCTGGTGGACGATGGGCACGATCCCATCGATCCCAGGCATGGCGGCAAGCGCGGGGTCTTTCTCGGCCGCCTCGGCAATGAACCGGGCGACGGAACCGGAGCAGTTTACTGAGGTCAGGATGCCAAGGTAGTTGCGGGTGCCCACAGTGCCATCGGGGCGGTGGTAGCCCATGAAGCTGCGGGGGGAAAGCGGCGGCAGGGGGCGACATTCGCTGCCGATGGCATAGTCGCTGCTGTGGGGGCCCATGCCAAGGTTGTGGCTGTGGATATGCGCCCCGGCCGGAATATCGGTGGTGGCTTGGCCGATGATCTGGCCGTAGCGGATCACCTCATCCCCCTTGGCAATGTCGCGGGCGGCGATCTTGTGGCCGCGCGGGACTGCCCCTTGCAAGGGGGCGGGCAGTGCCGGCACGACCGCACCTGCACCAAGGTCCTGCAGGGCGATCACCACATTGTCGGACCCGTGCAGCCGGATTACCCCATCAGCCATGGCAGCCCCTTTCTTGACAGCCCCATTCTTGCCAGTGCCATTATTGACACCGCGGTGCAGTCGCCTAACATGTTAGCATGTTACAACCAGCCGCCGCCGCCAAACAAGAGCCCACAGCGTCAAAGCGGCTTCGGCCCTTGGCCGAGTTTTCGGGGTCGCTTGGGCAGCGTGTCTATCAGACGTTGCGGCAAGGCATCCTGTCGCTTGACTATCGCCCCGGCGAGATCCTGCGCAAGCCCGAGGTCTGTGCCGCCCTTGGCGTCAGCCGCAGCCCGGTGGCTGATGCGGTGGCCCGGCTGCAGGCCGAGGGGCTGGTCGACGTGATCCCGCAGGCAGGCACCTTCGTCGCCCGCTTTTCGATGGAGGACATCCGTGAGGGCGCGTTTCTGCGCGAGGCGATCGAGGGTGCTGCCATCGAACGCGTGGCCGCCCGCATCACGGATGACCAGTTGCAACTGCTGCGCCGCAATCTGACCGTGCAGGCGGCGCTGGTTGCCGATGGCGATATTCCGGGCTTCTACGCCATGGATGCGGCGATGCATGAGCTGCTGTTGTCGTTCACTGGCTTTCCCAAGCTGTCACAGGTGGCCGAAACCGCTTGGCTGCATGTCAACCGTGCGCGTCAGCTGATCCTGCCGGTGCCGGGGCGGATTGCCGCCACGCTGGCCGAACATCAGGCGATCCTGACTGCGCTTGAGGCGCGTGATCCCGACGCGGCGCGCACCGCCATACAGGCGCATCTGCGCCAACTGCTCACCTATCTTGAACCGCTGGAACGTGACCGGCCCGAGCTTTTCAATCCTGAACGAGGGCCAGCATGATCCCCAATCGTCCCCGCTATGCCGCGCGGCTGAATGCCTTCAAGGTCAAGGGCGGTTCCGTGGCCGAGATGATCCTTGGGGTGGGGCAGGTGGGCGGGCTGTCCGCCGCCGATCTGAACTATCCCGACCATTTCGCCGCGCATGACCCGGCGACGCTGACCGGGTTGCTGTCGGATCAGGGTCTTGTGCTCAACGGGTTGGCGATGCGCTACTACACCGAAAGCGGCTTCAAGCTCGGGGCGTTTACCCACCCCGACCGCGCGGTTCGGCAGGCGGCCATCGACCTGACCAAGCGCGGGATTGATGCCTGCAGTGCGATGGGTGGCACTCAGATGACCCTCTGGATGGGGCAGGACGGGTTCGACTACAGCTTTCAGGCCGACTATGGCCGGATGTGGGAGGATACCGTCGCCGCGATGATCGAGGTTGCCGACCACAACCCCGCCATCGACATCGCCGTGGAATACAAACCCAACGAGCCGCGCGCCCATGCGCTGATGCCCGACATGGCCACAACGCTGCTGGCTCTGGAGGAGGTGGCCCGCCCCAATACCGGCGTCACACTGGACTTTGCCCATATGCTTTACGCGGGCGAGATGCCGGCCAAGGCCGCCATGCTTGCCGCGCGCCGGTCTCGCATCCTTGGGCTGCATCTGAACGATGGCTACGGCAAACGGGACGACGGCCTTATGGCGGGCTCTGTACATCCCGTGCAGACGGTGGAGCTTTTGGTGGCGATGGCGCGCGCGGGCTATGCCGGGGTGATCTACTTTGACACCTTCCCTGACCTGTCCGGTCTTGACCCGGTGGAGGAGGCGCGGACCAACATCCGCCTGACCGACCGGCTGGTCGATCTGGCCGCACGGCTGGCGGATGATCCGGCGCTGCAGGCGGCACAGGCGCGGCAGGATGCGGCGGCGGCGACGGGTCTGGTCATGGCCGCGCTTGTTGGCGCGTGAACCGGTCGAGGGCGCAGATTCGGCCCTTGCCAGTTGCATACCATGGTCTACAATTCCGCCAACAACCGTGCCTGCAGCCCCTGCTGAATGACCCGCCACAAATGACTCGTCCAGTGCCTTTCTGTACCGCCCACCCTTCGCCAGTACCGACGATGCCGTGATGCGACCGAAGCCCGTTCTCCTTTGCGCAGGGTCCCTGCACCATGATGTGATCGTCGATGCCCCCGGACTGCCGCGGGCGGATCAGACGATGGCAGGCAGCGCCGTCCGCTATGCCTTTGGCGGCAAGGGCGGCAATCAGGCCGCCGCCGCCGCCCGCGCCGGGGCCGAGGTGCATATGGCCGGGGCGGTCGGGTCTGATGACGCGGCGATGCTGTTGCGCAGCGCTTTGGACACGGCGGGCGTGCGGCGGTCTGGCGTGCAGACCCATCCCGGACCGTCGGGCATGTCGGTGGCAATCTCGCTGCCTGACGGGGCCTATGGGGCAGTCATCGTTTCAGGGGCGAACCTGCTTTTGCGCCCCGATGCCGTGCTGATCCCGAAGGATTGCGCAGCACTGCTGCTGCAAAGCGAAATTCCCGAGGCGGCGAACCTTGCACTTGCGCAGCGGGCGCGGGCAGCGGGCGTCCGCGTCATCCTGAACGCGGCACCCGCGCGCGCGGTGGCCCCCGACCTGCTGGCGCTGATCGACCTTCTGGTCGTGAACCGGGGCGAAGCGGCCGATCTCTTGGGCCGCCCCGAGACCGGGCTTGATGCGACCCGCGCTGCGGAAGACCTCGGCAAACAGGGCCCGCGCGCGGTGATTGTCACCTTGGGAGGCGACGGGCTGGTGGTTGCCGAAGCGGGGCAACTGGCCCTGCAATCGGCCAATCGGGTCAAGGTGGTCTCGACCCATGGCGCGGGGGATGCCTTTATCGGCGCGCTGGCGGCGGAATGGGCGGGCGGTGCCAGCCTTGTCACTGCCGCCGCCTTTGGCCAAGCCGCCGCAGGTCTGCATGTCAGCCTGCCGTTGGAGCAACGCCCGACCATCGACGCCGCCATGATCCGCGCCACCCTTGCCGGGGCCTGATCGACCGACCCCTCGCCGTCCCAGGACACGCAACTCCATTTGCTCTTTACAGAAATACTCCCCGGGGGTTTGGGGGCAGGATGCCCCCATGAACCCGAGCCGGTTGGCGCGCGTCTTCGCGCGCCAGAGGCGAGACAAAAGGACTTCGCGCGCAAGCGCTCAATCAAACGGGTCAGCGACCGGGGGTGGCGTCCGGGACCAAACCCTCGGCCGACAAAGCCTGCCACAGCGCTTCCGGGATCCGGGCTGCGGAAGCCTTGATGTTGCTTGTCATCTCAGCCAGCCCCTGCCCGCCGGGAATGACGCTGACAACCGCCGGATGCCGCAGGGGAAACTGGAACGCCGCGTCGACCAGCCGCACACCATGTGCTTCGCATAGTGTCTGCAACCGAGCAGCCCTCTCCAGCACAGTGTCCGGGGCCGGGGCGTAGTTGTAATGCGCCCCGGGTCTTGGACCGGTGGCCAGGATGCCGGAATTGTACGGCCCGCCGATCACGACCCCGACCCCCTTGGCATGGGCCCGGTCCATGAATCCCGCCGCCCCCTGTTCCAGCAGGGTATAGCGCCCGGCCAGCAGGAACAGATCGAACGCGCCCCGCTCCAGCAGCCAGTCGCAGGGTTCCCATTCGTTCACACCGGCGCCAAAGCCCGCGATGACGCCTTCGTCGCGCAACCGGGTCAGCGCCCGGTAGCCACCCGCCATGAATTCGGCCAGCCGCGCGGCCTTGGCCGCTTCGGACCCATGGGTGAAGATGTCCAGATCGTGGACGTAAAGCACATCCACCCGGTCCAGACCCAACCGCTCCAGACTGGCCTCAAGGCTGCGCAGAACGCCGTCATGGCTGTAGTCAAAGGTTTCGCGGCGGCTGGGCACATCAATCCACTTGCCGATGCCATCCCCGGTTCCGCTGGGCACAGCCGACAACAGCCGCCCGACCTTGGTCGAGATCACATACTCCGCCCGAGGTTTTCCGCGCAGGAAGTGGTTGATACGGGTTTCGGACAGGCCAAGCCCGTAAAGCGGCGCGGTATCGAAATAGCGCACGCCAGCGGCCCATGCGGCCTCAAGCACCATCTGCGCTTCATCCTCGCTGATCGCCTTGAACAGGTTGCCCAAAGGGGCCGCGCCAAAGCCAAGCTCGGTGAAGGAAAGCCCCCCCGTTCCGCGCCGATCCCACTGCCGCCGTGCTTGCATTCGTGCCTCCGCTATTTGCTGACATGCTAGTATGTTGCTCTCTTCCCGGCCACCCGCTTTCGCGTTAGCCTTGCGAAAACGGGGGAATATCATGACACGTTTCGAACAGGTTTTCGCGCAGGTGAAGCCCGTCATCGCGATGGTTCATCTGGGGGCGATGCCCGGCACGCCGCTGCATGACGGGGCAGGTGGGGTTGAGGCGATCCTTGCTGGGGCAGCGGCCGATCTTGCGGCATTGCAGGCCGCCGGGGTTGATGCGGTGATGTTCGGCAATGAGAATGACCGGCCTTATGAGCTGAAGGTCGACGCGGCTTCGACCGCGACGATGGCCTATGTGATCGGCCGGTTGCGCGACAGGATTACCGTGCCCTTCGGGGTCAACGTGCTGTGGGACCCGATGGCGACCATGGCGCTGGCCGCGGCGACCGGTGCTGCCTTCGTGCGCGAGATCTTTACCGGCACTTACGCCAGCGACATGGGCCTTTGGGCGCCGGATGCGGGTGCGGCCCGGCGCTATGGCAGCCGGCTGGGGGTCGGGGGTGTCGCCACGCTTTACAACGTCTCGGCCGAATTCGCGGGTTCTCTTGACCCGCGGCCTCTGCCGGATCGGGCGCGCAGCGCCGTCTTCTCGTCGATCCCGGATGCCGTGCTCGTGTCCGGTGCGATCACCGGCGAAGCCGCCCGGATGGAGGATCTGGAGGCGGTCAAGCGGGTCCTGCCCAACACGCCGGTGCTGGCCAATACCGGGGTGAAGCACGCCACCGTCGCCGACGTGCTGCGGATTGCCGATGGCTGCATCGTGGGCAGCGCCTTGAAGCACGGGGGCGACACCTGGGCCGCCGTCGATGCAGAGCGCGCCAAGGATTTCATGGACCGTGTCCGTGCGGTGCGGGGGGGCAGATGATCCGCGATCTCTTGACCGAGTTGATGCTGATCCCGGGCCTCTCCGGGCATGAAGGCCGGGTCGCCACGGCAATTGCCGCGCATCTTGACCGGCTGGGCCTGCCGCACCGGTCTGATCGGTTGGGCAATCTGATGACCACGATTCCGGGCGATCCGGGCCTGCCCTCGGTCATGGTCTTTACGCATATGGACCAGCTTGGGTTCATCGTCCGGAAGGTCGAAGCGTCGGGGTTGATCCGGCTGGAACGCCTTGGCGGCGTGCCGGAACGCGCTTTGCCCGCGCAGGCGGTGGTTCTGAGCACGGACAAGGGCGACATTCCCGGTGTCATCGCCAACAAGTCGCACCATGCGACGGGACCGGAGGAGAAGTACAAGGTCCTGCCCTATGCTGACCTTTACGTTGATGCGGGATTTGCCTCAGCGGATGAGGCGCTGGCGGCGGGTGTCAGGATCGGCACTCCGGTGACCTATCTGCCGCGGGTGCTGCCCCTGCACGGGGGCCGCGTTGCGGGGACGTCGGTCGATGACCGGGCTGGCTGCGCCGTGCTGATGGCGCTGGCGGCGGCGCGGGCTGCGAAGCCGGGGCCGACGCTCCACCTCGTCTGGTCGGTGCAGGAGGAGTACAACCTGCGTGGCGTGTTGCCGGCCGCGACGGCGCTTGCCCCCGACATCGCGCTGCAGATTGACCTCCTGCTGGCCTGCGACACGCCCGACATGACCGGTCGGGGTGAGGTGACATTGGGCGGTGGCCCCGGCATCAGCCTTTATTCCTTCCACGGGCGCGGCACGTTGAACGGGGTTATCCCGCATCCCGCGCTGGTCAAGCTGGCCGAGGGCGCGGCGGAGGCGGGCGGGCTGCCCCTGCAACGGTCGGCCCATACCGGGGCGCTGACCGATCTGTCCTATATCCAGTTCATGGGGCCGGAGGGGGTGGCGTGCCTCGATGTCGGCTTCCCCATGCGCTATTCGCATTCGGCGCTTGAGGTGGTGGATACCGCCGATCTGGACGGGCTGACCCGGCTGATTGATGGCATGCTGGACGGCATCACCCCCGACCTTGCCCTGACGCGCAGCCCATAAGGCCAGACCATGACCCACACGCTTGGCATTGATATCGGCACGTTTGAAACCAAGGGCGTTCTGGTGGCAAACGACGGGACGATCACCGCCAGCGCCTCGCGCCCGCACAAGATGATCGTGCCCCGCCCCGGCTGGGCCGAACACCGGGCGGATGAGGATTGGTGGGGCGATTTCGTCCATGTGACGCGGGCGCTGCTGGCGCAATCGGGGATTAATCCAAAGGCGATCCGGGCCGTGGCCGCCAGCGCCATTGGGCCCTGCATGCTGCCGGTGGACAGCGCCGGTGTGCCCTTGATGAATGGCGTGCTTTACGGTGTGGATACCCGGGCATCGGCCCAGATCGAGGCGCTGAATGCGGCGATTGGAGAGGATGTGATCCTGTCGCGCTGCGGCAACGCGCTGACCTCGCAGTCGGTGGGGCCAAAGATCCTGTGGCTGAAGGAGACCCACCCGGAGCTTTTTGCGCGGACGGCAAAGGTGCTGACCTCGACCAGCTATTTGACATGGAAGCTGACTGGGGAATACGCGATTGACCACTATACGGCGGCGAATTTCTCGCCGCTTTATGATGTGAACACCTTGGGCTGGACGGCCGAGCTTGCGGACATCCTGCCGCTGGACCGGCTGCCGCGGCTGATGTGGTCCACCGACATCGCCGGCCATATCACCGCCGCCGCCGCCGCCGAGACCGGGCTGGCCGAAGGCACCCCGGTGACCTGCGGCACGATCGACGCGGCGGCAGAGGCGGTCAGCGTTGGCGTTCAGGCCCCGGGCGAGATGATGCTGATGTATGGGTCAACCATCTTCATCATTCAGGTAACCGCCGCCCCGGTCCGCGATGCGCGGCTGTGGTATGCGCCGTGGCTGTTTCCGGGGCTGCATGCAAGCATGGCGGGGTTGGCGACGTCGGGCACGCTGACCCACTGGTTCCGCGACCAGTTGGCGCGCGACAGCGATTTCGCCAAGTTGGCGGCTGAGGCGGCGGTCAGTCCGAAGGGGGCCAAGGGGTTGATCTGCCTGCCCTATTTCTCGGGCGAGCGGACGCCGATCCATGATCCGCTGGCAAAGGGGGCGTTCTTTGGGCTGGACCTGACGCATACCCGTGGCGATCTTTTCCGTGCGGCGGTGGAAGGTGTTGCCATGGGCACGGCGCATGTCTTTGACACCTATCGTGAGCTTGACGCGGCACCTGCCCGGGTATTGGCGGTGGGGGGCGGCACGCAGAACGCGGTCTGGATGCAGGCAACCTCGGACCTGGCGAAGATCCGGCAACGGGTTTGCGAAAAGACCATGGGGGCCAGCTATGGCGATGCCTTTCTGGCTGCCGTCGCCATTGGGGCCGCCATGCCGGATGAGATCACCCGCTGGAACCCGGTGTCGCGCACGGTAACGCCCGAGGCGGTTGCGGCCTATGACCGGCAATACCCGCTGTGGAAGGCGCTTTACCGCCAGACCAAGGATATCGCTCACGCGCTTGGGGCGCGGGGGTAATGCAGTTCGACCGGATGCGCCCGCACCAGATTGCCGAGGCGATTGCGGCTGGCACCCCGGTGGTGCTGCCCATCGGCGTGATGGAATACCACGGGCAGCACTTGCCCGCCGGGGTGGACCTGCTGATCGTGACCGAGACGCTGAAGCGGCTGGAAGACCGGATCATCCTGCTGCCGCCCTTCGCCTATGGCGCAGCGAGCCATGCGGTTGCAGGGCCGGGGGCCGGGTCGGAGGTGGGGACGCTGCATCTGGACCCCGCCACCTTCCTGCCCATGGCCGAGGCATTGTTTGCCGGCTTGCTGACGACCGGCTTTCGCAACCTGCATGGTGTGATCCATCACCAGACGGAAAACTTCGCCCAGGGGATGCCCACCGACCTGACCTTCCGCCTTGCCGCCCGCAACGCGATCTTCCGGTATCTTGAGGCCGCGCGCGGCCCGGGCTGGTGGGGCGACCGGGGGATGCAGGATTACTACGCCCAACACGAAGCCGGGGCGGACCCGTTCAACTGGATCAGGATCCATCCGCTGTTCCCGAAAGGGGCTGACTTTCCCTTTGACCATGCGGGGGTGGGGGAGACCTCGCTGATGCTGGCCTTGGCACCTGACACGGTTGATATGGCGCGGGTGGGTGACGGCGGGCATTGGTATACCAAGACTGCGCCCGACGCCTCGGCGGAGTTGGGTGAGAAGGGTGTCGCGATCGCATTGGCGCATATGGCCGGGGTATTGGGGCTTGGGCGCTAAAGCTCGGGCCCTAAAGCTCGGGCCCTAAAGCTCGGGCAGGTCGATCACACCCTTTTTCAGGATGAAGCAGCCGTAGGGGCCAGAATCGGCGGTGCGGATGATGGCGAAAGATCGTTTCGCGGCTTCGTAGAAGGCGAAACGTTCCAAGGCTTGCATGCCGACGGGGCGGCCCTCTGCGCTGTCTGCAACAGCTTGCATTCGGTCGAAGATCGGCCGTTCGGCCGTGGGGTCGCCGACCACCTGCATGCGGGTGATCGGGGCATCGACGAAGGTGTCGAGCGACATGAGTGTCAGGATCGCGCGGGCGGCGGTGGGGATGTCGCAGCCGGGCATGTCGACCAGCTTGCCGTAAGTGGTTTCGGCGGCGATGGTGGCGGCGGGGTGGTTCACGTCGCAGATCACCAGATCATCGCCATGGCCCATCAGCATGAGGACATGGACGATCTCGGCGCTGAGGCGTTGGTCGATCCCTTTCAGCATTGGGGCGTCATTTGATCGCGCCCGCCGCCATGCCCTTGATGATGAAGCGTTCCAGCAGGACACCGATCACGATCAGCGGCAGGATTGCAGCGGCGGAAAGCGCGGCCATCGACCACCACGAAATGCCCTGCGACCCGGTCTGGCTGGCGACCATCACCGGCAGGGTATTGGCGTGGGTCGAGGTGATGAGGGCGGCGAAGAAGTATTCGTTCCAGGTCAGCACGAGCGACAGAATGAAGGCCGCCACCATGCCGGGCAGGGCGATGGGCAGGATGATGGTGAAGAACGCCCCCCAGACGCCAAGGCCATCAACCATGGCGGCCTCTTCCAGTTCGGTCGGGATGCCGGCGAACTGATCGCGCATGATCCAGATGACGATGGGCAGGACCGACAGGGTGTAAAGCAGGATCAGGCCGATCCGCGTGTCAAGCAGCGCGAGTTCCTTGTAAAGCACCAGGAACGGCAGGGCGAGGACGACGGGCGGCAGGATCAACTGGCTGAGGAAGAAGAACGAGATGTCGTCGTTCTTCATGAAGCCGAACTTGTAGGTAAAGCGGGACAGGCCATAGGCGGCCAGCGAGCCGAGGATGACCGCCAGTGTCGAGGATGACAGCGACGTGATGACGGAATTCAGGAAGCGCTTCATGAATTCATCGCGCACGGTCGATTCCGCGCCGATCGTGTCGGGCGACAGGCCAAGCGACCGCCAGCCCAGCCACGCGGGCTGGTAGTCGATCCAGGGGACCAGATTGCCCTGCATCACGTTGGGGGCCATCTTGAAGCTGGTGGTCAGGGTCCAGTAGATCGGGAAAAGGCAGATCACCGCCCAAAGGATCAGCACGCCATAGACGGCAAAGCGGTTGACCCACCACTTGGCGCGAAAGCTGCGGTCCGCCTCGGAATCCTTGAAGATCGCGGTTTCGCTCATGTTCTGGGTCTTGTCCAACGGGCGGCGAGTTTCATCAGCGCGGTCATGAAGATCACGATCAGCACAAGGTAGACCATGGCCAGCATCGTGCCGTAGCCGACATTCGACCGATCACGATATTCGCGGAAGATGAAGCTGGTGACGGTATCCGTGGCACCCCCCGGCCCGCCGGAGGTGACGTTGATGACAATGTCGGCCAGCTTCAGCTTGAAGATGATGCGGATCAGGATCGCCGTGATGCTGACGGGTAGCATCAGGGGAAATGTCACCTCCCAGAAGGACCGCCAGCCGGTCGCGCCGTCGACGCGGGACGCCTCGGTCAGTTCTTTCGGGATCGCCTGCAGGCCGGCCAGCAGCATGATCATCATGAAGGGGATGAAGGTCCAGGCATCCATCAGCATGATGGTGATCTTGGCCACCTCGGGCGACCCGAAGAAGGACGGGTTGTCCCAGCCAAGCCAGCGGGCAAGCCGCGCGATGGGGCCGAACCGTGCCTCAAGCATTGACTTGCCGATCATCCACGACACGGCGACGGGGGACAGCATCAGCGGCAGAAGGAAGGCCACGCGGAAGAACTTGCGCGCCCGGATCTGGCTGTTGAGGAGGAGGGCAAGGCCGAAGGCGATGGTATATTCCACCACGATCGCAAGGGTATACCAGACCATGTTGGTCATGGCGTTCCAGTAGAACGGATCGTTCCACATCTGGCGCAGGTTGTCCAGACCGTTGAACTGGCGGCCATCCGGGCTGGCAAGGTTCCAACTGGAAAAGGCAATGATGAGGCCGAAGAGCAGCGGGAACACGGTCAGCGAAATGACAAACAGCGCAGCCGGCAGGACAAACAGCGTGCGCTTGCCTTGTTCGCCGCGCAGGATGACCTGCGCCCAGCACAGGGCCGTCGCCCAGAGGCAATAGGCATAAAGCGTGGGCCGCCATGTGGAAAAGCCTGCGTCCCACCAGCCAAGGCTTTGGCCAAGCTGCGCCAGCGCCACAAGGCCCAGCACGGCGGCTGAACCCCAGATCATCGCATGGCCCAGCCGCTTGCGGCTGTCGGTGATGGTGTCGCTGGTGACGACGTGAAGGGCTGCGCCGCTGCTCAATGTTCTGGGCCTGCTTGCTGGGGTCTGCTTGCCCCCCGGGCGGGAGACGGAAAAAAGGGTGGGCAAAGGGTGCCCACCCCGTGGGTTTGGTTGGGCGGGGCGGGCGGTTTCAGCCGCCCCGCGAAAAGCGTCACATTCCCAGCGAGGCTTTGTAAAGCGCGATCTGGCCGTCACGACCGATCTGGTCGGTGATGCCCTCCCACGCGGCGGCGATGGCATCGGCGGTTTCCTGCGCGCTGGCGTACTGGCCGGCAAAGCCCTTGGCCAGTTCATCCTCGGCCACCGAATAGTACTGGAAAATGCCGGGGATGCGCGGTTCGATGGCTGCGTTCGGGTGGTTGTAGCTGTCGGCGTTCGACCCGAGGTAATCCTCGATATAGGCGCGGTCGTAGCCGGCGGTTTCCCATTCCGCATAGTCGAAGTGGCTGTTGCGGTAGGGCTGGAACCCCGACGGGTAAGCAGCCGTCCAGAGCGACAGGTCCTTGCCGCCCAAATGGGCCGCGGCCGACCACGCGGCCTTGCGCTTCTTCTCATCACCCGAAACGCGCGAGGTCACATAGACCCCCCAGCCGATATAGGCCATGAGCGGCGCTTCGTTCGCGGTCTCTTCCCACGCGCCGGCGGCCGAGTTGTAGCGGCGCGTAGAGCCGGGGTTGATCCCGAAGCCCGTGACATCGCCCACGACCGAGGTGTCAGAGGTGCGCGCGGACGATCCCACGTCGCCCCACCACATCAGCATCGAACCGGTTCCGGCAAGGAACTGGCTGAAGGCGGTGGTGCCGGGGTCGGCGTTGATCTGGTCGGCGGGGTAGGCCCCGGCGGCGATCAGGTCCATCACGTCCTGAATCGCCTGGACCCAGCCCGGATTGTTGACGCGAGGCTTCATGGTGTCAGGGTCAAACAGCCACGCCGGATCATCCGGGTGCTTGACGTAAGCGGTGGCGCGGTTGGCGATGAAGTACATGCCGAACCCGCCCCAGCCCTTGAGCGGATCAAGATAGCCATGCGCGGGCAGGCCGGTCAGCGGGTCGGTCTGGCCGATGAGGGCCTTGGACACGGCGTTGACGTCCTGCCAGGTCTTCGGAACCTCGGCCCCGCCAATCGCGCCTTCGCCAAAATAGTCCTTGCGGTAAGCGAAGGTATGGCAATCACCGTCAATCGTGACGCGGTACTTCTTGCCGTCCCAAGTGCCGACCGGTGGCTTGAGGTAGCCGACAAGGTCTTCCTCGTCGATCTGGGCAGAGACCCATTCGGGCATCTCGTCCAGAAGGCCCTTGCTGGCGGTGTCGCCTTCGAAGGGCGCGCCCATTTCAAGGATGTCAAAGTCAACCGTGCCGGTCGCGATGGCCTGCTGCAGGCGGCTGTTGTAGTCGGCCTGTGCAAGGTCGATCCAGTTGATCTTGGCGCCGGTATAGGCCTCCCACGGCTTGAGGAAGCCGCGGAACAGGAAGTTGTGCAGGTTCTGGTTGTTGAGTCCCATGAAGGTGAGTTCCACCCCGGCGAATTCACCTTCGGCGACGCTGGCCTTGGTGGCGCCAAGGCACATCTCGCCGACCTTCTGCCAATCGGCATCGGTGGGCGACCCCATGCCGACCCCGGGGATCTTCAGGATCTCGGCGCGGACGTTGCCATGCGCTTCGGCAAGTGCCGGCTTGACCGATGCCGGCACCATCGCCATGGCAGACAGCGCGGTCGCGCCCTGCAGCATGCGGCGCCGGCTCATCTGTGCGCCCATCAGCGCATTGTAAATTCCAACTTTCACGTTCAGTCCTCCCTTTGAGTGGACCCTCTGCCCGGCACGGATTGGCAAGGGCGTGGTCCTTTTTCGTTGCGATATTCGTCTTCCTGAATTCCGGCACCCGCCACCGAAGACCGTCACAGTGCGCCAGTGGCAAAGAGCACTGCCGGGCCTTCCCCCCCCAGCGGCAGCAATCCTTGGACCGTAGCTTGGCAAGGGGCGCAGGGCCTGTCAAGATTCTAACATGTTAGTATGATCAGCCGGTGGACAGGCCCGCGCGTCACCGCTAGCCTTGCCAAAGTCTGAGGGAGGGGAAGGGCCAATGGCCGAAGTCACGATCCGCGATCTGAAGAAATTCTACGGCGGGGTACAGGTCGTCCACGGCCTTGATCTGGACATTGCGGATGGTGAATTCGTGGTGCTTGTCGGCCCCTCGGGCTGCGGCAAGTCCACGCTTCTGCGGATGATCGCGGGGTTGGAGGAAATCTCCAGCGGGGATATCCATATTGGCGACCGGCGGGTGAACAACCTGCCGCCCAGCGAGCGCGACATTGCGATGGTCTTCCAGAACTATGCGCTTTACCCGCACAAGACCGTGGGCGCGAACATGGGGTTTGCGCTGAAGATGCGGGGCATGGACAAGGCCGCGATCGCCGAGAAGGTCAAGCGCGCGGCCGAGATCCTGGGGCTGACGCCCTACCTTGACCGCTATCCGCGCGCGCTGTCAGGCGGGCAGCGCCAGCGGGTTGCCATGGGCCGGGCCATCGTGCGCGACCCGCAGGTGTTCCTGTTCGACGAACCCCTGTCGAACCTTGACGCCAAGTTGCGCGTCCAGATGCGGACCGAGATTCGCGAGCTGCATCTGCGGCTGAAGACCACCACGGTCTACGTCACCCATGACCAGATCGAAGCGATGACCATGGCCGACAAGATCGTCGTCATGCAAGGCGGCCGGATCGAACAGATCGGCGCGCCGCTTGACCTTTACGACCGCCCCGCCAACGCCTTTGTCGCGGGCTTCATCGGCAGCCCGGCGATGAACATGCTGCCGGGCATCGTGCGGCGCGGCGCGGTCGAAATTGACGGGGGCGCTCGGCTTCCGGTGCCCGCAGGTTCCGGACTGGCCGAGGGCCGCGAGGTGACCTATGGCATCCGGCCGGAACACCTGACGGTGGGCAGTGACGGCATCGCCGGAAGCGTGGCCGTGGTAGAGCCGACCGGGTCGGAGACCCATGTCGTCTTGCGGGTGGGCGGGCAGAACGCGGGCGGTCGGGATGTGGTGGCGATGTTCCGCGACCGGGTGGCGTTCCGGCCCGGCGACGCGCTGACCTTTGCGCCCGATGCGGAAAAGGTGCATCTGTTCGACAGATCCTCGGGCGTGCGGCTTTCGTGACATCTCGCGGAGCGGGGGCCAGCCCCCGCACCCCCGGGATATTTGTGGACAGAAAATGAAGGGGGAGCGGGGATGCTCAAGGGAATCGACAACCGGCTGAATGCCGAGGTGCTGGCCTGCCTGCGTGGCATGGGGCATGGCGATGTGCTGATCGTGGCCGATACCAATTTTCCATCCGAGTCCGTGGCGCGGGCCACCGTGACGGGCAAGCTGTTGCGGATGGAGAACCTGAGTTGTGCCGAAGCGGTGCAGGCGATCCTGTCGGTTTTGCCGCTGGACACCTTCGTTGACGATTTCGCCGGCCGCATGGAAGTGGTGGGCGCGCCGTCCGAGGTGCCTGCGGTGCAGGCCGAGGTGCAGGCCGAGATTGACCGGGCCGAGGGGCGCGCGCGGCCCATGATCAGCATCGAGCGATTTGCGTTCTATGACATGGCGCGGCAGGCCTATGCGGTCATCCAGACTGGGGAACGGCGGTTCTACGGCTGCTTCATGTTCCGCAAGGGCGTAATCCCGCCGGACGCCTGAGAGGGAAACAGAAGATGACAAAACCGATCGTGATCCTTGGGATCTTCGTGGCCGACACCGCTTATCGGGCGGAACGGCAGCCGAAGATGGGCGAGACCATTCTGGGCAACTCCTTTGTGTTGGGGCCGGGGGGGAAGGGGTCCAACCAGTCGGTTGCCGCGGCGATGGCAAGCGCTGGGACAGGCGGCAAGGTGCATTTCATCACCCGGCTGGGCCGCGATGCCTTTGCCGACATTGCCCGCGCCACCTGGGCCCGGGCCGGCGTGGTGCCCGAGGTGACCGAGGACGCCGAAAGCTACACGGGGGCGGCCTATATCTTCATCGAAGCGGCCACCGGCAATAATGCGATCATCGTGGCCCCCGGGGCGGCGGGCCGGGTCTCGGTCGAGGATGTGGAGGCAAAGCGCGCGCTGATCGAAAGCGCGTCGGTCTTCGTCACGCAACTGGAACAGCCGATCCCCGCTGCCCGCAGGGCGCTGGAGATTGCGCGGGCCGCCGGGGTGGTGACGATCCTGAACCCGGCCCCGGCAGCGCCGCTGGACGATGCGATGCTGGCGTTGTGCGATTTCGTGACGCCGAACGAATCCGAAGCCGAAGCGTTGACCGGACTGCCGGTCACGACCGTGGCCGAGGCGGAAGCCGCCGCCGATGCGCTGCTTGCCAAGGGCGTGGGCGCGGTGGTCGTCACGCTTGGGGGCAATGGCGCGCTGTTCCGGGATCGCAACCGGTCGGTGCATGTGCCGGTGATCAGCGCCGGGCCCGTGGTGGAAACCACCGGCGCGGGCGATGCCTTCAACGGCGGATTTGCCGTGGCGCTGTCGGAAGGCCGCGATGTGGTTGACGCCGTGCGCTTTGGCTGCGCGACGGCCGGCATCTCGGTCACCCGGCCCGGAACCGCGCCCGCCATGCCCGCGCGGGCCGACATCGAGGCCCTTCTCGCCCGCAGCTAGGCTGGGTCCGACTGGTTCCGTCATGTGTCTGTTACAAAAACGACGCATAGAGGTCATCATAGCCGCTTATGCGCAATGTGAGGGCTGACGCAGCCGGCACAGGTTATGGCGGCCAGAGACGGAGCAGAGCTGATGGACGACGTGCGGACGGCGGGACGGGGCATCGTGGCCGCCACGGCAAAGATCGAGGCGCGTGGGGTGCAGGTCCATTACGGGACGACCCATGCCTTGAAGGACGTGGACGTGTCGATCCTGGACAATGCGGTAACGGCGTTCATCGGGCCGTCGGGCTGCGGCAAGTCCACCTTCCTGCGCTGCCTGAACCGGATGAACGACACCATCGTCTCATGCCGGGTGTCGGGCAAGATCACGCTGGACGGCGAAGATATCTACGCCGCCAAGGTGGACCCGGTCCAGCTGCGCGCCAAGGTGGGGATGGTGTTTCAAAAGCCGAACCCGTTTCCGAAGTCGATCTATGAAAACGTCGCTTACGGGCCGAAGATCCATGGCATGACCCGCAACAAGGCCGAGTTGGACCAGATCGTCGAGGCCTCGCTGCGCAAGGCGGCGCTGTGGGGTGAGGTGAAGGACCGGCTGGACAGCGCCGGCACCGGGCTTTCCGGCGGCCAGCAGCAGCGGCTGTGCATCGCGCGGGCGATTGCGACCGGGCCTGAGGTCTTGCTGATGGACGAGCCCTGTTCGGCGCTGGATCCGATAGCCACGGCACAGGTCGAGGAGTTGATCGACGAGCTTCGGTCCAGCTTTTCCGTCGTGATCGTGACCCATTCGATGCAGCAGGCGGCGCGGGTCAGCCAGAAGACGGCGTTTTTCCACCTAGGTAATCTGGTGGAATACGGCGAGACGGCCGAGATCTTCACCAACCCGAAAGACCCACGCACCGAAGCCTATATCACCGGGCGCATCGGGTAAGGAGACAGGGATGAACATGGCGCATATTGCAACCGCCTTTGACCGAGACCTCGAATCCACTCAGGCGCTGGTCCTGCGGATGGGGGGGCTGGTGGAAACCGCCCTTCTGGACGCGGCCGAGGCGCTGGATGCGCGGGATGAGGATCTGGCCGCACGGGTGCGGGCGGGCGATGCCGCCATCGACGCGCTGGAAGACCAGATCAACAGCGAATGCGCGCGGCTGATCGCCCTGCGCGCGCCCACGGCGGGGGATCTGCGCACCGTGCTGACGGTGATGAAGATTGCCGCCGCCCTGGAACGCGCCGGGGACTATGCCAAGAACCTGGCCAAGCGCACTCCGATCCTGAGCCAGATGCCGCAAGTGCCGGGGGCCAGCGGGTCGATCCGGCGGCTGGCCAAGGCCGTGGTGGTGATGCTGACCGACGCGCTGGATGCCTATATCCGCCGGGACGCACGGCTGGCCGAGGATGTCCGCCAGCGCGACCGCGAGATTGACCAGATGTACAACTCGATCTTCCGCGAATTCCTGACCCACATGATGGAGGATCCGCGCAACATCGGTCCCTGCATGCATCTGCATTTCATCGCCAAGAACATCGAGCGCGTGGGCGATCACGCAACATCGGTTGCCGAGCAGGTGATCTATCTGGTGACCGGATCGATGCCCGAAGATGACCGGCCAAAGGTGGACAGCACCGGTGCTGTCGTGGCGAGGGGGTAAGGCATGGCACGCAGCGGACAGCCACGGGTTCTTCTGGTCGAGGATGAGCCGGCCCAGCGGACGGTTCTGGCCTATAACCTTGAGGCCGAGGGCTTTGCGGTCACTCAGGCCGACAACGGCGAAGATGCGATGGTGCTGGTGGACGAGGAAGAGCCGGACATCATCATTCTGGACTGGATGATGCCGAAAGTGTCGGGGATCGAGGTGTGTCGGCGGCTGAAGATGCGGCCCGACACGCGGAGCATCCCAATCATCATGCTGTCGGCCCGGGCGGAAGAGGTGGACCGGATCCGCGGGCTTGAAACGGGCGCGGATGACTATGTGATCAAGCCTTATTCGGTGCTGGAGCTGATGGCGCGGGCGCGGGCGCAGTTGCGTCGGGTGCGCCCCTCCACTGCCGGTGTGGTGCTGGAGCATGAGGATATCCGGCTCGACCCTGAAAGCCACCGGGTTTACAGGGCGGACAAGGTGCTGAAGCTGGGACCGACCGAGTTCAAGCTGCTGGTTACCTTGATGGAGCGGCCGGGGCGGGTGTTTTCGCGCGAGCAGTTGCTGGATCTGGTCTGGGGGCGCGACATCTATGTCGATACTCGGACGGTGGATGTGCATGTCGGACGGCTGCGGAAATCGCTGATGCAGTTCGGTGGCGCGGACCCGGTGCGGACCGTGCGCGGCGCGGGCTACGCGCTGGGCTGATCTTCTGAAGCGGTTTAGGAATGGAGCGCTGGCGCGCACGCCTTCTGTCTCGCCTCTGGCGCGCGGGCGCGCGCCAACCGGCTCGGTCAGCGGGGGTGTTCCACCCCCGCACCCCCGGAGAGTATTTGCAAAAGAGCAAGGGCTTTAGGGGCGCGTGAGTACGCGGTCGAGGGTGGTCAGGAACTGCTCGGCATTGGCCAGTGAAAAGGGCAGGGGCGGGCGGATCTTCAGGATGTGGCCCTGTGGGCCGGTCGCGCTGATCAGGATGCCGTTCTGACGCAGCGCGTTCACGATGCGCCCGGCGCGGGTGGCGTCGGGCTGGCCGTCCGTCAGGATGTCGGTGCCGAGAAAGAGGCCGGCGGCGCGGGTTTCGCCAAGGGTTTCGTGCCGGGTGGCAAGGTCGCGCAGGCCTGCAGCGAAGGTGGTGCCAACAGCGGCGGCGTTTTCCATCAGGCCTTCGTCGCGGATCACATCCAGCACGGCAAGGCCCACAGCTGCGGCAACGGCGTTGCCGCCGAAGGTGTTGAAATAGCGGGCCTTGGTGCCGAACGCCTCGATGATCGCGGGCTGCAGGACAAGGCCCGCCATCGGGTAGCCGTTGCCCATCGGCTTGCCCAAGGAGACCATGTCGGGGATCAGCCCGCGGCGGTCAAAGCCCCACATGTGGCTGCCGGTGCGGCCGAAGCCCGGCTGCACCTCATCGGCGATGAACAGACCCCCTGCGGCGCGGATCGCGCTGGCGGCGGGGGCGAGGAACCCGGCGGGATCGGGCAGCACGCCATCGGAGGAAAACACCGTGTCGACGATGAGGGCGCAGGGCTTGATCCCTTGGGCCAGCATCCGGTTGCAGGCGGCGGTGACGGCGGCGGCGAAGCCCGAGGCGATGCCGTCGGGGTAGTTGGCGGCGCCGGGGGCGGGCACCGGAAAGACGGTAGGCCCGGGGGCCACGGCGGGGCCAAGGGACATGGACGCCTCGGCTGTGATCAGCGTCACGCCATGGTAGGCGTTGTCGGTCACGATGATCCCGGTGCCGCCGGTGGCGGCGCGGGCGATGCGGATGGCAAGGTCGTTCGCTTCGGACCCGGTGCAGGTGAACATGACATGGGCGAGTGCGGGGGGGAACAGGGCAAGCAGACGCTCGGCATAGTCAAGGATGCCGTCGTGCAGGTAACGGGTGTGTGTGGCGAGTGTCGCTGCCTGCCCGGTCATCGCGGCGACGACGCGGGGGTGGCAATGCCCGACCGAGGCCACGTTGTTGTAGGTGTCAAGATAGGCGCGGCCATCGCGGTCATAAAGCCAGACGCCCTCACCCCGGACAAGGTGCAGGGGTTCTTCGTAAAACAGCCGGTAGGCGGGACCGAGGAGGGCGGCGCGGCGGGCAATCCGCGCTTCGTCCTGCGGATCCAGGGGGATGGCGCCGGGGGTATAGGCGTTGGGCATCTGGGGGCGGGTCATGGGCTTGGCCTTTCGCAGGCAGCTTGGATTTGGGCTCGGATATGGGCGGGGGTCAGGCTGGCGGCGGCGGTCAGGCCTGCCCGGGCCGAGGGGGCGTTGCGCAGGATGTAGGCCGCATTGTCCGGATACCGCGCGGCGCGCCAGGCCGAGATCGTGAGGGTGGTCAGCATCCGCGCGGTGATGAGATCGGGGAGGAGCGCAATCTCGGCCTCGGTCAGCGGCAGGCTGGCATGGTAGGTGGCAAGAAGCGGGGAGAGCAGGGCCAGCGGATCGTCCGGGTCGATCTGGTAGGAGCAGGCGGTGGCAAGGTCGCAGATCCGGTGGCTGCGGACCATATCGCCAAAGTCGAGGATACCGGTCAGGGTGTCGGGCTGGGTGGGGTCGGCCAAGAGGTTGTGCGGGTTGAAGTCGGCGTGGACGACCTGCTTGGGCAGCCTGGTCAGGGCGGGGGCAATGTCGGCGGTGAAGCGGTGGAGGAACGCCTTGGCCATGGGGTGGAGGTCGGCGGGCAGGGCCGGCATCAGGGGGGCTAGGCGTTGGAACTGGCGAATGTCCCACAGGAGGATATGGTCGGCGGCGGGGTGGTCGAAGGCGGCAAGGGCGGTGGTCAGGCGGGCAAGGGCGGCTCCGATGGCGCGGGCCAGCATGGGCGTCCGGGGCAGGTGGGCGATGGGGGTTCCGGGGCACCAGGTCAGCAGGCGCAGCGCACCTTCCGGCAGGGGCAGGATGGGGCGGCCGTCCAGGGTTGGGACCACGCGAGGGGTGGGAAGGCCTGCGTCGGTGGCGGCGGTGTGCAGCAGGGCCTGCGTCTGGAAATCGGTCATCGCCGGGGGTTCCGCCGGGTTCGAGAGCTTTACCGTATAGCTGGCGGTGGCGGTGTCTAGGCGGTGGTTCAGGTCCCGCTCGGAGGTGAGGCGCGTGAGCTTCCCCGTCAGGTTCCAGTGGGTCTTGACAAGGTGGGCGAGGGTTTCCCCGTCCATCTTGGGTGGGGGCAGGCTGAGGAGATGGCCTACCACATCCGTATCTGCGGCGTCAGGATCTGTCGGCTCAGGGTCTGTTGGCATCGGGCTTGGCGGCATGACGGGCGGCTTTCCTGCAGTACCGCGACGATAGCGGCTTTGCCGGGCGGGGCCAGTGGAAAGCGGTGTCTTGTCTTGGGTTGACAATGGTGACTAAAACACTCAGGTTAAAGATCATACCCAGCCAGCCGCTCTGACCGAGGGGCACGCCCGGTGTCCTTCAGACGGTGGAGTTCACCATGCCCAACCCCATGCCAATGCCCGAACCGGCCCCCGCCGCCGAGATTCTTGAACTTATGCTGAGCGCGGCTTCGGGGATGTTCCCCGGCCCGGTTCTGGAAGCGCTGATCGCGCGGCTGGAGGTGGGGAAATGAACGCGCAGGTGGATATCTGGCTGACAACGGATGCAACACCCGTGCATGAGGCGCGGGTCTTGACCGAGGGCGGCAGTCTGGCGCGGATCACCCTGGACGGGCAGGTCTACAGTTTGCGGATCACCCGGGCGGGGAAACTGATCCTGACGAAGTAGCGGGCGGCTGGTCCGATCTGATCCGGGCGGGTTGGCTGAACCGGCGGAAGCCTCCGGCGGGGATATTTGAAGAAGAGAAAGCCGCTTTCGGGCAGGAAGGGGCTTAGCCGCCAGTATGGCTCATGTGGCGGGTCATCTGGCCTTTGATCTTCTGCCGCGAATAGTCGAAATCGTGGCCTTTCGGCTTGCGGGCGATGGCGGCGCGGATGGCCTGTTCCAGTGGCGCGTCCTCCGGATTGGCGCGCAGGGGGGCGCGAAGGTCGGCCATGTCTTCCTGACCAAGGCACATGTAAAGCTGGCCCGTGCAGGTCAGCCGCACGCGGTTGCAGCTTTCGCAGAAATTATGGGTCAGGGGCGTGATGAAGCCGATCTTCTGGCCGGTCTCCTCCAGCCGCACATAGCGGGCTGGGCCACCCGTCCGTTCGGCAAGATCAATGAGGGTGTAGCGGTCGGCCAGACGCTGGCGCAGATCCTTCAGGGGCCAGTACTGATCCAGCCGCAGGCCTTCGCCCATGTCTTCGCCCATCGGCATCACCTCGATGAAGGTGAGGTCGTGGTCATTGGCGGCGCACCATTCGGTGAGGGTGAAAAGCTCGGACTCGTTGAAGTCCTTGAGCGCCACGGCGTTGATCTTGACACGCAGCCCGGCGGCCTTGGCGGCGCTGATCCCGTCAAGCACCTGCGACAGACGACCCCAGCGGGTGATCTTGGCGAACTTTTCCGGGTCCAGCGTATCGAGGCTGACGTTGATGCGCTTGATCCCCAAGGCGGCGAGCGGTTCGGCGAACTTCGCCAGTTGGCTGCCGTTCGTGGTCAGGGTCAGTTCCCTCAGCGCGCCAGAGTGCAAATGACGGCTCATCGCTTCGAAAAAGGTCAGGATGCCCTTGCGCACCAGCGGCTCCCCCCCGGTGATGCGCAGCTTTTCCACGCCCATGCGGATGAATGTGCTGCACAGCCTGTCCAACTCCTCAAGCGAGAGGAGGTCGGCCTTAGGCAGGAAGGTCATGTTTTCCGACATGCAATAGCTGCAGCGGAAATCGCAGCGGTCGGTGACCGACACGCGCAGGTAGGAAATCGCGCGGGCGAAGGGGTCGATGAGCGAGACCATGCACCAAAGGTAGGCTTGCGCGGGGGGGCGCACAAGGCGGAAAGCGGCAATTGCAGGGGCGGTGGCGGCAGGGTAGCCTTGGGGCATGAAACATCATGCCCTTTGCCTGTCGCTGCTGCTGGCCTTACCCGGCTGCGCCATCCTGTCCCCCGACGGGGGGGATGGACCGAGGTCGATCACCGGCCCGTCCGAACGTGAACCCGCGACCGAGATGGCGGCCGCGGCCGGGACCACCGCGCTGGGTGCGCGGGCGGTGCGGGCCGAGGTGCTGGACACCACCACGGCCGAGGAGAAGGCCGCAGCCCTCGCCGCCCCCGCGGCAAGTGGCGAGCGGGAGCTTGGGCGGGTGGTGGTGGCGCTTGGCCCTCCGGCCGAGCAGGGCATCTGGCTGAAGACCTCGCTTGTCAGTGAAGCGGTAGAGGGCCGGGTGGAAACGGCGGCGGGCCAAAGCCTGACGCTGGAACTGCGCCCGGGCACCGGTGGCGCCTTGCTGTCGCTGGCGGCGTTTCAGGCGCTGGGGTTGAACCTGACCGAGTTGCCGGAGGTCAGGGTGTTCGGGCCCTGAACTGGCGCGGCGCGGGTGTCAGGTGTCAAGATGGCGTGCGGCTTCCTTGCGCGCGAAGGGCTTCAGTGTGTCGCCATGCGCTTCAAGGAATGCTTTGGCACGCGGGGCGTCGTGCTTTGACAGATCGCGGACCCACCAGGCTATGGCTTTCTGGATGAACCAGTCGCGATCGGTGGCAAGGGTGGCGCACCAGCCAAGCACGCGGTCGCGGGTCGCCAGCTCCTCGGGCTTGGGGTGGTTCTGCTTGGTCCAGGGCAGCGTCATCACCAGCGCAGCGCGGCGGGTCCACATGTGCGGCGAGGCGATCCAGCTTTCCACCGTATCAAGGCGCGACGGGTCTGCGACAAGGCGCTTTTGTCCCGCGATGCTGGCGTGATCGGCCAGGGCCCAGGCATCGAAATCGGGCACCCAGGACAGGATCAGCGCCCAGGCGGCATCGTCGGGGCGGATGCGGGCCTGGGTCAGAAGTTTGGCGGCTGCGATGCGGGCCTCGTGGATGTCCGTCGCCCAAAGGCTGGCGGCGAGGGCGATGCGGTCCTCCAGCGTGAGGTCGGCGCGCCATTGGTCGGTCAGGCCCTCGATCTCGGGCACGGGGATGCCGAGGTAGCGGCGTGGGACCTTGTGATAGGCCTGCATTTCCAACGCCTTGGCCGGGTTTTCCAGCGCTTCGAGTTGGGCGAGGGGGGTCACAGGTTGGCCTCGATTCCGGTGGGCAGGCCGTCGATGGTTTCGCGGTTGCGCGTATCCCAATAGTCTCGCAGGCCGTCGGGTCCCTTGTCTGTCGCCCATTTCTGCAGGACGGGGCGGTCTTCGCGGAAGTCCATGAAGGGGACGGCAAAGCCGCAGGAGGATTGGACGAGGTCGATGGATACATCCACGATTTGCCGCGCGCCGGGCTGGTCGGGAAGATGGGGCTTGAGGCTGGGCCAGTCCGGGTCGCCGTGGTGGATCGCGCGGGCAGTGCCATAGGCGCGCAGGATGATCGGACGAGTAGTGAAGCTGCACCACATCAGGGTGATCCGGGGGTCAAGCTGCAGATGGGCGGCGGTTTCATTGCCCGAACCGGTGAGGTTGAGCCACAGGATACGAGTGGGCGAGAGAACGCGGAGGGAGTCCATCCCCTTGGGCGACAGGTTCACCCGGGCGCCCGGCGCGGCGGTGCCCACGAAATAGAGGTGCTGGTCCCCGATGAAGGCGATCTGGTCGGGTTGCAGCTGGTCGTAACGTTTGCCCATCGGCAGGTCCTTGGCTGGCCGGGGACTGGAGGGTTTCACACCCTCCAGACCTCCCGTGGGATATTTGGCGAAGAGAAAGACGAAATTTTAGATATATTTCAAGGGGTTGGCTATTCGACGGTCACGGATTTGGCAAGGTTGCGCGGTTGGTCCACGTCCGTCCCTTTGGCGATGGCCGTGTGGTAGGCAAGGAGTTGGGCCGGAACGGCATAGAGGATCGGCGCAAAAGCGGGTGCAACCTCGGGAAGGGTAATGGTCTGCCAGGCACCCTGACCAGCCTCGGCGATGCCTTTGGCGTCGGAGATAAGAAGGACACGGCCGTGGCGGGCCATCACCTCTTGCATGTTGGAGACGGTCTTGTCGAAGAGCGCGTCTTTCGGGGCCAGCACGATTACTGGAACGGCGGCGTCGATCAGGGCGATGGGACCGTGCTTCAGTTCACCCGATGCATAACCTTCGGCGTGGATGTAGCTGATTTCCTTCAGTTTCAGCGCACCTTCAAGGGCAAGCGGGTACATGGTGCCGCGCCCAAGGAACAGCACATCCTGCGCGCGGGCCAGATCTTCGGCGATCGCGGCGATCTGGGGCGACAGGCCGAGCGTGTGGTTCATCAGCCCCGGCAGGGCGTTCAGGTCCGCGACATGCCGGGCGAGGGCTTCGGGGGTCAACCGGCCCCGGTCCACAGCCGCCTTGAGCGCGAGAAGCGCCAGGGTCACCAACTGGCAGGTGAAGGCCTTGGTCGAGGCGACGCCAACCTCCACCCCCGCCATGATCGGCAGCGCAAGGTCGCTTTCGCGGGCGATGGAGGAGGTGGGGACGTTCACGACCGACAGGACCCTGGCCACCTTGTCGCGGGCGTAGCGAAGGGCCGCGAGCGTATCGGCGGTTTCACCCGACTGGCTGACGAACAGCGCCCAGGACTTCGGCGACAGCGGCGGTTCGCGGTAGCGGAATTCGGACGCGATGTCGATTTCGGCGGGCAGTCCTGCGATCTGTTCGAACCAGTATTTCGCAACATGGGCCGCATAGGACGCCGTGCCGCAGGCCACCAGCGTGATCCGGTCAACCCCGGTGAAGTCAATGCCTTCGGGCAGGTTCAACTGACCATCGGGCGTGGTGTAGTGCTTCAGCGCCTCGGCGATCACGACGGGTTGTTCCGCGATTTCCTTGGCCATGAAGTGCTTGTACCCGGCCTTTTCGATCCGGGTGGCGTCAATCTGGATCCGGGTTTCGGCGCGGTTGGCAAGGCGGTCTGCCGCGTCAAAGATCTGGGCCCCGGCGCGGGTGATGACGGCCCAATCGCCTTCTTCCAGATAGGTGATGCGGTCGGTCATCGGGGCCAGCGCGATGGCGTCCGAGCCTACGAACATCTCACCCGTGCCATGGCCGATGGCGAGGGGTGAACCCTGGCGGGCGGCAATCATCAGGTCGTCCTCGCCATCAAACAGAAAGCAAAGCGCGAAAGCGCCGTGCAGGCGTTTCAGGGTGGTGCGGGCGGCTTCAACCGGGGTGGCGCCGCGGTCAAGTTCGCGCCGGGCGAGGAGGGCGACGGTTTCGGTGTCGGTTTCGGATTCCTGCGCGTAGCCGTCCGTCGCCAGTTCGGCGCGCAGGTCGCGGAAGTTTTCGATGATGCCGTTGTGGACGACGGCCACGCCGCCCGCACGATGGGGATGGGCGTTGATGACGGTGGCCGCACCATGGGTGGCCCAGCGGGTGTGGCCGATCCCGGATTTTCCGGCGAGCGGTTCGTGGACCAGAAGGTCAGACAGATTGACCAGCTTGCCCACCGCGCGGCGGCGGTCCAGTCGGCCCTTGTGGACAGTGGCGATCCCGGCGGAGTCGTAGCCGCGATACTCCAGCCGTTTCAGCGCCTCGACCAGCAGGGGGGCTGCTTCATGGTTGCCCAGAACTCCGACAATACCGCACATCTTTACCGCCCCTTTGCCTTTTCGGCCCTTAACTTGTCAAAGATCCGGGTTGCCAGTCCGGGTTTGGTGACCTGCCGAACGCGGCCGATCGCAACCGCCTCGGCGGGAACATCTTCGGTGATGACGGACCCGCTGGCCGTCAGGGCGCCGTCGCCCACGGTGACGGGGGCGACCAGCATCGTGTCAGACCCGATGAAGGCGCGCTTGCCGATGGTGGTGCGGTGCTTCATCACGCCGTCGTAGTTGCAGGTCACGGTGCCCGCGCCGATGTTGGTGAAGTCGCCCACATCGGCATCGCCAAGATAGGTCAGGTGGCCAACCTTCACACCCTCGCCCAGAATGGCGTTCTTGACCTCGACGAAGTTGCCCACATGCACATCCTCGGCCAGTTCGGCACCGGGGCGCAGTCTTGCGAAGGGGCCAACGGTGGCACCACGGCTGATGTGGCAGCCTTCGAGATGGCAGAAGGGCTTGATCTCGGCACCGGATTCGATGGTGACGCCGGGGCCGAAGATCACGTTCGGGCCAATGATTGCATCGCGGCCGATATGGGTGTCCAGCGCGAAGAACACGGTTTCGGGGGCGGTCAGGGTGACGCCGTTTTCCAACGCATCAGCCCGGGCGCGGGACTGGAAGGCGGCCTCGGCCTCGGCCAGTTGGGCACGGGTGTTGACGCCCATCGTCTCGGCCTCGTCACAAAGGACGACGCCTGCGGACAGGCCGCGCGCGCGGGCAAGTTCGACGATGTCGGTCAGATAGTATTCCCCGGCGGCATTGGCATTGCCGACCTCGGCCACCAGCGACAAAAGCGTTCGCGTATCGGCGCAGACCACGCCGGAGTTGCACAAGGTTATCTTGCGTTCTTCTGGGGTTGCGTCCTTGAATTCGCGTATCGCATGAAGCTCGTCACCCTGCGTGAGCAGCCGACCATAGCGGCCCGGGTCCTTGGCGTGAAAGCCAAGGATGACGACGGCATGCCGTGCCCGGGCGTCCAGCATGGCGCGAAGCGTCGCCTCGCGGATCAGGGGGGTGTCGGCGTAAAGAACGATGGCATCGCCTTGCGCGTCGGTCAGCAAGGGGGCGGCCTGTTCAACCGCATGGGCGGTGCCAAGCTGGGGGTCTTGCACAACCGTTTCCACTGCGTCGGACCAGCGGCGGGCTGAGGCGGCGACGTCTTCGCCGCCATGGCCGGTGACAACGACAATGCGCGACGGGTCAAGGCTTTGGGCTGTGGCCAGCGCGTGGTGCAGCAGCGGTGCAGCCGCCACGGCATGCAGCACCTTGGGCAGGTCGGAGTTCATCCGCGTGCCCTGACCCGCAGCCAGCAAGATCACTGAAACCTGCATTCTGCCCCTTCCTTTATTGTTGTGCCCGTTTTACCCCCGTGGCGCGGGGTGGCAAGGGGCCATCCCCTCACGCTGTATTTCAGGGCCGTCACAGGATTTCCGCAATGCGCTGTGTTGTTTTCGATCTGGATGGGACGCTGGCCGACACCTCGGCCGATCTGCTGGCGGCGGCGAATGCCTGCCTGCCGGGGGGCGCGGTGCTGGGGCCGGGTGATGCTCTGACGGCGTTTCATGGCGGGCGGGCCATGCTGCGGCTGGGCTTTACGCGGTTGGGCCGGGACTGGAGCGAGGCCGATGTGGATGCGGCCTATCCGGTGCTGCTGGAGGCGTACCGGGGCGCCATCGCGGTGCACACGCGGCTGTACCCCGGCGCGATGGAAGCGGTGGAGGTGCTGAAGCGGCAGGGGTTTGCGGTGTCGATCTGTACCAACAAGCCGGAAGCCCTGGCCGATACCCTGCTACGCGCGCTCGGCGTGCGCGAGGTGTTCGATGCGATGATCGGCGCCGATACCTTGCCGGTGCGCAAGCCTGACCCCGCACCCTACCGGGCGGCGGTCGAGCTTGCCGGGGGGCTGGTCGCCCGGTCCATGCTGGTGGGCGATACCGAAACGGATGCAAGGACCGGGGTTGCCGCCGGCGTTCCGGTGGCGTTGGTCACCTTCGGGCCGGAGGGCGCGGGGGTCAGCCGGTTTCAGCCGGCGGCCTTGCTGGACCGGTACGAGGACTTGCCGGCGCTGGCGGCGCAGCTTCTGGCCTAGCGCGGGTTGACGCGGCGGACTGGAGGGTTTCACACCCTCCAGACCTCCCGTGGGATATTTTCGCAGAAAGAAAGGGGCAGGGGCATGAAATCGGTCCGTTTTCCCGGGGTCGTGCGCGCCGTGCCGGTGGTGTTTGACAGGGGATGTTGCCGCTCATACGGTCGCGGCCATGAGTGACGCTGTCGTTCCACAGGCTGCCGTGCCGCAGGTTTCGCGCCATGCGGTGACCTTTGTGTTGATCACGGTGTTTCTGGACATGGTGGGCTTTGGCCTGATCATGCCGGTCCTTCCCGCGCTGATCGAAGAGGTGGGCGAGGTCGGGATCGACCGGGCGGCGGTGATCGGCGGCTGGATGTTTGCCGGGTTCAGCCTGGCGCAATTCGTCTTTGCGCCGCTGATGGGCAACCTTGCGGACCGGTTCGGGCGGCGGCCCCTGCTGTTGCTGGCGATCTTCGGGCTGGGGATGGATTTCGTCCTGTCAGCCGTCGCACCAACCCTGTTCTGGCTGTTCGTGGGCCGGATCTTCGCGGGGATCTGCGGGGCAAGCTGGATCATCGCCAGCGCCTTCATCGCCGATGTCACCGCGCCCGAGGAACGGGCGCGGGCCTTCGGGCTGATGGGGGCGGCCTTTGGCGTGGGCTTCGTGATCGGTCCGGCAATCGGCGGTCTTCTGGGCGAGCTTGGCCCCCGGGTGCCGTTCTGGGTGGCGGCGGGGATTTCGCTGTTGAACTTCGTCTATGGCTGGCTGGTGCTGCCGGAGTCGCTTCCCCCGGCCAAGCGGCGGCGGTTCGAGCTTTGGCGCGCCAACCCGTTCGGGGCGTTCCGGGTCTTTGCGACCTATCCCGGCGTGCTGCCCATGGTGCTGGTGCTGGGGCTTTTCTTCTTCTCGACCTCGGTCTACCCGGCGATCTGGGCCTTCTGGGGGATTGCCAAGTTCGGCTGGTCCGAGGCGGTGGTGGGCCTCACGCTGGCGATCTTCGGGCTGATCGCGGGCGGGTTTCAGGGGTTCCTGACCGGCCCGGCGGCGGCGCGGTTCGGGGAATGGCGGGTGGCGCTGTTCGGGATGATCTGCGCCACATTGGTGCTGGTGGGCTATGGCATGGTCGGCAGTCTGGGCGCGGTGGTCGCGCTCATGATCCTGCACGGGCCCGAGGGCTTTGTGCACCCGCTGATGACCGCGATGCTGACCAAGCGCGTGCCCGAGGATGCGCAGGGCGAATTGCAAGGCGGCATCTCGGCGGTGATGAATGTGGCGATGCTGTTTGGCACGGTGTTCTTCGCCTTCCTTTTCGGGCATTTCATGGCCGAGGGGCGGGACTGGCAATCACCTGATGTGGCTTATCTTGTGGCCGGGGGCTTTATGGCGGTAACCACCCTGATGTTTGCGGCGTTGAAGCGGGCGGAGAAGGCATGAACGAACGGTTTGAGGGCAGTTTTACCCAGCAAGAGCCGATCCCCGAGGCCGGGATCGAGGCGGCGATGGCCGTGCTGCGGCATGGGCGGCTGCACCGTTATAACACCGCTCCGGGCGAGGTGGCGGAAACCGTTCTGCTGGAGGAGGAATTCGCCGCCTACGTCGGCGCGCGCTATTGCCTTGCGCTCGCCTCTGGCGGGGCGGCGATGGCCTGCGCGCTGCGCGCTTTGCAAGTGCAGCCCGGCGATCCGGTGCTGTCGAACGCCTTCACGCTGGCACCGGTGCCAGGGGCGATTGCCAGCCTTGGGGCGCGGCCGGTCTTTGTCGAGGTGACCGAACACCTGACCATCGACCTTGCGCATCTGGAGGCACAGGCCATGGCCTCGGGGGCGAAGGTGCTGCTGTTGTCCCACATGCGCGGGCATGTTTGTGACATGGAGGCTTTGGTCACCCTCTGCAACCGGCTGGGCGTTCGGGTGATCGAGGATTGCGCGCATACGATGGGGGCTGCGTGGAAGGGTGTGCCATCGGGCCGGCATGGGGCGGTGGGCTGCTATTCGACGCAGACCTACAAGCACATGAATTCGGGTGAGGGCGGGTTTCTGGTCACCGACGATGCGGAACTGGCCGCGCGGGCGATCCTCTTGTCAGGGTCCTACATGCTTTACGCCCGCCACCGCGCGGCCCCGGGGCCCGAGGTGTTCGAGGCGCTGAAGCTGGACGTCCCCAACGTCTCCAGCCGGATGGACAACCTGCGCGCGGCGATACTGCGGCCGCAGGTGGCGATGCTGGATGACCGGCGCGCGCGCTGGCGGGTGCTGTATCAGGCGATGGAGGCAGGGCTGGCGGGCGTGCCGGGCCTGCGGCTGATCCCGCGGCCACAGGTGGAGGATTATGTGGGGTCCAGTTTCCAGTTTCTGCTGCCGGGTTGGGACGGTGCGCGGGTTGCCGCACTTCTTGCGGCGGCGGCGGCGCGGGGTGTAGAGCTGAAATGGTTCGGTGCGGCTGACCCGCAAGGCTTTACCAGCCGCTACGCCCATTGGCGCTATGCAGCACCCGAGGCCTTGCCACAAACCGACCGCATCCTTGCCGGGCTGATCGACATGCGCCTGCCGCTGACTTTCACGCCCGCGGATGTGGCGCTGATCGCCCGCATTCTGGCAGATGAGGTGACAAGGGCCGCCACTGTCGCGGTTGCAGCCCCGGTTCCTGCCCCGGTCGCGGACTAGGGCGATGGCGCGGTTCCTTCGCCCGGCGCGAGCCCCCGGTCCGGTGACGCTGCTGCTGCAGCGTCTGGTCTCGCCGCGGTTCTACCTCAAGACCGCGATGACGGCGTTAGTCCTGGGCCTGATCCTTGTGCCGACAGTGGCCGATCTGGTGAATGCCGCTTTGAAGTCCGTGGCGGGTGAGGGCGAAACCTGCCGGATCCTGCGGGTGATCGACGGCGATACCGTGTCACTCATGTGTCCGGAGGAGGGGTTGGAAAGCGCGCGTCTGATGGGCTTTGACACGCCCGAGAAATACGCCCCCCAATGCCTGTCCGAGTTCATGGCGGCGGAACAGGCAAGCTGGGCGCTGCGCACGCTGATCCAGAAGGCCGACCGGCTGGCGATCACGCGCGACGGCACGGATCGCTTTGGCCGGGCGCTGGTCCGGCTGGAACTGGACGGCGTGGATGTGGCGCGGCTGATGGTGCGGGCGGGACATGCCCGGATCAACACCGGCGGCCCCCGTGGGAGTTGGTGCTGATGCGGATCCTGCGGCAGGGACCATTGTCGATCGAGGTGGAACTGGCGGACCTGTCCGTCATCATGCTGTCGGATGGCGAGACGGGGATGCCAACGGCGCATCTGCGCGGACCTGACGGTGCGGCGCTGCCTGCTGATGTCTTAGCCGGTGCGGATCTGGTGGACGGCAAACTGCGCCTGCCCGTGCGCGCCTTCGTTGTGCGCGGTCCAGCGGGGACTCTTTTGATCGACAGCGGGGCAGGGCGGGCCTGGCACCCGACGCTGGGCCGCCTTGGCGCGGCGATGATTGAGGCTGGGGTAGGCCCGAACGAAGTGACCGACATCGCCCTGACCCATACCCACATCGACCATCTTGGCGGGCTGGTGGACGATGACGGGGGTCTGGTCTTCCCCAATGCCCGCCGGGTGCTGGTCGCAACCGAAGAACTGACCGCCTTTCGCAACATCGCCCGGATGATCCCGGTCCTGCCAAGGGTCATCCCGTTGGAACAGGGCGACGGGCCGATGCGCGGGGTCACCGCGATCAACGCCCCGGGCCATTCCCCGGGACATATGGCGTTTCTGGTCGACGGGCGGCTTCTGATCTGGGGCGATCTCGTGCATCACGCCGCCGTCCAGTTTGCCCGGCCCGATGTGACCTGGACCTTCGACGATGACCCAGCGCAAGCCCGCGCCAGCCGGATCGCCCTGATGGAACAGTCGGTTGAGGCGGGCTGGCTGGTCGCCGGGGCGCATCTGCCTGCATCGGGGATCGGCAGGATCTCTCGCCAAGGCGACGGCTATACCTTCCACCCCGTCACGCGGGGCAGCTGACCCAGACACCTGCAAAACGGGCGCCAGCAAAACGGAGCGGCGTTCCGCCGCACGCTCCTTGTCTCACCTCTGGCGCGCAAGCGCGCCAACCGGCTCGGGATCGGGCAGGCGTGTTGCCCTCAATCCCTCCGGGCGCTTTCACAAGGACAGACCGATCCCTTGCTCTTTACCCAAATACTCCCCGGGGGGTTTGGGGGCAGGATGCCCCCATCAGCTGAGGCGGAGCGCGCAAGCGCGAAGCCGAGACAAATGGCTTGCGGCGGAACGCCGCGCCGCCAGATCGCCGTGTGTCAGATCACTGCGGATAGGGCGAGGTTCCGCCAAGGCTGGCGTTGGTGTGGTCGATCAGCACGGCGCAAAGGCAGGCCGCGTCCGTGCAGGCGTCGCGGGCGGCCAGGAAATCGGCATCGCGCGGGGGGGAATACAGGTCAACCTCCTGGCCCGTGGCGTTTTCCAGCGCATAGACCCAGGCCAGATCATCCAACCGTCCCATGCGCCACAGGTCATCCTCCGGCGTCTCGGCGGCTGAACACATGATTTGATGTGCGGCGACCGTTGGCATGTCGCAGCCGATGTCGGACAGCATCAGACCATAGCGTCCCTCCAGATCGACAATGCGCTCCTCGACGCCAGCAAGGTCGATGCCGCAACTGGCCGCCTGCAGCGGCAAGGCGGGAAGGGCACAAAGCAAGAGGGCAAGTGGGGTCCGCATGGCAGGTCCTTTCGAAGGCTCGTTTGGCCGTTCGGGGCACGGCCTCAGGTGCCAACACAAGGCCCGATCGCCCCCTCCGGTCAAGGTGGGGAGAACCGACCCCCCTCTTGCCATGCCCGCCCATGCCCGCCGCATTTTCTGCATCTGCAAAGTGGCCTTTTCCCCCTGCCTTCGGTTGACCCTGACCGGGGGGCGGAGTAAACGGGCGCAGAGATCAAGCGGTCCGGTTCGAGTCCGCACGCTCGCGTGTCGCCAGCATCAAGGAGCCCCTCGTGGATCTGCTTCTCCGAGAGTATCTTCCCATACTCATTCTTCTGGCCATTGCCGTCGGTCTTGGCCTTGTGCTGATCCTGGCCGCTGCCGTGCTGGCCGTGCGCAACCCGGACCCCGAGAAGGTGAGCGCCTATGAATGCGGCTTCAACGCCTTTGACGACGCGCGGATGAAGTTTGACGTGCGATTCTACCTCGTGTCGATCCTGTTCATCATCTTTGACCTTGAAGTTGCGTTCCTGTTCCCTTGGGCTGTCGCCTTTGGCGACATCAGCATGGCGGCCTTCTGGTCGATGATGCTGTTCCTTGGCGTGCTGACCATCGGTTTTGCCTATGAATGGAAGAAGGGGGCCTTGGAATGGGAGTGATGACCGGTGCCAACACGGCCGGCGGCGACCATGACGTTGCCGTGCAATCCCTGAACGCCGAACTGGCCGACAAGGGGTTCCTCCTCACCTCGACCGAGGACATCATCAACTGGGCACGGATCGGGTCCCTGCATTGGATGACCTTCGGCCTTGCCTGCTGCGCGGTCGAGATGATGCACACCTCGATGCCGCGCTATGATTTGGAACGCTTCGGCACCGCCCCGCGCGCATCCCCGCGCCAGTCGGACCTGATGATCGTGGCGGGCACGCTGACCAACAAGATGGCCCCGGCCCTGCGCAAGGTCTATGACCAGATGCCGGAACCGCGCTATGTGATCTCGATGGGCTCCTGCGCGAACGGCGGGGGGTACTACCATTACTCCTACAGCGTCGTGCGCGGCTGTGACCGGATCGTTCCGGTGGACATCTACGTTCCCGGCTGCCCGCCCACGGCCGAGGCGTTGCTTTATGGCATCCTGCAGTTGCAGCGGAAAATCCGCCGCACCGGCACCTTGGTGAGGTAGAAGATGAGCGAAGCCCTGCAAGAACTGGCCGCGCTTATCGGGTTGAAGCAGCCCGAGGCTGTGCAATCCTCAGCCGTCGCCTTTGGCGAGCTGACGCTGGTCGTGAACCTTCCAAACCTTGTGTCGCTGGTTGAATTCCTGCGCGAAGATCCGGCCTGCCGCTTCACCAGTCTGGTTGACATCACGGCCATCGACCTGCCTGAACGCATCGCGCGGTTCGATGTGGTCTACCACTTCCTGTCGATGTACCGGAACCACCGCATCCGCCTGAAGGTCGCCGTGGCCGAGACGGACATGGTGCCCTCGCTGGTCGATCTGCACCCCAGTGCCAACTGGTTCGAGCGTGAGGTGTTCGACATGTTCGGCATCCTGTTCAGCGGCCACCCCGACCTGCGGCGCATCCTGACGGACTACGGGTTCCGGGGCTATCCGCTGCGCAAGGATTTCCCGACCACCGGCTATACCGAGGTCCGCTATGACGAGGCGTTGAAGCGCGTGGTCTATGAACCGGTAAAGCTGGTTCAGGAATACCGGCAGTTCGACTTCATGTCCCCGTGGGAGGGGGCGGATTACATTCTTCCGGGTGATGACAAGTCGCGGGCCGGCGCACCGGGAGAGAAGCCATGATGGACGGCGATATCCGCGTGAACACCTACGACGACGGCTCGACCGATTTCGAGACCGGCGAACAGCGCATCCGCAACTTCAACATCAACTTCGGCCCCCAGCATCCAGCGGCGCATGGCGTGCTGCGGCTGGTGCTGGAGCTTGACGGCGAGATTGTCGAACGCTGCGATCCGCACATCGGCCTTTTGCACCGTGGCACCGAAAAGCTGATGGAATCGCGCACCTATCTGCAGAACCTGCCCTACTTCGACCGGCTGGATTATGTCGCGCCGATGAACCAGGAACACGCCTGGTGTCTTGCGATCGAACGGCTGACGGGCACGGTCGTGCCGCGCCGCGCCAGCCTGATCCGGGTGCTTTACAGCGAAATCGGCCGGGTGCTGAACCACCTTCTGAACGTGACGACCCAAGCCATGGACGTGGGCGCGCTGACGCCGCCGCTCTGGGGCTTTGAGGAACGCGAAAAGCTGATGGTGTTCTACGAACGGGCCTGCGGCGCGCGTCTGCATGCGGCCTATTTCCGGCCCGGCGGCGTGCATGTGGATCTGCCCGACCAGTTGGTTGAGGATATCGACCAATGGGCGGTGGAATTCCCCCGCGTGCTGGACGATATCGACGGGCTTCTGACCGAAAACCGCATCTTCAAGCAGCGCAATGCCGATATCGGCATCGTCACCGAGGCGGATATCCAGAAATGGGGCTATTCCGGCGTGATGGTGCGGGGCTCCGGCCTCGCCTGGGACCTGCGCCGCGCGCAGCCCTATGAATGCTACGACGAATTCGACTTCCAGATCCCCGTCGGCAAGAACGGCGACTGCTACGACCGCTACCTCTGCCGGATGGAGGAGATGCGCCAGTCGACCAGCATCATCCGTCAGGCCTGCGCCAAGCTGCGGGTCGAAAAGGGTGACGTGTTGGCCCGTGGCAAGATCACCCCGCCGAAGCGCGGCGAGATGAAGACCTCGATGGAAGCGCTGATCCACCACTTCAAACTTTACACCGAAGGCTTCCACGTCCCTGCGGGTGAAGTCTATGCAGCGGTTGAGGCGCCGAAGGGCGAATTCGGCGTCTACCTTGTGGCCGATGGCACGAACAAGCCCTACCGCGCCAAGATCCGCGCGCCGGGCTTTTTGCACCTGCAGTCGATGGACTATATCTGCAAGGGCCACCAGCTGGCCGACGTCAGCGCCATCATCGGCACGATGGACGTCGTCTTCGGGGAGATCGACCGGTGATCGCCGCCTTCTCGATCGCTCCGGTCGTGGTGCTGATCCTTCTGTCATCGCAGCCCATGCTCCTGCCGGCCTTGGTCGGCGCAATGATGGGTGCGGCCTGATGCGCGGCCTGACCCCGATCCTCAAGCTCGCGCTGATTGCCCCCCAAACGGCGGAGCGTTGCGCATGACGCTGGCCCTTCTGACCATGGTCTGCGGGGTGATCACGCTGGTGATCCTTGCCGTCATGGCGGCGGCCTTCTGGTCCAGCCCGGAGCGGGGCTTGCAGTTGACCACGCACCGGGTTGACCTTCTGCCGCGCGTGATGGCCGGGCGCTACACCGCCTTTGCCTTGCTGGCCATCTTTGCGCTGGTGCAAGGGGACGCCGCCCTCTTTGCCGCCTTTTTTGCCATCTGCGCCTTCATGGGCTTTGCGGATGGCCTGATCTATGCCCGTGCCGGGCTTCCGCATATGAAACACACGCTCTCGGGGGTATTGTCGGTGATCGCGTTTGGCGTCGCCATGGCAAACCTGCTGGTCGAGAAAGGGTCCTGATGCTACGCCGCCTTCACCCACAGCAACCCGCCTCGTTTGCCTTCACTCCGGCAAACATGGCTTGGGCACAGGGTCAGATTTCCAAATATCCCGAGGGTCGGCAGGCCAGCGCGATCATCCCGCTTCTGTGGCGCGCGCAAGAGCAGGAGGGGTGGCTGTCCCGCCCCGCCATCGAACATGTCGCCGAAATGCTGGGTATGGCTTATATCCGTGCGCTGGAAGTCGCGACCTTCTACTTCATGTTCCAACTGCAGCCGGTGGGCAGCGTTGCGCATATCCAGATCTGCGGCACGACCAGCTGCATGATCTGCGGGGCCGAGGATCTGGTGGCCGTCTGCAAGGAATTGATCGCGAAGCAGCCGCATGCCCTGTCCGCCGATGGCAAGTTCAGCTGGGAAGAGGTGGAATGTCTGGGTGCCTGCGCCAATGCGCCAATGGCCCAGATCGGCAAGGACTATTACGAGGATCTGACGCCCGACGGATTGCGCAAGCTGATCGCCCGGTTTTCAAAGGGTGAGGTACCCGTGCCGGGGTCGGAAATCGGGCGCTATGCTGCGGAACCGGTGGGGGGGCTGACCAGCCTGACCGAATACGAAAAAGGGCGGAATCCCCACAACGCCAGCGTTCAGGCCGCGATTGACCTTGGCGATACCGTCAAGCGCATCGACGGGACCGAAGTGCCGCTGACAACGCCCTGGCTTGGCAAGGCCGCCCCGCCAAAACCGGCGCGCGGCAAGGCCAAGGAAGCGAAACCTGCCGCCGGCCTTCCCGCCGACGCGACCGGTGCGACGGTGCAAGAGGCCCGCGCCGTGTCCAAGGGCAAGCCCGAGGCTGACGGCGATGCGCCAGAGGCCACCCCCGCCGCGACCCCAAAGGCGAAGACCCGCGCCACGAAACCCAAGGCAACCGATACTGCCGCCCCGGCGGCCAGCAAGCCGCGCCCGAAGAAGGCGTAGTCAAGACCCTGTAAAGACGTAAGGAAGCAAGGACACGGCAACACGGCAACCACGCCCGAAAAGGGCAACGAAGGGAGAGGGACGGAAAATGCGCAAGGCTGAGAACATGAATGCCCCGATGCTTGCGGGATGGATCATTGGCGCCGCTGCCGGTCTGGTGGCTTTTGGCGTGCTGGTCGTTGTCGGCAAGTTCGATCTGTTTCCCGCGGCTGCCTTGGGTGGCGGCGTTGCTGCGGTTGCCGGGCTGGTCCTTGGCATGCCTTGGGGTGCCTCGGCCCCCACGCCCATGCCTGCCGCCAAGGCCCCTGCGGCCAAGCCCGCGGCCCCCGTTGCCGAAGCCGTGACCGCCCCCGCCGCGTTCGTATCGGCCCCGGTTGCCGCTGCCAGCACCGGTCCGCTGCGCCTGAAAGCCGCCCGCGACGGGATGGCCGACGACCTGAAGGAAATCGAAGGCATCGGCCCTGCGATGGAAAAGCTGGTGAACGAGCTTGGTTTTTTCCACTTCGACCAGATCGCAAGCTGGTCTGACGCCGATGTGGCGCTGGTGGATGCCGAGATGAAGGGTTTCAAAGGCCGCATCACCCGCGACAAGTGGGTGGCGCAGGCCAAGATTATCGTAACCGAAGGGCTTGAGGCGTTCCGTGAACGCGCCAAGACCAACAACTACTAGGGGCCCATGGTGGACCAGCGTCCCGATCCAGCCGAGGTGAAGCGTGCCGCGCAGGCTCGGCTGGTCGCCATCGTCCTTGCTGCGACGATGGTGCTCTGGATGGGGGCGCAGTGGCTGGGCGGGCAGATGGGATGGGAAACGCGCTTTGTGTTTCTGTTCGACTTTGCCGCATTGGCCGCATTCCTTTGGGCCATGGTGGTGACGTATCAGATCTGGCGTGGACGCCAGAGTTAGGAAGACTGAAATGCTCAAGGATCAGGACCGCATTTTCACCAACCTCTACGGGATGCATGACCGCAGCCTGAAGGGGGCCATGAAGCGCGGGCATTGGGACGGCACGGCCGACATCATCAAGCGCGGCCGTGACCTGATCGTTGAACAGGTCAAGGCTTCGGGCCTGCGCGGGCGGGGCGGGGCGGGCTTTCCGACCGGCCTCAAGTGGTCGTTCATGCCCAAGCAGTCGGACGGGCGGCCCAGCTATCTGGTGATCAACGCCGACGAATCCGAACCCGGCACCTGCAAGGACCGGGAAATCATGCGGCACGACCCGCATACGCTGATCGAAGGCGCGCTGATCGCCAGCTTCGCGATGAACGCCAACGCCTGCTATATCTACATCCGCGGCGAATATATCCGTGAGCGTGAGGCGCTGCAGGCCGCCATCGACGAATGTTACGACGCAGGGCTTCTGGGCAAGAACGCCGCGAAATCCGGCTGGGACTTCGACTGCTACCTGCACCACGGCGCGGGCGCCTATATCTGCGGTGAAGAAACGGCGCTGCTGGAAAGCCTTGAAGGCAAGAAGGGCATGCCCCGGATGAAGCCGCCATTCCCCGCAGGGTCTGGCCTTTATGGCTGCCCGACCACGGTGAACAACGTCGAATCCATCGCTGTCGTCCCCACGATCCTGCGCCGGGGGCCGGAATGGTTTGCCGGGTTCGGTCGGCCGAACAATACCGGGACCAAGCTGTTTGGCATCTCGGGCCATGTGATGAAGCCGTGCGTGGTTGAAGAGTCCATGTCGATCCCGCTCAAGGAACTGCTGGAGCGCCATTGTGGCGGGGTCCGGGGCGGCTGGGACAACATCAAGGCGGTGATCCCCGGCGGTTCCTCGGTGCCCTTGCTGACCAAGGCGCAATGCGACGATGCGATCATGGATTTCGACTGGCTGCGTGAGCAGCGGTCGGGCCTTGGCACGGCGGCGGTCATCGTGATGGACCAGTCCACCGACGTCATCAAGGCGATCTGGCGGCTGTCGAAATTCTACAAGCATGAAAGCTGCGGCCAATGCACCCCCTGCCGTGAAGGCACCGGCTGGATGATGCGCGTGATGGACCGTCTGGTCCGCGGCGAGGCCGAAGTTGAAGAGATCGACATGCTGCTGTCGGTGACCAAGCAGGTCGAAGGCCACACCATCTGCGCCTTGGGCGATGCCGCCGCATGGCCGATTCAGGGCCTGATCCGCGCCTTCCGGGATGAGATCGAGGACCGGATCAAGGCCAAGCGCACCGGCCGCGTCAGCGCTGTCGCGGCGGAATAGGCATGCAAGTCGGCTCTCTCTTGTCTGAACTCAGGGCACGGTATCTGGCACCCTCGGTGCTCCGTCGCTTCACGCATGACGGAGATCGCCCCGACACGTCCAAGCCTGCGACCCCGCCCAGCCGCAGCCAAAGGGGGCGGCCATGACAGTGGCTTTGCATCCGCCCCTTGGCCAGCGGCGGCTGTCGCCCGTTGCCTTGACGCTTGCCCTCTTGGCCTCGGGCTGCGTTGGCGGGCAGGAACCGTCCGTGGCTTCTTCTGACCCGGTCCGCGTCACCAATGCGGGGCAGCCGTTCCAGATGTGGGACGGTGCAGCCGCGCGCAAGGCTGCTGACGCCCAGTGCGGCCCGCGTGGCGTGCGTGCGTCAATCTACGACCGATATGACCGGGCCACCGGCGCTTGGGTCTATCCGGGGGGCTGCGCATGACAAGTGCTGTCATCTTCGGTCACAAACCGCTGATAAGGGCCGTTTGTCATGGCATATCAACGGGGTTCTCCCCCATCTCTGCGGCAGTTTCAGCCAAGGAGGCCTTCATGAAACGCTTCACTTTGACCCTTGCAGCGCTGGCCATTGCCGCGCCGGCCTATGCACTGGTGCCGATCAACGAAGAACCGGTGATCGTCGAAACCCTGTTGCAGGGCTTTATCGGCGACGCCATCGACGACAACTGCCCAACGCTTGAGGCCCGCAAACTGCGCGCCCTGTCCGAACTGACCAAGCTGCGCGACTATGCCTTGAAGCAGGGCTACTCGGCCTCGGAAGTCCGCGCCTTCGTCACTTCGAAGGAAGAAAAGGCCAAGGGCAAGGCGATTGCCGCCGAACGCCTCAAGGAACGCGGGGCCGAACCCGGCAACCCCGACGCTTATTGCGCCATCGGCGAGGAAGAGATCGCCAAGGACAGCCTGATCGGGCAATTGCTGAGGTCGACGAAATGATCCAACCGCCCGGGCATCATCTGGCCGAGTTGAACGTGGGGCGCCTTCTGGCCCCCACCGACGACCCGCGCGTGGCCGAATTCATGGCCGCCCTTGACCGGGTGAACGGCATGGGCAAACGGATGCCGGGCTTTGTCTGGATGATGGAAGGCTCGGGCGAACCGGGGACCGGGAACACCGAGGCGAAGATCGGCGGCGACCCGCAATATGTGTCGAACCTGACGGTCTGGGAAAGCGTGGAGACGCTGGAACATTTCGTCTGGAACACCGTCCACCGCACGTTCTATGAGCGGCGGCAGGAATGGTTCGAGGTGCTGGGGAAGATGCATTTCGTCATGTGGTGGGTGCCCGTGGGGCACAAGCCCACGCTGGACGAGGCATTGGAACGGCTGGAGCATTTGCGGGCCACCGGCGACAGCGACCATGCCTTTGGGTGGACGTATCTGAAAGACGCGCAGCTGTGGAAGACCCACGGCTGCGGGCAAATGGCGGCGGAGTGACGGGCATGTGCTACGGCAATCTCGACCCGAAATACATGATGCGCGACATCGAAGCGCGTGTGAAACACCTGTCATATGAACAGGATACGATGAAACAGGCAGCCCCCGCGCGCCGTGCCGGGGTGTTCACCCGGCTGCGGCTTGCGCTTCGCGGGCTGCTGCGGAAGGACCGGGCCCATGTCTAACCTCAAGAAAATCAGCATCGACGGGATCGAGGTCGAGGTTGATGGCGCGATGACCATCATTCAGGCGGCTGAGGTCGCGGGGGTGGAAATCCCTCGCTTTTGCTACCATGAGCGGCTGACCATCGCAGGGAACTGCCGGATGTGTCTGGTCGAGGTTGTGGGCGGCCCGCCGAAGCCCGCCGCAAGCTGCGCGATGCAGGTCAAGGACCTCCGCCCCGGCCCGAACGGTGAGGCTCCGGTCGTCAAGACCAAGTCGCCCATGGTCAAGAAGGCCCGCGAAGGGGTGATGGAGTTTCTGCTGATCAACCACCCGCTCGACTGCCCGATCTGCGATCAGGGCGGCGAATGTGACCTGCAGGATCAGGCCATGGCCTATGGCGTCGACTTCAGCCGCTACCGCGAACCGAAGCGCGCGACCGAAGACCTGAACCTTGGCCCGCTGGTCGCCACCACGATGACCCGCTGCATCAGTTGCACTCGCTGCGTGCGCTTCACCACCGAAGTCGCCGGGATCACCCAGATGGGCCAGACCGGGCGCGGGGAAGACAGCGAGATTACCAGCTATCTGAACATGACGCTGGATTCGAACCTGCAGGGCAACATCATCGACCTTTGCCCGGTTGGCGCGCTGACGTCGAAGCCTTACGCCTTCACGGCACGCCCGTGGGAACTGACCAAGACCGAAACCATCGACGTGATGGATGCGCTTGGGTCCAACATCCGGGTTGATACCAAGGGCCGCGAAGTCATGCGCATCCTGCCGCGCAACCATGACGGCGTGAATGAGGAATGGATCAGCGACAAGACCCGCTTTGTCTGGGATGGCCTGCGTCGCCAGCGGCTTGACACGCCCTATGTCCGCGAAAACGGCAAACTGCGCAAAGCGGGCTGGGCCGAAGCGCTGACCAAGGCCGCCGCGGCCATGAAGGGCAAGAAGGTTGCCGCGCTGGTTGGCGACCTTGCTCCGGTTGAGGCGGTCTATTCCCTGAAAACCCTGGTTGAAGGCCTTGGCGGCCATGTCGAATGCCGCACCGATGGCGCGAAGCTGCCCGCTGGCAACCGCGCCGCCTATGTCGGCACGGCGACAATCGACGATATCGACAGTGCCAAGATGATCCAGCTGATCGGCACCAACCCGCGGGTGGAGGCTCCGGTCCTGAACGCCCGCATCCGCAAGGCTTGGGCCAATGGCGCGGTGATCGGGCTGGTGGGGGAGGCGGTCGATCTGACCTATGACTATGCCCATGTGGGCACCGACCGCGCGGCTCTGGAAAAGCTGTCCTCGCAAACGATCAGTGACGAGACAAAGGCCAAGCCGACGCTGGTGATCGTCGGCCAAGGCGCGATCAACGAGGCGGATGGCGCGGCTGTGCTGGCGCATGCGATGAAGCTGGCGGAAAACTCCAACTCCAAACTCCTGATCCTGCACACCGCTGCCAGCCGTGTGGGCGCGATGGACGTGGGCGCTGTGACCGAAGGCGGTCTGGCAGCGGCCACCGAGGGGGCCGAGGTGATCTACAACCTTGGTGCCGATGAGGTGGACATCGCCGCAGGGCCCTTCGTCATCTATCAGGGCAGCCACGGCGACCGGGGCGCTTCGCGCGCTGACATCATCCTGCCGGGTGCCGCCTGGACGGAAGAAAACGGCCTGTTCGTCAACACCGAAGGCCGCCCGCAACTGGCCCTTCGCGCCGGGTTTGCGCCGGGTGAGGCGAAGGAAAACTGGGCCATCCTGCGCGCCTTGTCAGCCGAACTGGACGCAACCCTGCCTTGGGACAGCCTTGCGGGTCTGCGCTCGGCGCTTGTCAAAGCGCATCCGCATCTGGGCCGGGTGGATGAGGTTGCACCGAACCCGCCAAGCCCGTTGGAAATGAAACCGCTGGGCAAGGCTGATTTCCGGAATGCGATCAAGGACTTCTACCTGACCAATCCCATTGCCCGCGCGTCATCCGTGATGGCCGAATTGTCCGCGATGGCCAAGGGCCGCGCGGCGCAGCCCATTGCGGCGGAGTAGCCTGATGCACCACCCGCTGACCCTCTTGGCAACACTTGGCACCGCGACAGTGGCGCTCGGGGGTTGCGCGCCGGCGGGAGAGGTGACAGACGGTCGCGGCCAGCCGGTCTATGAGGGGGTTTCGACCATCCTGCTTGACGAAGGTCTTGTCAGTCTGACCGTTGCGATGCGCGGCACGAAGGACAGGGGTGATGTCGAAGCCTACGGTCGCTGTGCTGCGGCGCAATATGCGCTGGATCAAGGGTATGGGTTCGCGCGTCAGGTGCGGACCATCGTGAAGAAGGATGGTCAGTCATGGGTCGGAGATGCGGTTTATCTTCTTTCGACCAGCCTGCCCGAGGGCTCGCACACGATCGACACCCAACAGGCGGTGACAGACTGTGTGCAGCTTGGAATACCGACGGTTTGAAGTGAGGGGCTGAGATGGACGGGTTTCTTTCCACGGGGTTCGGAACGGTCGTGCTGATTGCGGCACAGGCCCTTCTGATCGTGGCCTTCGTGATGATCAGCCTGCTGTTCCTGGTCTACGGCGACCGCAAGATCTGGGCCGCCGTCCAGATGCGCCGGGGGCCGAACGTGGTTGGCCCCTTTGGCCTGCTGCAATCGGTGGCCGACGCGCTGAAATACGTCGTCAAGGAAATCGTCATCCCCGCCGGCGTTGACCGCCCGGTGTTCTTCCTTGCGCCGATGCTGTCCTTCGTGCTGGCGATCCTCGCCTGGGCCGTGATCCCCTTCGACAACGGCTGGGTGCTGGCCAATATCAACGTGGCACTGCTGTTCGTCTTCGCCGTCTCCTCGCTTGAGGTTTATGGCGTGATCATGGGCGGATGGGCCTCGAACTCCAAATACGCTTTCCTTGGCTCGCTGCGGTCTGCCGCGCAGATGATCAGCTACGAAGTGTCGCTTGGCCTCATCATCATCGGCGTCATCATCTCGACCGGCGGCATGAACTTCTCGGCCATCGTGGCGGCGCAGGATGGCGACTGGGGCCTGTTCAACTGGTACTGGCTGCCGCATTTCCCGATGGTGTTCCTGTTCTTCATCAGCGCCTTGGCCGAAACCAACCGCCCGCCCTTCGACCTTCCGGAAGCGGAATCCGAACTCGTCGCCGGGTTCATGGTGGAATACTCGTCCACCCCCTACCTCCTCTTCATGGCCGGCGAATACATCGCCATCTTCCTGATGTGCGCGCTGATGTCGCTGCTGTTTTTCGGCGGCTGGCTGTCACCGATACCCGGCCTGCCGGATGGCTGGTGGTGGATGGTCGCCAAGATGTGGCTCTTCTTCTTCATGTTCGCCATGGTGAAGGCGATCGTGCCACGCTACCGCTATGACCAGCTGATGCGGATCGGCTGGAAAGTGTTCCTGCCACTGTCCCTTGGCTGGGTCGTGCTGGTGGCGTTCCTTGCAAAGTTTGAAGTGTTCGGCGGCTTCTGGGCCCGCTGGGCGATTGGAGGCTGATGATGTCCAACATCGACTGGAACCGCGCGACCCGCTATTTCCTGCTGATGGATTTCATCAAGGGCTTCGGCCTTGGCATGAAGTACTTCTTCGCGCCGAAAACCACGCTGAACTATCCGCATGAAAAGGGGCCGCTGTCGCCCCGCTTCCGCGGCGAACACGCGCTGCGCCGCTACCCGAACGGCGAGGAACGCTGCATCGCCTGCAAGCTGTGCGAAGCCGTCTGCCCGGCCCAAGCCATCACCATCGACGCCGAACCGCGTGAAGACGGCAGCCGCCGCACCACGCGCTATGACATCGACATGACCAAATGCATCTACTGCGGCTTCTGTCAGGAAGCCTGCCCCGTGGATGCCATCGTCGAAGGCCCGAACTTCGAATTCGCGACCGAGACGCGGGAAGAGCTGTTCTACACCAAGGAAAAGCTTCTGGAAAACGGCGACCGCTGGGAAGCCGAGATTGCCCGCAACCTTGAAATCGACGCGCCCTACAGGTGACCCCATGACCGACGATTTCGCCAAGATGTTTGCCGCGATGATGGAGCAGGGCCAGAAAATGGCTCAGGCCTTCGCGCCCGCCATGGAAAACGTTGACGTCAAGGCGTTTGAAAAGCTGTTCCCGGCGATGCCGAAAGAACTTCTGGAAATGTGGTTCGGCAAGACCTTCAACCCCGAAGGCCTTGATGCCCGCACCCGCTTTCTGGTGACCATCGCCGCCCAGACCGTGCTTGGCCCATTGGGTGAGCCGCAGTTGCGCATCACCATCAAGAACGCCCTTGCCGCCGGCGCCACGAAACGCGAAGTGGCCGAGGTGATCTGGCAGATGTCGATGTTCGCCGGCGTTCCGTCGATGCAAAAGGCGCTGGAAATCGCGCAGGGCGTCTTCGCCGAAACCGCCGATACCAACGGGGAGAAAGACGCATGACCGCAGCCGAATTTGCCTTCTACGTCTTCGCAGTCGTGACCGTCACCGCTGGCCTGATGGTCACCATCAGCCGCAACCCGGTGCATTCGGTGCTCTGGCTGATTCTGACCTTCCTGTCCACCTCTGGCCTGTTCGTGCTTCTGGGCGCTGAATTCGTGGCCATGCTCCTTATCATCGTCTACGTCGGCGCGGTGGCGGTGCTGTTCCTGTTCGTCGTGATGATGCTGGACATCGACTTTGCCGCGCTGAAGGGTGAACTGGCCCGCTACATGCCCTTGGGTCTGCTGATCGGGGTCATCCTCCTGATGCAGATCGCCATCGGTGTCGGCGTGTGGCAGATCGCGCCCGAGGCGGAGGCGCTGCGACAGGCCGTCGCCCCGGCGGCGGATCAGGTGGAGAACACCCGCGCCATCGGGCTTTTGCTGTATGACCGCTACTTCCTTCTGTTCCAGCTGTCCGGCCTGATCCTGCTGGTTGCGATGATCGGGGCGATCCTGCTGACCCTGCGGCACCGTAAGGACATCAAGCGCCAGAACGTGCTGCAGCAGATGTGGCGCGACCCGGCCAAGGCGATGGAACTCAAGGACGTGAAACCGGGGCAGGGGCTGTAAGTCATGCGCAGCTTTCTGACCATCGCGGTGCTGGTGACGGGGGGGCAGGCCTTGGCGTTGACACCTCCGCCGCCTTGCGAAGGCAGCGAGTCTGGGATGCAGATCTATGACCTGCAAGTGCTTGATCCCGAAACCGGCGCAAGCGGGGTCACGGTCGAAAGGTATCAGGTGGATATGCAGCCCGATGCCTCGCCCGAAGGGGTGTATCGGAACGTGCCCGCGCCGGTTGATGCGCTGGACGGTTTCTTTGGCGTTCGGGTGACCCATTGCCCCAGCGGCAGGTTCCACGCCATCGACACCCGGCAAGACCCTGAAACGGTGGCCGCGGCCCTTGCCGCGACCGAATTCCTGCGCGACAGGGTCAAGGACGGAAAACCGGTTGGCCAGGGTGATCTGGCGTCGGCAATCCGCGCGGTCTATGGCAAACAGATCACCTTGCGCGAAACCGAAGAGACCTGCGGTTGCAGCGTCGCCTTCCCCGATCTGAAGCCCAAGGGCATGACGCCCTATGAGCAGCGCACGGACACGACGACGAATTACTGAAATACGGGCAAGCGAAGACCCGGAGGGAACGAGACAATGGTGGGACTTGAACATTACCTGACGGTGGCCGCGGCCCTGTTCGTCATCGGGATCTTCGGGATCTTCCTCAACCGGAAGAACGTGATCGTGATCCTGATGTCGATCGAGTTGATGCTGCTGGCGGTCAACATCAACCTTGTCGCCTTCTCCTCCTTCTCGGGCGATCTGGTCGGGCAGATCTTCACCATGTTCGTCCTGACCGTCGCCGCGGCTGAGGCTGCGATCGGCCTTGCCATCCTCGTCGTGTTCTTCCGCAACCGCGGAACGATCGACGTGGAAGACGTGAACGTGATGAAAGGCTGACCCAGATGGCAACGATCATCCTTTTCGCGCCGCTGATCGGCGCGCTGATCTGCGGGTTCGGCTGGCGTCTGATCGGCGAAAAGGCCGGGCAGGTCATCGCGACCTCGCTGATCTTCCTTGCCGCCGCGCTGTCGTGGTGGATCTTCCTGACGTTCGACGGCGAAACCCAGCGGATCGTCCTGATGCGCTGGATCGAATCCGGCACCTTGGGCAGCGAATGGGCCATCCGGCTGGACCGGCTGACCGCGATCATGCTGGTGGTGGTGAACTCGGTCTCCGCCCTCGTCCACCTTTATAGCTTCGGCTACATGGCGCATGACGACAACTGGCATGAGGGCGAGCATTACAAGGCCCGCTTCTTCGCCTACCTGTCCTTCTTCACCTTCGCCATGCTGATGCTGGTGACGGCTGACAACCTCGTGCAGATGTTCTTCGGCTGGGAAGGGGTGGGCGTCGCCTCCTACCTTCTGATCGGGTTTTACTACCGCAAACCCACCGCCAACGCCGCCGCGATCAAGGCTTTCGTGGTCAACCGCGTGGGTGACTTCGGCTTTGCCCTTGGCATCTTCGCCCTGTACTTCTTGACCGACAGCATCCGGTTCGACGATGTCTTTGCCGCTGCCCCCGCGCTGGCGGAGACGAACCTCAGCTTCCTTTGGGCGGATTGGAACGCGGCCAATCTGGTTGCCGTCCTCTTGTTCATCGGGGCGATGGGCAAGTCGGCGCAGTTGTTCCTGCACACCTGGCTCCCAGACGCGATGGAGGGGCCGACGCCGGTCTCCGCCCTGATCCACGCCGCGACGATGGTCACCGCCGGGGTGTTCCTCGTCTGCCGCATGTCGCCGGTAATGGAATACGCGCCCGAGGCGATGGCCTTCGTCACCTTCCTTGGCGCCACCACCGCCTTTGTGGCTGCAACCATTGGCCTCGTGCAGAACGACATCAAGCGCGTGATCGCCTATTCCACCATGTCGCAGCTTGGCTACATGTTCGTGGCCGCAGGCGTGGGCGTCTATTCGGTGGCGATGTTCCACCTTTTCACCCACGCCTTCTTCAAGGCGATGCTGTTCCTTGGGGCGGGGTCAGTAATCCACGCCACCCACCACGAACAGGACATGCGCAACTACGGCGGTCTGCGTAAGAAAATCCCCTATACCTTCTGGGCGATGATGATCGGCACGCTGGCCATCACCGGCGTGGGCATCCCGCTGACGCATTACGGCTTTGCCGGGTTCCTGTCGAAGGACGCCGTGATCGAAAGCGCCTATGTCGGATCGTCCTACGCCTTCTGGATGCTGGTCGTCGCCGCCTGCATGACCAGCTTTTACAGCTGGCGCCTGATGTTCATGACCTTCTTCGGGGAAAGCCGCGCACATCAATCGGCGCATGGTCATGATGACCACCATGGCGCGGTGCATGACACGCATGGCCATGATGACCACCACGAACCCCACGAAAGCCCGATGGTCATGCTGATCCCGCTGGGCGTGCTTGCCCTTGGGGCGGTCTTTTCGGGGATGCTGTGGTACAAGGTGTTCTTCGGTGAAGAAACCGCCGTCCGCGCCTGGTTCGGCATGGAAACCGCCGCCCATGGTGACGGCCATGGCGAGGATCATTCCACGGAAGCCACCGCCGCCGAAGGCGACGCCGCCCCAACCGAAGCCCACAGCGGCACCGCCACAACCGAGGCTGCCCCGGTCGAGACCCATGCCACCGGCGTAGTGCCGCAAGGCGCGCTGGTGATGCTGCCCTTTACGGAAAGCGAACAGGCCATGGTCGATGACCGGCTTGACGCGGCGAAGGTCGAAAAGGCCGACCATGCGCCGACGACCATGATCAACGCCGCCCATCTGGTGCCGAACTGGGTCAAGGTCTCGCCCTTCATCGCCATGCTGATCGGCTTTGGTCTGGCCTGGCTGTTCTACATCCGGAGCCCCAGCCTGCCGGGCCGCCTGGCCGCACAGCAGCGCCCGCTGTACCTGTTCCTCTTGAACAAGTGGTACTTTGACGAACTTTACGACGTCATCTTCGTCCGCCCGGCCAAATGGCTTGGCAACTTCTTCTGGAAGAAGGGCGATGGCGATGTCATCGACGGATCGCTTAACGGGGTGGCGATGGGGAACATCCCGTTCTTCACCCGTCTCGCCGGCCGCGCGCAGTCCGGCTATCTGTTTCACTACGCCTTCGCCATGGTGCTGGGGATCGTGATCCTGGTCACCTGGATGACGCTCTTCGGCGGCGCGAAGTAAGGGGCGCGCAGCATGGAAAACCAGCTTCTCTCGATCATCACCTTCCTGCCGCTGGTCGCGGCGATCATCCTTGCATTGTTCATGCGCGGCGATGATGCGGCAGCCCGGCAGGGGGCACGGTGGCTTGCGCTTTTCACGACCAGCGCCACGTTCGTCATCTCGCTGTTCGTCCTGTTCCGGTTTGATCCGTCCAACACCGGCTTCCAGTTCGTGGAAGAGCGGACCTGGATCATGGGCCTGACCTACAAGATGGGGGTGGACGGTATCTCGATCCTGTTCGTGATGCTGACGACCTTCCTGATGCCGATCACGATCTATGCCTGCTGGAACGTGGAGACCCGCGTCAAGGAATACATGATCGCGTTTCTGGTCCTTGAAGCGCTGATGCTGGGCGTGTTCTGCGCGCTGGATCTGGTGCTGTTCTACCTGTTCTTCGAGGCTGGCCTGATCCCGATGTTCCTGATCATCGGCATCTGGGGTGGCAAGGAACGCATCTACGCCGCCTTCAAGTTCTTCCTCTACACCTTCCTCGGCTCGGTCCTGATGCTGGTCGCGATGATCGCGATGTATTTTGACGCGGGCACCACCGACATCGCCGACCTTCTGGTGCATGACTTCGGGTCCGAAACTTTCAGCCTGCTTGGCTTCCATGTCGTCGGGGGCCTGCAGACGATGCTGTTCCTCGCCTTCTTCGCCAGCTTTGCGGTGAAGATGCCGATGTGGCCCGTCCACACCTGGTTGCCTGACGCCCACGTTCAGGCACCCACTGCCGGGTCCGTGGTGCTGGCCGCGATCCTGTTGAAGATGGGCGGCTACGGCTTCCTGCGGTTCTCGCTGCCGATGTTCCCGGTGGGGTCCGACGTGATGGCCCCGCTGGTGCTGTGGATGTCGGCCATCGCCATCGTCTACACCTCGCTGGTGGCGCTGGCGCAGACCGACATGAAAAAGCTCATCGCCTATTCGTCCGTCGCCCACATGGGTTACGTCACCATGGGCATCTTCGCCGCCAACCAGCAGGGCATCGACGGCGCGATTTTCCAGATGATCAGCCACGGCTTCATCTCGGGCGCGCTGTTCCTGTGCGTGGGCGTCATCTACGACCGTATGCACACCCGTGAGATTGAGGCTTATGGCGGCCTTGTGAACCGGATGCCCGCCTATGCGCTGGTGTTCATGTTCTTCACCATGGCCAACGTCGGCTTGCCCGGCACCTCAGGCTTTGTCGGCGAATTCCTGACGCTGATGGGCATCTTCCAAGTCAACACCTGGGTTGCCGCCGTGGCAACCTCGGGGGTGATCCTGTCGGCGGGTTATGCGCTTTGGCTTTATCGCCGGGTCGTGTTCGGTGAACTCATCAAAGAGGCGCTGAAATCCATCACCGACATGGACCGGCGCGAACGGGTGATCTTCGCCCCCCTGATCGCCATGACCCTGATCCTGGGCGTCTATCCCAGCCTGGTGACAGATATCATCGGGCCGTCGGTGACCGCCCTTGTCTCTGACTACAATGCCGCCTTGCCCGCCGATGGCGCGCAAGCGGCCCTCCACTGAGGTTCCGCCGATGACGTCCGCCGATTTCCAGACCCTCCTGCCCGAGATCCTGCTGTCAGGTTATGCCATGGCCGCACTCATGTTCGGGGTCTACACCACCAAGGACAAGATGGCCGTGCCGCTGGTCTGGGCAACGGCGGGCCTGTTCGTGGCGCTGGCACTTTACATTGGCGTCGGCGGCGCGGGTGAGCGTCTGGTCTTCAACGGCCTTTTCGTCGACGACCCCTTCGCCCGCTTTGCCAAGGTGACCATCCTGCTCTCCGCCGCCGCTGTTCTGGTGATGAGCCAGGATTACATGACCCGGCGTGACCTCTTGCGCTTCGAATACCCGATCCTCATTGCGCTGGCCGTGGTGGGGATGATGGTCATGGTCTCGGCCGCCGACCTGATGACCCTCTATATGGGCCTCGAACTGCAATCCCTGTCGCTTTACGTCGTCGCCAGCTTGCGCCGCGACAGCGCCAAATCGTCCGAGGCGGGCCTGAAATACTTCGTGCTCGGCGCGCTGTCCTCGGGCCTCCTTCTCTACGGGGCTTCGCTGGTCTACGGCTACGCCGGCACCACCCAGTTCGCGGGCATCCTGACCACCGTGCAGGACGGCGTGCCGATTGGCCTTCTGTTCGGCCTCGTCTTCATGCTGGCGGGGTTGGCCTTCAAGGTCAGCGCAGCACCCTTCCACATGTGGACGCCCGACGTCTACGAAGGCTCACCCACCCCGGTCACCGCCTTCTTCGCCACCGCGCCGAAAGTCGCCGCCATGGCCCTGATCGCCCGGCTGGTGCAGGACGCGTTCGGCGGTGTCCCCGGCCAATGGGGCCAAGTCCTTGCAGGCCTTGCCGTCGCCTCCATGGCCCTCGGCGCCGTTGCCGCCATCGGCCAGCGGGACATCAAGCGCCTGATGGCTTACAGTTCCATCGCCCATATGGGCTATGCGCTGATCGGCGTCGCGGTCGGCACCGCTTACGGCATCCAGGCCACGCTGATCTACATGGCGATCTACGTCACGATGAACGTCGGCACCTTCGCCTTCATCCTGTCGCTGGAACGGAACGGCCGCCCGGTCTCCGACATCGCCAGCCTGAACCAGTTCGCCAAGGGTGAACCCCTGAAGGCGCTTGCGATGCTGGTCCTCCTCTTCTCCCTCGCCGGTGTGCCGCCCATGCTGGGCTTCTTCGGTAAGTTCTACGTCCTGAAGGCCGCTGTTGACGCCGGCATGGTCTGGCTCGCCCTCGTCGGCGCGGTCGCCTCCGTGATCGGGGCCTTCTACTACCTGCGTCTGGTCTACTTCATGTACTTCGGGGCCGAGCAGGAACCGGCCGAAAGCCGCATGGCCCCGGTCCAGTGGGTCATGCTGATGGCCGTCGCCGTGATCATGCTGGTCGGTGTCATCAACCTGTTCGGGATCGAGCCCGCCGCCGCCACTGCGGCCGAAGCGCTTGTCCGCTAAGGCACATGGGGCAGGGCGCATCGCCCTGCCCGAAATCGACAGCACCAATGCCGAAGGCTTTCGCCGCGCCGCCAGCCTGCCCGGCCCCACCTGGATCATCGCAGGCTTTCAGACCGCAGGCCGCGGCCGCCGCGCCCGGCCATGGACCAGCCCGCCCGGCAACTTTCACGCCACCCTCGTCCTGAAGCCACAGGAACCTGCGGATCAGGTCGCCCTCCGCTCCTTCGCTGCCGCTCTCGCGCTGCGCGATGCCTGTGTGGCCCTGACCGGCCTGCCCGACAGCTTCAGTCTGAAATGGCCGAACGATGTCCTTCTCAACGGCGGCAAACTCGCCGGGATCCTCTTGGAAAGCGCGGGACTTGGCAGCGCAAACCCCGTCCTCTGCATCGGCATCGGCGTCAACCTCATCGCCGCCCCCGACGCCAGCCTTGTGGAACCCGGCGCTGTCCCCCCCGTCTCGCTCCTGCAAGAAACCGGCCACCGCATTACGCCCGAGGCTTTCCTCGACGCCCTCGCCCCCGCCTATGCCGCGTGGGAGGCTGCGTTCCAGACCGAAGGCTTCGCGCCCCTGCGCACCGCCTGGCTGTCCCACGCCGCACGTTTGGGAGAGCCGATCCGCGCCCGCACCGGGACCGAAACCCGCGATGGCATCTTTGAAACCGTTGACCCTAGCGGCAACCTGATCCTGCGCACCCATGCGGGAAGCCTTGCCATCCCTGCCGCCGAGGTGTTCTTTTGACCCGACCCGGGCATAATTTTGCGCCGAAAAATCGTGCATCGCAGACCACATAACGGGGTGCCCATGCTACTCGCCATCGACTGCGGCAATACCAACACCGTGTTTTCCATCTGGGACGGGACCCGCTTTCTCGCCACCTGGCGCATCGCGACCGACCATACCCGCACGGCGGATGAATACTTCGTCTGGTTGTCGTCACTGATGTCGATGACCCAGACCAAGGCCACCGTGACCGAGGCGATTATCTCCTCCACCGTGCCGCGGGTCGTCTTCAACCTGCGCGTCCTGTGCAACCGCTATTACGACTGCCGGCCACTGGTGGTGGGCAAACCCGACTGCTGCCTTCCCGTCTCCCCCCGGGTTGACCTTGGCACGACCGTGGGCCCGGACCGGCTGGTGAACACCGTCGCCGGGCATGACCGGCATGGCGGTGATCTCATCATCGTCGATTTCGGCACCGCCACCACCTTCGACGTGGTTGACCATGACGGCGCCTATGTGGGTGGGGTCATCGCGCCCGGCGTCAACCTGTCGCTCGAGGCGCTGCACAATGCCGCCGCCGCCTTGCCGCATATCGACGTGGCGAAACCCGACCGGGTGATCGGCACGAATACGGTGGCCTGCATGCAGTCGGGCGTGTATTGGGGCTATGTCGGGCTGGTCGAAGGCATCGTGCGCGAAGTGCGCCGCGAACGTGACCGCCCCATGAAAGTTATCGCGACGGGGGGCCTTGCCTCCCTGTTTGCGCAAGGAACCGCACTATTTCATTCCATCGAGGATGACCTGACGATGCATGGCCTCGTCCTGATCAACGACTACAACAAGGAAACCGCATGACTGTGAACCGCCTGATCTACCTTCCCCTCGGCGGCGCCGGAGAGATCGGCATGAACGCCTACGTCTACGGCTACGGCCCGGCGGGCAAGGAACGGCTGATCCTGGTTGATCTTGGCGTGACCTTCCCCGATATGGACACCTCGCCCGGGGTAGACCTGATCCTGCCCGATGTCAGCTGGCTTGAGGCGCGGGTCGACCGGCTGGAAGCGATCTTCATCACCCACGCGCATGAAGACCACATCGGGGCCATCGGCCGCCTTTGGCCCAAGCTGCAGAAGAAGATTTACTGCCGCCGCTTCACCGCGATCATCGGTCGGCTGAAGTTTGATGAGGCGGGTCTGCCCACTGACCAGATCGTCACCGTCGAACCGCGCCCCGCGACCATCGAAGCTGGGCCGTTCAAGGTGCAGTTTGTGCCTGTGTCGCATTCCATCCCCGAAAGCTCGGCCTTGGTGATCGACACCCCGGCTGGCCGCATCTTCCACACGGCCGACTTCAAGATCGACCACAACCCCGTCGTGGGCGAAGGCTGGGATGACGCCCGTATCCACGAGATTGTCGCCGAACGCCCGGTAAAGGCCATGATGTGCGACAGCACGAATGTGTTTTCCAACCACGAAGGCCGGTCGGAAAGCACCCTTGGCCCGGCGCTGACCGAGCTGATCAAGGGCGCGGGCGGCATGGTGGTGGCCACCACCTTCGGCTCGAACGTCGCGCGCCTGAAGACCTTGGCTGAGGCTGCGCGTGCTGCAGACCGGACGATCTGCGTGCTGGGGCGCGCGATGAAGAAAATGATCGCGGCGGCGGATGAGGCGGGCGTGCTCTCCGGCTTTCCCCGCACGATCAGCCCGGAAGAGGCGCTGGAAGTGCCGCGCAAGAACCTCATGCTGCTGGCAACCGGCAGCCAAGGCGAACGCCGCGCCGCATCGGCCCAGCTTAGCCGGGGCAAATATCTGGGAATCCAGATGAAAGAGGGGGATACCTTCCTCTTCTCCTCCAAGACCATCCCCGGCAATGAGCGTGAGGTTCTGCGCGTCTGGAACGCCTATTCGGAAATGGGCGTCAACGTCATCGACGATGCGGGCGGCAAATACCACGTCTCGGGCCACGCCAACCGACCGGATCTGGAACATGTCCACCGTCTGGTCCTGCCCGACATGCTGATCCCGATGCACGGCGAACACCGGCACTTGCGCGAACATGCCCGCATCGCGACCGAAGCCGGGATTGCGGCAGTTGTCGCCACGAACGGCATGATGATCGACCTGACCGGCGACGTCCCGGAAGTGGCCGAGTATATCGAGACCGGCCGCGTCTACCTTGATGGCACGGCCCTTGTCGGCGCGATGGATGGCGTGATCCGCGACCGGATCCGCATGGCGCTGAACGGCCACGCGCTGGTCACGGTGATCCTTGACGAAAACGATCAGCCGATGGGCGAGCCGTGGGTGGAGCTTTCGGGCCTTGCCACCAATGGCCGCGGCGACCGCCCGCTGGTCGAGACGATCGAGGCCGATCTGGCCGAGTTCATGGATCGCGCCAACAAGAAGCTGCTGAAGGACGACACCAAACTTGAGGACGAGATCCGCAAGGTCCTGCGTCAGGTTTCGATGGAAGAGATCGGCAAGAAGCCGGAAGTTACCGTGGTCATCAGCCGCCTGATGGCGGAGTGACCCGGCCGCTTCAGTCGGATAACCCGTCCCGGGCTTGACCCGGGACCTCGCCGACGCAGGGCGAGTCCGGATGCAAGCGGAGGCCCCGGATCAGGTCCGGGGCCAGTTCTGGCGTTCAGCCTTCGGTGCCGGTCGCGGGTTCTTCAATCTCATCCACCGCGCTGGCCTTGATCGCAAAGCTGCGCAGGATGAAATCCGGCACATGGTCGCCCATGCCGACAACGGCAGGCCCAAGGTCACGGTCACGGCGGTAATCCCGACGCTCTTCGCGCGGGGCATCCCTTGGGGCGTCCCGCCGATCTTCGCGCGGTTCGCGCCGGTCATTGCGCCCGTCGCGCCGACCTTCTGACCGCTCAGGCCGAGTTTCGGGCCGAGCTTCAGGGCGCGGTTCGGGCCGAGCCTCAGCACGCGGCTCCTTGCGGTCTTCCCGGGCCACTTCCACGGCGGCTTCCGGCTTGGCCACCTGGACCACCGGCTCCATCGCCGCCACTTCGTCATGCGGCTTCGGGGCACGGTCGCGGTCGCGGCCGCGTGGCCCACGATCCCGCTCACGGCCACCCCGGCCGCCACGCTCTTCCCGCGGCTTTTCCGGCCCGCCCTCGGACATGTCGGGGGCATAGCCTTCCGGCAGTTCCCCGCGCGGGATTTCCATTTTCACCAGGCTTTCGATTGCCGCCAGATACTTCACATCCCCCGGAACCGCGATCGTATAGGCCTTGCCCAACCGCCCCGCGCGGCCCGTGCGGCCGATGCGGTGCACGTAATCTTCGGGATGCGACGGTACGTCAAAGTTGAACACATGGCTGACCGCCGGAATGTCCAGCCCCCGCGCCGCCACGTCCGACGCGACCAACAGGTGCAACGTCCCGTCGCGGAAGGCGTCCAGCGTCTTCATCCGCTGCGACTGTTCCAGATCGCCATGGATGGGTGCTGCGTTGAAGCCATGCTGCTTCAACGACTTGGCCACCACATCCACATCCATCTTGCGGTTGCAGAAGATGATCGCGTTGGTGCAAGCCTCTCCCTCGGCCCGGATCAGGGCGCGCAGGACTGACCGTTTTTCGGCAAAGCTGCGGTCCTTGCGGGCGGGCTTTACCTCGATCAGGCTTTGCGTGATCGTCAAGGACGCCGTGGCCTGCCGCGCAACCTCGATCTTCGCCGGATTGGTCAGGAAGGTGTTGGTGATCCGCTCGATCTCCGGCGCCATGGTGGCGCTGTAGAACATCGTCTGGCGGGTGAAGGGGGTCAGCTGGAAGATGCGTTCAATATCGGGGATGAACCCCATATCCAGCATCCGGTCCGCCTCATCCACCACCATGATCTGCACGCCGGTCAGCAGCAGCTTGCCGCGTTCGAAATGGTCCAGCAGGCGGCCGGGGGTGGCGATCAGCACGTCAACGCCCCGGTCGATCAGCTTGTCCTGTTCCCCGAACGAAACCCCGCCGATCAAGAGCGCCTTGGTCAGCTTGGTGTGCTTGGCATAGGTTTCGAAATTCTCAGCCACCTGGGCGGCCAGTTCGCGCGTCGGCGCCAGCACCAGCGACCGCGGCATCCGGGCGCGGGCCCGGCCCTGACCAAGAAGGGTGATCATCGGCAGCACGAAACTTGCCGTCTTGCCAGTGCCAGTCTGGGCGATCCCAAGCACATCGCGGCCTTGCAGCGCGTGCGGAATGGCCTGTTCCTGGATCGGAGTGGGGGTCTCATAGCCGGCTTCGGATACGGCTTGAAGTACGCGCGGGTCCAGCGCGAGGTCAGAAAATTTGGTCATAAGCGTCCTATGGATGCGGTATCGGACCGCATGGATTGTGGGACGCTAGTTTCCGGGCGCCCCGGCGTCTCGGCCCCAATGGCCGCGCTCCGCGCATAAAGGAAAAGCGGCAAGCGGTCAAGGCGGGCACATCCCGCTTGGGAAAACGCGCTGTCTGGTTTACAATATTCCGCATTTAAAGAAGTCGTTTCCAAAGGTCACATATGAAAAACGCTGCATTGCTGGCAGGGGTAGTCCTGCTATGGCCTCATGTTCTGCTGGCCGATCACATTCCCTGCATTGATAAGGACTGCCGGCAGGTTTTCCACCTTGCCTCGGTGTCAGACGCCAAAAGCTATGGCGTCTTGCTGGCTGCGCCGGAAGAAGGCTGCGCCCGGGTCCGTTTTCGGGTGGAGACGCTTGCAAGGGTGTTTCTGGGCCATACCCCGGCCCTCGCGCCGGGAGAGTTGTCTATCGTCCGCCTTGGGCAGGGCTTTGCCGAAGGGGAAACCATCCTGAGGATCACCGCAGAAGGCTGCACAACGCCGCCGGCTGTTGTCCGTCGTGTGACATTGGCCAAACGGTCGCCCGATCACGGTGCCCGCGCGGCGGCCTATCGGTCGTAGCCGCGAGGTCTCAGCCGGGGGGCGGCTGGTTCGGGGGGGCGGGTTGCGGCGCTTCGGCGTCGCTGGCAGCGTCCATCCGGTCCATGTGTTTGGCCGCGCGCATCAGCCCGATCCGGCGGAACAGGTTGCGCGGGTCCTCGTTCAGGCGCTGCAGCAGATGGCAGGCAAGGGCGCCTGCCACCGGCTCATCCTTGGCCTCGTGCCAAAGCTGCGCCAGCAGGTTCACATCCAGCCCACCGCCCAGCAGTGAAAATTGCGGCATGCCTAGCGGCAGTTTCTTGCGCCCGGTCCGCCGTGACGGAAAGGCGGTTTCGGGCCGTGCGCCGGAATGAAACCTTTCGAATTCATAGAGTTTCATCAGCGAAAACAGCACGTTCATCGAAAGCCCGATCCGGCGCTGCGCTTCCGTCTCGCCATGGTCACCGAAGGTGATGATCGACGAAATCAGCCAGCGCGTCGGCAGTTCCTGCATCAGGGGCGGTCCGGCCTCGGTCCAGATGCGGCGAAAAAGCTGCGGTGCCTCGCGCGGGAAGCGGCGCTTGCGCAGATGCGCGATCAGGATGGCGTTCAAGGCTGCCAGTTCCGGCTTGCCGACAAGTTCCGCCCGGATCGCCTGCAGTTTCTGGCCGTGCAGGGATTGCGCACCTTCGGGTGCAGGTTCGTTGGCCGGAATGCGCGCATCCAGCAAAGGCTGCAGCGGCACGTCCAGGGGGGGTAGCCCCTCACCCGGGCCAAAGGCCATGCGCTTGCGCCGTGCCATCCACAGCGCGATCAGGCTGTCGGGCGCATCGGCATAGGTAACGGTTGGGCCGTCGTCGTCTTCGTCCATGGTATCGCCAAGGGGATCTTCGCCCGGCAGTGTTGCCTTGAATGAAGTCTCCTCAGTGGTTGCGGTGTCTGGTGGCGCTTCGGGCTGCGGTGCGCCCGCTTCGGGCGCGCTTGCAAGGTCCGGCTTGGGGGTTGAAAACGGATCGGGCGGTGAGGTCATGGCCATCTCCGGGGTCGTGCTCTGCCGCCAGCTTTGCCGCCAGTCTCCACCGTCAGACTAGGGGCCGTGCGCCCCCGGGTCAAGGCCGGGACATGGGTGCCAGATCGGGCACGGCCTTCGGCAAGCCGTTGGAATCCCTCGCAAGCCCAGCCTGTCCCGGCATGGGACAGGGTCAGACCATCATCTCTTTGGTGGCCGTCAGCTTCACACCGGGATAGTCCCGCACCACCCGGTCAATGTCCCACTGCAAGCGGGTCAGGAACACGAGGTCCCCATCGCTGTCATGCGCAATGTGGCCCTTGTTGACGTTGACGAGCTTCTCAACCTCGGCCTTGTCGCCGGAAATCCAGCGGGCGCTGGTGAAGTTCGATCCCTCGAACCGGACGGGCAACGAATATTCCTGTTCGATCCGGCTGGCCAGCACGTCGAACTGCAAAGCACCCACCACGCCGACGATATAGCCCGATCCGATCATCGGCTTGAAAACCTTGGCAGCACCTTCCTCGGCGAACTGCATCAGCGCCTTTTCCAGATGCTTGGCTTTCATCGGGTCCATCGCGCGGACGGTCTGGAGGAGTTCCGGCGCAAAGCTTGGGATGCCGGTAAACCGCAGGTGTTCCCCTTCGGTCAGCGCATCCCCAATCCGCAACTGCCCGTGGTTTGGGATGCCGATGATGTCGCCGGCCCAGGCCTCCTCGGCCAGTTCGCGGTCGGCGGCAAGAAAGAGGACGGGGCTCGCCACGGTCATCGGCTTCTTGGTCCGCACATGGTGCAGCTTCATCCCGCGTTCGAAATGCCCGCTGGCAAGGCGTACAAAGGCCACCCGGTCGCGGTGCTTGGGGTCCATGTTGGCCTGCACCTTGAAGACAAAGCCGGTAACGGGCGTCTCGCTGGCGTCAATCTGCCGTTCCGCCGCCGTCTGCGGCTGGGGTTCCGGCCCATATTCGCCGATGCCGTCCATCAATTCCTTCACCCCGAAGGAATTGATCGCCGAGCCAAACCAGATCGGCGTCATCGAGCCGTTCAGGAAGGCCGCCCGGTCAAAGGCGGGCAGCAATTCCCGCGCCATTTCAAGCTCGTCATGGAACTTCTGCAGAAGGTTGGCCGGGATATGCTCGGCCAGTTTCGGGTCGTCCACGCCGCTGATCTTGATCGATTCAGCCACCTTGTTGCGGTCGGCGCGGTCCATGATCTCCAGCCGGTCATGCAGCAGGTCATAGGCCCCGACAAATTCGCGCCCCACACCGATAGGCCAGCTTGCGGGTGTTACGTCGATGGCGAGGTTTTCCTGAATCTCGTCGATGATTTCGAACACGTCGCGGGATTCGCGGTCCATCTTGTTGCAGAACGTCAGGATCGGCAGATCGCGCAGGCGGCAAACTTCGAACAGCTTGCGCGTCTGGCTTTCCACGCCCTTGGCCCCGTCGATCACCATGATGGCGGCATCAACCGCCGTCAGCGTGCGATAGGTGTCTTCCGAGAAGTCCGAGTGGCCGGGGGTGTCGACCAGATTGAACCGGTAGTGCCGGAAGTCAAAACTCATTGCCGAGGCTGAAACGGAAATGCCCCGCTCCTGCTCCAGCTTCATGAAGTCGGACCGCGTGCGCCGCGCATCGCCCTTGGCGCGGACCTGGCCGGCCATCTGGATCGCGCCGCCGAACAGCAGGAATTTTTCGGTCAGCGTGGTTTTCCCGGCGTCGGGGTGCGAGATGATCGCAAAGGTCCGACGGCGGGCGATTTCAGGCGGAAGGGGGGCGCGGTTCGACATAGGGGCGACATAGCTTGCGCCCCCGGCTTTCGCAAGGATGCGGGTCAAAGGATGCGGGCTGATGTCAGTTCAGGGGCATGCGGATGACTTCGATGCCGGTCGGGCAACATCTGGCGTCGTTCGGCAGGTATGTCGACAGCGTGAAGGCCAGAACCGGGCCATCCAGCCGAACCGCCGTGACCGCCCCGCCGTTCAGCTGGATCGGGAACATACCGGCAAAGTCCCCGTCAGCGCCGATGAAGATCCAGTGCCAGAAGTCATAGCCATTGCCGCCTTCGTAGCCGACCACGGCCTGAACGATCTGGTCTGGGGTCGTGTCGCCGACCACATTGGCTTGCCACCGGGAAATGCCGTCGATGAAGCGGCCTTGCGGCACTTGGCCGGAGAGGTTTGCCATGACGGCATCATAAAGCGGGGCCTCGGCGGGCAGGGGGGCAAGCTCTTGCGCGGCAAGCGGTGTGGTCAGGCAGCCAAGCAAGGCTGCGGACAGGAATGGCTTCACGGGTTGACCCTAGCGCGTTGTTTCGGGGCGAAACTCCGCCCTGTTATCAAAGGCTAGGGGGAAGGCTGCCGGGTTTCAACGATTCCTGTTGAACGGGGTGGCTTTGCGCGGCAGTATGAGAACATTAGTGGAACACTGGAGGATGCCATGACCTTTCTGGAAATTGCGAATGAATTGGTCGCCGGTTGCCGCGAGGATCGCACCCGGCAGAATCTGGACCGGCTTTATGCCGCGGATGCCGTGTCGGTTGAGGCGGCAGACATGGGTGGCGGGCGCGAAACGGTGGGTCTTGCGGGGATCCACGGCAAGCACGACTGGTGGGAGGGTGCCTTCATCACCCACGGCCTGACGGTCGAGGGGCCTTTTGTGCATGGGGATGACCGGTTTGCCGTGATCTTCGGCATGGATACCGAGGATCGTGCCACGGGTGTACGCACACAGGGCCGCGAGGTGGCGGTCTATCATGTGAAGAACGGCAAGATCGTGCGGGAAGAGTTCTTCTACGCCGGCTGATCCGCCCCTTCACACGGGTATCTTGATGAGCGCGTTCCGCGCACGCTTCTTGTCTCGCCTCTGGCGCGCGAAGACGCGCGCCAACCGGCTCGGGCAGCCTTCGGCGAGAGTATTTGGAAAAGAGCAATCCGCAGGGCCGGGCTTGCCCCTGCGGTCGGCGCTGGTAGGGTTGGGCGGAAAGCAAGGAGCAGGCGCATGGATCTTGGGATCAGGGGGAAGCGGGCACTGGTATGTGCGTCGTCGAAAGGGTTGGGGCGCGGCTGTGCTGAGGCCCTTGCCGAAGCGGGCGTCGATCTGGTGCTGAACGCACGCGGGGTCGAGGCGCTTGAGGCGACGGCAGCGGCGATCCGGGCGCAGTACCATGTCGACGTGGTGACGGTTGCCGGGGACATCACCGGCGAAGCGGGCCGGGCGGCGGCGCTGGACAAGGGGCCGTTCGACATTCTGGTCACCAATGCGGGCGGGCCTCCCCCGGGCCTGTGGTCGGATTGGGGGCGTGAGGATTTCATCAAGGCGCTGGATGCCAACATGCTGACGCCGATCGCGTTGATGCAGGCGGTCCTGCCGGGAATGATGGCCAAGGGCTGGGGCAGGGTGGTCAATATCACCAGCGTGTCGGTGAAGGCACCGGTGGCGGCGCTGGGGCTGTCGAATTCCGCAAGGGCCGGGCTGACCGGCTTTGTTGCTGGCACGGCACGGCAGGTGGCGGGCAAGGGGGTGGCGATCAACAACCTGCTGCCCGGCATCCATGCCACCGACCGCGCGATTGCGTTGGATGGCGCCATCGTCAAGGCGCGCGGCATCAGCATGGAAGAGGCGATTTCCGAACGGGCCGCGACCATTCCCGTTGGTCGCTATGGCACTGCGGCCGAGTTCGGGGCCGCCTGCGCCTTCCTTTGTTCCCAGCATGCCGGCTACATGATCGGGCAGAATATCCTGCTGGACGGAGGGGCTACGAATACGACTCTGTAACCCGGACGGGATGGCTGGCAAGCGTGCTTGCCCGGACCGGGCGGCGCTGCTAGGGAAAGCCTGAGCAAATCAGTTGAGTTTCATGCCTGCCAACCCGCCTGACAGCCCGCCCTTCAACCCGGTCCCGCGTCTGGACGTCCAGCATCTGACCCGCGCCTTTGGCGGGCGGCCGGTGGTTGAGGATGTGTCGCTGGCCGTGGCGCCGGGGCAGGTGACCTGTCTGCTTGGCCCCTCGGGCTGCGGGAAATCGACCACGCTGCGGATGATTGCCGGGGTGGAGCGTGCGGATGCCGGGACCGTGCAGATCGACGGGCGGTTGGTTGAGGGGCCGGGGGTGCATCTGCCGCCGGAACAGCGGTCAGTCGGGCTGATGTTTCAGGACTTTGCCCTGTTCCCGCACTTGACGGTAGCCGAGAATGTGGGTTTCGGGCTGCGGGTCGACCGGGCGGAAAAGGCACGGCGGGTTGGGGAACTGCTGGAGAAAGTGGACCTTTCCGGTTTTGGCCCCAAGCATCCGCATCAGCTTTCAGGGGGCGAGCAGCAGCGCGTCGCGCTGGCCCGGGCCTTGGCCCCGAAGCCCCAGGTGATGCTGATGGACGAGCCGTTTTCCGGGCTCGACAACCGCCTGCGCGACGGCATCCGCGACCGGACGCTGGAGCTGTTGAAGGAAGAAGGGGCCGGTGTCCTTCTGGTCACGCATGAGCCGGATGAGGCGATGCGGATGGCGGATGAGATTGCCCTGATGCGCGCGGGCCGGATCGTGCAACGCGGCGCGCCCTATAACGTCTACAATGCGCCGGTCGACAAGGCGGCGGCGGCTTTCTTCAGCGATATCAACGTAATCCGGGGCGTATCAAGGGGCGCGCTGACGGAAACGCCCTTTGGCGCCTTCCTCACCCCAGGCCATGCCGATGGCGGCGAGGTGGAGATCGTGATCCGTCCCCAGCATCTGCGGATCGACTTTGACCGGGGTGGACGGGGGCCGAACCCCACGCCCGAGGAAGGCGTGCCAGCGCGTGGCACGGTGCTGCGCAGCCGCTATCTGGGGCGCGAAAGCCTTGTTGATTTCGCGATGGACTTTGAAGGGGCAAAGCTGACGGCATCCGTCCCCGGCGTGTTCCTGCCAAAGCCCGGCACGGTGCTATGGCTGATGATCCGCCGGGATCGCTGTTTCGTCTTCGGGGTCTAGCGGGCGGGTTTGGCTTGCGGCCAGCGCGCGCCAGCCGGCAAGGTCGTGGCCCGGCTCATCTTGGAATGTCTGGCCGGTTGGCAGGACGGTCTCCATCCGGTCGACCCGGAAGCTGCGGAAATCGCCCCGCGTTTCGCACCAGCTGGCAAGGGTCCAGACCCGGCCCCAGAATTCCAACACCAGCGGGCGGATGGTGCGCTGCGAGACCGCCCCCTCGGCGCTGCGGTAGGTGATCTGCACCACTTCCCGCAGCCGGATGGCCCGGCGCAGGCCGGGCAGGTGGCGGGCTGCGGCCATGGCCTCGGCCCCCGGAAAGACCCAGGTCTCGCCACCACGGTCGACGCCCAGCCGTTCCGGCACCACCGCCGCGATCTTGCCGCGGAGGGACGCCGCCGCCCCGGCCAGCGACGGGTCGGCCCCTTGGGTGACCAGCTGCAGGCCAAGGGTCAGGGCCTGCACTTCATCCGGGGTCAGGGTCAGCGGCGGCAGGGTGATCGGCTCGCGCAGGGCATAGCCCACGCCGCGCTCACCCTCGACCGGCAGGCCCGAGGCAACAAGCGTCGCCATGTCCCGCCAGATCGTGCGGACCGAGACTTCAAGCGTTTCCGCCATGGCGCGGGCGGTGTGCAGCCGCCCGTCGCGCAGGATCTGGATCAGGTCGAACAGGCGGTCCGTGCGGCGCATAGCGGCAGCGTGCCGGGGGCGCGGCTTGCGGTCAATCCATCCGCCACAGCACCGGCGTGTGCTGCATGGTGACGGTTGGGCCGTCGATCAGCGCCATGAAGGGGGCAAAGGCGGGGTCCGCCATCATCGCCTCGGCAGCGGTCATCGCTTCGGGCATCGAGGCCCAGAGGACGTGATCCGTCCAGAGGCCATCCGCAGTGTGGGTCAGCGTGCGGCCCTGAAAACCGGGCTGCGCCTTCAGGGGGGCAGCGGTGCCCTGCGCTGCGGCAAGGAAGGCGGTGTCGGTTGCCCCGGCGACAAGACGGAAGGTCACGATTTCCATCACCGGTCCTGTCACCGGGTCCGTGGCAGCGGCGGTATCGGCGCGGGAGGCGTCGGCGGGGGCAAGGCAGATCAGCAGGCTGAAGGCAGGCAAAAGGCGCATCGTCATCTCCATCGGTTGCGATGGGGCCGTCATGACAGGGGCCAACTGACAACACCCTGTCAGCAATGATGGGGTCAGTCGTCCTTCGGGTCGGGGTCGATCCCGGTTTGCGGCAGAAGGGTCGCCACCTTGTAAAGCAGGCTGCGTGCAGCGCGGGCGCGGGGGTTGCCGTCCTGACCGACATGGCGCAGCCCTTCGACCAGCGCCTCAAGCTCTTCGGGCGTCAGCATCGTGGGTGGCAGCATCAGGGGCGCGCGCAGGATATAGCCCAGCCCCCGTTCGCCCGACACCGGGATGCCGGTCGCCGCCAGCATCTCCATGTCGCGCCAGATCGTGCGGGTCGACACGCCAAGCGTTCGGGCCAGTTCCGCCGCCGTATGCAGCCGCCCGTCGCGCAGGGATTGGACGATGTCGTATAGCCGCGCATCGCGTTTCATGGGGCACCGGGTCCGCAGGTTTGGCTCTATTGCCTACCCAACTGACAAAATACTGTCAGTAGAATGTCGAAGGCAAGCCGCTTGGCCCTTGGAAACAGACCCGGCGAGGTCGTATCTGGGGGCAGTCGCTTAAACCGCCCCGAAACCGGGGCCGTGAAATGGAGAACTTCCATGTTCAACAATATCGGACTTCCCGGCCTGCTGCTGATTGCCGTCGTGCTTCTGGTCCTGTTTGGCCGGGGCAAGGTGTCCTCGCTCATGGGCGAAGTCGGCAAGGGCATCACCGCCTTCAAAAAGGGCGTGAATGATGGCACCGCCGAGATTGACGCTGCCAAGGCCGACGAGGCCAAGGACGTGACCCCCGCCGAGAAAGACAAGGTCTGAGATTCGGTAGGGGACGCAAGGCATGGATCTCAGCTGGTCCGAACTTCTGGTCGTGGGCATCGTGGCGCTGATCTTCATCGGCCCCAAGGACCTGCCCGGCATGTTCCGTGAGCTTGGCCGTTTCATGGCCAAGGTCCGCGCCATGGGGCGTGACTTTTCCCGTGCGATGGATCAGGCCGCCAAGGAGTCGGGCGTCAAGGATGTGGCCGCCGACCTGCGCAAGGTCACCAACCCCAAGTCCATGGGGCTTGATGCCGTGCGCAATGCCGCCGACAAGTTCGAGAAATGGGATCCGATGAAGCCCGCGGCCTCTGCCGCAGCCAAGCCCGCGGCCCCGCTGACCCCGCCGCCGATGCCTCCGATGCCGACAACCGCGCCTGCCGTGGCTCCGGTTGGGCCGGCCACAGCGGCGCTGGCCGAAAAGGTTGCAGCGAAAAAGGCCGCCTCGGCCGAGACGGTGGCAAAGCTGCGCGAGGCGAAGGCGGCACCCGCGAAAGCCCCGGCTGCGGCCAAACCGGTTGCCGAACCCGCCCCCACTGCCGCAGCCCCAGCGCCCAAACGTGGCGGCCGGGTGCGCAAGAAGCCCGCAGCGGGCGCAGGTGAAGACGCATGACGACCAAGGATGACATCGAAGACAGCTCGGCCCCGCTGGTCGAACACCTGGCCGAGTTGCGCAACCGGCTGATCTGGTCGGTCAGTGCCTTCCTGATCGCCATGATCCTGTGCTTCGTCGTGGCCGAACCGATCCTTGATTTCCTGCTTGCCCCCATCGAAGAAGCGATGCGGTCGCTGGGCGATCCGAACCCGGTGATGCAATACACCGCGCCGCAGGAATACTTCTTCACGCTGGTCCAGATTTCGGTCGTGGCCGGGCTGATGGTCAGCTTTCCGGTGATCGCCTATCAGCTTTGGCGCTTTGTCGCCCCCGGCCTTTACCGCAATGAAAAGCAGGCGTTCTTGCCGTTCCTTCTGGCCTCGCCGATCCTGTTCTTCATCGGTGCGGCCTTTGCACACTATGTCGTCACGCCGATCGCGATGACGTTCTTCCTCGGCTTTGCTGATGCCTATTCGGTGATTGCCGCACTGGTGCCAAGCCTGTCCGACGCCCCCGTGATCGACCCGGCGGCACCGGTTGTCGATCAGGGCATCGACATCGTGTTTCAGGGCAAGGTGAACGAGACGCTGGACATCAGCCTCAAGCTGATCCTCGCCTTCGGGCTGTGCTTCCAGCTTCCGGTGCTGCTGACGCTGATGGGCAAGGCCGGGCTTGCCACCTCGGCCGGGCTGGGGGGGATGCGCAAATATGCCATCGTCCTGATCCTGATCGTCGCCGCCTTGGTGACCCCCCCTGATGTGATGAGCCAGCTGATCCTGTTCTTCGCGGTCTACCCCCTGTACGAAGTGTCGATCTTCCTGATCCGCCGCATCGAAAAGCGGCGCGAGGCCGAGGCGAAGGCCGACGGCACTTGGGTGGAGCCGGAGGCAGACGAGTGACCGATCCCCTTGACCGGATCGCCGCCGCGCTGGAACGCCTGGCCCCCGCGCCAATGCCCGCGCCGGATTTTTCCGCCGCCGATGCCTTCGCCTGGCACACAGGGCCGGACCGGCTGGAGCCGGTGACCAAGGTTGCCCGCGTGGACATCGGGCTGCTGATCGGGGTCAACCGGTCGCGCGATACGCTGTTGGAAAACACCCGCCACTTCGCGCGCGGGCTGTCGGCCAACAACGCCCTCCTGTGGGGCGCGCGGGGGATGGGGAAATCCAGCTTGGTCAAGGCCGTGCATGCCGCCGTCCGCGCCGAAGGCCACCCGCTGAAGATCGTTGAACTTTCGCGTGAGGACCTGCCGTCGGTGCAGCGCCTGTTGGCGCATCTGCGCGCCGCGCAGCACCGGTTCATCCTGTTCTGCGATGACCTGTCCTTCAGCCATGACGACCAGCATTACAAAAGCCTGAAGGCCGTGCTGGACGGCGGGATCGAGGGGCGGCCCGAGAATGTGCTGTTCTACGCCACCTCCAACCGCCGCCACCTGATGCCGCGCGACATGATCGAGAATGAACGGTCCACCGCCATCACCCCCGGCGAGGCGGTGGAGGAAAAGGTATCCCTGTCGGACCGCTTCGGCCTTTGGCTTGGGTTCCATCCCTGCAGTCAGGACGAATACCTCGACATGGTCCGGGGCTACTGCGCCGCCTATGGCCTGTCCGTCCCCGAAGACCGCCTGCGCGCCGAGGCGATTGAATGGCAGGCGACCCGCGGGTCACGCTCGGGTCGGGTGGCGTGGCAGTTCTTTTGCGACCTTGCTGCCCGCGAAGGTGTGGCATTGCAAAGCTGATGGTAGCGACCGCTTGTATTGGCAGGGGTGATGCCCTACCTCCCCCTCCATCATGATTACCGAAATCCTTGTCATTCTGGCCCTGATCGTCGTGAACGGCGTTCTTGCCATGTCCGAACTTGCCATCGTCAGCGCCCGCCCCGGGCGCTTGAAAACCCTTGAGGCAAAAAGCCGGGGCGCGCGCATGGCGCTGCGGTTGGCCGAAAACCCGGGCAAGTTCCTGTCCACGGTCCAGATCGGGATCACGGCGGTCGGCGTCCTGTCGGGTGCCCTCTCCGGCGCCACCCTTGGTTTGCGGCTTGAGGGCTGGCTGATCGCACAAGGGATGCCCGCCGACTGGGCCGCGACATTGGGTGTCGGGGGGGTTGTGGTGGCTCTGACCTATTTCAGCCTGATCATCGGCGAACTGGTCCCGAAACAGATGGCGCTTCGCAATCCCGAAGCCGTTGCCATCCGCGTCGCCCCGGCGATGACCTTTCTCGCCATGATCGGCGCACCGATCGTGTGGCTGCTGGACCGGTCGGGCAAAGCCGTCCTGTTCGTGCTGGGCCAATCCGGCGCCAATGAAAACCGGGTGACCGAGGAAGAGGTCCATGTCCTCCTCGCCGAAGCGCACGAAGGCGGCGTTCTGGAACCCGAAGAGCGTGAGATGATGGCCGGCGTCATGCGCCTGTCGGACCGCACCGCCAGCGGCCTGATGACCCCGCGCCGCGATCTTGACATGCTGCCCCTTGCCGCCACCGGGGCCGAGGCACTTGCCGCCATCCGCCGCATCGCAAAAGCGCGCATGCCCGTGGTCAACGCCGATGGCGACGTGGTCGGCATCGTGCTTCTGGCAGATGCCTTTCAGGCCGTCTCGCGGCGCGAACCGCTGGACCTCAACGCCCTGCTGCGCGAGGTGCCGGTCGTTTCAGATCGGGCCGAAGCGCTGGATGTGATTGAAATCCTGCAGAAATCCGAACATCACATCGCGCTGGTCTATGATGAGTATGGCCATTTCGAAGGCATGATCACCACCGATGACGTGCTTGACGCCATCACCGGGGCCATCGCCTCCAGCGAAGTGGATGAACCAGCGATGGTCCGCCGCGAAGACGGCAGTCATCTGGTGGCAGGCTGGATGCCGGCCGATGAATTCTGCGACAAGCTGGGCCTGCCGCGCGACATCGCCGGGGACTATGACACCGTCGCCGGCCTTGTCCTGCACCAGCTTGGCCGGATCCCGGAGCTTGGCGCGGTCTTTACCGTAGAAGGCCACCGGTTCGAGGTGATCGACCTTGATGCCCGCCGGATCGACAAGGTGCTGGTCTCGCGGGTTGCCGGGTGAACAGACCGATTTCTTGCAAGAAATCGGACCGGAGCCTTTGAAGGCTCCGGTCCGGAATTTTCCAAAATTCCGGTGTTCGCCCTTGGGCCTTATGGCAGATAGGTCATCGGGTCGAAGCTTTCCTTCGACGTATTGCGCACTTCGAAATGCAGGAAAGCCGGATCGCCCGCCGCGACCTTGCCGATGTCCTGCCCGCGCGACACTTTGGCACCCTTCTGCACCGCAGGGTTGCTGACGCCGACATAGACCGTCAACAGATCGCCCGCGTGGCGGATGATGACGATCCCCTTGCCGTTGGTATCGGACGAAATCACCGAAACCGTCCCCGCATCCGCCGCCTTGACCGTGGTGCCAGCCGCTGCGGCAATGTCGATGCCCTGATTGGTCCGCTTGTCATAGCCGCGGATGATCTTGCCCTGCACCGGCATCACGAACTTGGCCGCCGAGGCCCCGGTCGCCTGATCGCCAAGGTCGGGCGATGGCGGGGTCGCCTTGGGAGTATTCGCCGCAGCCTCGGTCTTTTCGTCGGGCAGGGGCTTCGCGGCTGAAGGAGGCTCGGGCGTGGGTGACCCGGCACCGGGCGGGGTGACCACGGGTTCCGGGTCCGGCGCGGGGGCGGTGGCGATCGGAATGATCAGCGTCTGCCCTTCGCGCACCGCCATATTGGCGCCAAGCTGGTTCCAGTCTGCCAGCGCCTTGGCCGACACGTTGTAGGTCCGCGCGATGGTAAAGGCGGTTTCGCCCCGCGCCACGCGGTGGGTCAGTGGCTGGCCGGGAATGGGCTGCGATGGGGCGGTCGTGGCGGAAGGGCCAACTTCATCCAGCGCCGTCGTCGCGATGCTGGAGATGTCCACCGACCCGCCACCGATCACCGCCGGTTGCGCCGCCGCCGCCACCCGCGACGGCAGCAGCAAAAGCTCACCATCGCGCAGCGGGTCAGTCGGGCGGAGCGCGTTGGTGCGCGCCAGTTCTTCGGGGTTCAGGCCCAGCCGCCCGGCCATCGTGGCGACGGTATCGCCGCGCCGGGCCTTGGCCAGCTGGTAATCCGGGTAGGACAGGATGCCGTTGGCATCCGGCGTCGGCACTGCCGCTGTCGCCTGACGCGCCGCGTCTGACGTGTTGCCGCCGCCCGCCCGCAGGTCCCAGTCCAAGTTGCTTGTTTCCACACAGGCCGACAACGCCAGAACGCTTGCGCCAAGGATCAGACCGATCCGTGAAGTACTGCCAAGTGTCCGCATGTAATACCGCCTCTGAAGCCACTGCCCCGGTTGATCCGGGTTCTGGGGGGCTATCCTACTCGGACCCGAGCCCCTCGACCAGAGGGACAAACCGCACTGGGCGAAGTTCTTCGTAGTCAAACCCGCGTGATGACCGCGTGACCTTGATCAGGCTTTGCACGGTATCGGACTGCCCGACCGGCAAAACCATGATCCCGCCGGGCTTCAACTGTTCCAGCAGCGGCCCCGGCGGGTCTTCTGCGGCAGCGGTCACGATGATCCGGTCGAACGGGCCTTGATCGGGCAGGCCGAAGGACCCGTCAGCGGTGATCGAGGTGATGTTGGAAAGATCGAGCTGGCGAAACAGCTCACCCGCCTCGCGCACCAGCCTGCGGTAGCGGTCCACGGTATAGACCCTGCGGCACAGCTGCGCGAGGATTGCGGCCTGATAGCCGGACCCGGTGCCCACCTCCAGCACGGTGTCGCGCGGGTTGACTTGCAGCGCCTGCGTCATCAGCCCGACGACGGACGGCTGGCTGATCGTCTGGCCGCAGGCGATGGGCAGGGGCATGTCCTCATAGGCCCGGTCGGCAAAGATGCCGCGCACGAACAGGCCGCGATCCACCCGCTCCATCGCGGTCAGCACGCGGGTGTCCGTCACCCCCCGGGATCGCAGGGCAAACAGGAACCGCATCTTGCGCTCGGCAAGCCCGTCACCGGGCCGGTCGGAGGTGTCATCAAAATCCTCCGGGCCGATGCTCATGCCAGCTGGGCCTCAAGATCAGCCAGAAGATCATGCGCCGTCAGGTCGGCGCGCATCGGGGTGATCGAGATGAAACCGTCAAGATTCACCGCGGCATCCGTGCCGGGCAGGGTGGGCGTATGCTGCGGCCCGCCCTTGATCCACAGGAACTTGCGCCCTGATGGTGACTGGTGCGGTTCCACGCTGAAGGCCGTATCGCGGCGGAACCCCTGCGGCGCGACCTTCATGCCCAAGGTGTCAGCAGCCGTCAGGGGCGGGAAGTTGATGTTGTAAAACACCCGGTAATCGCCCTCGGTCCAGATGCCCTTGTCCAGAAGGGCACGCACCACTGCCGCGCCATGGACCCGCGCGCTTTCGAACGGATCGGCCAGCCGGGCGTTTTCCGGCCCGAAGAACTGCGACAGCGCAATCGCCGGAACGCCCTGCAACGCCGCCTCCATCGCGCCGCCGATGGTGCCGGAGTAAAGCACGTTTTCCGCCGCGTTATTCCCCCGGTTGACGCCCGACAGCACCAGATCCGGCTTGGCCCCGTCCAGCACGTCATAGATCGCCGCCAGCACGCAATCCGCCGGGCTGCCCTCGGCCGCAAAGCGCCTTGGGGCCAGTTCGGCAATCATCATCGGATGGGTATAGCTGATGCAATGCCCGACGCCGGATTGTTCAAAGGCGGGGGCCACCGTCCACACCTCACCCCCGGGGCCGGCGATCTTGGTGGCGATCTCGGTCAGCACCTCAAGGCCCGGTGCGTTGATGCCATCGTCATTGGTGATCAGAATGCGCATCGCTTCCCCCATGGACCCAGCCCCTGCTTAGACGACGCACAGACCCCCTTCAAGCGCCCCGCCCGGAATGAAGGGCTTGCGCGGCTGCGATTTCACCGCTTTGATACCGGGAAAGCAGTGGGGGACCATGGCCGACAGCACCCTTTCATCGACCGAGGCGATCCAGGTCCATGACCTGCACAAAAGCTTTGGCACGCATCATGTGTTGAAGGGCGTCTCTCTGACCGCGCATGAAGGCGATGTGGTGGCCATCATCGGCGGCTCTGGCTCGGGCAAGTCCACCATGCTGCGCTGCATCAACTTTCTGGAAACGCCATCCTCTGGTGTCATCTCCATCGCGGGCGAAGCCGTGGCCATGCGTCCGGACGGTAGCCCCTCGGACCGCCGCCAGCTGGAACGCATCCGTCAGTCGCTGGGCATGGTGTTCCAGAGCTTCAACCTCTGGACCCACCGCACCGTCCTTGAAAACCTGATCGAGGTTCCGGTGCATGTGATGAAATGCCCGCGCGACGTGGCCATCGAACGCGCGCGCAAACTCCTCGCCCGCGTCGGTCTGGCCGAGAAAGAGGGTGCCTATCCCGCCTTCATGTCCGGTGGCCAGCAGCAGCGCGCCGCCATCGCCCGCGCCTTGTGCATGGAACCCAAGGCCATGCTGTTCGACGAACCGACCAGCGCCCTTGACCCCGAACTGGTTGGTGAGGTGCTGCAGGTCATCAAGGGTCTTGCCGATGAAGGCCGCACGATGATCCTTGTCACGCATGAGATGAAGTTCGCGCGTGAGGTTGCCACCCATGTCATCTACCTTCACAACGGTCTGATCGAAGAACAGGGCCCGCCGGACCAGCTGTTTGGCGCCCCGAAATCCGACCGTCTGAAACAGTTCCTCAAATCCGTCGCCTGAAAAGACGGAACAACCCACCAAGGAGACACGCATGAAATTCACCACCCTGGTCGCCGCCGCGCTGCTGTTTGCAGCCCCTGTCGCCGCGCAAGAGGTCAAGATCGGCATCGCCGCCGAAGCCTACCCGCCCTTCGCCAGCCCCGACGCATCCGGCAACTGGGTCGGCTGGGAGGTCGACTTCATCAACGCCGTCTGCGCCGCTGGCGAAATGCAATGCGTCATCACCCCGGTCGCATGGGATGGCATCATTCCCTCGCTGACCTCGGGGCAGATCGACGTGATCATGGCCTCGATGTCGATCACCGAAGAACGGTCAAAGACCATCGACTTTTCGGACAAGTACTACAACACCCCCACCGTCATCGTCGGCGCCAAGGGCGGTGACATCGCCCCGACGCCAGAAGGGCTGACCGGCAAGATCATCGGCGTGCAGGCCTCGACCATCCACGCCGACTACGCCCAGAAGTATTTCGGCCCCACCGCGGCCGAGATCAAGATCTACCAGACCCAGGATGAGGCGAACTCCGACCTCGCCGCAGGCCGCATCGATGCGACCCAGGCCGACAGCATCGCCATGGACGCCTTCCTCGCTTCGGAAGCCGGCATGGCTTGCTGCGAAAGCAAGGGCGCGGTCGCAGATGATCCGACGATCCTTGGCCTTGGTGTTGGCGCCGGTATCCGCAAGGGCGAGGATGAGCTGCGCGAAAAGCTGAACGCAGCCATCGCAAAGGTCATCGCCGACGGCACCTATGACAAGATCACCGCCAACTACTTCTCGTCGTCGATCTACGGCGGCTAAGACGTGATCCTTGGGGGCATGCCAAGGCAGGCAAAGGCGCTGTCCTCCCCGCCAGGGGGGGGCGACCATGGCAGGACTGCCATGGCAGCCGACGTTCCCCATGCCTGCGGGATGCCCCCCACCCCCATCCCCTCCCCACAACGGGGGAGGGGAGGTGCGCACGCCCAGCGTCGCACCTATGGCCAACCACCCACGCCACACCATGGCGATCAAGCGCTTCCCTCCCCCCTCGTGGGGGAGGGAGAGGGTGGGGGGGCCGCCTCCCGCACCTTGCGTCCGCGCAGCCCCCATTCCCCAGCAAGGGCCGCGTCATGACCGGCGGTCCGCTTCTGGCCTCAACGTTAGATCTGCTCGCCTTCTCCCCGCCCGGCTGGGGGGCGACCTTGCTGGTTGCGCTCAGCAAGTCGATCATAATCGCGATCGGGGCGTTCGCGCTTGGCCTTCTGATCGGGATCGGCGGGGCCTATGGCAAGCTCTACGGCAGCCCCGTCACCCGTGACCTCTTGGGCATCTACACCACCGTCGTCCGCGCCGTTCCGGAACTGGTGCTGATCCTGATCCTGTACTTCGCCTTCACCTCCTCGCTGAACAACCTCCTGCTGGCATGGGGGTTTGAGCGGGTGCAGATCTCGGGCTTTGTGGCCGGCATCGTGGTGCTGGGCGTCGTTCAGGGCGCCTACGCGACCGAGGTGTTGCGCGGTGCCATCCTCTCCGTCACCTCCGGCCAGATCGAGGCCGCCCGCGCCATGGGCATGCCGCCCCTGATGCTGGCTTGGAGGGTCACCTTCCCGCAGATGCTTGCCGCCGCCATTCCGGGGCTGGCGAACCTCTGGCTGATCGCGACCAAGGACACCGCTCTTCTGGCGGTGGTGGGCTATGCCGAGCTGACACTGGTCACCCGGCAGGCAGCAAGTACGACCAAGGCCTTCTTCACCTTCTTCATGGCAGCGGGTGTCCTGTATCTGGTGATCTCGATCCTCTCCACGATCCTATTCGCAAAGGCCGAAGCCTGGGCCCGCCGTGGCCAGGTCCGGCCGGGGTCGGGCTGATGGCAGACCTTCCCGTGCAACAGGCGGCGGCCAAGCCCGAAGCCGCCCTGACCCCCGGCTTCTGGGTGCCCCGCCGCATCGTGATGGCCGCCGTGGCGGTGCTTCTGGTCGTCTGGTGCGCCACCAGCCTGAACTGGACATGGCTTGCGTCCGAAAAATACCACAGCCTGATCCTGCGCGGCATCTGGACGACCTGCTGGCTTTTGGTCGTGACCATGGTCCTTGGGATGCTGCTGGCCATCCCGCTTGGCCTTGCGCAGGCGGCAGGCCCGTGGTGGCTGGCCATGCCCGCACGCGCCTTCTGCGGGCTTGTGCGCGGCACGCCGCTGCTGCTGCAGCTTTGGCTGCTCTATTATGGGCTCGGCTCGCTTTTCCCCTCCATCCCGTGGATCAGGGAAAGCGACCTCTGGCCCATCTTGCGTCAGGCTTGGCCCTATGCAGTGCTTGCGCTCACCTTCTCCGTTGCTGGCTATGAGGGTGAGGTGATGCGTGGCGCTTTCAAGGGCGTGCCGCATGGCCAGCTTGAGGCGGCAAAGGCCATGGGCATGCCCCGCTTCACCATCTTCCGCCGCATCTGGCTGCCACAGGCGATCCAGCGCGTTCTGCCCACCTTGGGCGGCGAAACCGTGCTGACACTGAAGGCCACGCCGCTGGTTGCCACCATAACCGTGGTCGACATCTACGCCGTATCATCGCGCATCCGGCAAGATACGTTCGTGGTCTACGAACCGCTGCTGCTTCTGGCCGTGGTCTACATGGCGATTGCCGGGGTGATCGTGCTCATGTTCCGCTGGCTGGAAAACCGCGTGCCGCAAAAGACGGCGTGAAGGTCACCCGCTGAGATCAAGCAACCCAAAAGGTGCCCCCGGCCCGGGGACGCGCCCTCAGGCGTCCCGCTTGGCAATCCAGTCATGGTCCGGATCGTTCTGGAACCGCCACTTTCGGATCGGCCCGGCCATGACGTTCAGATAATACATCTCATAGCCATAGGGCGCCCCGCAGGGATGGTGCCCCTTCGGCACCAGCACAACGTCATGGCTTTGCACCGCCATCGTCTCATCCAGCGTCCCATCCTCGGTATAGACCCGCTGGATGCCAAACCCTTGCCCGGGGTTGAGGCGGTGGTAATACGTCTCTTCCAGATAGGTCATCCGGGGAAAGTCATCCTCGTCATGCCGGTGGCTGGGGTAGCTTGACCAATGCCCGGCCGGGGTGAAAACCTCGGTGACCAGTAGACTGTCCGCCACCTCCCGCCCCTCCATCGCGATGTTGTTTACGTGGCGGGTGTTGGTGCCCTTGCCGCGGGGGGTCAGGTCAATCCCGTCAGGCCCCAACCGCTGGGCTTGATGCCCCCCCATTCCCGGCGCCGAACAGACGGCGAGCGTACAGGCCGTGGTCGCCACAGCCCGCCAGTCGCTGCCATTCGGAACATAAAGACAATGCGGCGCGGTCTTTTCGAACACGTCCATCCGGGCGCCCATCTCGCCCCAGTCCTGCCCGGCCGCCTGAACCTTTGCCTTGCCTTCGACCAGCACAAGGATCACCTCGCGGTCCCCCGTCGCCTCAGCCGCCTCATCCCCGGGTTCCAGCCGGTAGAGCGAGAAGCCCACATACCCCCACCCCGCGCTTTCGGGGGTGATGTCATGCACCTTGCCGCGTGATCCTGTCGGCTTGCGAAGAAGATTGCCCATGGCTTGCTCTTTTCCAAATACTCCGGGGGTCCGGGGGCTGGCCCCCGGTCCGACGCCTGTCAGATGAGACCGACTTCCCGCGACAGCCGCTTCAGCGTTGCCAGACCCAAGGTCTGATACAGCAGCGGATTGCGGACATTCGGGTCCTGCTCGGCCTCGATCACGATCCAACCGTCGAAATTCGCCCCGGCGAGGATCTTCAGCAAAGGTGCAAAGTCGATGCCCCCTTCCTGATCGCCCGGCACGGTGAAGGCCCCGGCAACCACGCCTTGCAGGAAGCTCAGACCTTCAGACCGCACCTTTGCGGTGATCGCGGGGCGGATGTTCTTGGCATGGAAATGTCGCACCCGGGCGATGTGGCGGGTGAGCACCGCAACCGGGTCACCGCCGCCAAAGGCGCAGTGGCCTGCGTCGAAGAGAAGGTGGGTGTGCGGGCCGGTTGCGGCCATGAAGGCATCGATATCCTCGGGGGATTCGACGATTGTGCCCATGTGGTGATGGTAGACCAGCGTCAGGCCCTGGGTGGTCAGGTAGGCCGCGAAGGCCTCCAGCTTCAGCCCGAAGGCCTGCATTTCAGCCGCCGTCAGGCGGGGTCGGTCGTTCACCGGCTTGGCCGCGCCATGGATCGCGTTCGAGGTTTCGCAGACGATCATCACCTTGCAGCCATTGTGCTTCAGCTTGGCGATATGGGCCTGCGCGGCCTTGATTTCATCCTCCACCGACCGGACCAGAAGTTCGGTCGAATACCAGCCCGAGATGAACTTCAGCCCGTAGTCAGCGAGCAATGCCCGCAGCGCCTCGGGCTCATCGGGCCAGCGGTGGCCGTTTTCGATGCCGTCAAAGCCGATCTGCCGACCCGCTTCATCGAGGATGCGAGTTGTGGCGATGTCGGCGCCGATGGTCTGGTCGTCGTCATTGGCCCAGGCGATGGGGTTGGTTCCGAATTGGATCATGGTTTGCTCAGTTCACTAGCCATTGGGCGCGGGTGCCCGCTTCATAGGCCTTGCGGGCCTCGTTGACTTCTTTGCGGTCGGAAACTTCCGGGACCGCGACTTCCCACCATGTCCCGCCTGCGCCAGTGCCGGGCAGTGGGTCGGTGTCGATGACGATGACTGTCGGGATGGTGGCGGATTTCGAGGCGGTCATTGCCGCCTCAACCTCGGCGATGGTTGCGGCCTTGACCACGTTTGCGCCCATGCTGCGGGCGTGGGCGGCAAAGTCGATGTCGGCGGGGTTCACATGGTAGCTGTCGGCCAGCAGGTTGTTGAACGCAGCACCGCCAGTGGCCTTTTGCAAACGGTTGATGCAGCCGAAACCCCGGTTGTCGGTCAGGACCACGGTGAAGGGGATGCCCATCATCACTGCGGTCGCAAGTTCGCTGTTGGCCATCATGTAGCTGCCATCGCCGATCATGCAGATGACATGGCGGTCGGGCTTGGCCATCTTGATGCCCATGGCCCCCGCAATCTCATACCCCATGCAGGAAAAGCCGTATTCCATGTGGTAGCCGCCCTGCGACGCTTTCCACAGGACATGCAGGACGCCCGGCATCGAGCCCGAGGCGGACATGATGAGCGCATCCTTCCCCGTCGTCCGCTGGACCGCGCCGACAACCTGCGCATCAGAGGGCAGTTCATTGCCCTTCGGGGCTGCGGTGACGGTGTCGGTGGTCTGGTACCATTTCGCGCGGTTGGCGAAGTCGGGGTCGGCAAAGCGGTGCTGGCCAAGGGCGGCGCTGATCTTTTCCAGCGCGATTTTCGCATCACTGACAAGGGGTTGCGCTGCGCGCTTGTGCGCGTCGTAGCCGTGGATGTTGATGGACAGAAGTTTGCGGCCGGGGGCGGAAAAGACCGTCCATGATCCGGTGGTGAAGTCCTGAAAGCGGGTGCCGACGCCGATCACAAGGTCCGCCTGCGCGGCCAGATCGTTGCCGCAGCCGGTACCGGTCACGCCGGGTGAGCCGAAGTGAAGCGGTTCCTCCCAGTCCATCGCGCCCTTGCCGGATTGGGTTTCGACGACGGGGATGTTGTGGGTTTTGGCGAAGGAAAGGAGCGTCTGTTCTGCGCCCGAGTAAAGGACGCCGCCGCCGGCGACGATCAGCGGGGCCTTGGCGGCGCGGATCGCGGCAACGGCGGCCTCAAGCTCGCGCTGGTCGGGTTCGGGGCGGCGGATGAACCAGGTTCTCGGTGTGAAGAATTCGACCGGGTAGTCGTAGGCCTCGGCCTGCGTGTCCTGGCAGAAGGCAAGGCAGACGGGGCCGCAATTCGCGGGGTCGGTCATCACCCGCAGCGCGCGGGGCAGGGCGGTGAGGATGTGTTCGGGGCGCGAGATGCGGTCGAAATAGCGCACCACGGGGCGAAAGCAGTCATTGGCGCTGACGGTGGCGTCGTCGAAATCCTCAATCTGTTGCAGCACCGGGTCGGGCGCGCGGGAGGCGAAGACATCGCCGGGGATGAAGAGGACGGGCAGGCGGTTCACATGCGCCACGGCAGCGGCGGTGACCATGTTGGTCGCACCGGGGCCGATGGAGGAGGTGACGGCCATCGCCTTGCGGCGGCCATTGGCCTTGGCATAGGCGACGGCGACATGGGCCATGGTCTGTTCGTTATGGCCGCGCCATGTGGGTAGCGCGTCCTTGTGGGCATGCAAAGCCTCACCCAATCCCGCCACATTGCCATGGCCGAAGATCGCCCAGACGCCTTCGATGAAGCGGCTGCCGTCTTCGGCCTGTTGCACCGAAAGCCAGCGGACCATGGCCTGCGCGGCAGTAAGGCGGATCGTGGTCATGCGTTCGCTCCTGTTTCGCGGGCGGTATCCCAGACTTTGCACAGCCGCGCGTAGCGGTCGGCCATCATCGCAACGGCCGCGTCATCGGAAAGCTGGCCCTGCAGCCAGCCGCGCGCGGCATCCGCAAAGATCGTGCGGCCAATGGCGAAACCTTTCACCAAGGGATGCCGGGCCGCAAGCCGGAACGAGGCCGCAAGATCGGCTTCGCTGGCATCAAGGCCAAGGACAACGATGCCGCGCACGTGGCTGTCATTCCGCGTGATGGCCGCACAGGCGTTCGTCCAGGCGGCGTCGGTGGCAAAGGGTTCCAGCTTCCACCAGTCGGGGTAGACGCCCAGATCGTAGAACCGCTGGATAAGGCTGGCGCTGGTCTGATCGTCCACCGGGGCGACCTTTGACGGGATCAGCTCCAGCAGCATTTCAAGCCGGTTGCGGCGGCAGGCATGGAACAGGCGCAGGACGACATCTTCCTGTTTTGCCCGGGTTTCGGCGTCATCATCGGGGTGGGCGAAGCACAGAACCTTGACCACTTGACCCAGCGGCCATTCCTGCAAACCGCCGAAATCGGGGCCCAGTTCAGGCTCCAGCGTCAGGGGGCGCGAACCGGGCCATTCCACAGGCCGACCGATCCAGAGGCCGGTTCCGGCGGCACGGTACAGCGCGTCGCGGCCAAGGCGGCTGTCACACAGGATGCCGTGGCCGGGCTTGCCACCTGCGACCTGCAGGGCGGCGGTCAGGCACAGCTGCTTGAAGGCCGCGATCTTCGCCGGGGTCGCGCCGTCCATCGCCTCAAGCTGCAGGCGGTGGTCAAAGGCAAAGACGCGCATGGTAGACTGGTCATGGTGGCGGTTGGTGGCCCAGTGGATCTGCTCCAACGCCGGGTCTTTGCGCAGGGCGGGGGTGACGACGCCTCGGTTCAGGAAGAACTGCAGCTCCTCCCAGCTGGGGTAGGCGGGGGTGCAGCCGTGGCGGCTGACAGCGAAGGCACCGCAGGCGTTGGCATAGGTCAGTGCGGTGGGCCAGGGTTCATCGTCAAGCCAGCCTTTCAGCAGGCCGGACATGAAACCATCGCCCGCGCCAAGGACGTTGAAAACCTCGATCGGAAAACCGGGGCCGGTCTGGCCGTCGTCAAGGCTGTCGGGGATGTCGCCGGTGAAGGCGGCGGCGCCCATCGGGCCGCGTTTGCAGACGAGGGTGGCCTTCGACACGGCCCTTACGGCGCGCAGGGCGGCGATGGTGTCAGTCGTGCCGCCAGCGATGTGAAACTCTTCCTCGGTGCCGACGATCAGGTCGAAGTAGTGGAGCGTGGTTTGCAGCTTGGCGGTGACCTGCGCGCTTTCAATGAAGCGGCTTTCGCCATCGCCATGACCCGCGAGGCCCCAGAGGTTGGGACGGTAGTCGATATCAAGCGCGGTCCGAAGGCCGTGCTTGCGGGCCAGAGTCAGCGCCTTGAGCACTGCAGCCTCGGTCTTGGCATGGGACAGGTGAGTGCCGGTGGCCACGACAGAGCGGGCTTCGGCGATGAAGGCTTCGTCAATGTCATCCTCGCACAGCGCCATGTCGGCGCAGTTTTCGCGGTAGAAGATCAGCGGGAACTGCTTGTCGTCACGGATACCGAGGAGGACGAGGGCGGTAAGGCGTGCAGGGTCGGTCTTGACGCCACGCACGTCAACGCCTTCGCGGGCAAGTTCTTCGCGGATGAAGCGCCCCATGTGTTCATCACCAACCCGGGTGATGAGGGCGGATTTCAGGCCAAGCCGCGCAGTACCAGCGGCCATGTTGGTCGGGCTGCCACCGATGTATTTCTGGAACGACCCCATATCCTCCAGCCGCCCGCCGACCTGAGCGCCGTAAAGGTCGACCGACGAGCGGCCGATGGTGATGACATCCAGCGGCTTGCCGTCCGTGCGCGATGTGGTGCCCATGCCGACAGTCCCCCTGCAAATGGCCGCGAAGGCCGAGTCGCCCGCCAATATGGAATGAATATTCTATTTCGGCCGCACCGGGAAGCCTTAAGTTTCGCGCTTTGCCGCCACAGCCACTGCAAGCGACAGGGCCAGCGCAATCGTGGCTGACAAGGACCGGAAGGCGCCAAAGTCCACCTCGGTCACGACAAGGGTGGTGTCGGCCAGCCGGGCAAGCGGGCTTTCCCCCCGGTCGGACAGCGCTACGACGGGTAGCCCGGCTATCTTCGCCGCTTGGGCAAGCGCCAGTGTTTCCGCAGCATAGGGCGCGAAGGACACCACCAGCAGCACGTCGCCGGGGCGCAGGGCTGCGCGATTGGCAAGGCCGCCTGTGCCTTCGTGCAGAAGCGCGGGGACTTCCAGCTTTTCCAGGACATAAGCCAGATAGGCGACTACTGGGTAGGACCGCCGCAGCCCCGCTAGATGGATGGTGGATGCGCGGGACAGGCAGTCAACCACCTGATCAAGCTGGGTTTCGTTCAGGTCCTGCGCCAGTGCTTCAAGGGATTGGCGTCCGGCGTCGATAAACTCAGCCACCAGTGCCGAGGGCGCGCCCGTGGGCCCCGACTTCAGGTTGGCAAGGCGCGTGGCGTAGTCTGGCAATCCGGTGGGCAGGGCGCTACGAAACAGGCGCTGCATCTCGGCAAAGCCGGAAAACCCCATCACCTGACAGAACCGCATGACGGCCGACGGCGGCACCTCCGCGCCTTCGGCAATCTGGGCGACGGTGGACAGCGCGACGCGGTCGGAATGTGCGGCCAGATGGTCGGCACATTGCTGCAACCGGCGGGGCAGGTGGCCGCGGATCTGGGTCAGACGGTCGTGGAAGGCATCGACCGTGTCCGGTGGGGTCTGAAACGTGCGGGTCATGCTGCCATCTGTTGCGTCGGGTTTGGCTGACAGTCCAAACTATGGAATAAATGTTCCAAACCGGCAAGCCCCACATCCGGGCCGCATCATCACAGGCAACCGATTGGTCGATGGTAAACGAGAAAGGCCCCCGCGTCTTGCGACGCGGGGGCCTGACTTGGTTTTCCAGTGCTTGGAGTTACTGGCTCAGCTTGTTGTATTCGGCCAGACCGGTGGCAACGATGTCATACCATTCGCCGGATTCCCGCATCTCGGTGATGCCGCGGTTCAGCATGGCGATATAGACGCGGCCGCGCGGATTGCTCTTCGAGGTCAGGAAGTGGTAGGTGATGAAGGTCGCCAGCGCCGGGTTCGGCGAGACGCGGTCATTCGCGTTCAGTTCGGTGAAGTTTGCCGCAGCGGTTTCAGCCTCGATCGAATAGAGGTCGACTTCGCCGTTGATCAACATTTCAGCGCATTCCAGCGGCGATTTGGGGTGAACATAGGTCACCAGCGGTTCGACCAAGCCCTGAACTTCAAGGTCGCTGATTGGCCAGGCTTCAGGCCGGCAGATCCGCGCGCCGGCATAGTCGGCGAATTCACGGGCGGTGGCGTATTTGCTGTCGTTCAGCGTGTTGAACGCATAGGCCGTTTCATAGATCGGCAGCGAGAAGTCGAACTCGGTGCACATCCGGACCGAGAATTCGCCAAGCAGATCCAGCTTGGAACAGTCGGGCGATTCCCATGCGATGGACACGTCGAAGGCGCCCGTCGGCAGCAGGACGTCGATATGCGACATCCAGTCATCAACGTAGGCGATGTTGTAGCCACGGTCGTTCCCGCCGCGCTGCATGGCCGTGGCGGCCATCCGCACAAAGATACCGCCGCCGGACAGCGATTCATCCGCAAAGGGCATCCAGTCGTTGGAGCTGACGAACTTCAGCGGGGGTTCATATGTGTTGTTGGTCGACCGATTGGCTTCCTGCTGGGCAGTCTCTTGCTGGATGATCGAGGACAGTTCCGAATCCGGGGTCAGGCGACCGTCTTCGCAAGGCAGGATCAGCTGCAGGCCAGCCGGCAGGTTGTTCGGGTTCGCGGCCAGCGCATCGCGGTTGGCGTTGAAGATCATCTGATAGTCATAGGACCCATAAGCCGCCTGGGCGATGGTTCCAAGAGTATCGCCATCCCGGACGGTATAGGTGGTGCAGGCCTCTTGTGCCGAGGCTACAACCGGAAGGGCAATAAGCAACGCCGACAGTGCCGTCGCGCGGTATTTGTCAGATCCAGTTCTCATGTATGTCATGTCCTTCTGACGACAGTTGCGATTGGCGAACAGTACTGCATTTCCGAAACAATCCGCCTACAGGGCATAGGAAGAGGGTCGGAAGTGGCACGAATAAGGCAATTCGAAGGATTCACTGTCGCAAACCACCTTTGGATGAAAATGTCTGTTCAAGTGGAAACAAAGACACAACCCAAGGGAGCTTTCTGAATGAAGGTTTGGTCCGGAATTGCCCCGGGATTGGGGGCTTGATTGGCCAAGATTCACTTGTAGACGAATGAAAATGGCCGGCCCTACTGGGCCGGCCATTCGTCAGACCATGTGATCCGTCTATTGCTGCAAGGCACCGCGCGCCAGGGCCGACGACACGATGTCGTACCATTCCCCCGATTCGTACATTTCGATCACGCCGCCATCCATCTGACGGATCATCTCGACAGCGCGCGCGTTCGACTTGTGCGCAATGACATGCAGGCTATCCAGTGTCATCAGGTGCGGGTTCTGGGCGAATTCACCGATCATGCCAAGTTGGGCAATCGCCGAATCACCCACTTCGGCGTCAATCGACACGAGGTCGACCTTGCCGCTGGCCAGATCCTCGAAACAATCCGTCACTTCGATCGGGCGGGAAAGTTCGACGTTGTCGCTTGTCAGGCCCGCTGCCTCCAGCACCCCGGTCGTATAGCCTTCGGGACGGCAGATCCGCTTGCCTTCAAAGGCGGTGTAGCTGGTGGCCGACAAAAGCTCGCTGTCGGCTGGCATGAAGAAGCCGTCAACGACTTCATAGAGCGGGGCCGAGAATTCAAAGTTCTCGCAGCGGGCAAGGTCGCCGGCTGACAGGGCGTCCGGTGCTTCACAGTCCGGGCGGACCCAGGGAAAGCTGAGATCATAGGCGCCAGACGGCAGCAGCGCGTCGATATGCGCCTGCCAGTCGTTCACGAAGGTCAGGTTATAGGGGATCGCGGGGTCAGCTCGGAAGATCGCCATTTCGACCAGCTGGGTGAACATGCCACCGCCGGGCAGCATTTCATCGGCAAAGGGGGCGTAGCCGTTCCCGGTCACCAGACGGTAGGGGAAGGCCATCGGCGGCTGCGTCGCAGGGGCCGTGGGTTCGGGCGCGGCGGCGGCAACCTCGATCGTTTCGGGAACGGGTTCGGGCGCAGGCTCGGCGGCCGGTTGCGGGGCAAGTTCCAGTTGCACGGTATCCGAGTTGCCGACGGGCAGTTCCGGCACAACCTCGACAGGCTGCTTGGCCGGATCAACCACTTCGGTTTGCAGACCAACCGAGGGGGCCGCCGCCGTAACGGTTTCCTCTCTGGGGTCGCAGGGTATGACAAGCGAAGCGCCGATTTCGATCAGGTCAGCCTTGGCACCGATGGTGTCGACGTTGGCACTGTAGATCACGCGGTACATGTCAGCGTCGCCATAGGCGCTGCGGGCGATGTAGCGCAGGTTGTCACCCGGCACCACGACATAGGTGGTGCAGGCTTCCTGAGCCCAGGCTGTGCCGCCCGACAAGAAGGCGGCAGTGCAGCCGATGCAGAGCGTTTTCGTTGGAATCTTCATCAGTGCACTCCTATGGCCCAACGCCAGACGCGCTTCTTGCCCTCGTCTATCGAGGCCGCGCAGCAAGGCGGTAGACATTTGCTGGTTATTTTCATTTTGAAATCAAGGCTCTGCGACGGAATAGGCCCGTTCGCGGGTTGTCTGCCGGGTAATCGCCTGACCCAAAGCCTCAACCAGAGGGTCAAGCCTTGAGTGGCCTTTGCCAGCGGGCTGGTCAGTGTCACGCAGAGACGCCGCTTGGCTTTCGGTGTCCATGGCGACCATTCTGGTCAATCCTTCGATCACGACCTGCCTCACTGTCCGGCTTTGACGGCCAATTGCATGGTTGCGGTAGCAAGCTTGTTGTCGCGGATGATCGAGAACTCGGTTGACGGGGCGCCCACGTCCACGAGCGCAGCCATGATCGTCTCAAGCGAGGTTGGGCCATCCAGCGCGACGCCGGTGATCTTGTCGCGGAACAGGACATCACCCTGCCGCAACTGGGTTGCGCCGGGGGCAGTCACCCCGGTGACGACCGTTTTCCATTCACCCTCGACCGTGCTGATCGTGACGTTCACACCATTGGCCAGACTGACCCGGCGCGTGGCATCAACCGTCATCAGACCGGTCTGCCGTTCCAGCGACGATCCCGAATATTGCACGACAACGCGGGCCTTGCCGTCGGGATCGACCTTCATGGCGTTCAGCACGGCGGTGGTGATGCTGCCGCTTTGCTGAATATCCACACCGTTGACGGAATGCATGATCAGGCCGTTTGCCAGCCAGTCGCCCACTTCGGCCACGTTCACGTTGGGCAAAAGCCGCAGGATGATGGCCACACGATCACCGCCGATGATCCGGTTGTCTTCGATGAAGGGCATCTCGACATCCCAGGCGGCAAAGCCGATCTGGTTTTCCTGCACGGCAACCGGAGCGGGGGCCGGGGCTGCGGCGCTGGCTTCTTCGACCGCAGGCTCGGCCACCACGGGCTCGACCGGGGCTGGTTCGGCGGCTGCAGGCTCAGCTTCCGCCACCACTGGGGCCGCCACGGGTTCCGGTTCCACGACTACAGCCACCGGTTCCGCGGCTTCGGGTTCTGCCGCAGCGGCAGTCACCGGTTCCGCGACGCTTTCAGCTGTCGGTTCCGCCGCAGCGGTTTCGGTGCTGGCGATAGGCTCTGCCGTTGCAGAGACCGACGTGGCCAGTTCGGCTGCGGGTTCAACTGAGGCTGCCGCATCCGCTGCCGGGGCAGGGGCATCATTGCCGCCCATCAGCATGACGCCCACGCCGACGATGGCAAGGGCCGCGGCAATCCCGCCGATCAACTGCACCGGCAGGCCGCTGCGCCCCGATACGCGGGCTTGCGGTGCCGGATCGGCGGCTTCCACCTTCGGCTGAAGCTGCGAAACGGTGCGGGCAAGCTGCGGCGGGGCGCCGAAATTGACGGGGGCCGGGCGGGCAGCCTCGGCATTGGCTTCGGCGGACCGCGCCAGCGCGACCATGGCCTGCACCGCCACGGCAATATCGTCAGCAGGGCTTACCGGAAGGTGGAGCCCGGGCCGGAACATGTGCAGCCATTCCTGCGCCGACTGCACGCGCTGCTTCGGCAGGGTGTGCAAAGCCTTGTCGATGGCTGCCAGAAAGCCCGGCGGATAGCCGTCGAAGCGGCCGTCCAGCGGGACGTAAGGGTCAGACTGATCTTCGGCCAGGGCGGCAAGGCGGGCCTGCCCGTTCACCGGGGCTTCGCCACCGATCAGGTGGTAGAGCGTGGCACCAAGAGCATAAAGATCGCTCCACGGGCCCTGTTCGGACCCGGCGATGTAGAATTCCTGCGGGGAATAGCCGTCCTTGACGACGCGCAGTGCCGACATGGCCCGGCTTTTCTGGCTGGCCTGTTCCCGCGCGGCGCCAAAGTCGATCAGGATCGGCTGGCCCTTGTGGTCGATCAACACGTTGTCGGGCGAGATGTCGCGGTGCAGCATGTCATTGGCATGGATGAACCCGACGGCAGCCAGAAGCTTTTCCGTCATCAGCACAATCTCATCCGGGCCGGGCATCGGGCCCTGGCCTTCGATGATCTGCTGCAGGTCAAGCCCGTCGACATAGTCGATCGCCATATAGGCGGTGCCGTTGTCTTCGAACACCTGATGGACGGCGACGATATTGGGATGGACGATCTTGGAAAGATGCCGCGCCTCGCGCACGAAAAGCTGCACGACAGACCGCAGTTCGGCAGTATGCGCGCGCGACCGGGCCGAAACCATGGTCTTGCTGCGGCGGCAGAAAGAGCTTGGGAAACATTCCTTGATGACGACATTGCGGTCGAGGCTGTCCTTGGCCAGATAGGTAATGCCAAAGCCGCCGCTGTTGATGTAACGGACAATCGTGTACTGGCCCTTCAGCAACTTCGTGCCGGGCTGCAGTTCGTCGACCAGATCCTCGACATCATCGGCCGGAGCCTCGACAGCCTTTTGCTGCGCCATCTTGCCCATCCTTCCCGCAATCGCGGTACGTCTGAACGCCAAAAACGTGCGATAGAGCGGGGATACCGAACACTTCCCACGCTTCGCCTGGCATCGTCCACGCCCGCGCACCAATTTACATTTTGATGCTTGGTTGTGGATGACGGCGAAAATGGGGCGCTTGGATGGAATAATGAAGGATGCGCTGCTCAACCAAGGGGCGAAGCAGGCCATCCCTGACTTTGGCCGGGCGCGCCTCATTCATCGCGCTGCAAATCTGTGCAGAAAAAAATTCTTCAATGGCGACAACCTGTTTTGGCCCCGATCTTCCCGAAGGCGCCAAGGCAGGCGCTGTCTGCCGGCCTAACCGTGCCTGCGCCGCACAGTCGAAGGACGGCCCGGCAACCCAAGTCGACAATCGTTGCGGTTGCGTTCGGCCACCACCTTGCCGCGCGACACGACCGTCAGGCGGTCAGGCCGTAGGCGCAGTGCCTCGACCGGAGTGCTGGCGTCAAGAACGACAAGACTGGCCATGGCACCGGGCCGCAGGCCATAGCCGTCAAGGTTCATGATCTGCGCATTGGTTTCGGTGACCATGGTGAAACAGCGCGCCATTTCCGCCGGGTGGGTCATCTGCGCGACATGTAGGCCCATGAAGGCCACATCCAGCATATCCGCCGTCCCCAGACTGTACCACGGGTCGAGCACGCAATCCTGCCCCCAGCCAACGGGGATGCCCATGGCCTGCATCTCTTTCACCCGAGTCAGACCCCGCCGTTTGGGGTAGGTGTCGTGGCGGCCTTGCAGCGTGATGTTGATGAGCGGATTTGGGATCACCGTCATGCCGCTTTCGGCGATCAGGGGAAGGAGCTTGGACACATAGTAGTTGTCCATCGAATGCATCGAGGTCAGGTGGCTGCCCGCCGCCCGGCCGCCCAAGCCATGCCGCGTCACTTCCCGCGCCATGGTTTCCACATGGCGGGACATCGGGTCATCGGTTTCGTCGCAGTGGACGTCCCACATCAGGCCCCGCTCGGCAGCAATACGGCCAAGGTCGCGGAGGGAGTCTGCCCCTTCCTCCATCGTGCGTTCAAAATGCGGGATGCCGCCGACGACATCGACCCCCATGTCCAGCGCGCGGAGAAGGTTCTGTCGGCCGGTCTTGGTGCGATAAAGCCCGTCCTGCGGGAAGGCGACAAGCTGGAGGTCCAGGTAAGGGGCGACGATGCGTTTCACCTCCAGCATCGCCTCGACCCCGCGCAGGTGGTCGGGGGTGGTGTCAACATGGGTGCGGATCGCCAGAAGCCCCATGCTCACCGCCCAGTCGCAATAGGTGACGGCGCGGGTGACCATCTCATCCACTGTCGCGATCTCGCGCAGTTCGCCCCAGAGGCTAATGCCCTCCAGCAGCGTGCCAGAGGCGTTCACGCGGGGCAGGCCGTAGGACAGGGTCGCGTCCATGTGGAAATGCGGGTCGACGAAGGGCGGGGCCACAAGGTCGCCCGTGGCGTCGATCACGCGGGCGGCTTCGGCCTCCAGCCGTCCCACGGCGGCGATCCTGTCGCCGGTGATGCCGATATCGGCCACCGTGCCATCCGGCAGCGTGCCGCCCTTGACCAGAAGATCGAACATTCAGCGTTCCCCCTTGTTGTAGGGCAGCATCAGGGCCGCAGGCACCTCGGCCCGGCGCGACATCAGGATCAGCGCCAGGATGGACAGGATATAGGGCGCGGCGAGGAACAGCTGATAGGGCAGCACGGCGCCAAGGTCGGTCTGTTGCAGGCGGATCTGCAGGGCGTCGAACCCGGCGAACAGGATCGCGCCCAGCAGCGCCTTGCCGGGCTTCCATGCGCCAAAGACGACCAGCGCCACGCAGACCCAGCCGCGGCCGTTGACCATCTCGAAGAAGAAGCTGGAGAAGGCGGAGAGGGTCAGGAACGCGCCCCCCACCGCCATCAGGCCCGACCCGACCATGACCGCCCCCATCCGAAGCGCGGTCACCGACAGCCCCTGCGCCTCGACCGCAGCGGGGTTTTCGCCCGCCGCGCGCAGCGCGAGGCCAAGGGGCGTGCGGTAAAGGGTGAAGGCGGTGAGGGCGGCCACGGCGAAGGCGGCCCAGGTGAGGGCGGTCTGCTGGAAGATCGCCTCGCCCAGAAAGGGCAGGTCGGAAAGGACGGGCAGGTCAAGCGGCTGGAAAGGTTCGATTTTCGGCGGGCTGGTGACTTCGGGGAGCATAAGGCGATAGGCGAAAGAGGCGGTGGCGGTGGCCAGAAGCGTGACGCCAAGGCCGACGACGTGCTGCGACAGGCCGAAGGGCACGGTGAGGGTGGAGTGGAGGAGGCCGAACAGCATTCCCGCCAGCATCGCGGTGGCAACCCCGCCCCACAGCGGCATCCCCTGATAAACCGCCATCCAGCCGGTGAAGGCACCAATGACCATGATCCCCTCGATCCCAAGGTTCAGCACCCCGGCGCGTTCGCAGATCAGTTCGCCCATCGTGGCGAAGATCAGCGGGGTCGCGATGCGGATCACGGCGGCCCAGAAGCTGGCTGAGATCAGGATGTCGATGATGTCGGTCATCCGCGCACCACCCGGACCTTGGTCAGCAGGATGGCAAGCACCATGAACAGAAGGGCGGTCGCCAGCAGCATGTCGGCGATATAGGTCGGCACGCCTGCGGCCCGGCTCATCGCGTCGGACCCGACGAAGATTCCGGCAACGAACAGGGCGCTGACGACTACGCCAAGGGGGTGGAGAAGGGCCAGCATGGCGACGATGATCCCGGTATAGCCGAAACCTGGTGACAGGTCCTGCGACAGATGTCCTTTCAGCCCCGCAACCTCGGACCAGCCCGCCAGCGCGGCAAGGCCACCTGAAAGGAGCGCGGTTTTCAGCAGTACCGCATTGACCGGAATCCCCGCAAAGCGCGCGGCGGCGGGGTTCTGGCCGACGGCGCGGATTTCATAGCCAAGGGTTGTGCGGGTCTGGATCACCCACACAAGGACCGCGGAAATCAGGGCAAGGCCAAAGCCCCAGTGCAGGCGCAAACCCTCAACGATGCGGGGCAAGCGCGCCTCGGGCAGCAGGGCGGGGGATTTCGGCCAGCCCATGCCCATCGGGTCTTTCATCGGGCCTTCCAGCAGGTAGCTGACGAACAAAAGCATGATGAAGTTGATCAGAAGGGTCGTGACCACCTCATCCACCCCAAGACGGGTTTTCAGCAGCACGGGGCCAAGCAGCACCAGCGCGCCCGCCAGCATGGCGGCAAGGGCGCTGACCGGCAGGACAAAGGGGCTGCCAAGCTCGCCGGTGCCAAGGAGGACGGCGATGATGGCACCGGCGTAAAGCTGCGCCTCGGCCCCGATGTTCCACAGCTTGGCGCGGAAGGCGACGGCGACGGCAAGGCCGGTGAAGATCAGCGGGGTGGCGCGGTTCAGGGTTTCAAGGATGGCAAGGCGCGAGCCAAGCGCGCCGGTGGCGATCTGGCCAAGGGTGGCGAAGGGATCGGCCCCAGCGATGAGGGCGAGGAGGGTGGCCACCGCCATCGTCGCGGCAATCGCCAGCGCGGGCAGGCCAAGCTGGCGCAGGGTGGACGGGTTGGCAATCGGCTCAAGCCGCATGGCGCGCCCCGTCAAAGCCCTGACCGGCCATCCAGAGGCCAACTTCGGGCGCGGTGATGGTCCCGCGCGGGAAACCGGGGCTTAAACGGCCTTGAGACATGACGTGAAGAACGTCCGACAAGCCCATGATTTCATCAAGGTCTTCCGATATCAGCAGGATCGCCGCCCCCCGGTCGCGCGCAGCGATAAGCTGGCTTTGCACATAGGCGATGGCACCAACGTCCAGACCCCGTACCGGTTGGTTGGCGAGGATGATCTGTGGCCCGGGCGCCAGCGCGCGGCCAAGGATCAGCTTTTGCATATTGCCGCCGGACAACAGGCGGATGCGGGTGTCAGGACCGGGGCAGCGCACGTCATAGGCAGCGATGATCTCGGCCGCAAAGGCGCGGGCGGCGGGCCAGTTCATCCAACCCCGGCGCGAGAATCGGGGGGTGCGGTAGCCTTCCAGCACGGCGTTTTCGGTCAGGTCAAAGTCTGCGATGCTGCCGGTGTGGTGGCGGTCTTCGGGGATGCGGCCCACGCCTTCGGCAACGGCAAGGCGCGGCGACCAGAGGGTGATCGGCGCGTCATTCAGCGACAAGGTCCCGGAAGCGGGGTGGATGAGGCCCGAGACAAGGTCCGCCAGCGCCGCCTGCCCGTTGCCGGAAACACCGGCAAGCCCGGTGATCTGCCCCGCGCGCAGGTCAAGCGTCACCGATTTCAGCCCGGGGGCTGCGCCCTTGTCTGGCGTGCTGACGGCCTGCAGCTTCATCAGGACCGGCCCCGCTGCCCTGGCCTCGGCCTTGGGCAGGGTCAACTCACCCCCGACCATCAGCGCGGCAAGCTGGGCCTTATCGGTGGCGTGGGTGTCCACCTCGCCCACCACGCGGCCATGGCGCAGGACAAGGCAGCGGTCGGCAATCGCCATCACCTCATGCAGCTTGTGGCTGATGAAGATGACCGAAAGGCCAAGGGCTGTGGCCTTCCGCAGCGTGGCAAACAGGGCCTCGGCTTCCTGCGGGGTCAGAACGGCGGTCGGTTCGTCGAGGATCAGGATTTTCGCATCGCGGTAGAGGGCCTTGAGGATCTCCACCCGCTGGCGTTCGCCGACGGTCAGGCGGCTGACTTTGGCCATCGGGTCCACCTTCAGGCCAAAGTCGCGGGCAAGGCCCTCCACCTTCGCCAGCGCGGCTGTACGGCCACGGCCCCGCGACCACAGGCTTTCGGTGCCAAGGGTGATGTTGTCGAGAACGGTCAGATTGCCCGCCAGCGTGAAATGCTGGTGCACCATCCCGACCCCCGCCTGCAGCGCCGCGCGCGGCGCACCGGGGGGGAGGGGTTGGCCAAACACCTCAACCGTGCCCGCATCCGCCACATAGTGACCGAAGAGGATGTTCATCAGCGTGGTCTTGCCCGCGCCGTTTTCGCCCAGAAGGGCGACCACCTCGCCCCGCCGCAGCGTCAGCGAGATGGCGTCATTCGCCCGCAGCGGCCCGAAGGATTTGGTGATGCGGTCAAGGCGGAGGACAACCTCCGCCTTCGCCTTGGGTTCGGTCACGACGATTTCGGCTCGGTATCGTCGATGGTCACGGTGAAGGTACCGGCGCGGATGGCGGCCTCTTTCTCGGCCACCATCGCCATGACTTCGGCGGGAACCTTGCCCTCAAACGTGCCAAGGGGGGCAAGCGAGCAGCCACCGGCGATCATGTAGGAATAGGTGCCGTAGTTCGCGGCCTTGAATTCCCCCGCCTGCACGGCGGCGACGGCGGCGTTCAGCGTGGGTTCAAAGTGCCACAGGGCAGAGGTCACGACCGTGTCAGGATAGTCAGCCTGCGTGTCGATCACGTTGCCGATGGCCAGCACGCCCCGCTCTTTCGCCGCATCGCTGACACCGAAGCGTTCCGCGTAAAGCAGGTCCGCGCCGCCGTCGATCATCGCGAAGGCGGTTTCCTTGGCTTTCGGCGGGTCGAACCACGAGCCGATGAAGCTGACCTGGAAGGTCGCATCCGCCTTCACCTCACGCACCCCGGCCATGAAGGCGTGCATCAGGCGGTTCACCTCGGGGATCGGGAAGCCGCCGACCATGCCGATGTTGCCCGCCGTCATCCCGCCCGCGACGATGCCGGACAGATAGGCCGCATCCTGGATATAGTTGTCGAAGACGGCAAGGTTCGGGTTCGCCGCTTCATCCGGCATGAAGGAGGAGCCGAGGAGGAAGGCCACGTCCGGGTATTCGGCGCAAACCTCGCGCGCTTCGGCTTCGGCCCCGAAAATCTCGCCCACGATCAGCTTTACACCGGCTTCACAGTATTCGCGCATGACGCGGGGGTAATCGGTGTTGGCGACGTTCTCGGTGTAGGTGTAATCCACAGTGCCAGCGGCCTTCAGCGCCTCGGCGGCGATGTGGATGCGGCTGACCCATTGCTGTTCGACCGGCACGGTGTAGATGCCGGCCATGCGGACCGGCTCTTGTGCCAGAACGGCGCGCGGCAGGTTTGCCGCGGCGGCGACAGCCGCGCCGCCAAGCAGCAGTCCGCGCCGCGAAATGGTGAATGTCCCGATGGTCATTGGCTTTCCTATCCCGGTTGGTGGTTTCGCTGTTTTCTTTTTACCGATTAGTAAAATAGCTACACGATTCGGCACAAGCGATGGTTCTTCCGACGTGTCGGTCCGTGGGGCTGCCCAAATCTTGGGCAAGGCGCGCGGGCTTTGCAGCCGATAGGGCAAACCGGCACAGCAGCTGCTGGCGACCGTGCCCCCTTCTGGCAGGCGGGAAACGCTGCTGCAGCCTGTTGATTTCTTCCGATCGAAGAACAGGTAGTGCCCCCCCGACCAGCAGAGGATTGGAATGCCCCCCACCATCATTGCGACCAGAACCGAGGCTCTGTCCCGAATGGAGGCCTTCGTGCCCGCGATGGGGTGGCGCTATGCCAACGGGCGCAACTACGACCGCGGACCGGGCCAGCACAAGGCGGTGTCGGTGCTGTCGCCTTATATCCGCCGCCGTCTGGTGACCGAGGCTGAGGTGGTGGCCGCCGCCCTTGCCGCCCATGGCCCCGAGGCTGCCGAAAAGTTCGTGCAAGAGGTGATCTGGCGCAGCTACTTCAAGGGCTGGCTCGAACGCCGCCCGCAGGTCTGGGCCAGCTACCGACAGGGGTTAGAGGCTGACCTTGCCGCCCTTGACCGTGACCGCCGCCTGCGCCGCGATGTGGAGCGTGCGATGGATGGGCAAACCGGGCTTGCCTGCATGGACGCGTGGGCGGCAGAGCTGGTGGACACCGGCTATCTGCACAACCACGCGCGGATGTGGTTCGCGTCGATCTGGATCTTCACGCTGGGGCTGCCGTGGCGGCTGGGGGCGGACTTCTTCTATCGCCACCTTTTGGACGGCGATGCCGCGTCGAACACGCTTGGCTGGCGTTGGGTCGCGGGGCTGCACACGCGGGGCAAGCCCTATCACGCGCAAGCCTGGAACATTGCCACCTTCACCGGCCAGCGCTTCACGCCGCGCGAAACCGATCTGGTGGAGGTAACCCAGGGGCTGGAGGCGACCGAGCCCGACGGTCTGCCGTCGTTGCAACCGATCCGCAGCCCACGCGCGCCGGAACCGGGGCGACCGACCGCCCTGCTGCTGACGGATGAGGATTGCCGCATCGAGGATTTCGATCTTGCCGGGCTGAACATCGTCTCGACCGCCACGCTTGCCGCCAGCCACTTGCGGTCGCCCTTGCCAGTGGCCGATCAGGTGCCCAGGTTCGAGGCCGGTGCGCTGGCCGACACTGTCTCGCGGGCAGGCTTGACGCCGATTAGCCTGCGGGCCGATCACCCCGATGTGCTGGCCAAATGGGCGGCGTCCGTCGGGGCCACCCAGATTGCCACGCCTTACATCACGAAAGGGCCCTTGATGGACTGGATCGAAGACGCCACGCCGTATCTGGCCGCCAAGGGCATAGTACTGGCCGAATGGCGGCGGGATTGGGACAGCACGATCTGGCCCCATGCCTCGGCCGGGTTTTTCAAGGTCAAGCAGCAGATCCCGCAGATCCTTGCGCGGCTGGTGGCGGCATGACCCCGGTTGTGGTGATCGGCGCCGGGATCGCCGGGCTGGCCTGTGCCCGTAGGCTGGCGCAGGCGGGGGTCCCGACCCTTGTCCTCGACAAGGGGCGCGGCATCGGCGGGCGTGTCGCGACGCGGCGGGCCGAGGGGATGCAGTTCGACCACGGCGCGCAATATGTGACGGCGCGGGACGACGGCTTTGCCACCCTGCTGCGCGACCTTGCCGCCCAAGGGGCGGTGGCACCCTGGGCAGATGGCACGGGTCGCAGTCACAACGTGGGCACCCCCGGCATGTCGGCGCTGGCCAAGGCCTTGGGCGCGGGGCTTGACGTGCGGCAGAACGCCCTTGTGTCGCGGGTTCAGGCGTCGTCGGGGGGGTGGCAGTTGCGCGTCGGCGACGCCGACCTTGCCGCTGCCCGCGTCGTCGTCACCGTCCCAGCCCCGCAGGTGGCAGGCCTTCTGGGCGCGGATCATCCCCTGGTCGCGCCGCTTGCCGGGGTGCGCCTTGCCCCCTGCCTGACGCTGATGGCCGGCATCCATGGCCCCGCCCCCTTTGTCACCCGAAGGGACCCCGATGATCCTTTGTCCTGGATCGCACAGGACAGCAGCAAGCCGGGCCGCCCGTCCGGCACAGTCACCGCTTGGGTCGCGCAAGCAGGTGAAGCCTTCAGCGTTGAACATCTGGAGAAGGACCCGACCCAGATCGCCGCCCTGATGCTGCCCTTGCTGTGCGACCGGCTGGGGGCCGCGCCGGACAGCGTTGCCCATGCCGTCGCGCATCGCTGGCGCTATGCCCGGGTGACCCAAGCGCTTGGCCAGCCCTTCCTGCGCAGCGCCGATGCCACGCTTTACCTTGGCGGCGACTGGTGCATCGGCCCGAGGGTTGAGGCCGCGTGGACCAGCGGCACTGCCATTGCCGAGGATCTTCTGGCGCGGGTTTAGGCGGCCAGGCCCAGTATCCTGCGCGCCTCGGCCGGGGTGGCGACCTTGCGGTCATAGCGGTCACACAGGTCCACCACGCGCTGCACAAGTGCCGCGTTCGACGGGGCGAGGGTATTGCGGTCCAGCCGCAGATTATCCTCCAATCCCGTGCGGGCATGGCCCCCGGCGGCGACGCACCATTCGTTCAGCTCGATCTGATGCGGCCCGATCCCGGCCGCGCACCATTCGGCATCGGGCATCAGGCGGTTTACCGTGCGGACGTAGTAGTCGAACACGTCGCGGTCCGCGGGCATCGCGTTCTTCACGCCCATCACGAATTGCACATAAAGCGGACCCTTCAGCCGCCCATCCCGCGCCATGGCGGCGGCTTGGTGGATGTGGCCCAGATCGAAGGCCTCAATCTCGGGCTTGATGTTGTAGGCCAGCATCTCGCTGGCCAGCCAATCCACAAGGTCCGGTGGGTTTTCATAGACCCGGGTCGGAAAGTTGTTCGACCCCACTGTCAGAGATGCCATGTCGGGCCGAAGCGGCAGCATCCCCCCGCGTTCCTTGCCCGCGCCCGACCGCCCGCCGGTGGAAAACTGGACGATCAGCCCGGGGCAATGGGTGCGCAACCCCTCCAGCAGGCGGGCGAATTTCTCGGGGTCGGAGGAGGGGGTCTCATCATCGTTGCGGACATGGCAATGGGCGATGGACGCCCCCGCCTCGAACGCGGCATGGGTGCTTTCCACCTGCTCGGCGATGGTGATCGGCACGGCGGAGTTGTGCGCTTTGCGGGGCAAGGACCCGGTGATGGCGACGCAGATGATGCAGGGTTTCATGGTCATGCCGGGGCCAGGACGAAATCGAACTCGGTGTCGAAGTAAGGCCCGTCAAAGCCTGCAGCCTTGGCCTTCGCTGGGTCGGAGACGGGGGTGAACTCGGCCATCAGGCTTTCCTTCACGCCAAACACCGCGTCAGAGTGGATGTAGGGGTCATCGGGGTCGAAGATATGAGTAACGAGGCGGGCATAGCCGGGCGCTTCGATGATGAAGTGCAGATGCGCCGGGCGAAAGGGGTGGCGGCCAAGCGCGCCAAGCAGCTTGCCAACCGGACCATCGTCCGGGATCGGGTAGAATTTCGGCTTCACGCCCCGGAAGTGGTAGCTGCCATCCGCCCCGGTGCGGAACACGCCGCGCAGGTTGAAATCGGGCTGCAGGCCCTTTTGCTGCACGTCGTAAAAGCCTTCGTCATTGGCCTGCCAGACGTCGATCTTGGCCCCGGCAATCGGGTTGCCGTGGGTATCAAGGATGCGGCCGTGGACCAGCATCGGATCACCCTTCTGGTCAAGGCAGATATCCGCCCCCATCGGCAATTCCGGCGCATCGGCAACGTGGAAGGGCCCGAGGACGGTGCTTTCCGACGCGCCTGAGGGTTTGCGGTTGTTGATCGCATCAACCAGCATCGACACGCCAAGGACGTCGGACAACAAGATGAACTCCTGCCGCCAGTCAGTGCAGGTGTGGCCGGTGTCCGTCAGGAACATGATCGCGCGAAACCATTCGGCTTCGGTCGGTTCGATCTCTTTCACCGCTTCGTGCAGCTTGCGGGTGATGACCTCCATCACCTGTTTCAGACGTTCGTCCTTGGCAGCGGCGTTGCGCGCGGTGACGACTGCGGCCGAGGTGGCTTCGGTAAAGTATCCGCTTTCGGTGGTCATGTTCGGCCTCACTTGCCAAGGATGGAGGTCAGAACCCGCGCAAGGTCGGCGGCGGGGTCTTGGGTCAGGCCGTGGCTGCGCCAGGCAACGTGGTGGTCGGGGCGCACGAGAAGGCAGCCATTGTCGGCGATTTCCGACGCGCGGGCCCAGTCGCCGGTGTGGTCGGCAATCGCCTGACGCGGGCCGATCACATGGGTGCGGATGGTCATGCCGCGCTTGGCCGCCTCGGCCTTGGCTGCCGCAACCCAAGCCTCGCCGCCGATGCCGGTCAGCAGGGTGAATTGCCCCCGACCGCAGATATCAAGCGTGGAGTGCTGCTTGCCATCGGCGCTGAAGACCCAGACATGCGGCAGGCGTGCGCCGGGCCAGGTGGTGGGCTGGTAGTGCAGCTCCATATCCGCGTTGGGGGCGGGTTGGGGCTGGCCATCGGTGACTGCGGCGGTGGAGGTGTAGCGCTGGTTCATCTCGACCCCGTGGCAGTCGAATTCATACTTCTTGAATTCGATCGCCTTGCGCAGCGCCTCGCGCTGCGCGGCCGCGGCTTCGGTCGCGTCGCAGCGGGCGGCCATGCTGGCCTGGATCTTCTGGTGATCGACACCGCCATCCATGCCCAGCGCCTCAAAGATCGGGCCGAATTCGCCGATGGACTGGTTGGCGCGGGTGACGATCTGCTTGGCGACGGGTGCGCGTTCCGGCGAGTAGCTGTCAAGCAGGGCAGGGGCTGCGTGGCCCTTCACCACCGCCGCCAGCTTCCACGCAAGGTTGAACCCGTCCTGGATCGAGGTGTTGGACCCCAGCCCGTTTGACGGCGGATGCCGGTGCGCGGCATCGCCCATGATGAAGACGCGGCCCTTCTGCATGTGGGTGGCGAACTGGTTGTTGACCGTCCAGGTGTTGGCGCTGATCAGCTCGATCTCCAGCTCCGGGTCGCCGACCAGCTGGCGCGCGACCTGCGTCGCCATCGCGGCATCGACCACCGGGGCAGGCTGGTTGATGTCATAGCCCCAGACGATCAGCCATTCGTTCCATGGCCGGACCATGCGGACCAGCCCCATGCCAATGCCGCCGACATCGGCGCCGGGCTGCATGACCCAGTAAAGGACCGAAGGGCGGTGCGCGACGTAGCGCGACAGGTCGGCCCGGAACAGGATGTTCATCGACCCGCCGACACCCATCTTGCCTTCAAACGGCAAGTCGCAATGTTCGGCCACAAGGCTGTTGCCGCCATCCGCGCCGACAAGGAACTTCGACCGGATCACCACATCCTTGCCGGTCAGCCGGTCGCGGCAGGTGGTGGTCACGCCATCGGCATCCTGCACATGCGACAGGTATTCCGTGCTCATCCGGCTTTGCGCACCGCGCGCGCAGGCGGTCTTGAACAGGATCGGCTCCATGAAGGTCTGGGGCAGGTCGTTCATCCGGGTGGGTGACGACATCAGATGTTCGGCTTGGCTCAGGGGGTGGTTGCCCCAACTTTTCATCCGGCCAATCTCTTCTCCTGCAAGGCTTTCGCAGAAGACATTCTCGCCCATCAGCTCTTGCGGGGCGGCGTGCAGCATCGCCTCGGCCTCGACCTCGGGGCCAAGGTCACGCAGCACCTCCATCGTGCGCTGGTTGGTGATATGGGCGCGCGGCGTGTTGGCGAGCCAGCGGTAGCGGTTCACCACCAGCACATCGACCCCGTAAGAGGCCAGAAGTGCTGCGGTGGCCGACCCTGCGGGGCCGGTGCCTATGATGAGGATGTCGGTGGTGATATCGGCCATATCCGCTGGCTCCTTCTTCAGATCAGATGCTTAGCTGCGCGGGTCCCAGAGGCGACCCTCGAATTCCTTTTCATAGGCCTTGCCGTCGGGATAGCTGACAAGCTCCAGCTGCATCCCCCAGGGGGCCAGGAAGTAGACCCAGGTTTCGCCGGCGCTGGGGCCTTCGGTCATCGTGGTGGGTTCGCCAAGGACCGTCACGCCCTTTTCCCGAAGGAAGGCGACGGCGGCGGTCATGTCGTCGACGTAGAAGGCCACATGGTGCCCGCCGATGTCTGAATTGCGGGGCGGGGTCTGGTTCTGTTCGGGCGCGGTATACTGGAAGATTTCCAGGTTCGCGCCGTTGCCGCAGCGCATCAGGCGCATGTCGGGAATCGTGGCCTTGGCGTCGACGTTCAGGTGGTCGGCCATCCAAGTGGACTCGCCGCCTGAGAACGGCCCAAGCGGGTAAAACTCGCCACATCCGACAACGTCACGGAAGAAGGCGACAGCCTGCCCAAGGTCAGGGACGGTCAGGCCGAAATGGTCGGGCCCGCGCAGCCCGGGCATGGTCTGGGCCATGGCGGCCGTGGTGGAAAGGGCCATAATCAGGGGCCCGAGAGTTGTCTTCATCGCGTTTCCTCCGGTGTTGCGACAGTTGACGTGAACAAGCGCCGTTGCACAGGAAAGAGGGCAATGCCGGTCCGGTCGGCGATCAGGCCCCAAAGCCCGCGCGGGGCGAATAGCATCGTGGCGATGGCCAACAGGCCAAGCGCGAGAAGATACCAGCTGCCATAGTCGGCGAAGGCGGTCTGCAGGCCCCAGAAGACGAGCACCCCGACAATCGGCCCCTCCAGCCGGCCAATGCCGCCGATGACCACGATGAAGATCACATAGGCCGTCCAGCTGGTGACGCTGAACGCGGCATCGGGCGAAATGCGGGCGGTTTGCATGTAGATCAGCGCGCCAACCAGGCCGGTCATCGCTGCGGCCGTCAGAAACACCAGCCATTTCAGCCGCCCCGCATCCACCCCGACCGACCGCGCGGCGTTGTCATTGTCGCGCAGCGCCGTCAGCGCCAGCCCGTTGCGCGACCGGAGTAGCGCATAGATCGCGGCCATCGTCCCCACCGCCAGCGCCAGCGCCAACCAGTAGGCCAGCACATCGCGCGCAGCCGCATCGCGCAGGCCAAGGGTTTCGGCAATGGTGGCGACGCCGATGATGTCAGATGTCGCCTCCCGCGGCAGGCTCGTGCCCGTGCCGCCGCCCAGTGTTTTCCATTGGGCGATGATCAGGCGCGTGACCTCGGCAATCACCCAGGTGCCGATGGCGAAATAGGCGCCTTGCAGCCGGAAGGCGAAGAACGCCATGGGGATCGCCAGAAGAAAGGCCGCGACGCCACCCAGAAGGATCGCCGGAACCGGGTCCCAGCCCCACAGAATGACGCCCGCGAACATCGCATAGGCGCCGATGCCGACAAAGGCCTGCTGGCCGACACTGACCATCCCGCCATAGCCCGCGATCAGGTTCCAAAGCTGCGCCAGCGTCAGCATCGTCAGGATGAAGAACAGGTCCTGGATCAGGCTGCGCGACGCGAAGGCCGGCAGGACCAAGCCCAGCCCGATCAGCCCCAGCGCCACAAATCCGGCGACAGTGCTGGCGCGGGTGCGGGTGGTGACGGTGACTTGCATGACGCTCTCCATCAGTCCACCGCCCGGGGGAACAGGCCCCTTGGCCGCACCAGAAGCACGACGAGGAAGGCCAGATGCCCCGCCAATATCTGCCATTCCGGGTTGATCTGCGCGCCCACGGTCTGCGCGACCCCGATGATCGCCCCGCCCAGAAGCGTGCCCCAAAGCGACCCAAGGCCGCCAATGATCACCGCTTCGAACGCAAAGATCAGGCGGGCCGGGCCGATGGAGGGGTCAAAGTTCGACCGCATCCCAAGGTAAAGGGCGGCGATGGTGACGATGACCATGGCCAGCCCGGTGGCGATGGCAAAAACCGACCGGGGGTTGATGCCCATCAGGCTGGCGGTCACCGGATCATCCGATGTGGCCCGGAACGCCCGGCCAAGCGCGGTGCGGTAGAAGATCTGGTTCAGCCCGAAGATGACAAGAACGGCCGAAGCGAAGGTCAACAGCGGCATGATCCCCACGGTGACCACCCCCAGATCGACCGAGGCGCTTTCCAGCGCTCCCGCCCGGATGCGCTGACTGTCGGCCGAGAAGACCTCAAGCATTCCATTCTGCAGCGCGATGGACAGCCCGAAGGTGACGAGGAGGGGCGGCAGGATGTCCTTGCCCAACACCCGGTTCAGTACGAACCACTGCAGCGCCCAGCCAAAGGCGAACAGCGCCGGGGCCGCGATCAGGGCCGAAAGGAACGGATTCAGCCCCGTCGCCTCGACCACCACCAGCACGACGAAGGCGGCCAGCACGATCAGATCGCCATGCGCAAGGTTCACCAGCCGCATGATGCCGAACACAAGGCTGAGGCCCGCGGCAAAGAGCGCGTACAGCCCGCCGAGAAGCAGCCCCTGTACGATGGTATCAAGCCAGATCATGCGCGTGTCCCCGAAAGGTTGGAGGTGCCGCCCCAACGCATCCCTTGCCCACAAGGGGGGGAGGTCGGTGCAAGCCGTAAGGGTCGGTCGCCACCCCTCCCCCTTGTGGGGAGGGGATGGGGGTGGGGGGGCGTTTGGCGCAGCGTTCGGGTCATGCGGCGTCTCCGAAATAGGCGGCGTGGACGGCTTCGCGGGTGATCTCGGCTGTGGCACCGGTCAGGGTGACGCGACCCTCCATCAGGCAATAGACCCGGTCGGCCACGCCCAAAGCGCGGGTGATGTCTTGCTCCACGATCACCACCGCCGCCCCGGTTTCGCGGATGCGGGGGAGGGCGGCGTAGATGTCGCGGATGACCACGGGGGCAAGGCCAAGGCTGATCTCGTCACACAGCAGAAGCTCGGGGTTCGACATCAGCGCGCGTCCGATGGCGACCATCTGCTGCTGGCCGCCAGACAGGGCCGTGGCGGGCGACAGGCGGCGTTCCTTCAGGATCGGAAACAGGGCGTAGACGCTTTCAAGTGTCCAGCGCCCGTCGCCCCGCCGCACCTGCCCGCCGATCAGCAGGTTTTCCTCCACCGACAGCGAGGGGAACAGTTTCCGCCCCTCCGGCACCATGGCGATCCCGCGTTGCAGGACGGCGTCTGCCGCCAGCGCGCCGATGGGCGTGCCCTTGTGCAGCACCATGTCGGGCGCGTTGCGCAGCACACCGCTGATCGACCGCAACAGCGTGGTCTTGCCCGCGCCATTCGCCCCGATGATCGCCACACATTCCCCGGGGGCGACCGTGATGTCGATCCCGAACAGGGCCTTGAACTGGCCATAGGACGCGGTCAGGCCGTGTGTTTCCAACAATTCCTAGACCTCCAGCCCAAGATAGATTTCGCGCACCTCGCGTGAGGCCATGATCTCGGCCGGTGCGCCGATGCCGATCACCTTGCCGAAGTCCAGCACAAGCAGACGTTCCACCACGGACGTCAGCGCGTGCAGCACATGCTCGATCCAGATGATCGTGGTGCCCTTGGCATGCAGCGCCTTGATCGTGGCGACCAGCGCCTGACACTCACCCTCGGTCAGCCCCCCGGCGATTTCGTCGAGGAGGAGGAGTTCTGGCCCCGTCGCCATCGCCCGGGCCATCTCAAGCCGCTTGCGGTCCAAAAGCGACAGGGACCCCGCCAGATCATTCGCCCGGCGAAGAAGTTCGGTGTCCTGCAGGATCGCGGCACATTCTGCCTCAACCTCGGCCTCGCGCTTGCCTTGACCGAAGGCCGCGGCGGTCAGCAGGTTTTCAAACACCGTCAGCCCCTCAAACGGCTGGGGTATCTGGAAACTGCGCCCCACCCCCATGCGGACACGGGTCATTGCGGGCACACGGGTGACATCCTGACCAAGAAACGTGACCGTCCCAGTATCCGCCAGATAATTGCCGGTGATCAGGTTGAAGAGCGTGGATTTCCCGGCCCCGTTCGGCCCGATGATCCCCAGCGCCTGCCCCTTCGGCACGGCAAAGCTGACGTCGTCCGTCACCTTGAGTGCGCCAAAACTTTTGGAGACATTGGTCAGTTCAAGAACGTTCACGGGCCAAATCCTGAATGGCGGGTCACTGGTAAAGGCCCCGGGTCAAGCCCGGGGCGCATTGTTTTCATGGCTGGCGATCAGGCCAGCGCCTCCATCGTGCCGCCCGTGGGGATGTCGGGCGCGGTCTGGTTGTCCACGACGACAAGGTCGAACGTCCCGTCCTCCTTGCGCCGCCACTGGCCGCCGACCAGCGGCGTCTTGCAGACGTTGGTTGCGGCAAAGGGCGGCACGCCCGCACCGTTCCACGCCACCTTGCCGACCATCGTGTCCATGTCGGTGGCCGCAATCGCCGCAGCCACGCCTTCGGCATCGGTCACGTCCGACACCCGGCCCATGACGTTTGACGCCACTTCCAGCAGCGAATGGACAAAGCCGATCGGCTGGGTCCAGGGCCGCCCCGCCTTGGCGGTGTAATCTGCCGCAAGTTCCGCCGCAGACTGGCCGGTCAGCGAGGATTTGAACGGGTGCGACGGGCTCCACCAGACTTCGGACGACAGGTTATGCCCGGCCTCGCCCAAAGCCTCGACCGACTGCGGGAAGAGGATGGCTTTGGCCACGGTGATGATCTTTGGGTTGAAGCCCTGCTGCAGCGCCTGATTGCGGAAGGTGGTGAAGTCGGGCGGGATGACGACGCCAGTCACGATCTCGGCGTTCGCGGCCTTGAAGGCGTTGATCTGGGCCGAGAAATCGTCGTTCAGGTTCTGATAGCGGCCCGGATCATTCAGGGTATAGCCCTGCGCCGCAAAGCCGGGGCCGACGCCCACATTCGGATCACCCCAGGCATTGCCGTCCCCGTCATTGGGGAAGAGGCCGCCAACCTGCTTGTTGGTCTCGATCTGGTTCCACATGTTCAGGAAGACGGCGATCACATCCTCCAGCCCCCAGAAATAGTGGAAGGCAAAGTCGAAGGGCTGCCACGACGCCGGATCGCCCGGGTTGCCCTGCTGGCCGATGAACCACGGCTGCCACGGCGCCTTGGTCGAGATGACGGGCATCCCCTCGGCCTCACAGGTCGTGGCCACCGGGTTGGTGGTTTCGGGGGTCGAGGCGACGATCATCAGGTTGATCTCGTCATCGACGATCAGCTCTTTGGCCACGGCAGCGGCGCGGTTCGGGTCGGACTGGCTGTCCTTGACGATGACCTCGAAGTTCTGGCCCACGCTGGTGGCAAGGAAACTTTCGATGTTGTAGCTGTCGCTTTCGGCAAACCCCGCAAGCGGCCCGGATTGCGGGCTGACATAGCCGATGCGGATCTTCGCTCCTTGTGCGATGGCGGGGGCGAAAAGGCCGGGGGCGGCCATGGCAAGGCCCGTTGCCGCACCGGAGCGGAGCAGTTTGCGTCTGGTAATCATCTGTCATTCCTCCCTTTTTTCAGTTCTGGTGGCTTAGGTGGGGCAATCCCCGTCATAGGCGTGTTGCAGCAATTGGCGGATGCCGTCGCGGGTGATGGGCCGCGGGTTGGCATAGGGGTTGCGGGTGGCAATCTCGGCCGCGCGGTCAAGGTCGGCCCCGGTCAGGCCAAGATCAGCCAACCGCATCGGCGCGCCGCAGGCCTTGGCAAAATGCCACAGGCCCTTGGCGGCGGTCTCAAGGCCGAAGGCATCGCGGATCGGGTTCAGCAGGCCATCTACCGCGCCTTCGTTATAGGCGGTGGTGTGGGGCAGCAGGACCGCGTGGGTTTCGGCATGGGGCAGGCCGAAACTGCCGCCAAGGACATGCGCCAGCTTGTGGTGCAGCGCCATCGTCACATGGCCAAGCGTGGTGGAGCAGCCCCACGCGGCGTAAAGCGCATCGGCCCGGGCGGTCGGGTCCTGCGGGTGCGCCACCAGCACCGGAAGGGCGCGGGCGAAGGCCGTCATGGCATCGCGGCTGAGCGCTTCGGTGATCGGGTGGCGGTCGGGGGCGTAGAACCCTTCCATCGCGTGCGCGATGGCGTTCAGGGCCGAAGTGACGGTCAGACCCACTGGCAGGGTCAGCGTGAGGTCGACGTCATAGACGACCACCTCGGGCCGGATGCTGGCGTCGCGGCGAGTGGTTTTTTCCCCGCCCGAGGTTTCGCCCAGAATGTCGGTCATTTCGGACCCGGCATAGGTGGTGGGCACGACCACCTGATCGGCCCCAGTGCGCGTGGCGATGGCCTTGCCAAGCCCGGTGGTGGACCCGCCACCAAGGCTGACCACGCAATCCGCGCCGGCCTTGGCATAGGCGGCCACGGCGGTTTCGGTCACGTCGACCGGAGTGTGCATCGTGGCACCCGCAAAAACGCCAGCGGCGCGGGCACCCAGGGCATCCGCAAGGGCTTGGGCCTGACCCTCTTGCTGCGGGGTGCTCAGGACCAGCGCGCGGCTGTGGCCAAGGCGGGCCACCTCATCAGGAACCTGTGCCAGCGTGCCGTGGCCAAAGACCACGCGGGTGGCAAGGCCGGGGAAGGTAAAGGGGCGGGTCATCTTGTACTTCCGAATGTGGGTGACCGGCCTGCCGCAAGATCGGCCAGCGCGCGGTCCAGCATGGCAAGCTCGGGGGCAGAGACTTCATGCGCGCGGTCGGGAAACACATCCATCCGCAGGGCCGCGCCACTGCCGCCCAGTTCCACCGCGGCTTCGGCGAAGGCGGTCAGGGGAATCCAGGGGTCCGCCTCGCCTGCCGTCAGATAGACCGGCAAGCCGCGGGGCAGACGGGCAGGGCGCTGGTCGCCCGCAACCCCGACCCGGCAGCCGGTGAAGGCCACCAGCGCATCCGGCGCCGCCTCGCCAGTAAAGGCATGTTCCAGCGACAGGCATGCGCCTTGACTGAAGCCTGCCAGCACCAGTGGCACACCGGGGGCCTCGGCCCGCAGGGCCTGCACCAGTGCCGCAAGGTCCGCCAGCGACGTGCCAAGCTCGGCCTTCGTCTCGGCTGTCAACGGATCAATGGCCAGCGCCCGATACCAGCTTTTGCCGCCCGCCCGTGGCAGGGCAAACCCGACGTCCGGCGTGGTGAGATGGCGGACAACGGCAGCCTCCATCGCCTCAGGCGACTGGTTGCGGCCGTGGACGAGAATGCACAGCACCCTTGCCCGATCCGCCGTTGCGCCAAGGCGCTGGATGTCGACGATACCGGGCATCAGAACTCCGCAGGCTCCAGCCCGGCGACCAGTTCGGCGCGGCGGTCTTCGAACCATGGCGGAAAGACCAGCGATTTGCCGATGGCGTCGGCGGGTTCGTCCTTGGCCCAGCCTTCCGGCACCGTCCAGGCGAGTTCAAAGAGCGCCCCGCCGGGCGACCGCATGTACATCGACTTGAAGTAGTTGCGGTCCTTCTGTTCGCTGACGTCGGTATACCCCATCCCCTCCAGCCGGGCCTTGAGGGCGATCTGGTTCTCCTCCGTACCGGTGTTGAAGGCGAGGTGGTGGACTGTGCCGCCTGCAAGGGTCCAGGTTCCTTGCGGGCCCTTGTCGACCACAAGTTCGATCACCGAATGGAGGCCGTTGTTTTCCGGCACGATCCAGAGGCTGCCGTTGTCATCCGTGGCTTCACGGCGAAACTGCATCCCGATGTCTAGGAATTCCTCCATCGCGAAGGTATCCATCACCGCCACCGTGCCGCCGAAAATGCCACGGATGCCATGCGCCTCACCAATGCCCTGCGCGGCGTTGGTGATGGGTTTGCGCGTGTCGCCCGGGTTTTCCACCAGTTCATGCGGGATGCCGCAGGGATGGGCAAAGATCACCCGGGTCAGCCCGAACCGGTCACCCTTGGTGGCGGGCACTCCCATGCGGTTCAGCCGGTCCAGCCAGAATTCCGCCGACCCCATCGGGATCGCCTGCATGATGGTGCGGGTCTGGTTGCTGCCCCGGCGGCCATAGATGCCGGGCTTCTTGAACGGGAACGTCGTGATGATCGTCGAGGCGTCGCCGTTGGGCGACCCGTAATACAGGTGATAGACCGGCAGCGTCCCGTCAAACAGGACCGTGCGCTTTACCGAATGCAGGCCCAACGTCTTGGTGTAGAAGTCGAAATCTTCCTGCACGCCATGCGTGCTCATCGTCAGATGGTGATAGCCGGACACAAGAGCCATGATTGTCATCCTTTCTGCAAATGGGTGGTTTGGGGCGTGGCGTCGGGGAGAAGGACCAGCGCCACGTCAAGGGAATGGCCAAAGGTTTCAGGTTTGAATGTTCCGATCAGCGCGGGCTTGACCGCCGACAAGGCATCGCGGTCGATGGCGCTGTCGCTGCCGTCGAAGATGGCCGTGACCAGCCGTTGATGACCGGAGGCAGTCACCGCGAAATGCAGATGTGCCGGGCGATCAAGCGACAGGCCCAGCCGCTGCGCCAGCCGCCCGACCGGGCCGTCATCCGGCAAGGAATACCCGCCGGGCCGCACGGTCCGGAAGGCAAAGCCGCCATTGGCATCGGTCACGAACCGGCCACGCAGGTTGTGTTCGGGTTGGCTGTCGGGGTCCTGGTTTTCATAGCGACCCTTGCCGTTGGCGTGCCATACGTCCACTTCGGCGCCACAGATCGGCTGACCATCGGTCGACGTGACCCGTCCGCGCACGGCCAGCGGGTCGCCCACCCCGTCGCGGCAGATGTTTGCGCCGCTTTCCAGTGGTGGAGCATCGGGACGAAAGAACGGACCGGGCAGCGTTGACGGCGTCGCGGCGGGATGTCGCCTTGCGCTGCAGCCCGCAACCAGATCGGAAAAGCCGAACACGTCCGCCAGCAGCACCCATTCCTGACGGCGCGCATCGGTCGCGTAGCCCACATCGGTGAGGAACTGCAAAAGTTGCTCGAACTCGGCTTCGCTTGGCTTCAGGTCTTTCAGGACGGCAAAAGCATGTTCAAGGATCAGACCGACGGCCAGGCTCAGGCGGTCAGGACCGGACTGCTGCAACCGGGCGCGCAGCTCGGCGGCAATCCTGTTCTCTCCAACCAAGGCTGGTCCGCTGTCCATTGCAGTGCTCCCCCACTGCAGGAAGGGTACGACCGCCAATTCCTGTGGTTGATAAGTATCGTGGTAGTCAATATACCACTTTGTTATGAAGCTGAGCGAAACCCATCTCATCCAGCTTGCCGCCGTTGTCGATGCCGGCAGCGTCAGCAAAGGGGCCGAGGCGCTTGGTCTGGCGCAACCCGCCGTGTCCCGTTCTCTGGCGCAGCTTGAGGCGCGGGTGGGCAAGCCCCTGTTCATTCGCGGCCACCGGCCCTTGCAGGCCACCCAGCTTGGCATCCAGCTTGCCACCCATGGCCGCCGCATCCTGATTGAAAGCCGCCGCGCGGCCGAGGCGGTGCAAAGCCTTCTGCGCGGCACACGCGGGCTGGTCCGCGTCTGTGGCGTGCCCTTCTTCATGGACGCCATGATCAGCCGCATGATTGCCGAGTTTCAGAACAAGCACAGCGATGTGATGGTCGAACAAAGCTATGGCAATCTGGCCGAGGTCAGCCTTGGCCTGCGCGCGGCCCAGCTTGACCTTGGCGTCGTGCCACTTGGCCTGTCGGGGGAACCGAAGGGCCTGCGCTTCCAGCCGATCCTTGCCGCGCGCAACGTGGTCTGCTGCCGCCTTGGCCATCCGCTGATCCGCACCAAACGCCTCGATCTGGGGGAACTGGCCGATTACCCATGGGTCGCGCCCTTGCCGGGCTCGCCCCTGCTGGCCGACCTCTTCGCCATCCGGTCCTCGCTTGGGTCGATCGACCTTGATATCCGCTATTCCGGTGGCTCACTCCTCAGCCTGATGAATTATCTGGCGGAAACCGATGCGCTGGCGGTCCTGCCCTTCTCCGTCGCCTTTGCGGAAAGGAAGCAAAGCCGGATCACCGTCCTGCCCGTGGATATTCCCCAGCCGCAGCGCAACCTTGGCATCCTGCGGCTGGAGGAGGGCGACCAGAACCCCGCCGCCGCCGCCTTCGCCGATTTTGTGGTCGAGGCGTTCGATGCGATGAAGCAACTGATTCAGCGGCATGAGAACGCGGTGGTCTGGCGGCGCTAGGTCCAGCCGGTTCGCCCTTGACACCCGCTGCGCTTGCTTGTCGGCTGGGCCCTAGCCGGAGGGACTGATGCCGCCATATGACAACCGCGCCTGGTGGCTGCTTCTGCCGGCGATGCTGCTTTTGGGCGTCGTTGGCGTGCTGCCGCTGCTGGCGGTCATCAACTACGGCTTTCACGACATCTTCACCTTGCAGGACGTGCATTGGGTCGGGGTTGAATGGTTCGCCGACATTCTTGGCTCTGACCGTTTCTGGGCATCGCTTGGCCGCAGCCTGCTGTTTTCGGCGCTGGTGTTGGCGATCCAGGTACCCTTGGGCATTGCCGTGGCGCTTGTCCTTCTGACCTGCGGGCGCTGGGCGGTCTGGGGGCTGATGCTGGTGGCCCTGCCACTGGTGGTGCCGTGGAACATGATCCCGATGCTGTGGCTGGGCCTGATCAACCCGGACGCGGGGCTGCTGGGGCCGGGGCTTGCGGCGGTGGGTTTTGATTACAAGTTCACCGCCTGGCACACTTGGGCGCTGATCCTGACGATGGATACCTGGCACTGGCTGGGGCTGGTCGTGGTGCTTGCCTATGCGGGCCTTTCGTCGATCCCGCCCGCCTACCGTCAGGCAGCCGCCATCGACGGCGCCAGCCGCCTTGCCGTCTTTCGCCATATCGAACTGCCGCGCATTGCGGGGGCCTTGGCCATCGTCTTCCTGCTCCGCTTCGTCGACAGCTTCATGATCTACACCGAAGCCTTCGGGATCAACGCCGGCGGGCCGAGTGACGCCACCCGATTCCTGACGGTCGAGCTTGGGGAAGAGATCAAGGGTTTCTCCTACGGTCAGGCCGCCGCCCGCGCGGTCTTGTATTTCCTGATCGTCCTGTGCGTCGTCTGGGCCTTTGTCCTTGCCACAAGACGGCGTGAGGCATGATGCGCATCCTTGCCCTTCTGGCGCTGGCCGGGTTCATCCTTTTGCCGCTGGCGCAGGCGATCCTCCTCAGCTTCACCGCCACGCTCGGGGGGGATGGGGTCGCGCGCGGCACCTTCGGCCTGATGAACTACCGCGACGTCCTTGCCACAGCCGAACTCCGCGCGGCCATGCTCAACTCGGCGATCTACGTCCTTCTCAACGTCACGCTCTGCATCGCGGTCGCGCTGCCTGCCGCCTATGCCCTTGCGCGGTACAGTTTCATGGGCGACCGGCATTTCCTGCTGGCGATCCTTGTGTTCCGTGTGACGCCGCCGGTCGTGCTCTCCCTGCCGATCTTCATCCTGTTTGCCGAGCTTGGGCTGGTAAACTCTCCCGTCGGGATTGCGCTGGTGCATTGCCTTTTCAACCTGCCGGTGGCGATCTGGATTCTGGAAAGTTTCATCCGCGCCGTCCCGCGTGAGCTGGACGAAACCGCGTTCATCGACGGCCACACCGGCCCGGCCTTCTTCTTTCGCCACCTGATGCCGGCAATTGCTCCGGGGATCGGCGTCGCCGCCTTCTTCTGCTTCATCTTCTCATGGGTCGAGGTGGTCTTTGCCCGCATCCTGACCGTCACGGGCGGCAAGCCGATCACCATGGCTATTCAGGCGATGTTCACCTTCCAGACCAACATCGGCATGGTGATGGCGATGACCTGCCTGTCGCTGCTGCCGGGGATGGCGATGATCTGGTTTGTCCGCAACCACATCGCCCGCGGCTTCACGCTGCGCGCATGACGCGGGCCAAAGAGAAAGGGGCTGTGCTGGCAAGGCTGCGGCGCAGCCCTACCATTCGCACAGGGCGGGCAAGCCGATTGTGACGGAAGACACCGAGACCCGGTGCCTCAAGGACTCGCCACCAGACTGCGCGCCTCGTCAATCCATGCCCGCTGCGAGGCAGTGAAATCGCCCAGCCAGGGCTTGCTGTCCGACGAGCCCGCAAGTTTGTAAAGCGCGTTGCCGTAGTCGGCATATGCCCGAAAGGGCGCCATCTGGCGGGCCATGCAGACGCGCGCAATCTGCTTCAGTATCCAATCGACAGTGGCTGTATCAAGCTGGCCGAGATTGATAGGCGCGCCATCGCCGAAGAAATCCACGACCGTGCCATCGGCAGCATCAAGCCGCTTCGCCGCTGCGCCAAGCGCGTCCGGCTTGCCCGAAAGCAGCTCGAACACGGGGATCATCGGAATGGAGAAACACGGCATCGCCGCGCCCGGACTGCGGCGGAACATCGTGTACTGGTGGATCATCTGCGAGGGATGCACCAGCGATTCTTCGTCCATGTCGATTACCGTGCGCCGCGACACCTCGGTATGGCGGTGCTGGATGTCGAGCAGCGTGTCGTAATCCCGGGACCGGCCGCCAGTGTAGCCGATCTGGTTGAACATCTGGATGGGCCGAAAGCTTCGCAGCCACGGCACGTCCAGAAAAGCCTCGAACGTGCCGGCCAGACGATCCTCGGTGGTAATTCCGTTGACCTGATACCAACGCACGCCCTGTATCGCCGCACCACTTTCAACGAAGGCGTAATAGCGCCGCGCCAGAGCGTCGCCGAGGACGAGCGCATCGTAGTCATGGAGCATTGCGGAATGCGTCTTGCAGTGGCTAAGCGCGATGGACCAGGACAGCCATGAATAGACATAGGGCAGGCACATCTTTTCAGCGAGCTTCGCCTGCTCATCGCTGTAGTAGAAGAACCGGACCTTGAAGTTGGTGCAGGCTGCATGGGCTGCGGCCTCAAGCCCCTCGGGCAGGCATCCCTTGGTGCCATCGACCGCGACGATCGCTTCCTTGAGCTCGGGCCAGCTTGCTGCGTTGAGGCAGCTGAGGTTTCCCAGCAGGACATCGGGCAGCCGGTGACACATTCCGATCAGCGCCGTACAGCCCGGTTCCAATGCACTGGCTGGGGTCCAGGACACCATGTGATCAATGCGTTTGCGAATCCACTGCCGGTATGCGTAGGCGCCTAGGTATCGAGGCCAGTTGTTGTATTTGCCCTCCAAGCGCGGCACCTCCTCAAAACGGTAAAACCAGCAATGCTGGAAACGCTACCCAGCTTGCCCGCTTGCGTCAATGGAACGCGCCAGATGCCCGGATCGCCCGGCCTGTGTGGTTCGCAATGCCGCATGTGCGAAGCGACGACTGTGTCGGACGCAAAGCCCGTGTCGGCATCTCTTCTGCCGAACCTGTCAAGTCGGCCTCCATTTCGGCAACGGCGTAGACAAGCTGCCGCCGTCCATCTTCCTTGCCATAGTGCATCACCCCGATACGATCACTTCTGCGACGGTTCTGGCCCCCGTTCACGCCATGCCCAAGGCGCTCAAAGCCGAGAGGGCCGCCTATCGTTCGATGATTGAGACAGGACCGCCTGACTGACTCTGGCGCGCTCCTTGGACGTAGGGCCATCAGGGAGAGCAGCAATTCAGCTCTCCGAGGCAATTGTCTTTTGTGGGCTGCTGTGTGCCGTGTCTGCCGGCGTGCGCATTTTATTTGAAAAATCAGTGGTAAAGTGGCGGAGAGACAGCCCGCCACAATCTCTTTTTTTATGTTTGTGATCATATACATGAAGTCCAACATTCCCCATGTTTCTTGGAAAAACCCATCATCCTGCCTATGCAACCTTGTGCGACCCCATGCGAAAGGTTACATTCTCTTCGATGGGTTGGATGATGGGTCAGCTGAGATGCCGAAGATTGCTGCTGAAATGTCTGCTCTGGAGTTACGAAACCTCACGCACCCGACCGGGAAGGGTAAGGCGCTTTTCGCAGTTGGTGGGGTGACTGGACTCTACTTACAGACCTCCCCCAACGGAGGCCGGTCTTGGATACTGCGGATCATAGTGGGCAAGGCGCGGCGAGACATTGGGCTAGGCGGCTTTCCGACCGTCACCCTCACACAAGCGCGGGATAAGGCGCGTGAAGCCCGCGACAAGATCGAGCGAGGCGTTGATCCTGTGGCTGAGAGGCGGGCGGCGAAGGCGGCGCTGGTCACGGCAGCAGGGCGCGGTCTGACGTTTGAGAAGGCGGTGGAAAGCTATTTGAAGGCAAAGCTCGATGCCTTCAAGAACGCGAAACACCGTCAGCAATGGGAAAACACATTGGCCCAGTATGCCTTGCCTGTTCTGGGCAAGATGATGGTGCAGGACATTGACGTTCGGGACGTGCTGCGCGTCCTGCAGCCCCTCTGGAACGACAAGACCGAAACCGCGTCCCGGTTGCGCGGGCGGATTGAAAGCGTCCTGTCTTGGGCGACCGTGGCCGGGCACCGCAAGGGCGACAATCCGGCGCGCTGGGCGGGCAACCTCAAGGAACTTCTGCCTGCCCCGTCCAAGGTGGCGAAGGAAGGCAATCAGCCTGCCCTGACCCTTGATGATGCACCCCGCTGGTTTGCGGCCTTGAAGACCCGCGACGGCATGGGCGCCCGGGCTTTGGAGTTTCTGGCACTGACTGCCGCGCGGTCGCAGGAAGTGCGAGGGGCAACTTGGGACGAAGTCGACTTGGACCATGCCCTTTGGATCGTGCCCGCCGCGCGGATGAAGATGGGGCGGGAACACCGCGTTCCGCTGACCGCCGATGCGGTCGCCCTTCTCAGGGCGCTTCCCCGCTTGAAGGACAACCCGCTTGTGTTCCCGGCGGCGCGTGGTGGCCAGTTGTCCGATATGACAGTTTCTGCTGTCATGCGGCGGATGAGCGAAACCGATCTTGGCGCGGGTGGGTCAGGGTTCCTCGACCGCGTTTCGAAACGCCCTGCAGTTCCGCATGGCTTGCGGTCCACCTTCCGCGACTGGGTTGCCGAACGGACGCACTTCCCCGGCGAAATGGCTGAGGTCGCCCTTGCTCACAAGATCAGCAACGCGGTGGAAGCGTCCTACCGGCGCGGCGACATGATCGAAAAGCGGCGGCGGATGATGGGCGAGTGGGGTATCTTTCTCGCCCAAACCCCGAGATCTGCGAAAGTAGTGCGTCTTTGACCATGCGCCACATCATCCTGTCCGATGACGGCTACAACGTTTCGCCAGAAGCCTATCATCGCCTCTTGGCAGCTTGCTACTTTCCCGAAAGCCCCAGGGATCAGGCCCAAGGATTGCTATTGGCTTCGCTTGAGAAAGCGGAATTCGACGCGGTTGGACCGAGTGCCTACAGGCCCACCCAGATCATGCAAGCCACTTCCCAGATGATCCGCAAACGGACGGCGCGATACTACAGCGTGGGGTTCGTAGCACTGTCATTCCTTTGGCTCAAGATCAACGGGAAGACCCCGAGTCTGAACCGGGCTGCCATCATGGCGGCCTGCGCGGCGAATGAGTTCAACAAGATAACATGGTGGAATGCCCTCGATCCGCAAGGCAAGACAAGCCAAGCCGCCGTGACTGGTGATCCATCGACGGTCGAAAGTATTTTCCGCGAGTATCGTAGTGTAGCGCACATTTGCGCGGCGACTGTATCCGCCGCTACATATCTGGACAATGCGCACTTATGGGACCCGTCGCCCGAAGTGGTGGCCTCCATGATCAAAACCTGCGTTGCCTTCCAATGCGCGCTTGAGGATGCAACTGATGTGAGCACCTGGAACTTGTGGGACGTCACAAAACACTTCCCCGCCGTCCTGGGTGACTGGCCCGTCCTGGTTCCAGACAATGACTTACTTCACTGGGTCAAACGCGGATATGCTGCTGCGATTGAGCAAGGACTCATGAGAGAGGACCGGGGGGGACGATGAAAGTCCCCAGGGGGAACATGATCTTCCCCAATTCCGGCAGCCGGACACAGCCAACAATCTCCCTGCACGGCAACGCAAGGAGATACCAATGCCCGAAATCTACCTGTCTGACCGCCAGATTGGCGAACGCTTTGGCGTCCACCACCTGACCCCACGCCGCTGGGTTCGGGAAGACCCGACTTTTCCCCGCCCAGTGAAGCTATCCCCCGGCTGCACCCGGTGGAAGCTGTCCGAAATCGAAGCCTGGGAAAGCCAAAAAGCGAAGGCCAGTGCCAAGTGATGACACCGAGCCCTGCACCCCATTGGGCGAGATCGCATCATGGCTAAGCGTCCATCCCATCGCACGCTCCGCGCCGCGCGCAGCTACACGCCTGAAGAGGCGGCCACCGCGCTGGGCGTCTCTGTCGGCACCATCCGTAGCTGGGTCAAAAAGGGCCTGCCCATCATGAAGGCCCAGCGCCCGTATCTGATGCTGGGTGAGGACCTGAAGGCCTACCTGAAGGCCCAGACCGGAAAACGCCGCGCAGCCCTTCAGCCGACCGAACTCTACTGCCTCAGCTGTAAGGCCCCAAGGACGCCGATGGGGATGATGGTGGACTGCATCCCCCAGACACCCACTACCGCTCGCCTGTTAGGCCTCTGCGACGCCTGTGGCGGCACCTGCAACCGGATGATCAGCAGGGCGAAGATCGACCTATACCGCGAAATCTTCGCCTTGGCCGAGAAGGGCAGAACGACAGCCTAAGGGATACCTCGAACCCCCTCTAAAACTGTCACTTCGAAAGGGCATCAAGATGACTAGGAAACGCGTCGAAGAAAACGAGCGGATCAAACGGCGCTACCTGCAATATCTGCGGGAAGCTAAACGGAGCGACATGGCGACGGTGGACAAGGCCGCCGATGCCATTTTGCGCTTTGAACGGAGCACCGGCTTCAAGCCGTTCAAGCGTTTCCACATCGAACAGGCGGTGAGGTTCAAGGCCCAGCTATCCGATGCCAAGAATGAAAAGACGGGCAAGCCGCTGTCCAAAGCAACTGTTGATAGCACCCTACGGACGGTGAAGGCTTTTGTGCTCTGGCTGGCCGGGCAACAGGGGTATCGTTCAAAGATCAGCTACGCCGACGCCGAATACTTCAACTTGAACGCCAAGGACGCGCGGGTTGCCCATACGGAACGTGACACGCCCTTTCCGACGCTGGAACAGTGCCGCCATGCCTTCGCCCAGATGCCCAGCGACACGCCCCTGCAGCGCCGCGACAAAGCACTGTTCGCCTTCCTGATGCTGACAGGCGCACGCGACGGGGCGGTTGCATCAATTAAGCTGAAACACATCGACCTGGCCCAAGGTTGTGTCTATCAGGACGCCCGCGATGTGAAGACCAAGTTCGCCAAGACCTTCACCACCACGTTCTTCCCCGTTGACCCCGACTACCTGCAGGGCTTCCGCGATTGGGTGGACTACCTGCGAAAGGATCAGCTGTTCGGACCCGATGACGCCCTGTTCCCCAAGCCTCTTATGGGTCTGAATGACGGTGGATTCGCTTGCCTTGGCCTATCGCACGACACCTACAGCAACGCGGGCAAAATCCGCGACGTGATCAAGACGGCCTTCACGGACGCGGGCCTGTCACCTTTCGGCCCGCATAGCTTCCGCAAGACGCTGGGAATTCTGGCGAACGAGTTCTGCAAGACCCCGGAACAGTTCAAGGCTTGGTCGATGAACATGGGGCACGAGAACATCGCCACAACCCTAAGTGCCTATTGCCCCGTTTCCCCAATGCGGCAAGCCGAGTTGATCCGGGGAATGCGGTGAGGGCTAGGCCCTTCCTTCGCAACGCCCAGTTGCCTAAGGTCACCCCGTAGCAAGGGGCACCGTATGTCGATTATCTCTGATTTCGTTTCAAAGGTTCGGGATGCTTACAAGACCGGCATCGCCCGCGAACACGCTTACCGACCTGCCTTGCATGATCTTCTCAAGGCGGTGGGCGATGACCTGACTCCGGTAAACGACCCGGCCAGAAGTGCGGTTGGCGCGCCCGATTTCATCATTCTGAAAGGCGAAATCCCCATCGGTCACCTTGAGGCCAAGGATATCGACCTGGACATTCGCAGACTCAAGGACGCGAACAAAAACCAACAGGACCGCTACCGGGCGGGCCTTGCAAACCTGATCTACACCAACTGCCTTAACTGGGATTTCTACCGCAACGGACAGCTTTTCGCCTCTGTCACCATTGGCGACTTCCTGATGGGCATCCAGCCCCGCCCCGCCGACTATGACACGTTGGAAAACCTCCTGCGCGATTTTGTCGCCCAGCGCCCGCAGTCCATCACCACCCCCCGCGACCTTGCCGAGCGGATGGCGGGAAAGGCGGTCCTGATCAAGGACGTCCTGTTCCAGACCCTACGCATCGACAAGGACCTGCAGACCGATCTTGCCGGCCAGTTCAAGGCGTTCAAGGAACACCTGATCCACGATATCACCCCGGAAGACTTCGCCGATATCTACGCCGAAACCATCGCTTACGGCATGTTCGCTGCCCGCCTGCACGACACCTCGCTTGACACGTTCAGCCGGTTTGAAGCTCTGGAGCTTCTGCCCAAATCCAACCCCTTCCTGCGCGATCTTTTTGGCTTTATCGCTGGCACCACGCTGGACGACCGCATCGCCTGGGTGATCGACGACCTGGCCCGAGTGTTCCAAGCCACCGACGTTAAGAAACTAATGGGGGCGTTCGGCAAACTTACCGGCCAGCAAGACCCCTTCCTTCATTTCTATGAGACCTTCCTTGCCGCCTACAACCCCGCCAAGCGCAAAGCGCGCGGGGTCTGGTATACGCCAGAACCCGTGGTCAACTTCATCGTGCGCGCGGTGGATGAGGTTCTGCAGACCGAATTCGGCCTGCAGGATGGTTTGGCCGATACATCCAAGGTCACCATCGACTGGGACACCGGCCAGACCGATCCCAAGGGCAAGCCCGTGACGATCCGCAAGGACGTCCACCGCGTCCAGATACTCGATCCAGCTACCGGCACCGGCACCTTCCTAGCAGAGGTAATCAAGCAGATCGCCCCCAAGGTGAAGGATGTGGCCGAGGGAATGTGGTCCCCCTACATCGAACAGGACTTGATCCCCCGCCTGCACGGGTTCGAGCTTCTGATGGCTTCCTACGCCATGTGCCACATGAAGCTGGACATGATCCTGACCGAGCTTGGCTACAAACCCACGGGCACACCGCCGCGCCTGGGGGTCTACCTGACCAACAGCCTTGAGGAAGGCGAGCGTGACGTCCGCGACCTTTTCATGGCGCAATGGCTGACAAGGGAAGCGCGCGAGGCCAACACGATTAAACGCCAGACGCCGATCATGTGTGTGATCGGGAACCCGCCGTATTCGGGGGAAAGCGCGAACAAGGGCGATTGGATCATGGGGCTGATGGAGGCCTACAAGAAAGAACCCGGCGGCAAGGAAAAGCTGAAAGAGCGCAATCCGAAATGGATCAATGACGATTACGTCAAGTTCATCCGCTTAGCCGAACATCTGATCGGAAAGACGGGTGAGGGAGTCTTGGGGTTCATCACCAACCATGGCTATCTGGACAATCCCACGTTCCGTGGGATGCGCTGGCATTTGCTCGATACGTTCGACAAGATTTATGTGCTGGATTTGCATGGGAACTCCAACAAAAAGGAAGTCTCCCCCGATGGCACACCCGACAAGAACGTTTTTGACATTCAGCAAGGCGTCTCAATCGTCATCGCAACCAAGTCGACGAGGAAGAAAAAGAGCCTAGCACAGGTCTTTCATGCTGATCTCTGGGGAGGTCGCGCAGAAAAATATCAATCACTTTTTGATTTAGATCTAACTTCAGAAATCTGGAATGAGATCGAAGCAACGTCGCCTCAGTATGCCTTTGGCAGAAGAGATTTTGAGCAATCTCAGACCTATGAAGTGGGCTTCGGTATCAGCGAGTTTCTACCCATAAACTCAGTTGGGATCGTGACTGCCAATGATGAACTGTGCATAGACATGGATAGAGATTCCTTATGGAAAAGGGTTGAGAAATTCTCCGGTATGGAGCTTGCAAAGGCAACTGAGGCCTACGGAAGGAGGAGCAAGGAAGGCAAACTAGAGGAAGCGAGAGACTGGCGTGTTTCGTGGGCACAGGCCGATGTTCAAGGCGTCGGCGATGACTCAGCAATAACGCGCATTGCATATAGGCCGTTTGATACGCGGTGGACTTACTATACTGGCCGGTCGAGAGGTTTCATGTGTTACCCAAGGCATGACGTCATGCGTCACATGGTTCGGCACGAAAATCTCTGCCTCATATATTCAAGGCAAGCTGCCCGAGCCGACACAGGATACAATCACGTGATTGTCGCCAATTCAATATTCGACAATCGGGGCGTCTATAGCAACAAGGGCATTTCGCAAGCTGCCCCCCTCTACCTCTACCCCACTGAACAAGACCTCGACCAATCCCGTCGCATCAACTTCGACCCCAAGCTCTACTCCCGCCTGCAAACCCTCGCAAAACACGCCACCCACGGCACCCCGGATGAAGTGGCGGTCTTCGACTACATCTACGGCGTGTTACACTGCCCGGCCTACCGAGCCACCTATGCCGAGTTCCTCAAGATCGACTTCCCCCGCATCCCCTGGCCCGCCACCCCGGATGAGTTCTGGGACGTCTCGACCAAGGGCACCCAACTGCGCAAGCTGCATCTGATGGACCCGGCCACCATTGGCCCCACCCCATACCCCTTCAAGGGTGAAGGCAATGCTGTGGTGGACAAGCCCCGGTTTGAGGATGGGAAGGTCTGGATCAACGCCACCCAATATTTCGACGCCGCCCCTGCGGTCAGCTGGACCTTCTACATTGGCGGCTACCAAGCTGCCCAGAAATGGTTGAAGGACCGGAAGGGCAGGGCACTGACCCTCGATGACGTAAAGCATTATCGCAACATTCTGAAAATCCTGGCAGAGACGGACCGGATCATGCAGACAATCTTGATGACGCTGGAGACCGAATGAAACTAGCGCTGATCCAGATTGCCTTCGCTGCGTCCGCTGGTCCCGGCTTCGAGAAAGCTTTAATGCTGGACCGGTCAGAACGCCGCCTGCCAAAACTGGGGCGACAACGTTTGTTACCATAGCCTAAAGTGCGTTGACGCAATACGGCTTTTATCGAACCCTGCTAGGGCGACAGTCTCAATCAAAGAAACGAAAGTCGCTTAAATAGGAATCCAAGACTATGGATTTGAGACCAACCTAAGCAAGCGGTCCATTTCTTGGTCAACGCCCAACATAAGATGAACAATCTTGCGCACTCTATCTAGTTCGTCCTTGGGGTCAGGTCGGCTCTTTATATGCCGCGCCGCCGATGTATGCGCAAACTGACCGCGAAGCTGCCCAAAGCTGTCGAGTTCAGTAAGCAAAACGTTATCGATGGCGCTTGTTCTAAAGCCAATTGGGAGAACAATTCTCAAGAAATTCCGCTCCCGTATTCCATGGTTCTCCATCTTTAAGTAGGCGATAAAGTTGCTGGATATCGTTCTGGTTCTCTCTTGAATATCAACTCTCTCAGGCCACGCCTTTGCTTGGTTAGGTGTCGGTGGAACAAGCGTGTCTGGAGGAGGGCCAAAATGAGAATCGGAGAACGCGAGTAGGCAGGCTGCGACATGGTTAATCGAACCAGCCTGCGCAGCGACACTTGCCTTGATAGCTATCTCAGTCGCACGACTCTCTAAATACTCTTCCATCGCCGCGTGGGACAATACTCGAAAAGACACGACGCCAGTGAACACCCGGTCTGTGTAATCTCCAGTTGGATCAAAACGGCTTGGAAGTAAATGCTTCCTGAGCAGCGTTACACCCTTTGTTAGTTCCCGGTAAGCTAGCGACACCAAGGGGGACCCTCACTCGACCACGATTTGACCGGTATCGGTGAGAATAGGTTTAACAAGTGGCATCTGGATAGCCTCCGCCAATGCTTCACCCCATATTCTAATTCGATTTACCGTATTTGGAAGCGCTGCAGTATCGCTCTCCACGGATTCAAGAAAATCACGCCGATTAATTGTGGTGTCATAAGCTGCCTTCACGGCAGCTGCCCGTTGCTGCATGTTAACAAGAACGTTGGGAGTGGACCCGTAAAACGCAAGCGCGTCAAAGATTGCTCTGTTAAACGAACGCGACCCTGGCTTTCTTGCAACGTCGGATCCAAATATGTCTATCAGTCCAACAATGCCGTTGTCGAAGTCAGTGGCTGTTTGCCTGATCTGGGTCTCGGACACATTCCATTCACGGTTCTCTTGCTCGCAAACCTCGTCAAGAAAGCGCTTAAAGCGCCCGCGATATTTAGGCAGATGGCGTTTGAAGGCAACATGCCGAACAAGCAGTTCTACATCCCTCATCCGAGGGTCAGGCGTGTCTCGGCCGAGTAATAGCTGAATTGGTTTAGAATTTGCAGAATAGTCATCGGCGAATGTGGTGAATTCTCCAGGCACCATAGCTTGCCTCAACTCTTGTGCTGACAACTTAACACTACCGGTGTTTAACCTCAAAAAGACTTGATGAAGAAAGTCATTGTTCGGCCAATTTCTTATTACCATTGTTCTAATGGTATAGTTGAGAAACGCGTCCCTATCTCCAGAAAGATCAGGATCGTTATTCAAGTGAAAGTATTTTTTTCTGCGAAGGTCAGTCCGAATTTCGAGTCCGGAAAGGGCAAATCCAAGGGTTCTGTCTTTTTCACTTTCCGAGAATCTCAAAAGTGAAAGAAGTCTCTGCTTGCCATCAAGGACGATGTACCTTCCGCGTTGTCCCTTAACCTCAGCAAGAATGAGTTGCGGAATCGGAAGGCCGAGTATGACTGACTCGATAAATCTACTCTTCCGCGCAATGGTCCATGCTTCTCGTCGTTGAAAATTTGGGTTGAGTTGAATGTTGCTCTTACCAAGTTGTCCTAGAATTGTTTCAACGGTCCAATCTGATGAGTAGAGGACCGCCTGGGCAAAATCAATGGAGCTGTCCGGATCGATAGGAGAGTCGGACTCATCTTCAAATTCCACTTTATCTTCTAAGTCTTCCTCGTCGCCCACAGCTCAGTTCCTTCTCTAGTTCAGGTATTTGATCGCAGGAAGGTGCGCGCTTTTCAACCTCTTTCATTCTCATCGCCGGATGGTAAGGCACCTTGATTTTCAGAGCGACCACAGGAGACTGTGGCCGACAGCTGCGGTCGACGGCAAACTGAATGCAGGCGATAGGCTGCGACAGCCCATTGAATGCATGCGTCTTATGTAGGCCGGTTGAACTTGCTAGGTGGCCGTCCGGTAGCCCACGCGACCGACAAGGCCGAATTTCCGCAGGCTGATGCGTCGGAGTTCGCAACTCGCTCCGGTGAAGGCGTCACGAATGCAGCTGAAGCGAGAGAACGCGCAGATTGCGGTGGCGTTGAATAGTCAAAGAGTCACACCAAGCGCTTTATCTATGTGGGGTTCTTTGTTGGGTAACCTGCCAGACAGGAAAAAAATGGCAATAAAATCAATGGTAGGTGGCGGAGAGACAGGGATTCGAACCCTGGGTCGGCGCAAACCGACAACGGTTTTCGAGACCGCCGCATTCGACCACTCTGCCACCTCTCCGCGCTTCAGGGGTCGTCTGTGGACGGCGATGTAGCCGGGCACCGCGCAATGCGCAAGGGCCATTCCGCGCAGCCGGATCACGCCCAGTTGCTTATCGCGTGCTTGGCAAGTCAGGGCGAAGGGGCTACCTCTGGGCCTGTCCTCATGACTACGCCAAGGTTTCCCATGCTGTTGACCCGCCTTCTTCTTGTCGCCACGCTTGGCCTTGCGACCCCGGCCGGCGTTCCGGCCATGGCACAGACCTCCGGTGGCACGACCGCAGCCTCGGCGTCGGTCGCCGCTTTGGGGGACGCGCTGCAGCTTGACGCGCTCTTTGCGGTCTTGCGCGAGGAAGGCATCGCCTATGGCCAAACGCTTGAGACGGAAATGTTTTCCGGCGGCGGCGGTCCCCAATGGGCCGGCGCTGTCGCGGCGATCTATGATGCGGCTGCCCTGCAGACCCGGTTCGAGGCCGCCCTTCAAACCGAACTTGGCGACGATCCCGAAACGCTGTCCGCAATCCTTGCTTTTTTCACCTCTGACCTTGGCCAGCGGGTTGTCGGGCTTGAGATCGAGGCCCGTCGCGCCTTTCTTGACACCGCCACGGAAGAGGCTGCCCGTGTCGCTGCCGACAACCGCTTTGGCGCGCGCGATCCCATCGTTCCCTTGCTGCGACGGTTCATCGAAGCGGGCGATCTGGTGGAAATGAACGTGGCGGGCTCGCTTTCGGGCAATCTTGCCTTCATGACCGGCATGTCCGAATCCGGCGTCTATGGCGACGCCATGCCAGCGGATCAGTTGATGTCGGATGTCTGGGCTCAAGAGGACCAGATCCGCGATGACACCAACGCCTGGCTTTACGCCTATCTTGGTCTTGCTTATGCCCCGCTGGCCGAATCCGACCTGCAAGCCTACATCGACTTCATGGAAACCCCGGCTGGCAAGCGCCTGAACGCCGCCCTGTTCACCGCCTTCAGCGACGTGTTCACCGATGTGTCGCGTGACCTTGGCCGCGCCGCGGGTGTTGCCATGCTGGGCACGGATATCTGACCTCCTTCACGGTTGGAGCCGGGCCCTGCACCCGCTTGACAGCCGCGCCACTTCGCCTCATAAGCGCGCATCCCGGCGAGGGGCGACTCTCGCCGGGTTTCAATTTCATGACGCCCTGCGAAGGGCGCGCTGTCCGAGGCGGAGGAAACTCCCCAAACGCCCGAGCGATCGGGGGCCACAGGGCGCGAAGCAAAAGAAGGATACGACCCATGTTTGCGGTCCTCAAGACCGGTGGCAAGCAATACAAGGTGCAGGCGGGTGACGTTCTGCGCGTTGAAAAGCTTGATGCCGCCGCTGGCGACAAGATCCAGTTCAACGACATCCTGATGGTCGGCACCACGATCGGTGCTCCGATGGTTGCCGGTGCGGCCGTGCAGGCCGAAGTGATCGACCAGATCAAGGGTGAAAAGGTCATCCACTACGTCAAGCGCCGCCGGAAGCATTCGTCGCAGCGCACCAAGGGCCACCGCCAGCACCTGACGCTGGTCCGCGTGACCGACGTACTGGAAACCGGCGCTGACAAATCGGGCGTGAAGGCTGCCACCGGCACCGTCGCCGCCCGCCGCGCCGCGCACGAAGCGCCCGGTGCCGCCAAGGCCGAAGCGCCCGCCGCCAAGCCTGCGAAAGCCGCGAAGCCTGCGAAAGCCGCCCCCGTGGCCGCTGAAGCCGCCGCCGAGAAACCGAAGCGCGCGGCCAAAGCCGCCGCCCCCAAGGAGTAACAGTCCATGGCACACAAGAAAGCAGGCGGGTCATCCCGCAACGGTCGCGACAGCGCCGGTCGTCGCCTTGGCGTCAAGCTCTTCGGCGGTCAGGCTGCCATTCCGGGCAACATCATCTGCCGCCAGCGCGGGACCACCTGGTTTCCCGGCGAAGGCGTCGGCATGGGCACTGACCACACCATTTTCGCCAAGGTGGAAGGCCGCGTGACCTTTAAGAAGGGCATGAAAGGCCGCACGTTCATTTCGGTTATTCCTGCCCAGGACGCAGCCGAGTAAGCCGAACCTTTACAATCGGATTGTAGATGGGGGATCGGCTGAAATGCCGGTCCCCTTTCTCGTTTCCGGGTTTGACCCGGGGCGATCGTCGCAAACTGCCACGCCGTCACCGCGAAAGGGTCAAGAAATCGGGCGATTGCCGGGGTATTCGGCACGCCTGCATGCGCCTTGCCCGCATGTGCTTCGAAGGAGGGAAGCCATGATCCTTGAAAAGCTCGTCCCCAAGGCGGAAATCGCCACCGACCGGCTGACCTTGCGCCCGGTGCGGCGGTCCGACGTTGGTCTGTTCGCCCTTTACGCGGGCGACAAGCGCGTTGCCGAGGCGACGCAAGGCATCCCCCACCCGCTGCCACCCGGCACGGCTGAGGCTTTCGTGGCCCGCGCCATGGCGTCCGGCGGGGATGAGGATATCTGGGTCATGGACGGCACCCGCGCCGCCTTGCCCGAAGTGCTGGGCGTCATCAGCCTCAAGAAGATGGACCGCGGTCAGTCCGAGGTTGCCTTCTGGGTTGCTCCCGCCTTCTGGAACCACGGCATCGCTTCCGAAGCGGTGGGCGCGCTCGTCGCAGCCAACCCGCAAGGCAATTGCACCCTCTTTGCCGAGGCGTTTCAGGACAACCCCGGCTCTGCCCGCGTCCTGACCAATGCGGGTTTCCAGTATCTGGGGGATGCCGAAAGCTACTCGGTCGCGCGCGGAACCACTGCGCCGACATGGACCTACATCCGCAAACTGGGATAACCACTACACCACGGCCCCCCGCAACCGGGCAGCGCCAATCGGCCTTCTTGCTGGCTGCAAGTTGCTCTTTGCAAAATACTCTCAGGGGGTTTGGGGGCAGAATGCCCCCATCATCCCGAGCCTCTGGCGCGCGCCCTCGCGCGCCAGAGGCGAGACAAAAGGCTTGCGCGCCAGCGCTCAATCAGAAAACCGAAAGGAGCAGCGCAGCACTGCCCAAGTCATGCAGCCCGGCGTCGCTGAAAGCATACCCATGCCGGGCGTTTCCCGCCCCAAAGGCCCGCCCCCATGCTCGCTTGAGGATCGCCCCCGCTTCCTGTATTCCCTCGGCCCTGACCTGATCCCGAAAGCCCGATCCCATGAAATTCCTCGATCTCGCACGTGTCTACATCCGCTCCGGCGGCGGCGGGGCGGGCTGCGTCTCCTTCCGGCGCGAGAAGTTCGTCGAATTCGGCGGCCCTGATGGCGGCGACGGCGGCAATGGCGGCAATGTCTGGGCCGAGGCGGTGGAAGGGTTGAACACCCTGATCGACTATCGCTACCAGCAGCATTTCTTCGCCAAGTCCGGCCAGCCCGGCATGGGCAGCCAGAAAACCGGCAAGACCGCCGATGACGTTGTCCTGAAAGTCCCCTTGGGCACCGAGATTCTGGACGAGGATGAAGAAACCGTGATTGCCGATCTGGTGAATCCCGGCGACCGGGTGCTTCTGGCGCGGGGCGGCAATGGGGGGTGGGGCAACCTGCGCTTCAAATCTTCGACCAACCGCGCCCCAGCCCGTGCCAATCCGGGTCAGGACGGGGTGGAGCGCACGATCTGGCTGCGCCTCAAGCTGATCGCCGACGCCGGTCTGGTGGGGCTGCCGAATGCCGGCAAGTCCACTTTCCTCGCCGCGGTTTCGAACGCCCGGCCGAAGATCGCCGACTATCCCTTCACCACGCTCGTGCCCAACCTTGGCGTTGTTGGTGTCGATGGCCATGAATTCGTCATGGCCGACATTCCCGGCCTGATCGAAGGCGCATCCGAGGGGCGCGGCCTTGGCACCCAGTTCCTTGCCCATGTCGAACGCTGCAAGGTGCTTCTGCATCTGGTCGATGGGACGTCCTCCACCATCACGGCTGACTACCGCACCATCGTCACGGAACTTGAGGCCTATTCCGACGTCCTTGGCGACAAGCCCCGCATCCTGGCCCTGAACAAGACCGATGCGATGGATGCCAAGCAGATCAGCGACCGCCGCCGGGCGCTGGAAAAGGCCAGCGGCGGGACCGTGCATGTCATCTCGGGTGTCTCTGGCAAAGGCCTGACCGATGTGCTGCGCGCGCTCTATGCCCAGATCAACCCGCCCGAAGAAAAGGTGACCGAGGGCAAGCCATGGCAACCCTGACCCATGCCCCGAAGATGGCTGCACCCGACATCCGCGCCGCAAAGCGGCTGGTGGTCAAGATCGGATCGGCCCTGCTGGTTGATCGCAAGACCGGGCTCAATCAATCCTGGCTCTCCGCCCTTGCCCTTGATGTGGTCGAGGCGAAGGCGCGCGGCACGGATGTCGTCCTTGTCTCGTCCGGCTCCATCGCGCTGGGCCGCAAGGTGCTGGGCCTCCCCGATGGCGTGCTGACGTTGGAACAGTCTCAGGCCGCCGCCGCTGTGGGCCAGATCCGCCTTGCCCGCGCCTATGAGGAAGCACTCGCCCCGCACGGCATCACGACGGGCCAGATCCTCGTGACGCTGGAGGATACCGAAGACCGCCGCCGCTATCTGAACAGCCGCGCCACGATGGAAACGCTGCTCGGTCTTGGTGTCGTGCCGATCGTGAACGAGAATGACACCGTCGCCACAGACGAAATCCGCTATGGCGACAACGACCGGCTTGCCGCCCAGATTGCGGTGACGGCAGGGGCGGATCAGCTGGTGCTGCTGTCGGACGTTGATGGCTTCTACACCGCAAATCCCAAGGAAGATCCGACCGCCACCCGGTTTGACGTGGTGGATACCATCACCCCGGACATCGAGGCTATGGCGGGCGACCCGATTTCCGGCCTGTCCAAAGGTGGCATGAAAACCAAACTTCTGGCCGCCAAGACCGCCGTCGCCGGGGGCTGCGCGATGGCGATCATGGAAGGCTCCATGCTCCGCCCGCTGAAGGCCCTTGCCGAAGGGGCGGCGCGCACCTGGTTCGTGGCGCAGGGTGACCCGCAGTTGGCCCGCAAACGCTGGATCAACGCGATGAAGCCCCGGGGTGAACTTGTGCTGGACGCCGGTGCCGTCACGGCGCTGCGCGCGGGCAAAAGCCTGCTTCCCGCCGGGGTAACCCGGGTGACCGGCACGTTCGGCCGGGGGGAACCGGTGTCGATCCTGTCGCCGGACGGGGTGGTTCTGGGCAAGGGGCTTGTGCGCTATACTGCGGTAGAGGCAAAGCTGATCGCCGGGCATCGGTCTGGTGAGATTGCGGCAATCCTTGGCTATCAGGGCCGTGCGGCGCTGGTGCATCGGGACGACATGGTGATGTAGGGGCGCAAATTCCTTCGAAGGAATTTGCAAAAGTTTTCGAAAACTTTTGCGGCGTGACGTTTGAGGCGGAGAGCAAGCAATGGACGGACAGTTCACCGATCTGATGGCCGAGATTGGCGCCAAGGCCCGCGCAGCGGCGGCCGAACTCGCCTATGCCGGGTCCGAACGCAAGGCCACCGCCCTGATCGCCGCTGCCGATGCCGTCTGGCAACGGCGCGATGCCATCCTTGACGCCAACACGCTTGACCTTGATGCCGGGGTGCAAAAGGGCCTGAGCCCTGCAATGCTGGACCGCCTGCGCCTTGACAGCAACCGGCTGCGAGGCATCGTCGACGCCCTGCGCCAGATCGCCGAACAGCGTGACCCTGTGGGCCGGGTGCTTGCCGAATGGGACCGCCCGAACGGCCTGCACATCCAGCGCGTTGCCACCCCGCTGGGCGTGGTCGGCGTGATCTATGAATCGCGCCCCAACGTCACCGCCGATGCCGGTGCCCTCTGCCTCAAGGCCGGCAACGCCGTCATCCTGCGCGGCGGCAGCGAAAGTTTTGAGACGTCGACCGCCATCCACGCCTGCATGGTGGCCGGTCTGAAGTCCGCCAACCTGCCCGAAGCCGCGATCCAGTTCATCCCCACCCGCGACCGGGACATGGTCACCGCCATGCTGCAGGCGACCGAATATATCGACGTGATCGTTCCCCGGGGCGGCAAGGGCCTTGTCGGCCTTGTCCAGCGTGAGGCGCGTGTTCCGGTCTTTGCCCATCTTGAGGGCATCTGCCACATCTACGCCGACCGCGACGCGGACCTTGAGAAAGCCCGCGCCGTCGTGGTGAACGCCAAGACCCGCCGCACCGGCATCTGCGGGGCCGCCGAATGCCTGCTGATCGACTGGCAGTTCTACACCAAGCATGGTGCTGTCCTGATCGAAGATCTGCTGCAAGCCGGGGTTGAGGTCCGCACCGAGGGTGAGCTTCTCAAGGTCCCCGGCACCGTCAAGGCGCAACCTGATGATTTCGGACGGGAATTTCTGGACATGATCATCGCCGCCAAGCTGGTCGATGGGGTGGATGAAGCCATCGCCCACATCCGCCGCTATGGCAGCCAGCACACCGAAAGCATCCTGACCGAAAACGACGCCACCGCCGCGCGGTTCTTTGAACGGCTGGACAGTGCCATTCTGATGCGCAACGCCTCGACCCAGTTTGCCGATGGCGGCGAATTCGGGATGGGTGGCGAGATCGGTATTGCCACGGGCAAGCTGCATGCGCGGGGGCCGGTGGGGGCGGAACAGTTGACCAGTTTCAAGTATCTCGTCACCGGAAACGGTACGATCAGAACCTAAGCCTGATTGACGTCTCACCGATCGAGGTGACAAGGCGACGGCCCTGCCGCGCCAGTTCTTCCGGAACCAGCGCGAAATGCACCTGGCCTGCGCCAATATCGGCCGGCGCGCGGGGTTCGGTCAGGACTTCCCACAGGGCGGGGTCAATCCGCATACGCGGTGCGTCGGCCGTGATCGTCCAGCCTGACTCGTCTCGTTCGACCGCGACCTTGCCGCCATAGGCCAGCGCAGTTTCCACACATTGCAGCAACAGGAACGCCAGCCGCACTTCGCGCCGCGGCAGGTCAGCCACGCTGGTCCAGGCATAGCTGACCCGACCCCCGCGCGTCAGGTCGGTCAGCACCGACATCACCTCGGACCGCGCAATCCGCTGGTCGCCCGACGCCGCGCCAAAGCTGATCCGGAAGAACCGGATCCGCGCATTGGCGTTGGATACGCTTTCCGAAATCAGCGCCATCTCGGGCCGCTGCGTGCTGCCATCCAGCGCCAGAAGCTCCACCCCATTGCCGATGGCGCCGATCGGGCTGATAAGGTCATGGCAAATGCGTGAGGCGATCAGAGCGGCGAGGTCGGGCTTGTCTTGCATCGGCTGAACCACGGATTGGGGGCGGAAATGTCGGCACTTCTGGAACCGGGAATGCTGGTGCGCCACCCGGATCAGGCGGAATGGGGCCTGGGTCAGGTCCAGTCGGTCGTCGGGGCCCGGGTGACGGTCAACTTCGAACACGCTGGAAAGGTGGTGATTGACAGCAATCGCATCTCCCTTGTTCGTGACTTTGGGCCTGTGCGACCATAGTGCGAATTTGCCCTGAGATTTCAACCTGCAATTGCCATCGCCCCAAAGAGGCGGACGGATGGTTGCATTGCCCCCAAGCCATGGCTAAGTCACCCCTGACCGAGCCTGAAGCGATGCATGATGACAGCCGAAGACTCTCCCTACATCTTGCGTCTGGCCACCACGGCCAATGACCTGACCGCAGCCCAACGCCTGCGGTATGAGGTGTTTGTGGCTGAACTTGGCGGCACAGGCCCGCTGGTCGATCACGCCGCGCGGCTGGAGCGGGATGCTTTCGATCCGTATTTTGACCATCTGGTGCTGGTTGACCGCAGGCGTGACCCCGCAGCGCTTGACCATGTGATAGGCGCCTATCGGGTCATGCCCGGTGACAGGCGGGCCGCGGCGGGGCAGTTTTATTCGGAAACCGAATATGACCTGACCCCGCTGCTTGCCTCAGGCCGCAAGCTTCTGGAGCTTGGCCGCTCTTGTGTCCATGCCGACCATCGGGGCGGAACTGCCATGTTCCACTTGTGGAACGGGCTGGCCGACTATGTTCTGGACCGCGGGATCGAGGTGCTGTTCGGTGTGGCCAGCTTCCACGGTACCGACATCGCGGCCCTGGCCGCGCCGCTGTCGTGGTTGCATCATCACCATCTTGCCCCGCCCGAAATGCGGGTCCGCGCCCGCGATCCGGCCCGGCAGGAGATGGGGCTGATCCCGGCTGATCGGCTGGACCGCAAGGCCGTGATGGCCGAGACCCCCGCCTTGATAAAGGCCTATCTGCGACTGGGTGGCTTTGTCGGTGACGGGGCCTTCATTGACCGGGCGTTCAACACCACCGATGTCTGTCTGGTCATGGACACCGCCCAGATGTCGGCCCGCCACCGGGAATTCTATCTACGCAAGTCGGGGGCCGCATGACCGGCTGGCTTGATGCGCCCGTCCCGGCCACGCGGATTGGCCCGCTTGGCTGGCTCCGGGTGATCTGGCGCGGCACTTTGCTTGGGTCGCTGACCTATGGCGGGCTTACGCTTTTGCTGTTGGTCCGGCTGATCGAATGGCCGATCTTTGGGCAATCGCGCCCGGTGACGCCCTACATCACCCAGTTCGTGTGCCGCACCGGGCTGCGGATCCTGCGGCTGCCGCTGGTCATTCATGGCCGCCCGATGACCGCGCCGGGGGCGATCGTGGCCAATCACTCCAGCTGGCTGGACATCTTCACCCTCAACGCCGCCCAAAGGGTCTATTTCGTCGCCAAGTCTGAGGTTGCCGGCTGGCCCGGCATCGGCTGGCTGGCCCGAGCCACCGGTACCCTGTTCATCGCCCGCAAGGGAACCGAGGCGAAGCGCCAGAAAGAGATTTTTGAGGCCCGCCTGCAGGCCGGGCACCGATTGCTGTTCTTCCCCGAAGGCACCTCGACCGATGCGATCCGGGTCCTACCGTTCAAGAGCACACTGTTCGAGGCCTTCTTTTCCCCCGGGCTGGTCCGGTCCATGCATATCCAGCCCGTGACCGTGGTTTTCCATGCGCCGGACGGGGAAGATCCGCGCCATTACGGCTGGTGGGGCGACATGGATTTCGCCAGCCATCTGCTGAAAACCCTCGCGACCCCGCGGCAGGGACGAGTCGAGGTGACCTTTCACCCGGAAGTGCCCGTGGACGCTTTTGAGAACCGCAAGGTTCTGGCCCTGCACTGCGAACGCGTGATCCGCACCGCGCATATCAACGCCGTCACGTAGGCCGGGCTTCAGCCCGACGCGTCACCGTCAGCCCAGCGGTGCCATCAGCGCCTTGAGGGCGGCCAGCGGGTCCTCGGCCCCCCAGATCTCTTCGCCCACCGCGAAGAAGTCGGTCACTGGCCCGAACTTTGCGACAAGCTCTGCCGTCAGCGCGCCTTCGGCGATCACCGGGACTTCGATCACCTCTGACCACCATTCAAACACCTCAAAGTCCACGCTGGTGCCATCGCCCAGCGTCGTCTCACCCACCGGCCCCAGCGCCACATAATCCGCCCCCGCCTCGCCGGCCGACATGCCTTCATGCCGGCTGGTGCCGCAGAAGGCGCCCACGATGGCATCGGCCCCAAGGTCCTTGCGGGCCTTCCGGACCGTGCGGGCGCCGTCGGTCAGGTGAACGCCGTCCAGCCCAAGGCGTTCGACCAAGAGAAGGTGGTTGTCGATCACGATGGCCACGTCGCGGGCATGGGCCACCTCACGCGCGACATCTGCGGCGCGCAGCAGGGTGTCTTCGTCCTTCGTGCCCAGCGACAGACGCAGGCAGGCGATCTCGGCCCCGTCCAGAACCCGCGCGATGCGGTCCGGGAAAACCGCGGGGTCAAAGGCGGGTGGGGTAATCAGGGTGATCTGCGGGCGGTCGTCATTGGCCATTGTCGGCTCCGGCATTGCTGTGGCGGCTGATCTAGCAGCCTTTCGCGGCTTTGGCTATCGGGGGGACTTGCGTTCGGCCCGCCCCCCTTCGACTTGCCAGCCCCGCGCCGCTGGCCTATCTGCCAGACAAGGCTTCCCGGTTGCAAAGGCCACGCATGATCCCGCCCGTGTTCATCCTTGTCCGCCCGCAGATGGGCGAAAATATCGGCGCGGCCGCGCGGGCGATGCTGAACTTCGGGCTGGAGCGGATGCGCGTGACCGGACCGCGCGACGGCTGGCCAAACCCCAAGGCCGTGGCCATGGCAAGCGGAGCCGGGCGGGTGCTGGATCAGGCGGGACTGTTTGCCGACGTGCCGGGGGCGATTGCCGACTGCGACTTTGTTTTTGCCACCACCGCTCGCGGTCGGGAGCTGGTGAAAGAGGTCGTGACCCCCGAACGCGCGATGGCGATGGCCCGCGCGCTGGGGGCGGAAGGGAAAAAGGTCGGCATCCTGTTCGGCCCCGAACGGGCCGGGTTGGAGAATGACGACATCATCCACGCCAATGCCATCGTGACGGTGCCGGTGAACCCGGATTTCCCATCGCTGAACCTCGCGCAATGCGTGCTTCTGCTGGGCTACGAATGGCAGCGGCAGGGCGCGGAGATGCCGGCGTCCGTCATGGAACTGGCCCGGACCGACTTTGCCACCCGCGAGGATGTGGGCCGTCTGGCCGACCATTTCGAGGAACGGCTGGACGCGGCGGGGTTTTTCTTTCCCGAAACCAAGGCCGAGGGGATGAAGTCCAACCTGCGCAACATGTGGGGGCGGCTGGGGCTGACGCGGGCCGAGGTGCAGACCTTTCACGGGATGCTGCGCCAGATTGCCTGGACCTTGAAGAACAAGGGCGGGTGAGGGGGGCGGAGAGGGAAACTCTTTAAGGTTTGACTAACCTTATTGAGTGCCTGCGGCCAGCGTCGAAGCCGGGGGTTTTCCACCCCCGGACCCCCGGAGGATACTTCGAGAAGAGAAAGCCGGGAAGGTGCCGTGGCTGCGGTGTTCCGCCTGTAGGCGGTGTGCGGGGGTTGGACGCAGGCCGCTCGCGTGGGTATCATGGCGCAAAAGCAAAACCAGAGGCGGGGCGAGGCAGATGGACATGGATTTTCTGACACGGCGTGGGGTCTTGCTGACCGGGGCTGCGGCGCTTTTGTCGGCCTGCGTGCCGGTCGGCGGTGGCAGGACGGGTGGGGGTGGTGCGGGCTATCGCGCGCCCGACCCCGCGCCGCGACCGGTGCCGAATGCCGGTTGGGACGCTTGGGTGGCAGGCTTCAAGGGGCGCGCGGCGGGGCGCGGCATCAGCCAAAGCACGCTGGATGCGGCGTTCCGCGGGGCGGGATTCCTGCCGGACGTGATCGAGCGTGACCGCAACCAGACCGAGTTCAAGCGCAGTCTTGAGGATTACCTGAACATCGCCGCCTCGGATGAAAGGGTCAGCCTTGGCCGCCAGAAGTTTGCGCAATACGGCAACACGCTGCGCGCCATCGAGGGGCGCTATGGGGTTGAGGCGCATGTGGTGGCAGCGGTCTGGGGGCTGGAAAGCTTTTTCGGCACCCGGCGCGGAAATGTGCCAGTGATCAGCGCTTTGTCCACGCTGGCCTATGACGGGCGGCGGGGGGAGTTTTTTGAAAGCCAGCTGACAGCCGCGCTGCGCATCCTGCAGGCGGGCGACATCACGGCGTCGGGCATGGTTGGCAGCTGGGCCGGGGCGATGGGGCATACCCAGTTCATCCCGACCAGCTATCTGGCCTATGCGGTTGATTTCACAGGTGACGGGCGGCGCGACATCTGGAACGAGGACCCGACGGATGCGCTGGCCTCCACCGCCGCCTACCTGCAGCGGTCAGGCTGGACGAGGGGCTTGCCCTGGGGGATGGAAGTGACGCTGCCTGCCGGTTTCAACGCGGGCCTTCTTGGGCGCGGCAAGGGCAAGTCGGCGTCGGAGTGGCAGGGTCTGGGGGTGCGCGCTGCCGGGGGTGGCACGCTGGCGGGCGGGTCGATCATCGCAGGGGGCACCGCTGGCGGCGGGCCGTATTTCCTGCTGACGCAGAACTTTGCCACCATCCTGCGCTACAACAACGCGCAGAACTATGCGATCGGCGTCGGCCATCTGTCGGACCGGATTCTGGGCCGGGGGCCAGTGCAGGCCAGCTTCGGGCCGGATGCTGCCGGGATGACCAAGGCCGACCGGCAAGAGCTTCAGCGCCTTCTGACCGCGCGGGGGTTCGACACCGCAGGCACGGACGGGGTGATCGGCGCAAAGACCAAGGCGGCGATCAGCGCCTTCCAGTCCAGCCGGGGGCTGCCGGTTACGGGTGAGCCGTCGCTGGCGCTGCTGCAGCAGTTGCGCTGAGGCCGGGGTCGCGCCCGGTCTAGACCCCGTTGCGCAGAAGCGCCGGGAGCACGGTCGCCAGATGGTCACAGCCCGCAAGGGTGGTCAGCACGCCGGGCGACAGGCGCAGCGTCTGGCCACGCGCATCGGCGGTGATCCCTTTGGTGCGCAAGGCGGCCACGATGGCGGCGGCGGGCCGCTCCTCCGGCAGGCGCAGCATCACGGACCCGCCGCGCTGTGCCGGATCCCGGGGGGTGACGGGGGCAAGGTCGCAGGCGTCGGCGATCTGGAACAGCCGGTCGGTCAAGGCGCGGTTATGCGCCAGTAGGGCGGCATGGTCCTTATCCGCGTGCCAGTCCAGCGCGGGGAGTGAGGCAATGGCCGCCATGCAGGAAGGTGTGCCCGAATCAAAGCGGCGGATGTCAGGGGCATAGGCAAAGCGGGTGATGTCCCAGTTGAACGGGTCAGGCTGGCTGAACCAGCCCCGCAACTGGGGCTGACAGGCGGCGGTCAGCTCTGGAGTGGCATAAAGGATGCCCGCGCCCGGCGTACCGCACATCCATTTCAGTGATGTGGATAGCGTGAAATCGACCATCGGTTTGGTGACGTCAAACGGCAGAAGTCCCGCCGCCTGCGTGATGTCGACCCCGACGAGCGACCCCATCCGCCGCCCATGTGCCACCATGGCTCCAAGGTCGATCCGGTGGGACGAGGTGGAGGAGACCCAGGTCAGCAGCGCCAGCGCCACATCGGGCGTCCAGGCGGCAAGCATGTCCTCATCCTCGACCCAGCATGCGCCCTGACGCAGGGGAACGGTCTTGAGGGTGAAGCCCCGCGCCTCGGCCATGCCGGACAGAAGGAAGTGGTTGGAGGGGAAGCAATCAGCGGCGACCAGGATGCTGCGGCCGCGCAAGGCATGATCGGGCAGCGCCTCGACCAGCATGTGCAGGCCTTGGGTCACGCTTTCGCAAGTGGTGACGGTGGCGGGGGCCGCATTCAGGATGCCGCGCCAGCGGTCGATGAAGCGTTGGCGCAGCGGCAGGACCGCGCCCCATTGCGCATCATCCGGGCGGCCCCAGGTGGCGGCGAAATCGGTCAGCGCATGGGCAAGATCATTAACCTTGCCGGGGTACATGCCAATGGAGTGGTAAAGGAAATAGGCGTCGGACATCGGGGGTTCCTGCAACTGCGGCCTCTGTCGTGATAGGGCCTTGGCCGCGCGGGGTGAAGCCCCTGATCGGGGAAAGCCGGATCTTGTGCTGCCAGTCATGATCGAGAGGTGGCTTGATCGAGAGATGGCTTGCGGTAAGGTACAGGTAGGAACAGGTGGCGAGGTGGCCGATGCGATCCCCCGATGCGCGGCAGGGTGGCGGTGAACGGCGGGTCGGGCTGGCGAAGGCCGAACGGGTCGCCTTTGCGCTGGAGCGCGACATCCGCAACGGTCGTGCGCCACATGGGGCCGCCCTTGCCAGCGAGACGGAGCTGACGCGGCGGTTCTCCGTCAGCCGCAACACGGTGCGGCGTGGGCTGAAACTTCTGGCGGAGCAGGGGCTGATCACCACGCGGACCGGGATCGGTTCCTTCGTGACGTATAACGGCAGTGCCATGGACGCGGCACAGGGCTGGTCACTGGCGCTCGCCCGCGAAGGCGATGCGGTCGAGACGCAGGTGCTTGACATCCGCCGTGGTCCCTGTGGCCGGGCGGACCGGTTTCTGGAGCGGGCTGACCCAGGCGCTGGCGACTACCTGTGCGTCGACCGGCTGCGGTTTTGCCGGTCGGAGGGGCGCGGCATCTCACTTGAACGCAGTCGGATGCCGTGGCGGGCGGGGTTTGACCGGCTGCTCCGCGACGGGCTTGTCGACGGGTCGATCAGCGCGACGCTGGCGACCTTCGGTCTGGTCCCCGCCAGTGGGTGTGAGGCGGCGGGGGTGTTGCCTGCGCTGGGGCCGGAGGAGGCGGCGATGATGGGGCGGCAACCCGGCACGCCGATGCTGCGGCTGGAGCGGGTGGTGCGCGACGGGCAGGGGCAGTGCCTTGAATATGTGGAAAGCCTGCTGGACCCGGTGCGCTTTGGCCTGAGGATGGAGTTTTGACCGCCCCTCTGCCGCAGGACCGTGGCCACGACCGCGCCCTTGCGGCCTTGCAGGGGCTGGCGATCGGCGATGCGCTGGGGATGCCCAGCCAGACGCTTGACCGCGCGGCGATCCGGGCGGGGTACGGACGGATCACCACCTTTGTCGATCCGGTGCCGGGGCATCCCGTGTCGCATGGGTTGGTGGCGGGGCAGGTGACGGATGATACGGAACAGACCCTGCTTCTGGCGCAGCGGCTGATTGTGGACCGGGGCGGCTTTGACGTGGCGGGATGGGCGGCCGACCTGATCGGTTGGGAGGACAGCGTGGCCACGCGCGGGTTGCGCGACCTGCTTGGCCCGTCGACCAAGGCGGCCCTCATGGCCCTGCGCGCCGGCGCGACCGAGGCGGAAGCCGGGCGCGGTGGCACGACCAATGGTGCCGCAATGCGGATCACGCCGGTGGGCATCGCCACCCCGCCGGACCCTGCGCGGATGCTGGTCCGGGTGGCGCAGGTCTCACGCCTGACGCATGGCACGGGCGAGGCGCTGGCCGGGGCCGTGGCGGTGGCGATGGTCATCAGTCAGGGTCTGGAAGGCGCAACGTTTGATGAGGCGTTGCCCTTGGCCCTTGCTGCGGCGGAGATGCCGAACACTGGCACGGACCCTGCCGCGCACCGCGCCATGGCGGATCGCATCCGGGCTGCGCTGGAACTCGTGGGGCAGGGCGGGGTGGGGCAGGGCGAAGCCGACCTTGCCGCCCGCATCGGCACTTCGGTGCAAAGCCTGCAATCAGTGGCTTGTGCCTTCGGCGTGGTGCGGCTGGCCCGGGGTGACCCTTGGGCGGCGGCGCAGATCGCGGCCAATATCGGCGATGACACCGACACCATCGGTGCCATCGCTTGTGCCATGGCGGCGGCCTGTGCTGGAACAGCCTCCTTGCCAGCCGAGCAAGTGCAGAAAGTCGAGCGGATCAACCAGCTTGACCTTGCGCCGCTGGTCGGTGGGCTGTTGGCCCTGCGGAGGGCCGCCAGATGACCCGCATGGTCCAGCTTTCCGGCGTGATCATGGACCATGTCTACCGGGTGCACTCCGTGCCCGCCCCGGGGGCCGAGGCGGTGGTGCGGTCTGCCTCACTGACCCCCGGCGGTGGTTTCAACGCCATGGTCGCGGCGCGGCGGATGGGGCTGGACGTGGCCTATGGCGGCACGCTTGGCAGCGGGGCCTTTGCGGACCGCATCGCCACGGCCTTGGCCGAAAACGGGATCACCCTCCTTCGCTCGCGCTTGCCCGGGCTGGATCAGGGCTGCTGCACTGTGCTGATCGACGACAGGGGCGAACGCAGCTTCATCGCCAGTGAGGGTGCGGATGGGTTGGTGACTGACGCTGACCTTGCCGCCCTGCCGCTGCGTGAGGATGACTGGCTGCTTTTGTCCGGCTATGCGCTGCTCTACCCGGGCAGCCGCGATGCGCTGACCCGCTGGCTGTTTCTGCAGCCGGGCAGGCTGGTCTTTGACCCCTGCCCGCAGGTGGCCCAGATCGGCCCCGACGCGCTGCAGGCGGCACTGCATGCCGCCCACTGGATCAGCGCCAACCGCGCCGAGGCGCAGGTGCTGACCGGTCATCCCCATCCTGCCACCGCCGCCGAGGCGCTGGCCGGCCGTCCCGGTGGTGCCATCGTCCGCGACGGGGACAAGGGCGCATGGCTGGCCCTGCCGGGCCGCACGGCACGCCACATTCCGCCGCATCCGGTCCGCCCCGTCGATACCAACGGCGCGGGGGACACCCATCTGGGGGCCTTTATTGCGGCCCTTGCAGCGGGCCATGCACCCGAAACAGCCTGCAGGCTGGCCAATATCGCGGCTGCCCTGTCGACGACGAAAGAAGGGCCGGCAACGGCCCCACCGCTTGCCGATGTGCTGGCGATTGCCGCCAGCCATCCCATCCCCATGCAACAGGAGGTCTGAATGAAGAAGATCCTTACCACCACTGCCCTTGCCTTGATCGCGCCCATGGCGCTTGCCGATGAAATCCGGGTCCTGAACTGGCAGGGCTACGGGACCGACCTTGACTGGGCGGTCACCGCCTTTACCGAGGCCACGGGCCACACGGTCGTGCATGAATACTTCACCTCCGAGCAGGAGATGCTGACCAAACTGCGCACCAATCCGGGCGCTTATGATGTGGTCCTGATCAACTCGGCCTTCACCCCGCAGGCGCAGGCCGAAGGGCTGATTGGCCCGATTGATGCTGCCAAGGTCCCAAATCTGGCGGATGTGGACCCGGCGCTGGTGGCGAATGAAGACCTGAACGCCGGCGGCGCGCTGCATGGCGTGCCTTGGACCTGGGGGCTGACATCCTTCGCCGTGAACACCGGCGATTTTCCTGAGGCTCCGACGTCCGTTTCCGTGTTCTGGGACCCGGCGCTGAAGGGCCGGGTGTCGATCCGCGATGACGCGCTGGAGGCGGTGCAATTCGCAGCCCTCGCCACCGGGCAGAACATCAACAACATCACCGATCTTGACGCGGTGAAGGCCAAGCTGACGGAACTCATGCCCCAGATCGCCACGTTCTGGAGCGCGGAGACCGACTGGAACCAGAATATGGCCGCCGGGCAATTCGCGGTTGCGACATACTGGTCAGGGTCCGCCGCGCGGTCAATGTCGGAAGGTCTGCCCGTGGCCTTTGTCGTGCCGGAGGAAGGCGCGATCGGCTGGCTGGACGGGCTGTCGGTTCCCGCAACCTCGACCAAGCAGGACGCGGCGCATGCCTTCATCGACTGGATGATCGACCCGGATTTCTATGTGAAATGGGAAGCCGAGGGCGCGCCGGCCACGTCAAACACCGCCGCCGCCGCGGCCCTGCCGGAGGCAAGCTTCAACCGCAAGGTGCTGGGTGATCCGGCGACGGTGGCCCGCGTCCAGTTCATGCGCCCGGTCCCGGATGACGTGCGCGCGACCTATCTGGCGCTGTGGCAAGAGCTTAAGGCAGCCCAGTAAGGGCAGGTCCGTGGGGGTGGTCAATTGACCCGCGCAGAACGGTTGCGGACGCTGGGGTTGCTGGCGCCCGCCTATGTCTGGCTGACAGTGGCGGTCTTTCTGCCGCTGTCAGCCATGGCGTTCTTCAGCCTTTTGACAGATGTCCCGTTCGGGGATCGTGACTGGTCGTTCACATTGGCCAATTACACGCAGGCCATCACCAATCCGACCTATGCGATCCTGCTGTGGAAATCCCTGCGTCTGGCGTTCTGGGTCACCGTCTGGTGCGTGATCCTTGGCTTTCCCTGCGCCTATATCCTGGCCCGGATGATCAAGGGCCGCTCGCGTGAGGCGCTGTTTTTGCTGGTCATCCTGCCCTTCTGGTCCAATGCGCTGGTGCGGGTGTTTTCCTGGGCCATCGTGCTGCGCGGCAACGGGGTGCTGGACCGGGCGGTGAATGCGGTCAGCCCATGGGAGGTGAAGCTGAACCTGATGTTCAGCGAAACGGCGATGGTGATCGGGTTGGTCCATTCCTACCTGCCTTACGTCATCCTGACCACCTACCTGTCCCTGCAAGCCATTGATGATACGGTGATCGAGGCTGCCCGCAGCCTTGGCGCGCGTTTTCCCCGCATCCTGTGGCGGTTGATCCTGCCTTTGGCGATGCCGGGCCTGATTGCCGGTGCGGTGCTGGTGTTCGTGCCGGTCGTGGGGTCGTTCATGGAGCCGCGCTTGCTGGGCGGGCGGGTCGGCACCACCTATGGGACGCTGATCGAGGATCAGTTCGTGGCGGTGTTCAACTGGCCGCTGGGGGCGGCGCTGTCCTTCATCCTGCTGGCCGTGGTGCTCCTGATCCTCGCCGCCGCAAGCCCCGCGTTGCGAAAGGCGGCCACATGATCCGACACGCCCTCGCCCGCGGCTATCTGGGCCTGATCCTGATCTTTCTTTACGCCCCCATCGCCGTCATGGCGGTGATGAGCTTCAACGCGTCTGAATTCTACGCCCTGCCATTCCAGTTCTCGACCGAGTGGTATGAACGCCTGTTCACAAACGATGAGATTCTCGCCGCTGCGTGGCGGTCGGTCTGGATTGCGCTGGTTGTGGCAGTGATTGCCACCGCCCTTGGCACCATGGCGACGCTGGCGCTGTGGCGGCATGACTTTCCGGGCAAGCGCATCCTGCAGGCGCTGCTTTTCCCGCCCATCGCAGTGCCCTGGCTGATCACCGGCACGGCGATGCTGATCTTCTTCTTCGGGGTCGGCATCGGGCGGGGAACCCCGGCTGTCATCATCGGCCATGTGGCCCTGGCGCTGCCCTATGTCATCGTGACCGTCTTCGCCCGTATGCAAAGTTTCGACCGCGCGCTGGAGGAGGCGGCCCGTTCCCTTGGCGCGCGGCCCCTGACCGTGGCGCGCAAGGTGATCCTGCCGCACGCCGCCCCCGGCATCATCGCCGGGTCGCTGTTCGCCTTTGCCGTCAGCTTTGACCAGTTCGTCGTCAGCTACTTTCTGGCCCAACCGGGCGACAGCACGCTGCCGGTGCTGATCTACAGCGCGATCCGCAAGGGGTTCACCCCTGAAATCAACGCGGTGTCGACGATCATCATCGCGGTCTCCATGGCGGTGATGGTGCTGGCCGCGCGCTATGCAAAGTTCGGGGGGACGCGATGAGCGAGGTGCGCGTCGAGGCGCTGTCGAAATTCTACGGCCCGACCAAGGCGCTGGACGATGTGACGCTGACCTTCCCGGATGGCGGGTTTTTCGGGCTACTTGGCCCGTCCGGTTCCGGCAAGACCACGCTTTTGCGCGCAATTGCGGGGTTTGTGCAGCCCGACCGGGGGCGCATCTTCATCGGCGATCAGCCGGTGGAGGGGACGGCGGTTGAAGACCGCAACATTGGCATGGTGTTCCAGAACTATGCCCTGTTCCCCAACATGACCGTGGCCGAGAATGTGGCCTTTGGGCTGGAAGTGCGGCGCATTCCCGGTCCGGACCGCGCCAAGCGCGTGGCCGAAGTGCTGGAGCTGGTCCAGCTTGGCCCCCTTGGGAGCCGCAAGCCGTCCGAGCTTTCGGGCGGTCAGCGGCAGCGGGTGGCAATGGCGCGGGCCATCGTCACGCGGCCCCGGGTCCTGTTGCTGGACGAACCGCTTTCCGCGCTTGACCGCGCGTTGCGGGTGGAGATGCAGATCGAACTCAAGCGCATCCAGCGTGAGGTCGGGATCACCACGATTTTCGTGACCCACGATCAGGAAGAAGCGCTGACCCTGTCCGACCAGATCGGCATCCTGAAGGACGGCCGTCTGGTCCGCCACGGCCCCCCGCGTGCGGTCTATGATGACCCGCAAGACGCCTTCACCGCCCGCTTTCTGGGTGAGGCGAACATCCTGACCGGTATGGTGGAACCCGATGGATTGCGGCTGGCCGATGGCACCCTGCTGCCGGGGGTCAAGACTGCCAGCATCGCCCTGCGGCCCGAAGTGCTGACCGCCACGGTCGAGACCCCGCAAACCCCCCATCGCCTGCAGGCGCGGCTGGTGCAGCGTATCTTTTCCGGCGCGATGGGGACCTGCATCTTCGACTGGCACGGCCAACTTCTGAAGCTGACCGCCCCCGACCGCGCCCTTGGCGGCTTGCCCGAAACCGGCGGGCCGCTGGTCTGGCTGTCCTGGCCCGAGACGGCTGCCTTGGCCCTTCGTGACGGCGGGTCATCGTGAAAGCGGCTTGGGGGGTGGGGCTTCCCTCCCCCAATATGGCGGAGGGACGGGGCTGCTGCGAACGCCAACGGACCGGGTGCACCCCACCCCCATCCCCTCCCCACAGAGGGGGAGGGGAGGCGCAGACTGGCCGCTGGTTCGGCCTTTCCGTGCCCCTCACGGCCATTTCCCGCTTGCCATCAGCGGCCACATGCCGCTTTCTCGCGCCGTCAAATGAGGAAGCCCGATGACCCCCACCCGCCTGCGCCTGAACGATGGCCACATGATCCCGCAGCTTGGCCTTGGCATCTGGCAGGTGCCGGCTGAAACCACCGCGACGACTGTCGCTACGGCTTTGGGCATGGGCTACCGGCTGGTTGACGGGGCGGCGATCTATGGCAACGAAGTCGGGCAGGGCGAAGGCATCCGCCAAAGCGGCCTGCCACGGGATGAGGTGTTCGTCACCACCAAGGTCTGGAACGACGCGCAAGGCCATGACAGCACCCTGCGCGCCGTCGAGGCGAGCCTGAAGCGCCTTGGGATGGACCGGGTGGACCTGTGCCTGATCCACTGGCCATGCCCGGCCCGCGACCGCTATCTTGAAACCTGGCGGGCGCTTGTCCAGTTGCGGGATGAGGGCCGGGTCCGGTCAATCGGCGTGTCGAACTTCCTGCCCGCGCATCTGGAGCGGCTGGTGGGGGAAACCGGGGTGATTCCGGTGCTGAACCAGATCGAGCTTAACCCCCGGCTGCAGCAATCCGAACTGCGCGCCCTGCATGACCGGATGGGGATCGTCACCCAAAGCTGGACGCCGTTGGGTCAGGGGCACAGCTTCACCGCCGCCCCGGTGCAGGCCGTCGCCGCCCGGACCGGCAAAAGCCCGGCGCAGGTGATCTTGCGCTGGCATGTTCAGCTTGGCGCTTCGGTCATTCCCCGGTCCACGCGCAAGGCGGGGCTGGCCGAGAACCTTGACGTGTTCGACTTTGCCCTGACCGAGGGCGAGATGGCCGCGATGGCCACGCTTGACGAAGGGGTGCGTTGCGGCCCTGATCCGATGACCTTTGGCTGAGGCAGTCCCCGTGCTTGTCCCAGAACTCACCGTCCCAAGCCCCGACCGCGCCGCCGCACTGCTGGCGGGGGCGTTCGGCTTTGCGCCTGAGGCCGGGCTGATGCGGCGTGGCAGTCAGGCGGTACGTCTGGTGGCGGGCCAGCCGCAGGGCCATGGCCGGATCGACCATATCGCGCTGACCGTGCCTGATATGGATGCAGCCCTTGGCGGGCTTCTGGCCGCCGGGGCCAGCCTTGACGCGACTGTCACCCCGAACGGGGCCGAGATGATCCCCGAATTCTGGGGCGAGGGCTTGCGCTTTGTCTACCTCTCCGGCCCCGAAACCGCCCGGATCGAGCTTTGCCAGCGCATCACCGGGGCCGCCCCCGGGGTGGGCCATGACCATATCGGCATCCCCTGCCACGACCTGCCCGCGATGCAGGCGTTCTTTGAAGCGCAGGGCGCCCGCCTGACCGCCGCCGTTGACCTGACCCGCCCTGAAGGGATGATCCCCGTCCGGTTCCTGTCCTATGCCGGCGGGATGATCGAGCTTTACCAGCCCGCTCAGGCGACCCGTGCCGCCCACGGCCTTTGGTCGCGCCTGCTGGTCCCCGGCCTTGTGGCTTCGCTGGACGGTCCCGAGGGGCTGATCCTCGCGCCCCTCTAAGCCCATGCGCCAGACCCTGACCGAGATCTACGAGACCCGCGTCGCAGAAGGCACCTTGCGCGCCGATCCGGCCCAGCATGCGCTGCTGGTCCCGCTCGAATCCCTGCGCCAGTGGCTTGAGGCGAACGCGACCCGCCGTGTCGGCCTCTTCGCCGGGCTGTTCGCCAAGCCGGTGACGCCGCCGAAGGGGATGTATCTTTGGGGCGGGGTCGGGCGCGGCAAGTCGATGTTGATGGACCTGTTCACCGACAATGTGGACATCCCTCAAAAGCGCCGCGTCCATTTTCACGCCTTCATGCAGGAGGTGCACCGTGGCCTGCATGCCGCCCGCAAGGCCGGGGTGGAAGACGCGCTTGACCCGGTGGCCGAAGCGGTGATCCGCGACACAAGGCTGCTGGCCTTTGACGAGATGCAGATCAACGACATCACCGATGCGATGATCGTGGGGCGGCTGTTTGAAAAGCTGTTTGCGGCGGGGATCGTGATTGTCACCACCTCGAACCGCCCGCCGCAGGACCTGTACAAGACCGGGCTGAACCGCGTGCTGTTCCTGCCCTTCATCGCCATGCTGGAAGACCGGCTGCAGGTGGTGGAACTGGAAAGCCCGACTGACTACCGCCAGCATCGCCTTGCCGGGGCCCAAGTCTACTTCCACCCCGCCAGAACCGCCACGGCCCAGATCGCAGCGCTGTGGTCTGACCTGACCGGAGGCGCGCCAGAGGCCCCCCTGACGCTGGAGGTGAACGGCCGCACCCTGACCCTGCCGCGCTTCGCCAATGGCGTGGGTCGGGCCAGTTTCTGGGAACTTTGCTCCAAGCCCTTGGGTCCGGGGGATTTTCTGGCGATTGCCGGGGCCGTCCGGGTCCTGATCCTGGAAGACATCCCCCAGCTTTCCGCCGCCAATTACAACGAGGCAAAGCGCTTCGTCACCCTGATCGATGCGCTTTACGAAGCACGCGTCCGCCTGATCGCCAGTGCTGCGGACGCGCCGGAACGTCTTTACATCGAAGGCGAAGGCGCGTTCGAATTCGAACGCACCGCCAGCCGCCTGCGCGAGATGCAGGCGGCGGACTGGGGCGCCTAGTCCAGCGCCCGGCCTTCCGGCACCGCGCGCTTCGACGCCCCGGCAGCCAGCACATCGGCAAAGCCATGGTTCACGTCGCGGTGCTTTGCCTCATCGGCGCGGACGGCGATGATGACATCGCGCAGGCGCGCATCGGCGGGCAGCTTCCAGTAGTCGATGGCGATCTTCGGGGCGGCGACGTTTTCCACATTGCCGCTGTCCACCTGCTCTAGATAGCCGGTGTAGCTGACCACGGCCTCCTCCTCCAGATAGCCGACCACGCGATGCGCGGTCTTGGGGGCAAAGAGGTAGAGGAAGAAGTAGGTGTTGAAGAAGATCGCCTGCCCACCCATGATCAGGGCCCGCTCGAAGAGCGAGGGCTTGGCGATGTGGATGAAGGTCATCAGGTGCATCCGCTCATTCTCGGCCTCGTCCAGAAGCTCGCGGATCCAGCCCTCATCCTCGCGGATGTGGCGCAGGGATTTCAGGTGCTGCAAAAGGCCCCCCACCATGCCCGGAACGGCGGCCACGGTTTCCAACACAACGGCGCGGTGGCCGTAGCGCTTGGAAAAGAAGGCATCGGCAAAGACGCGCATGAACTTGACGATGCCAAGGGCGATGCGGTCAGAGATGCCCTCGGGGGCCTTGTGAAGGTCAAGCGGAACAGAAGAAGTATCGGTCATGGGTCGGGTTCCTTTCCTGATCTAAGATAGGAACTGGACCGGCCCGCTCAATCAGGTGCGGCGATTTGCGCCCGTTGGGCCCGCGTCAGGCCATGGCCTGCCACAAGAGCCGCAACGCCATCGCGGTAGAGACGACGACCAGCAGTGGCTTGATCAGCCCGGCACCGATCCGGATCGCCAGCCGCGCGCCAAGGGCGGCCCCGCAGACCTGCGCCGCCGCCATCGCAAGCCCTACGGCCCACCACGTCGCCCCAAGCGGCAGAAAGACCAAGAGGCTGCCAAGGTTGGAGGCGAAATTCAGCATCTTGGTATGCGCCGTCGCCTTCAGCACGCCGTAACCCGCCAGCAGCACGAAACCCATCATGTAGAACGACCCCGTTCCCGGCCCGAAGAACCCGTCATAGGCCGCGACCAGCGGCACGACCGTCAGCCCGAAGACCGCCGGGCTGATCCGCGCGGCGCGGGCGTCATCGGTCAGCCCCGGCTTCAGCGCAAAGAACAGCGCGACCCCGATCAGCACGACCGGCATGATGATGCGCAACACCTCGACCGGGATCAGATGCGCCACCAGCGCCCCCGCAGCCCCGGCCGCCGCCGCGACGGCGGCCATCACCAACTGGTCCAGCGGCCGAACATGACCCGACCGCGCATAGGTGACCATGGCCGTCGCAGACCCGAACGTGCCCTGCAGCTTGTTCGTGGCCAGAGCCTCGACTGGCGAAGCCCCGGCCAGCAGCAGCGCCGGCACCGTGATCAACCCACCCCCGCCGGCAATGCTGTCAACCATCCCGGCGCAGAAGGCGGCGAGGATCAGAAGCAAGGCCAGTTCTGTGGCAATCTCGAACATCCGCAGGTTTGTGGCCGCTTCCCGCAGCCGGGGCAAGGGGGTGCCGCCTCGGGGGCCATCGAGGCCCCGCTCGGCGGCGTTGCCACGGAGCAGTGCCTTGGCGTTCCGAATGGTGAAAGGGCGGAGCCTCCGGCGGGAGTATTTGTCTAAAGAGCAACTGCATTTGCTCCTTAGACAAATACTCTCTGGGGGTGCGGGGGGCGAACCGCCCCCGCCGCCGGGGAGGAGGCGAAGCCCGACGACGAGACAAAAGGACTTCGCGCGAAGCGCTCCATTGGATAGCCGGTGGTCAGAGGTCGAAACGGCGGTGGATGCGGCCGACCTTGCGACCGTCGGATAGCGCGAAGTCAGGCTTGGCGCCAATGTCGCGAAACCCGATCCGGGCGTAATAGGCCAGGCCCGGCACATTGTCCGCCCTGATCGAGGCGATGATCCAGCGCACATCCTTTGGCCGCAGGGTTGCGCAAGTCTCCTCAAACAGGCGCCAGCCGGTGCCTTTGGCCTGCAGGCCCGGCTGCACGAAGGTGCCGATATGCGCCTCGCCCTTCCAATGCTCTACCGATTGCCAGCCGATGACGCGGCCGTCGAGTTCCGCCACGACCGAGGACAGGACATGCGGCCCGGTGACATAGCTTTCGCGGACCTGCGTTTCGGATTTCGGGTGCTCATGTGCCGTAGTGCCGCCAAGCGCGATGACGGCATTCAGGACATCGGCCATCTGGCGCGCGTCGGCGGGGGTAGCGGCGCGGATCAGCATGCGAAGCCGTCTCTGCTATAGCCTTGCAGGTAAAGCAGCGCCGTCAGGTCGCCGTGGTTGACGCGTATGTCGCATTGCGCCTGCACCACGGGCTTGGCGTGCAATGCTACACCGGTTCCGGCGGCAAGCAGCATTGGCAGATCGTTGGCGCCATCCCCGACCGCAAGCGCCTCGGCTGGGGTGATCCCCAGCCGGGCGGTGATCTCTTGCAGCGCCTGCAGTTTGGCTTCCTTCCCAAGGATCGGGTCGGCCACAAAGCCGGTCAGTTGGCCTGCCTCGACCAGCAGGGTGTTTGCGCGGGTCTCGTCAAATCCCAGCATCCCGGCGACGGCGGTCGTGAAGGCCGTGAAGCCACCCGACACCAGCGCCGCATAGGCACCATTTGCCGTCATCGTCGCGACCAGCGCCTTGCCCCCCGGCATCAGCGTGATCCGGTCGCGCAGGACGCGGCCAATCACAGATTCCGGCAGGCCCTTCAGCAGGCCCACCCGCTCGCGCAGTGCGGCTTCGAAATCCAGCTCTCCGTTCATCGCCCGCGCCGTGATGTCCGCCACATGCGCGCCCACCCCGGCTTCATCCGCCAATTCGTCGATGCATTCCTGCTGGATCATCGTCGAATCCATGTCGGCGATCAGAAGCCGCTTCTTGCGCCCCTCCATCGGCTGAATCACCAGATCGACCCGCAGGCCCTGCAAGCCCTCCCAAACCTCCCAGCGGTTCGCGGGGATTGTCACCACGTCGAACTCCGCCGCCACGCCTGGATCAAGCCAGCGCGCCGCGCCACCACCCCAGGCGTTGCGGAGGGATTCCACCGTCACGCGCTCCAGCACCGGAGTATTGGGGTTGGTCAGAAGGGTGACAGTGAACATTGCGCGCAGGTTTCCGATAGTGAACGGGCGTGTCGCTTTTTCGCGACGATGCGGCGCATTACCGCGATTTTCCGGCTTGTGCCAGAGCGCGTAGATCATTACCCACGGCGGCGGGACACCCTTCCCCAACGAAGGGCTTTTAGCTGGAAGGCTACCATGACAGACCTGACCCCCCCGGCCAAGCGCCCGGCAAATCCGCGCTTTTCCTCTGGTCCTTGCGCCAAGATCCCCGGTTATTCCCTTGATCTGCTCGCCGACGCGCCGCTGGGCCGTTCGCACCGCGCCAGCGTTGGCAAGGCCAAGCTGCGCGAAGCGATTGAGCTGACGCGCGACATCCTTGGCGTGCCCGCCGACTACCGGATCGGCATCGTTCCCGCCTCGGACACCGGCGCGGTCGAGATGGCGATGTGGTCGCTCCTCGGCCAGCGCCCGGTTGAGATGCTGGCGTGGGAGTCCTTCGGTGAAGGCTGGGTCACTGATGCGGTCAAGCAGCTGAAGCTGGATGCCACGGTCCGCATCGCGCCCTATGGGCAGATCGTTGACTTTGGCCTTGTGGATTTCGACAAGGACGTGGTCTTCACCTGGAACGGCACCACCTCCGGCGTCCGCCTGCCGAATGGCGACGCGATCCCCGCCACCCGCGCGGGCCTTACCATCTGCGACGCGACCTCTGCCGCCTTCGCGATGGACCTGCCTTGGACTAAGCTCGACGTCACCACCTTCTCCTGGCAGAAGGTGCTGGGGGGCGAGGGCGCGCATGGCGTCATCATCCTGTCCCCCCGCGCGGTGGAGCGGCTGGAGACTTACACCCCCGCCTGGCCCTTGCCAAAGATTTTTCGCCTCACTGCCCAGGGCAAGCTGATCGAAGGCATCTTCGCGGGTGAGACGATTAACACCCCCTCGATGCTGGCGAATGAAGATTACCTTGTGGCCCTCAAATGGGCCAAGTCCATCGGCGGGCTTCCGGCGCTGATCGCCCGGGCCAGTGCCAACGCCAAGGTCGTGCATGACTTCTGCGCCGCGAACCCCTGGATCGCGAACCTTGCCGAAGACCCTGCCACCGCCTCGACGACCAGCGTGTGCCTCAAGTTCACCGACCCGCGCATCACCGATGGTGAGGCTTTCGCCAAAGCTGTCGCCAAGCGGATCGAGGTGGCTGGCGCGGGCCTTGACATGGGGGCCTACCGCGACGCGCCCCCCGGTTTGCGCATCTGGTGTGGATCGACGGTGGAAACGGCGGACGTGCAGGACCTGATGCCCTGGATCGCCCACGCCTTCCACGCCGAGATCGAAGCGCTGGCGCATGCTGCCTGATCCCCGAGTCGGGCTGAAGCCCGACCTACCCAGCACCGTAGGTCGGGCTTCAGCCCGACTCCTTTCCCGACATCAAAGGATGCCCTTCATGGCCCCCAAAGTCCTCGTATCCGACGAACTCTCCGAAACCGCCGTCCAGATCTTCCGCGACCGGGGGGTGGAGGTCGACTACCTCCCCAAACTCGGCAAGGACAAGGATGCCCTTGCCGCCGTGATCGACCAGTATGACGGCCTCGCCATCCGGTCGGCCACCAAGGTGACGGAAAAGCTCCTCGCCAATGCCACCCGCCTCAAGGTCGTGGGCCGCGCCGGGATCGGGGTGGACAACGTCGACATTCCGGCGGCGTCGAAGAAGGGCGTCATCGTGATGAACACGCCCTTCGGCAACTCCATCACCACCGCCGAACATGCCATTGCCATGATGTTCGCCGTCGCCCGCCAACTGCCCGAGGCGAACGCCTCCACCCAGGCTGGAAAATGGGAAAAGTCGCGCTTCATGGGGGTTGAACTGTTCAACAAGACCCTTGGCGTGATCGGTGCTGGCAACATCGGCGGCATCGTCTGTGACAGGGCGGTCGGCCTGCACATGAAGGTCGTGGCCTATGACCCCTTCCTGTCGGAAGAGCGTGCCAAGCAGTTGGGTGTAACCAAGGTTGACCTTGACGATCTTCTGGCCCGGGCCGACTTCATCACCCTGCACGTCCCACTGACGGACAAGACCCGCAACATCCTTTCCGCCGAGAACCTTGCGAAAACCAAGAAGGGCGTCCGCATCATCAACTGCGCCCGTGGCGGTCTGATTGATGAGGCGGCGCTGGCCGAGGCCCTCAAATCCGGCCATGTCGCAGGGGCCGCGCTGGATGTGTTCGAAACCGAACCCGCCACCGAAAGCCCGCTGTTCAACCTGCCCAACGTCGTCTGCACGCCGCACCTCGGCGCCTCGACCACCGAAGCGCAGGAAAACGTCGCGCTGCAAGTGGCGGAGCAGATGGCCGATTACCTGCTGACTGGTGCCGTGCAGAACGCGCTCAACATGCCGAACGTCACGGCGGAAGAGGCAGCGGTGATGGGGCCGTGGATCAAGCTGGCCTCGCACCTTGGCAGCTTCATCGGCCAGATGACGGATGAACCGATCAAGGCGATCAACATCCTTTACGATGGCACCGTTGCGGGTATGAACCTTGCCGCCCTGAACCAGGCGGTGATCGCAGGCGTGCTGAAGGCGCAGAACCCGGATGTGAACCTTGTCTCTGCCCCGGTCGTGGCCAAGGAAAAGGGCATCCAGATTTCCACCACGCGGCAGGACAAGACTGGCACCTTTGATGCCTATATCAAGGTCACCATGGTCACGGACAGCCGCGAACGGTCAGTCGCCGGCACCTGCTTCTCCGATGGCAAGCCGCGCTTCATCCAGATCAAGGGCATCAACATCGACGCCGAAATCGGCGCGCACATGCTTTACACCACGAACGAGGACGTGCCGGGCATCATCGGCCTTCTCGGCATGACCATGGGCAAGAACAACGTCAACATCGCCAACTTCACCCTTGGCCGGTCCGGCGTCGGCCAGAACGCCATCGCGATCCTCTATCTGGACCAGCCGATTGACCCCAAGGTAATCGCCACCTTGGAAGGCACCGGCATGTTCCAACAAGTGAAGGCCCTGCAGTTCGAGGTGAGCTGAGCCACTACCCCTTGCCCTTTCATTCTGGCCCAAATATCCCACGGGGGGACCGGGGGGTGTGAAACCCCCCGGGAGCAGGCAAAGGCGCAAGGCTTCAAAGATGCACCTCTACGCGATCGGCGACATTCACGGCCACTTAGGCCTGCTGCAGGCCGCACATGACCGTATTGCAGATGACATGGCCCGGCATGGACCGGGACAGGTGATCCATGTCGGCGATCTGGTGGACCGCGGCCCTGACAGCCGGGGGGTGATTGATTTCCTGATCCAGGGCATCGCCGCGGGGCAGGACTGGGTGGTCCTGAAGGGCAACCATGACCGGATGTTCACCCGCTTCATGACAAACCCGCATGAACCCGAACCGGGCCTGCGGGCGGAACTTTCGTGGCTGCACCCGCGCCTTGGCGGGTCTGATACGCTGCGGTCCTATGGGGTCGAAAATGCCGGCGACCGCCCGGTGGCCAAGGTCCATGCCGATGCCCTTGCTGCCGTTCCGCAGGCGCATCTCGACTTTCTGGCCGCGCGCCCGACGCTGCACCGCGCGGGCGACTGCGCCTTTGTCCATGCCGGTGTCCGACCGGGCCTTGCCCTGACCAACCAGACCGAGACCGACCTTGTCTGGATCCGCGAGCCGTTCCTGTCCTACCCGGGCAGTTTCGGCCCGTTGATCGTGCATGGCCATACCGCGCTGGATCAGGCCACCCATTACGGCAACCGGTTGAACCTTGACAGCAGCGCCGCCTATGGCGGACCGCTGTCCGCCGTGGTGATCGAAGGGCATGAGGCATCGCTTCTCACCACGACAGGCCGCCGCAAGCTGATTGTCGAAGATCTGCGCTGATCTGCCAGCCGTTGCGATTGCGTGCAGGGGCAACCCGGCCGGAAGCTAGGGATGTTCCTGCCGGATCAGCCGCTTGATCGACCGCCCGCCAAGATAGCCGAACAAAAGCCCGGCGATCCCCACCACCTCGACCAGCGCCGGGCCGGTTGGCAGGCCGCGAAAGGCCAGCGCGCCGCCCAGAAGGCCAAGCCCCCCGGCGCTGATCGCCAGCCAGACCCATAGCTCGCCCCGCGTCGGACCAAAGCGATAGGGGTTCTTTTCCGTCATCTCATGACCTCCCGGGCGGCGGCCAACCTGCCTTGGGTGCGCGCCCTGTCCTTGGCCTTCAAGATTAGGGCTGAACCATGGAAGGCAAGTCCCGTCGCATCTGACTGCCCTTCGCCCGTCCCGCGCAGGCGAGAACCGGCCCGCCGCTGTCGGGGCAACAACGGCCACAATCTTTGACAACGCGCCTTCATTCCTCTGGACGGGGCGCCAGACCCGTGATCCCTTCGCGGCCATGATCAGACGCCTCTCGCCAGCCCTTGTCGTCGTCGGGATAATCCTGCTGACCGCTGCCTATCTGTTGTGGATCGGGCGTGAGCCGATCTGCAAATGCGGTACCATCAAGCTGTGGCACGGTCAGGTGGTCAGCTCGGAGAATTCGCAGCATATCTCCGACTGGTACACACCCAGCCATGTCATTCACGGCTTCCTGTTCTTCGGTGCGCTGTGGCTGGTTGCCAGACGCCTGTCCTTTGGCTGGCGGCTGGCTATCGCCACAGCCGTCGAGGCGGCGTGGGAAATCGTGGAGAATTCCGACGCGATCATCGAACGCTACCGCGCGGTGACGATCTCGCTGGACTATTACGGCGACTCGGTCCTGAACGTGGTGGCGGACATTCTGGCGATGGTGCTGGGCTTCTGGCTCGCCTCGCGCCTGCCGGTCTGGGCCACGGTCGCGTTGATCCTGCTGGCCGAAGGGGTGACAATCTGGGTCATCCGCGATGGGCTGGCGTTGAACGTGCTGATGCTGATCTACCCGCTGGACAGCGTGGCGGCATGGCAGGCAGGCCGCTAGGCCAAGTCACCGATTTCTTGGAAGAAATCGTGACGGAGCCTTCAAAGGCTCCGGTCCGGAGTTTTCGAAAACTCCGGTGCGCCGGTCATACGCGCATCCGCCGCAGGGACAGAACCGCCGCCACCGTCAGCGTGACGGTGACCCCGGCCACCAGCCAGAAGAACCCGCGCTCGCCCATGCCCGCCATCAGCGGGGCCACGATCAAGGGCGCGCCGATCCCGCCCACCAGACCTGCGGCAATGATCGTAGGGGGAACCCGCAGATCCTCGCCCATCTTGGCGCTGGCGGTGACGTAAAAGCCCGGGAAGAACAGCCCCGCCGGGGCCCCCATCGCCACAAAGAACACCGCCGGCGACACAAGCGCCGACCCCAGCGCGCAGATCGCCGCCACGCCAATCGACGCGGTGTAAAGCACGAAGGGTGCCACTCGGTGTGCCACAAAGATCAGGCCAACCCGTGCCAGCAGGAACACAACGAAGAAGGCGCTGAGCAGTTCTGCCGCTGTCGCTTCCGCAACACCGGCCTGAATCAGCGCGGTGGGTCCAAGGCCGATCAGGCAGGCTTCCATCCCAATGGCGACCAGACCAAAGGCCATGATCCCCCAATGCGGCTTGAACGCGCGCACGTCCGCCGCAGGTGCGGCCCCCGCCCGCCCGGCAGACCCCGCGAACAGCCAGATCACTGCCGCCAGCGCCGCTGTCAGCCCGAAGGACCAGCGCGGATCGCTGCCCAAGGCCACGAAGATCAGCGGTGCGGCAATGGCCCCGACGCCGAAGGTCGCGTTCAGCAGGCTCAGCATCGACGGACCCTTGTCGCCGAACGCCCGCAGGACACGCGGGTTGAACACGGCCGTCGACATCCCGTAGCCAAGGCCGAACACCACGGCCCCGGCAATCGTCGCCCACCACCCGGCCAGCGCCGCCACGCCGCCAGCCCCAATCGCCATCGCCGCAAGCGCATGGCGCGGGGTCACCGTGCCGCCCTTCAGATACATGTACCCGACGCCGATGAAGCAGCCCACCCAATGGGCCGACACCAGCACCCCCGCCTGCGCCAGCGTGACCCCGAAAAGACGCGAGAAGGCGGGCAGGGCAGGGCCGTAAAGCGATTGCCCGGCCCCCATCATCACAAATGTCGCCACCCCGGCAAACAGAAGGCCCGCATTGGCCCGGATCAAGTCTTTCAAGATGGTCTCCCGCTGGTCTGACTGATCTCCTCCGGGGGCTGATAACTGTCAATGGCGCATGCGTGACGCTACGGAGACTCTTCCCTCGCGTCGCTTTCGTGCATGATGTGCCAAAACCCCAAGCGAGGACCAAATGACCGACATTCACATCCTCTCCGCCGCCCGCAGCGCCATCGGTGGTTTTGGTGGCGCGCTGGCCGGATTGCCGCCGATCGACATCGCCACACAGGCTGCGAAAGCAGCACTGGAGCGGGCCGGGGTCGAGGGCGGGCAGATCGGCCATGTCGTCATGGGCCATGTCATCAACACCGAACCGCGCGACATGTACCTGTCGCGCGTCATGGCGATGCAGGCCGGTATCCCTGACACCACGCCCGCGATGAACGTCAACCGGCTGTGCGGCTCTGGCGCGCAGGCGATTGTCTCGGCGGTGCAAGCACTGATGCTGGGCGACGCTGAGATGGCGCTGGCAGGCGGGGCCGAATGCATGAGCCGGTCGCCCTACATCCTGCCCGCTGCGCGCTTTGGTCAGAAGATGGGTGACACAAGGGCGCTGGACATGATGACCGGCGCGCTGACTTGCCCGTTCGGAACCGGCCATATGGGCGTCACGGCGGAAAACGTCGCCGCAGGGCATGGGATCAGCCGGGCGGACCAGGACGCCTTTGCGCTGGAAAGCCAGACCCGCGCGGCGCGCGCCATTGCCGAGGGTCGGTTCAAGGATCAGATCGTGGCGATCGAGGTTCCGGGCCGCAAGGGCCCAACGGTGTTTGACACCGACGAACACCCCAAGGCCACCAGCATCGAGGCGCTTTCGGGCCTCAGGGCCGTCTTCCAGAAGGACGGAACAGTGACCGCAGGCAATGCCTCGGGCATCAATGACGGGGCGGCAGCGCTGGTCCTGTCGCGCAGCGCCAAGGGAAGCCGGGCCCGGATCATGGGCTATGCCCATGCCGGGGTGGACCCCAGGGTGATGGGCATTGGCCCGATCCCTGCGGTGCAGGCGCTGTGCCGCAAACTGGGGATCAAGCCGCAGGATTTCGACGTGGTCGAATCGAACGAGGCCTTTGCGGCGCAAGCCTTGGCCGTGTCGCGCGCACTGGACCTTGACCCCGCCCGGGTAAACCCCAACGGCGGCGCCATTGCGCTTGGCCACCCGGTTGGTGCTACCGGCGCGATCCTTGTGATCAAGGCCCTGCACGAGCTGGAGCGGGCGGGCGGCAAGACAGCCCTTGTCACCATGTGCATCGGCGGTGGTCAGGGCATCGCGCTGGCCATCGAACGGGCCTAGCAATCGGGCCTAGCAATCGGGCTTGGCGATCTGGCCTGACGATGTCTTCGAAGACATCGCAGCGGAGCCTTTGAAGGCTCCGGTCCGGAATTTTCAAAAATTCCGGACGTGCACCGCGCCGGGTTTTGCTAGTGCACCCGCACCTTCGCCCGCGCTGACCGCCCCTCGGCGTCGATCACGCTGAGCGTCACGAACCCCTGACCGGGCAGCGCCAGCATGGTCTCACGCGCGTTTAGCGCTACGATCACCGGCACCCCGTCGGCCAGCCAGGTGAAGGGCGCCGTCCCGCCCCGCACCCGCACCATCAGGCCCGCCGGCAAAAGCTCCACCTCGGCTCCGTTGGGTGGAAAGGCCACGGCTGGGGCATCGGCATCCGCCTCGAACGCGGCGCTGCGCGAGCGGAACCGCTGCAAGGGTTGCGGCAATTCCGCGTTTGACACCAGAAGGGTCGCGGCCGGGGCCGGGGCTTGCGGGACAAGCTGCCGTTTCAGCCGGTTGAAGGCCTGAAACAGGACAGGTGCCGCCACATCCGCACCGAACGCCCCCGGCACGGGCGTGCCATCCGCCCGCCCCATCCAGACACCGATGACATGGCCCCCGTCATAGCCGATCGCCCAGGCATCGCGGTGGCCATAGGACGTGCCGGTCTTGTAGGCCAGCCGATTGCTCGGTGCCCCCGGCGGCGGTGCAAGGCCCGCCAGAATGTCGCCAACCTGCCAGGCGGCCACGCCTGACACCACGCGCTGCCCCTCGGCAGTCGCGTCCTGAAGCCGGTAGGTCAGCGGCCGTACCACTCCGCCCCGGGCAAGGGTGGCGTAAAGCTGCACCATATCCGACAGCGTCACCCCCACACCGCCAAGCGCAATCGCCAGCCCCGGCTGGTCGCCGGGAAACACCGGCCGCATCCCCGCCTTTTCCATGGCCGAGATCAGACGGGCCGGGCCAAGCGCTTCGGTCAGTGCCACGACGGGGATGTTCAGCGACAATTGCAGCGCCTCACGCAGGCGGATCGTGCCACGATACATGCGGTCAAAGTTCTGCGGCGCGTAAGCGCCGAATTGGGTCGGCTTGTCGTCAATCATCGTTTCGGGATGTGCCAGCCCCTGATCGAAGGCCAGCGCATAGACCAGCGGTTTCAGCGTTGACCCTGGCGACCGCAGCGCTTGGGTCATGTCGACAAAGCCCTGCCGCAGATCGGCCTGATACCCCGCCGACCCGACCGAGGCGAGGATCTCGCCCGAGGCGTGGTCGGCCACGAGAATTGCCACCTGCAAGGCTTCGCCCCGGCCTGCGACGGCCTCAACTGCCAGCGTTTCCAGCTTGGCCTGCAAGTCACGGTCAAGCGACAGGGTATGGGTCAGACGGGCAGGGTCTTCCGCACGCGCCCGGTCGGCCAGATGGGGCGCGAAGGCGGGGAAGGGTTTGCGCAGGCCCGGCACAGGCTCACGCAGGGCGGCCTCGGCCTCGTCGGCGTCGATCACCCCTTCGCCGACGGCGCGCGCCAGAACCCGGTTGCGCGCGGCCTTAGCCCGGTCGGCGGCACGGTCAGGGCGGCGGGTTTCGGGCGACTGCGGGATGGCGACCAGCAGCGCCGCCTCGGCCGGGGTCAGGCGCAGCGGTTCCTTCCCGAAATAGCTGATCGAGGCGGCGCGGACCCCTTCAAGGTTCCCGCCAAAGGGGGCCAGGTGCAGATAAAGCTGCAGGATCTGGTCCTTGGTCAGCCGCCGCTCCAAGGCCAGCGCAACCCGCATCTGGCGCAGCTTGCCGCCAACCTCGCCGGTCGTCCCCTCTTCCAGCAGGCGCGCCACCTGCATCGTCAGGGTCGACCCGCCCGAGATGACGCGCCCGTTCCATGCCGCCTGCATAACCGCCCGCAGCATCGAGCGCGGATCGACGCCGGGGTGGTCGTAGAACCGCTTGTCCTCATAGGCCAGCAGCATCGCAAGATAGCCGGGGTCCACCCGGTCCGGCGGCAAGGCCAGCCGCCAGCGGCCATCGGCCACGGTATAGGCGCGCAACAGACGCCCGTCGCGGTCCATCACCTCGATTGAGGTTTCGACGGCAAGGGGCGGCAGGATCGTGGCGTTGATCCAATCGTCCAGCCGGTCACGTCCTAGCGCTGCCAGCCAGAAGGCTGCAACCGCCATGATGATCCAGCGCGCACGCATCACCACGGTCCGCTCGTCGAGCACTTCGTGCACTCCTCGCTTCGCGTACCGACGAGTGCACGAAGTGCTCGAGGAGGGGTCGACGGGAGGTGTCCCCCGTCAGGAAAGACCACGCGCCGGGTTGTCACGGCGCAATCGTCACTGACCCGGTTTCGCTCCGGGCGCGGAAGTCGGGGCGGTACATATCCTCGACGGAAGCCGCGGCATGGTGGAATGTGCCGGGACTGACGGCGCGGACCACATAGGCCAGCCGGAAACTTGCGTCCGATTGCCAATCCACCGCGGTCAGGAACCGATCCTGCCGGAATTCGCTGTGCTGAACGTCCTGCAACGTGTCCAGCCAGCCAAGCTCCGAGGTTGATCCCGCCGACATCAGGTTCGGGTTGTCGATCTCGAACCCGGCGGGCAGGGGGTCATTGACCATCAGCCGCGCTTCGCCATAGCCGAAGGGGGTCACCTCCAGCACGGTGACCAGCCGGGTGCCAGCGGTCACGCCGTCCAGCGCAACTTCGGTCCCGTCCATGGTGTAGTAGGTGCGGGTGATAGCATAGCCATTGCCGCCCGCCGGTTCCGGTTCAGACGGCACGCCATAGGTCGTGATCGTCAGCGTGGTATCGGCCCCGTCGTTCTTGACCACCACCGGCGTCACCGCGCCTGCGTCCAGCACCCGCACCAAGGGGCCATCCGCAGGTGCGCCATCGATGGTGATGCCATCCGCCCCCGGCCGGTCGATCAGCGCATTCGTGGCCAATAGCGCCCATGTCGCCTCTTGCGTGGAGAGCGTGCCGCCCGTCGTGGCGAGCCTGTCGGTCAGCGCCTCACGGTCCACCGCGTTTGATCCGGATTCGACCGCCAGCGTCAGCAGCGCCGCCGCATCGCGGTAGCGGGTGCCATAGTCCACGCGCCAGACCTGGCCCGCCTCGGGCCCCTGCGCCTCCAGCTTGGCGGCGGCCTTGCGGAACATCGCATCGGCCCGGGTCTGGTCGCCGTAGGACGCCAGCGCCGCCCCAAGCTGCGCTTGCGCGATGGGGGTGGCGAAGTCATCGCCCTTGACGTCGGCGTAGTAGCGCAAGTCGCCAACCGCCGCCGCGCCTTCGCGGGCAAGGACCATCAGCGCATAGGCCAGCGCTTCACCCCCGCCATTGGTTTCGGCGGCGAAGTCAGGCGCGTAGTTCACCTGATTGCGCAAGTTCGCCAGCGCGTTGCGGAACGCAAGGTCTGGCACCGCATAGCCCTGCGCGCGGGCCCGGCTCAGGAAGTCGGTCACATAGGCGTCCAGCCAGAAGTCGCCATAATCGGCCCCCCAAAGCCCGAACCCGCCGGACGAAGCCTGATTGGTCAGGATCTCGGCCACCGCCTGGTCAATCCGCTTCTGGATGTCCCCGGCCCCCTGCAGGTCCATCACCCGCGCCACTTCGTCGAAGTAGAGGAGCGGCAGCGCCCGGCTGGTCATCTGTTCGGTGCAGCCATAGGGGTAACGGTCCAGTGCCGCCAGAAGCCCCGGCGCATTCAGCCGCGCGATGGGGCCAACGGCCATGGTCGCCTTGCCAGACCCCGCCACCAGCCCGGCAAAGACGTTCTCGTCAAAGGTGAACGTGGCCCCCGCTGCAAGGTCGAGCCGAGAGATGCGGGCCACTTCAGGGTCATTCACCTGCACCGGGATGGTCAGCGTCTTCTTCAGCTGCTTGCCGTCCGGCGTGGTCAGGGCCACGTCGATGGTATGGACACCTACGGCCCCCGCCGTCACCGGCACTTCGAACACCGCTTTGGCCTGATCGCCAAGGTCAAAGCCCGACGGCACCGCGCCAAGGGTCAGCCCTGCCGCCGTCACATCCAGGCTCATCCGGCCCGAGGGTCCGGTGGCGTGGACAATCTCCAGCAGCAGGCGCGATGTATCCCCCGGCGACAGAAAGCGCGGCAGGCTGGCGGTCACCACCACCGGGTCGCGCACCAGCACATCCGCGCTGGCCTGCCCGACGCCGGTCTTTGACCACGCCACGGCCATCACCTTTACCGTCCCGTTGAAGCTGGGCAGATCGAAACTCGCCCGCGCATAGCCGTCCGCGCCAACGGTCACCGGGCCGGTGAAATAGGCCACCAACTCCTCGGTGGGCGGCGGCGCTTGCAGCCGCGCCTGCGCGCCTGCGTCCCCGCCGGAGCGGACTTCGCCCGTGGCCCCGTTCAGCCCGTCGATCAGACGGCCATAGATGTCACGGATGCCCACGCCAAGGCGACGCTGGCCGAAGTAATGCGCCTGCGGATCGGGGGCTTCGAAACCGGTCAGATTCAGGATGCCCACATCCACGGCGGCGATGGTGACATAGGCGGTTTCGCCCGCAGCCACGCCATCCACCTTCACCGCCACGTCCAAGGGCCCGCGCGGGGCGGCCTCGGCGGCCATCTCGACCGTCGCGGTCAGGGCGCGTGCGCCCGGATCAATCGCCGCATGGGTCAGCCCCAGCGCCCGCGCCGGGTTGCGGCCTTCCGCCACGTCCATCGGCCGCAAGACCGATGCGGTGACATAGACCCCGGCACCCCAGTCATCGGTCACGGGCAGGGTGATCAGGTTTTCACCCTCCACCACCTCAACCGCCTGCATCGCGACCAGCCGGTTCGACAGCACCGTGATCAGCGCCGTCCCTGCCGCACGTGGCACGATGCGCAGCGTTGCCGTCTCGCCCGGCGCATAGGCGGGCTTGTCCAAGGACAGCTCCAGCGTGTCGGGGGTCGCACTGGCATCGGCGGGGGCATACCAGCCCGCATAGAAACTGGTCGACGTCGCGGCTTGCCCGCCATCCGTCCGTTCCACAAGGATTTCATAGCTGCCCCAAGTGACCGGTGCCGCCACTTCCACAGGTGCGCTGCCAAGTGTCACCTCCCCCTCGGCGACTGGAGTGCGGGTGACCACCGGCTCCCAGTTCCAGTTGCCGTAGCTTTGATACCATTGATAATGCGTCTCAACCCGCACAACGGCCCACTTCACCGGCAGGGCAGTCAGCGCCTGATCGGCATCCACCGCGATCAGGTTGAACCGCGCCTCGCCGCCTTCGGGGGCGACACCGTCAAACAGCGGGCGCACCCCGATCATCGGGTTCGCGGGCGTCAGGGCCTTGGTGACCGACCGTTCAACAGGCCGGCCCGATCCTTCCGCCACGCGCACGGTGACGCGCGCCTCCAGCGGGCGGTTGGGGTCGTCGACCACGGGAAGGACGACAGGGACAATCGCAGAGCCAGCCTCATCCGTCTCGGCCCCGTCCAGCGCGGACATCTGCGCCGAGAAGGGTTGGTCATGGCGGCCAAAGACATAGCCGGGATAGGCGGCAAGGCCCTCGGTTGCGCGCAACAGGACCTCACCCTCGATGGCGAGGCCAGCCCCCGGTGCGCCGAACAGATAGCGCGCAGCGACTGTCAGATCGACGGCGCTGTCGGTGCCGACAGACAGGGGCGTGTCGGCCAGTGTCATGTCAAAGTCGATGCGTTCGGGCAGGAAATCCTCGACGAGGAAAGTCTTGGCTGACAGGGCAGGGGCCTCAAGATCGGCAAACATCTCCAGCCGCCAGACCCCACGCGGGGCGCTACCTGCGATGGGCAGGGCAAAGACATGGCCGCCTGCGCCCGCATCTTCGACAAGCTGGCGCGAATATTCCACGCCGTCGGGACGGGACAGCACTGCGGTCAGTGGCAGGCCGTCAACCGACGCCTGCTGCGCATCGCGGGCAAGGGCAGTGACAAAGACCGTTTCCCCGGCGCGATAGGCGCCCCGGTCGGTGGTCACGAACACATCGACCGGCGGTGCCGCCTCACGCCCTTCGACGCCACGGTCGGAAAGATCAAACTCCGGGTCGGTCAGCGACAGGAAGGCGATGTCCTGATCGCCGTCACGCGCCACCACCATCGCGGGTGCGCTGCCGCCAAGACCGCGCGTCAGCCCGGCGTCAAATCTTGCATAGCCCTGATCGTCGGTCGTAGCGGTCCCCAGCACCGCATTGGCGCGGTTCAGAAGTTCAACCGTGATCCCCGCTTTGGCATCGGCGGTGCCAAGGCTGCGGACAAAGACATGCAGCCCGTCCACCCCGGACATCGTGGTCAGCCCAAGGTCGGACACCACGAACCACTGCCAGCCTGCGGGCACGACGTAAGGGTCCACCCCCGGCACGGCAGCTTTCAGGGCATAGATGCCCGCAGGCAGCCCCTCCAGCGCGTTCCCAAGCGGCAGGCGGGTGGTGACGTCCTTGTTGACCTCTTGCCCAACGGTGGCCGACCCGGTCCACAACTGTTCACCCACCGTGTCGGCGAAGTATTCCTCGGACCAGCTTTGCATCGGCGCGCCGAAGTAATAATCCTGGATCGACCGCAGCAAGTTGCGATCGGTGACGCGGAACAGCGTCAGGTCCAGCTTTTCCGTGTTGACCGTTTCCACCGGCAAGGCCACGTCCACCGTGTTTGGCAGCACATAGCCCCGCCCCGGAAAGCGCACTCCCGGGCTCCGGTCACGGATGTATTGGGTGACTTCAACCGACTTTGCCATGCTCTGGCCATCAGCTGCGGGCAAACCCTCGCGGAAGGTCACGCTATAGCGTTTGCCGTGTTCCAGCCCCGTCACGCAAAGCTGCCGCCAGCCGCCGCTTTCCACCACCATGCCGGGTTCGGTCAACTGGACAAAGGTGGCGTAATCCACGCCCGAGGCGACAAGATCTTCCGAGAAACTGGCGCAGATGCGCGGGCGGGCCAGATCGGATTGCACCACGGTTTCCGTGATGCGAAAGCCGTATTTGCCAATGGCATCGTCCAGCAGTGCCGCCGTGTCCGTCCGTTCCTGCAAGGACTGCGCCAAGCGCAGCGCCTGCACCGTGTCGCGGCCCCGGCCGTTACGCTCCAGCGCCTCGCCAAGGGTGACAAGGATCGTGTGGCGCAAGGCAGGGTTTTCCGCCCGAAGGTAGGCGTTCATGCTGGACTGGAAGGCCTGGTAGAAGAAATAGCTCGACTGGTTCTGATTGGCCTTCCCCGCCTCAAGCTGGCGGCGGGCAAATTCGGCCCATGTCGCGGCATCGTCGGTCAGGTTCAGCGCCGCACCGGTAAAGGCCGCCGCGCCCGCCCAATCGCCCCGCGCCTCGGCCTCGGCCGCTGCGAGCAGATGTTCCTCAGCCGTCCATGGCCCGGTGGTATGCTGACGGCCAAGGCCCGAAGCCTGCTCATAGGCGCTTTGGATGTCCCAGTCCGGCAGGAACCCCAGTTCCGCCCGCCGCGACGTGGCCGCCGCGCGCAAGGCGGCATCACCCTCGATCACGAAGGCCGAGAAGGCCCCCTGGAAGAACACCCCGCCCCCCGGGCCGTTCTTGACAAAGCAAGACCCGTTCCGGGTGTTGTAGACAAAGGCCGTGCAGCGCGCGTTGGTCAGGCAGGCGCGCTCACACGCCTCGATCGTGGTGTCGAAGACCGATGCGATATCGCCTCCCGGCAGGTCCTGATCCTGCGTGACGACCACGCGGCGTTCGGGAATCAGGTCCTGCGCTATGGCAAGCCCCGAAAGCCCGCTGGAAATGCCAAGAATAGCCGCCGCGAAAACCGTCTTCTGAAACCACCGCATCGAAAATACCTCCCAACCTGACGGGCCGAAATGTCGCATGGGCACCGCCGGGCTGGCAAGTCTGCACAAACCCGGCGGGTCCATCGCTTGCGTTAAGTCTTGGTTCACTTCGATGCGGCAGGCTAGTCGCGTAATCCGGACCCCAAGGCCTTGGCGGGGGTCCGGACCCACTGACAGAACGTCGACAGGGCGCGCATGGATCTTTCGGAACGTCTGGTCAGGGAACGGCGCGCGCGGCTTGCCGCCGAACGCCTGCTGGAACAGAAAAGCCGGGAACTTTTCGCCGCCAACGAAAAGCTGGCGATCCACGCGCGGTCCCTGTCCGACCAGATTGTGGAACAGCGTCAGGTCATGCGCTCTGCCCTGTCCGAGGCTGAGGTTCTGAAGGATCAGAACCTGCGCTACCTTGCCGATCTCGACCGCGCCCACACCACCGCCGTGATGGCCGAACGCCGTCTGTGGGACGCGATCAACACCATTCATGACGGGTTCGCGGTGTTTGACGTGTCCTTGCGGATGGTTGCCGCCAACCGCGCATGGCTGGCCCCGTTCAATGGCCTGCCGGTCGCCCCCGGCATCCCGTACGGTGACATGGTGCGCTTGGTCGCCACGGCGGGTTCCATCGACCTTGGCGATGAGACGCCGGACGATTTCATCGCCCGCATGCTGGCCCGACTGGACGATGACCCGATCGAACCCGTGACGCTGAAACTGCTGAACGGGACATGGGTCAAGCTGCAGGACCGCCGCGCGCGCGACGGCGATCTTGTGTGCCTCGCGCTCGACATCACCGACCAGATGCGCATCTGGGCCGCGATCGAGGCGATCCCCGATGGTTTTGTGCTTTATGACAGAGAGGAGCGGCTTTTGACCTGCAACCAGCGCTACCGCGACACCTATCCCGCCTCGGCGGCGGCCATGCAGCCGGGCACGAAATTCGAAGACATCCTGCGCTACGGCTTGGCCAACAGCCAGCACACCGATGCCGTCGGGCGTGAGGAAGCCTGGATCGCGGAACGCCTGCAAGCGCATCGTCAGGGCGAGGGGGTTTCGGAACAGCAGCTTTCTGACGGCCGCTGGATCCGCGCGCATGATCACCCGACGCCCGATGGCGGCCGCGTCGGCCTGCGCGTTGACATCACCCCGTTGAAGGAACACGAAACCGCGCTGGAAGCCGCCCGCAAGGCGGCTGAGGCTGCCAGCCGCGCCAAATCCGCCTTCCTTGCGAACATGAGCCATGAGATTCGCACACCGATGAACGGCGTCGTCGGCATGGCAGAGCTTTTGTGCGACACCGGGCTGACCGAAGAACAGCGCCTGTTCGCCGAAACCATCCGGTCCTCGGGTGAGGCGCTTTTGGTCATCATCAACGACATTCTGGACTATTCCAAGATTGAGGCGGAGCGCCTGACGCTGCGCCCCGAACCCTTTGATCTGGAACGCACGGTTCATGAAGTCACCATGCTGCTGCAGCCCCGCGCCCGGGAAAAGGGCATTGACCTCATGATCGACTTCGACATGTTCCTGCCCACCCGGTTCATCGGCGATCCGGGCCGGTTGCGACAGGTGCTGACCAACCTGATCGGCAATGCGGTCAAGTTCACCGATACCGGGCATGTGCTGACCCGTGTCGTCGGGATCGACGCTGAAGATGGCCGACAGACGCTGCATGTCACGGTGGAAGATACCGGCATCGGCATCGCGCCGGACTACCTTGACCACATCTTCGGCGAATTCAATCAGGTGGAAGATGAACAGAACCGCAAGTTCGAAGGCACCGGCCTTGGTCTTGCCATTACCCGGCGCCTGATCGAACACATGGGGGGCGCGGTCTGGGTTGACAGTACCTTGGGCGACGGCTCCAGCTTCGGGTTCCGCGTGACTCTGCCGGTGGCTGAGGATGCGGGGCCGCTGCAAGTTCCCGTCGCGGTCAGGCGCGTGCTCGCCGTCGATGACCAGTACATCAACCGCACCATCCTGGAACGTCAGCTGGCCCCATGCGGCATCGCCGTCACCCTTTGCCGTTCGGGGGCCGAAGCGTTGGACCGGCTTGCCAACGATCCGCCCTATGATGTGATCCTGACCGATCACGCCATGCCCGAAATGGACGGGGTCACGCTTCTGCACCACATCCGCGCAGCCGGCCACCTGCTGCCGGTGATCCTGCTCAGCTCCAACTCCGGCAGGCTGGGCGACAGTGCGGCGGAATTTGCGGCCATCTTGCAAAAACCGGTCCTGCGGTCCGACCTTTACCGCCGCCTGCAGGCCTTGACCGCCCCCGCCCCGCCCGAAGCAGTGGTCGAGGCTGTGCCATTGCCAAGCGAGCTTCGCCAGATGCGCATCCTTGCGGCGGAAGACAATCGCACCAACCAGCTGGTGTTTCAAAAGATGGTCCGCGCGCATGACATTGACCTTGTCTTCGCTGACAACGGGCGGATCGCGGTGGACCTCTTTCAAACCTTCCGGCCCGACCTTGTCTTCATGGACATCTCGATGCCGGAAATGGACGGCAAGGAAGCCGCGCGCGCCATCCGCGCGCTGGAAGGGCCGGGAGCGCATGTGCCCATCGTGGCCCTGACCGCCCATGCGATGGATGGCGACGCCGAGGATATCCTTGCCTCCGGCATCGACCGCTACCTGACCAAGCCGCTGCGCAAATCCGCGATCGAGGCGACACTCCTCGAATTCGCCCCGCCCGCCGCCCGCCCCCCGGTGGTCGAAACCGAAGATGCCGCCCAGAACGTTGCCTGACCGCGCCCGCCGTGGCAGTCCATGCCAGACTAGCCCCATCGCAACGCTGGACCGCCCGCGCGTCCCCCGCAGCGAAACCCTGTTGCCCTTGCAGTTCCCCAAGGGCGACCAGACCCAATGTCTTGCTCTTTACGAAATACTCCGGGGGTCCGGGGGTAGAACCCCCGGCGGCCGGGCATGACGCGCAGCGGCAATCACAAAGACACCCTGAAGACCAGCCGCCAAGCGATTGGTATCGTTCGGATCAGGCGCTGTCCCGGCGGGTGGCAACCGGCCTCACCCCTCGCGCAGCACGATCAGGAACGCCTCTCCGAAGCGCTCGACCTTCAACTCGCCCATCCCCTGAATATCCTGCAGTTCCGCCAGCGTCGAAGGCCGCCGCTCCGCGATCTGGCGCAGGGTGGAATGCGTGCAGGACAGATACTTGCCCGTCCCGTCCTCGCCCCGCGACAGGGCCAGTTGCACCTCGGCCAGCCGGTCGAACACGGCGCCCTCGGGCTTGCCCACCAGCCGCATCCGCGCGGGGTGCAGGGTTTCGGAGGCCCCGGTGATCACCTCCAGAAAGGCGGCACCATAGCTTTCCAGCTTCTTCGCCCCAACCCCGGTGATCCCGGCCATCTGGTCAAGGCTCAGCGGCTTGCGTTCCGCCATCTCGATCAGGGTGCGGTCGGGAAAGACCACATAGGCCGGCACATTCTGCGCTTCCGCCAGCGCCCGACGGCGGGCCTTGAGCAGCGACAGAAGCCCCACATCCTCATCCGCGACCTGGGACCGGACCGTCTCGCGGTCGCTGGCGGATGCGACGGTGTCGCGGCGCAGGGTGATCTGGGCCTCGCCCCGCAGGATCGGGCGGGCGGCCTCGGTCATCCGCAGCGCGCCGTGGCGGTCGGGGTCGGGGCGGACGAGGTCCTGGCCCATCATCTGTCGGAAGACCGCCCCCCAGGCGGCCTTGGAAAGGTCACGCCCGACGGCATAGGTGGGCAGCTGGTCATGGCCGCGTTCGCGGACCTTGGCGGTGGCGTTGCCGGTCAGGATGTCGATTAGGTGGCCCGCGCCGAACCACTCCCCAGTCCGCAGGATGGCGGACAAGGCCTTGCGTACAGCCTCGGTCGCGTCGAAAAGCTGCGCGGGGCGGTCGCAGAGGTCACAGTTGCCGCAGGGTTCCGCCGCTTCACCGAAATAGCCCAGCAGGACCTGTCGGCGGCATTTCAGTGCTTCGGCCAGACCGAGGAGCGCGTTCAGCCTTGCGTGGTCGGCGGCCTTGCGGTCGGGCGGGGCGGCCCCTTCGTCAATCTGGCTGCGGCGCAGGCGGATGTCGTCGGGGCCGTAAAGCGTCAGCGTTTCGGCAGGGGAGCCATCCCGTCCGGCGCGGCCGATTTCCTGATAGTACCCCTCGATCGACTTGGGCAGATCGGCGTGCGCCACCCAACGGATGTCGGGCTTGTCGATCCCCATGCCAAAGGCCACCGTCGCCACCACGATCAGTCCATCCTCGCGCTGAAAGCGGATTTCGACCTGACGCCGCGCCTCGGCCTCCATCCCGCCGTGATAGGCGACGGAGGGGTGGCCGGCCTCACGCAGGGCCTGGGCCAGCACCTCGGTCTTGGCGCGGGTGCCGCAATATACGATGCCGGATTGGCCCTTCCGGGCGGCGGCAAAGCGCAGGATCTGGTCGCGCGGGGTGGATTTCACGGCGAAGGCCAGATGGATGTTCGGTCGGTCAAAGCCGCGCAGGAAGGTGGCCGGGGCCTCGCCATCGAACAGGCGGGTGACGATTTCGGCCCGGGTTTCCTCATCCGCGGTGGCGGTGAAGGCGGCCAGCGGCACGCGCAGCATCCGACGCAACTCACCAATGCGCAGGTAATCGGGGCGGAAGTCGTGGCCCCACTGGCTGACGCAATGTGCCTCGTCCACCGCAATCAGGCTGCACCCCACCCGGCGCAAGAGCGTGGCCGTAGCCCCCGAGGCAAGGCGTTCGGGCGCCATGTAGAGGAGTTTCAGCCGCCCCTGGTCTAGGGCTGCGAAAACCTCTTCCGTCTCCTCTTCGGTATTGCCCGAGGTCAGGGCCCCCGCTTCGACCCCTGCCGCCTTGAGCGCGCGGACCTGATCGCGCATCAACGCGATCAGCGGAGAGATGACGACGGTCACCCCATCACGGCACAGGGCGGGCAGCTGGAAACACAGGGATTTGCCACCGCCCGTCGGCATGATGGCAAGGGTATTGCGCCCCTCCAGCACGGCCTGCACGATTTCCGCCTGACCGGGGCGAAAATCGGGGAACCCGAAGACGGAGTGCAGAAGCGAGGCGGCGCGGTCCAAGATCAGTAGAAGGCGGCGGCGTTGTTGGTCAGCACGATCCGGAGGGCAATGATGGCAATCAGGACGACCAGCGGTGCCAGATCCAGTCCGCCCATGCTGGGCAGAACGGCGCGCACCCGCGAATAGAGCGGCTCCAGCAGCCGGTTCAGGCCATCCCAGACCTGTGCGACCAGCGGTTGGCGCAGGTTCAGGACCTGGAAGTTGATCAGCCAGCTCATGATGATATGCGCGATGATGATGAATTGCGCGATATCAAGGATCAGCATCAGGATTTGGAACAGCGAGGTCATCGGGCACTCCCATTGGCTTTGGCCTGAGGTAGCGGCAGGCAGGGCGAAGGGCAATGGCTGTCGTCAGCGCCCGATCACGCAGCGTTCGGCTTGACGCGGCCGCCGCGCCGGGCCACGCCTTCGCCTCAACCGGAGGTGGCGATGTATCCTTTTGTCCGCATGATCAAGGAAATGGCCCGCGCCCGTCGCATGCCTCGGCTGGGGCTGTTCGACAGCCATGTGTCGCATCACAGGTGCTGGCCCTGGGATCTTGACCTGTGGATGGAGCTGAACAACGGCCGCACGCTGACGCTTTACGATCTTGGCCGTCTGCCCTTGGCGCGGCGGACGGGGATCGAATCGGTGCTGCGCGACAAGGGCTGGGGGATGACCGTCGCAGGATCGACAACGCGCTATCGCCGCCGGGTGACGGTCTTTGCCCGGCTGACGATGCATACCCGTTGCGTCGGCTGGGACCGGCGGTTCATCTACATGGAGCAGTCGATGTGGCAAGGCGAGGAATGCACGTCGCACGCCCTGATCCGGAAGGCCGTCGTGTCGAAGGCCGGGATCGTGCCGCCAGCTGACTTGGCGGCAGCACTGGGCGTGGACCCCGTCAGCCCGCCCCTGTCGGACTGGGTGCAAGCCTGGATCGACACCGAGGCGATCCGCCCCTGGCCCCCGGCACGCTAAGGCCGCCAAGCGCCCGGCAGGGTTGCAATCCGCGGCGGCTTGCGCGCCAAGGGTTTTCCGGGTTCACTCCCCGCAAAACAGGGAGCAGTCATGGCAAGCGCGCGCAAGCGGATCTGGGGCTGGTACTTTTTCGACTGGGCCAGCCAACCCTACAGCACATTGCTTTTGACCTTCATTTTCGGCCCCTACTTCGCCGAGATCGCGCGCAGCTATTACATGGGCACCGGGATGGAGGTGGATGCGGCCAAGGCTGCCGCACAGACCTATTGGGCCTGGGGGCTGACTATCGCCTCGCTGACGATTGCCGTGACCGCCCCGGTTTTGGGGGCGATTGCCGATGGCACCGGGCGGCGGCTGATCTGGGTCTGGGTGTTTTCGCTGTTCTATGTGGTTGGGTCCTTCGGCCTGTGGTGGGTGGCCCCGGGCGGTGATGCCAGCATGCTGTTCTGGGCGGTGTGCCTGTTCGGGATCGGCTTCATCGGGATGGAGTTTGCGACGATCTTCACCAACGCGCTGATGCCCTCGCTTACCCAAGCGGACGATCTGGGGGCGATCTCAGGCTCGGGCTTTGCCTTTGGCTATCTGGGCGGGCTGCTGGCGTTGATCCTGATGCTGCTGTTCTTTGCCGAAGGGGCCGACAGCGGGCTGACCCTGCTGGGGACCGAGCCGCTGTTCGGCCTTGATCCCGAAGCGCGGGAAGGCACCCGCGCGGTGGGGCCTTTCACGGCGATCTGGTTCATCGTCTTCATGATCCCGTTCTTCCTGTGGGTGAAAGAGCCGAAGACCGATGCCCGCCCGCTGCATGTCGGGCGCGCGATGGCCAGCCTGCGCGACCTTGTGCGGTCCTTGCGCTATCGCCGCAGCCTTTCGGCCTACCTCGCCTCGTCCCTATTCTACCGCGACGCACTGAACGCGCTTTACGGGTTTGGTGGGGTCTATGCCTCGGGTGTGCTGGGGTGGTCGATCATCCAGATCGGGATTTTCGGCATCGTGGGCGCCCTGACGGCAATGGTGGCGGCGTTCCTTGGCGGCAAGGCGGACCGGCGTTTTGGTCCGAAGCCGGTCATCATCACGGCAATCATCGTGCTGATCCTTGTCTGCGTGGTGATCGTCGGGATGACGCGTGAGGGCATCTGGGGCCTGCCGATGGACCCGGCGTCACGCCTGCCGGATCAGATCTTCTTTGCCTGCGGCGCGTTCATCGGCGCGGCAGGGGGGGCGCTGCAGGCGGCCAGCCGCACGATGATGGCCCGGCATACCAGCCCCGACCGCGCGACCGAGGCGTTCGGGCTTTACGCCCTGTCGGGCAAGGTGGCCAGCTTCATGGCCCCGGCGCTGATCGCTCTGGCGACCACGGCAAGCGGATCGCAGCGCATTGGCATTGCCCCGCTTATCCTGCTGTTCCTGATCGGCCTTTTTCTGCTATCCTTCGTGAAACCCAAGGGAGAGTTGGCCCCCTGATGCTGATCCGCATTCTGTTCCTGTCGTTGTTGCTGGCAGCACCCGCCCAGGCCGAAAAGCTGGCCAACAAACTGTTCGGCGCGAAATCCGACCCCTCGGCGCAGGATGCGATGCCGATCGGGTCCTATGCCAAGGGCTGTGGGGCAGGGCTGGTGCAACTGCCAGAGACTGGGCCCACCTGGCAGGCGATGCGCTTGTCGCGGAACCGGAACTTCGGTCATCCGGTGATGATCCAGTATCTGGTGGACCTGTCGCAAACGGCTGCGGCCATCGGCTATGGCAAGGGGCTTTACATCGGCGACATCAGCCAGCCCCGCGGGGGGCCGATGACCTCGGGCCACGCCAGCCACCAGATCGGGCTGGATGCCGACATCTGGATGCTGCCACCGCGCAGCCTTGGGCTGAGCGCGGGGGAACGTGAGGACATCAGTTCCATCCCGGTGCGGTCGGCGGATCAGCGGTCCGTCACGGGGAACTGGACCAAGACCCATCACCGCCTGCTGAAAGAGGCGGCGTCGGACCCGCGCGTGGACCGCATCTTCGTTGCGGCGGCGGTCAAGATCGAGATGTGCCGGACGGCCAAGGCATCCGACAAGAAATGGCTGCAGAAAATCCGCCCGGTCGCAGGGCATGACACGCATTTCCACGTCCGCCTGAAATGCCCCAAGGGCGCGCGCCTGTGCGAGACGCAGACCCCGACCGTGGCCGAACTGTCGAAGAACGGCGATGGCTGTGATGAGACGCTGACATGGTGGGTGACCGATTACCTCGATCCGCCAAAGCCCACCAAGAAGAAGAAACCCGCCGACGAGGATACCCCGCGCAAGAAGGGTCCGCGTGAGTTTACGATGGCCGACCTGCCGAAGCAGTGCCAAACGGTCCTCGTAGAATAGGCAAACCGGACAGGTTGACAGGGGCGCGGGCCGGGTATACGCCGCCCCCGCCCTGACCCAAGGGCCAAGTCTCCGCAACCTTGCCAAAAACGGACCCTTACACATGCGCTTCCTGATCCCGGGCATTCTTGCCATGGCGGTGGTCGTCACCGCGTCGAACATCCTTGTCCAGTATCCGCTGGGCGCTTACCTGACATGGGGGGCGCTGACCTATCCTTTTGCCTTTCTGGTGACCGACATCACCAACCGCCTTGCGGGGGCCGCTGTCGCGCGGCGTGTCGTGCTGGCGGGCTTTGCGGTGGGGGTGATCTGTTCGTTCATCGGCACGCAAATCATGGGCGAGTTCGGGCCGCTGGTCACCTTCCGCATCGCGCTTGGGTCCGGCATCGCGTTCCTGTGCGCGCAACTCCTCGACATCGCCGTCTTTAACCGCCTGCGGGCCGGTGCGTGGTGGCGCGCACCGCTTGTGTCCAGCCTGCTGTCCTCCAGCCTCGATACCGCGCTGTTCTTTTCCATCGCCTTTTCGGCCACTCTGACGGCCCTTGAACCGGCCAACGATGTGTCATGGGCGACGGGGGCCACGCCCCTGCTGGGCCTTGGTCCCGAGGCGCCGTTCTGGGTGTCACTGGCCGTGGCCGACTGGGGCGTCAAGCTTGTGCTTGCGATTTTGGCACTTGTGCCCTTTCGGCTGGCAGTTGCACGCGCCATGGCACGGGTTGCGTAAATTGTTTTGACAAACACAAAATCTGTGTCACCTTTTGCTTATCGGCAACCATTTGAAAGGAGGTGATCCAGTGTCTAGAGTGATATTGGAGAGACGTGTCGGGACAGTCGGAGGGGGTGTTTTCTGAAGGCAGCCCTTCAGGTAAACAGGCCAACGATTGGATTTTGATGCCTAACTGGCTCATCTCCTTGGATCTCGGAAAGGGTTGCCGCACTCCGGCAACCCTTTCTCTTTTGGCCGCCACAGAATAGCGTTCACGCATGCTGCAGATCACCGAAACCCTAAGCATCGCCGACTGGGAACTGTCGGAAACCTTCATGCGCGCTTCTGGCCCCGGGGGGCAGAACGTCAACAAGGTATCCACCGCCGTGGAATTGCGATTCGAGGCGGATCGGTCGCCGCACCTGTCGCCCTCGGTGAAGGCGCGGCTGAAAAAACTTGCCGGTCGGCGCTGGACGCTGGAGGGCGCGATCGTGCTGCAGGTCGAAGACACCCGCAGTCAGGCCCGCAACCGAGAGATTGCGCGGGAACGACTGGTCGAGATGATCCGCGCGGCCCTTGTCCCCCCCAAACGCCGGATCGCGACCAAGCCCACCCTTGGCAGCCAGCGCCGCCGCATCGCCGCCAAGACCCAGCGGGGCGAGGTGAAGTCGCTGCGCGGCAAGATCGGGGAAGACGAATGACCGCTGCCCTGGCGGCCGAGGCTGCAACCCATTGGAACGGAACGCTCACCCGCCTTTTGCGTGACCGCGAGAATGTGGTCTATGAAATGGCTTTGCCGCAGGGCCGCGCCGCCTTGCGACTGCACCGGCAGGGGTATCAGTCCGCTGCCGCGATCGGGTCAGAGCTTAGGTGGTGCGATGCCTTGGCGCGGGCCGGGGTGCCGGTGCCTGCCGCCCTGCCATCGCGGGGTGGGGAACTTCTGGTCACGCTCTCGACCGGCCGGCACGCGTCAGCCATCGCGTGGCTGGAGGGGGAGGCGTTGGGCGAGGCTGGTGTTCCTTTCGCCCGGCCTTTGCGCCAGACGCTGGATCTGCACCATGCGCTGGGCGCGCTGCTGCGGCAGTTGCACCGAGTTACGGATGGGCTGACCCTTCCCGAAGGGTTCACCCGCCCCCGCTGGGACCGTGACGGTCTGGTAGGTGAGACGCCGTTCTGGGGCCGCTTCTGGGACCACCCTGCCGCCAGCCCCGACCAACGCGCGGTGCTGATCCGTGCCCGGGACGCGCTGCGGATGCGGCTGGCCGACACGCTCGACACCGGCCTGATCCATGCCGATGTCCTGCGCGAAAACGTGCTTGTGAACACTCGTTCGGTATCCTTGATCGACTTTGACGATTCCGGCTTTGGCTTCCGGCTTTACGACCTTGGCACTGTGCTGAGCCAGAACCTGTACGAACCGGCCTATCCGGACATCCGCGATGCGCTGATGGCCGGGTACGGCACGGCAGACCGTGAGATGGTGGAGGCCTTCACCCTTGCCCGGACGCTTGCCTCGGTTGGGTGGACGATGCCGCGGCTAGCGTCTAATGACCCGATCCACCGCAGCCATCTGGCCCGCGCAGTCATGTGCGCAGAGCGTGTGCTGGCCCGGCCTTAAAGTCTCGCCTCCCTTTGCGCTGCGAAGGTTGGGCTAAACCTCGACCGGCTGGGCCGCCTGCGTGCCAACGCCGAAGACGCGCTTGTAGCGTTCGATTTCGTCCTTTGGCCCCATGGCCTTGGCCGGATTGTCCGACAGCTTGACCGTCGGGCGGCCATTGGCGCTTTGCGCCTTGCAGACCAGGCTGAACGGGGCCAGCGCGTCCCCGTCAACCAGACCGCGGAAATCGTTGGTCAGCATCGTGCCCCAGCCGAAGGACACCTTCACCCGACCGGCGAATTGGGCGTGCAGCTCTTCGATCTTGTCCACGTCCAGACCGTCAGAGAAGATCACCAGCTTCTGCGTGGGGTCTTCACCCCGGTCTTTCCACCAGCGGATCGCAGTTTCCGCCCCGGCCGCCGGGTCGCCGCTGTCGATCCGGATGCCGGTCCAGCCGGCCAGCCAGTCTGGCGCGTTGCGCAGGAAACCTTCGGTGCCGTAGGTGTCGGGCAGGATGATCCGCAGGTTGCCGTCGTGTTCCTCTTGCCAGTCGGCAAGCACCTGATAAGGCGCGTCGCGCAATTCCTCATCCGAGTCGGCAAGGGCCGAATAGACCATCGGCAGCTCATGCGCGTTGGTGCCGATCGCCTCGATGTCGCGCAGCATGGCGATCCGGCAGTTCGAGGTGCCAATGAACTTTGGCCCCAGACCTTCCTGCATCGCCTGCACCGTCCAGTCCTGCCACAGGAAGGAATGCCGCCGCCGCGTCCCGAAATCGGCGATCTTCAGCCCGTCAATCCGCCGCAGCCGTTCGATCTTTTCCCAGGCGCGGGTCATCGCGCGGGCGTAAAGCACCTGCAGCTCGAACTTGCCCATCCCGTTCAAGACTGACCGTCCGCGCAATTCCATCAGCACGGCCAGCGCCGGAATCTCCCACAGCATGACTTCGGGCCAGGCGCCTTCGAACGTCAGCTCGAACTGGCCATCGCGCTTTTCAAGGTGATAGGCGGGCAGGCGCAGGCCTTCGAACCATTGCATGAAATCGGGGCGGAACATCTGGCGTTTGCCGTAAAACGTGTTGCCGCGCAGCCATGTGCTTTCGCCCCGCGTCAGCGAAAGCGAGCGAACATGGTCAAGCTGTTCGCGCAACTCTCCCTCATCAATCAGATCGGCAAGGCGGACCTTGCTGCTGCGGTTGATCAGGGTGAACACCACGCTGGTTTCCGGCTTGTTGCGGAAAATAGACTGGCACATCAGCAGCTTGTAAAAGTCGGTGTCGATCAGCGACCGGACGATGGGGTCGATCTTCCACTTGTGGTTCCAGACTCGCGTCGCGATATCAACCATCTTACGGCTCCAGCATCACGCCAGCGGCGCGCATCTTCGTTTGCGCCTCGGCAAGCGAGCCGTTCAGGTCAATGGCCCGGCAGGCACCTTCAAGCACCGTCGCCTTGAACCCAAGACGCGCGGCATCCAGAGCAGAGTAGGCGACGCAATAGTCGGTGGCCAGACCGACCAGCGTCACCGACGTCACCCCCCGGCTGCGCAGATAGCCTTCAAGGCCGGTGGGGGTGGTCTGGTCATTCTCGAAAAACGCGGAATAGCTGTCGATCCCGGGGCGAAAGCCTTTGCGCACGATCAGCTGCGCCGGGTCCGTGCGCAAGTCGGCGTGGAAGGCAGCACCAGCGGTGCCCTGCACGCAATGGGTGGGCCACAGTACCTGTGGGCCATAGGGCATCTTCGCCATGCTGAACGGGGTCGCCCCCGGGTGATTGGCCGCGAAGGAGTAGTGGTTGGCCGGATGCCAGTCCTGCGTCAGGACAACGGTGGCAAAATCGTCCATCAAGCTGTTGATCCGGGCGATGATGTCATCCCCGCCCGCGACGGCCAAGGCGCCGCCGGGGCAGAAGTCGTTCTGCACGTCGATCACGATCAGGGCTTCGGTTGCGGCTGTCATCACGGTCTCCCATCGGGCGCGGGTCGGGGTCTTGCGGTTCTTGCGTAAGTGCGGGGGGCGGGTGCGTCAAGCGAAGTGCTTGAAATTCACGGCCCGTCGGCGTTAGAGGACGGCATGCTGATCGTCGCCGCCCTTTACCAGTTCACGCGCTTTGCTGACCCCGCCGCCTTGCGTCCGGGGTTGATCGCGGTCTGTGCGACGGAAGGGGTGAAGGGGTCCCTGCTTCTGGCGCCGGAAGGGATCAACGGGACGATTGCCGGAACCCGGGACGGGGTGGATGCAGTGCTGGCGGCCATCCGCGCCCTGCCGGGCTGCGCGGGGCTGGAGTGGAAGGAAAGCCCTGCCGACGCCATGCCCTTTGGCCGGATGAAGGTGCGGCTGAAGCGTGAGATCGTGACGATGGGGCAGCCGGATGTGGACCCCTTGGCGCGGGTCGGCAACTATGTGCAGCCCAAGGACTGGAACGCCCTGATTGCAGACCCCGATACGGTCGTGATCGACACCCGCAACGATTATGAAGTCGCCATCGGCACGTTTCAGGACGCCATCGACCCCGGAACGCGGGCGTTCGGGGAATTCCCCGATTGGTGGCAGGCCAACAAGGATCGGTTTGTGGGCAAGCGGGTCGCGATGTTCTGCACCGGGGGCATCCGCTGCGAGAAATCAACGAATTATCTTCTGGGCCAAGGGCTTAATGAGGTTTACCACCTTAAGGGTGGCATCCTGAAGTATCTTGAAGAGGTGCCCGCGTCGGAAAGCCTGTGGCAGGGCGAATGCTTTGTCTTTGATGACCGCGTGTCGGTCGGCCACGGGTTGATCCCCGGGGGGCTGACATCCTGCGGTGCCTGCCGGAGGCCGGTGACCGAGGCAGGCCAGCGGCATCCGGACTATGAAGAGGGTGTGTGCTGCGCTGCTTGTGTGAACGAATATTCACAAACCGACCGGGACCGGTTCCGGGAACGGCAGCGCCAGATGGTTCTGGCGCTGAAGCGTGGAACCCACCACCTCGGGGCTTAGGCGGCCTTGTCCGCCAGCATGTCCTGAACCATCGGGATGACTTTCTCACCGTAAAGCCGGATGCAGGACATCAGGTTGCTGTGCGGCACGGGACCGGTTGAATACTTCATGTCAAACCGCTGGATCCCCAGCCCCTGCACCGTCTTGGCGATCTTGCGGGCCACGGTGTCCGGGCTGCCGACATAAAGCGCGCCGTGCTGCACTTCGGCAATGAACTTGTCCTTGGTCACCGGTGGCCAGCTGCGTTCCCGCCCGATGCGGCCGAACATCTCGGCATAGTGCGGCCAAAGGATTTCCTGCGCCTTTTCATCCGTTTCGGCCACAAAGCCGGGGGAGTGGACGCCAACCGGCCGCACCGGCCGGCCAAGCTGGGCGCAGGCGCGGTGATAGAGGTCGATGTAGGGCGCGAAGCGGGCGCTGTCGCCGCCAATGATGGCCAGCATCAACTGCAGGTCCTGCCGCACGACGCGGACCACGCTTTCCGGCGATCCGCCAACGCCGACCCAGACGGTCATCCCCTCTGGCCCGAGGGGCGGGAAGACCTGCTGGTTCTCCAGCGGTGACCGGGTCTGGCCCGACCATGTAACCGAAGGCGAGCGGACAAGGTTGGCAAACAGGTCCAAGCGTTCTTCGAACAACTGTTCGTAGTTGTCGAGGTCCTGCCCGAATAGCGGATAGCTTTCCGTGAACGACCCGCGGCCAAGAATGGGCTCCGCCCGGCCATTCGACAGGGCGTTCAGGGTGGAAAACCGCTGGAACACCCGGACAGGATCGTCGGTGGATAGCACCGTGACGGCGGTGCCAAGCTTGATGCGGCTGGTGCGGCCCGCGATGGCGGCAAGCACGATCTCCGGCGCCGAGATTGCGAAATCGGGTCGGTGGTGTTCGCCAAGGCCAATGAAATCAATGCCGATCTCATCCGCGAGGGTGGCTTGGTCCAGCACTTCGCGCAGGACGATGTCCATGGATTGGGGCTGGCCATCAGGGCCAAGGGTGACATCGCCAAACGTGTCGAGGCCAAGAGAAACTGGGGTCATGTCATTCTCCTTTGCGGCCAAGATAGGCAGGGAGCGGGCAAAGCGGTATGCGGATTTCGAGAGACAGTTGGTTCAGGACTGCACGGCGGACAAGGGGCGCGTCTGCGCGTCTGATTGGTGATGGTATCGAATCGCGGATCGCTGTCAGGATGGCGGCAAAGGAGCACAGCATGACTTCACCTGAACGCCTTGCCATCGAGATGGGTCTTGATATCCCGGATTTCGACCTGACCGGGTACTACGGAGCCGACTATGGCACGATGAAGCCCTATCACCGGGTTGGCAGCCTGTTGTTCCTGTCGGGCCATGTGGCGCAGATCGGGGCCGAGATCACCCACAAGGGGCGGCTTGGCGCGGACCTTTCGACCGAGGAAGGCTATCTTGCGGCGCGGCGGACCGGGCTGAACGTGCTGGGCGGCATCCGGCAGGCGGTGGGATCGCTGGACCGGGTGAAGGGCATCGTACGCAGCCTGAACTTCGTTGTCTGCACGCCGGAATATGAGGAAGTCCACATGGTTTCCTCCGGCCTGTCGGACCTGTTCGTGGAGGTGTTTGGCCGCGAGCGCGGGCTTGGCGGGCGGGCAACGATCGGGGTGATGGCGCTGGCGGGCGGGGTGTGCTTTGAAACCTGGGTCACGGTAGAGGTTGACTGAGGCGCCCTTAGGAAAGGACTTGCCGCTAGAGCGTCTGATCTGGACAGGCTTGTGGCGGGTGGCTTGTGGAGCGGCGGTCGATGAGGCTGCGGAGCAGAGCAAAGCGCTTGCGCCAAACCTCACGCCGGGCAGCGCGGGCAAGGGCGGCAAGCTCGGCCTTGTGGTGGGCATGCGGGTCTTTCGGGCGACCATCGGGATGGTGCTGTGTGGTGCCGAGGAGGTCGAGGTTGATGCCGTGCATGGCTTTCGTCCCGTTGCTTGGAATAGTGGAGGGAATGCCACAAAACATGCGATACTCCGAATCAGGAAATTGCTTGGGACGAAAGTTGAAGTTACATGTCGCGCTGGCGGGATCTTCCCTCACTGTCCTTGTTGCGGGCGTTTGACGCCACCGCGCGGCATGGCAGTTTTGCGGAAGCCGGGCGCGCGCTGAACGTCACCCATGCGGCCGTGACGCAGGCGGTTCGGGCACTTGAAGCGGATCTGGGTGTCACGTTGGTGCGGCGGGCGGTGCGGACGGTGGCCCTGACCGAGGCCGGCGAAGCGCTGGCGCGGAGCCTTGGCGAAGGGTTCGGGGCGATTGCCCAAGGTATCTCAGACCTGCGCCAGCGTCAGGCGCGGCGCGTCCTGCGGGTGGCCACGACCACCTTCATCGCCGAGACCCATATCATGCCGCGCCTGCCCGAGTTCTGGGCCCGTCATCCGGGGGTGGAGGTCGCGATGTCGCCCAGCCCGGCGCTGGCCGAGTTCCAGCGCGACGGCTTTGATCTGGCGATCCGGGCGTTGTCGGAAGGCTGGACCGCCCGGCCGGGTGAGGAAATCCGCCCGCTGGCTCGTGTACCCCTGCTTGCGGTCGCAACGCCCGAGATGGCGCGGTCGGGCGTAGCACCGCAGGACATGCCCTGGATCGTCGGGGCGGACAGTCCTTGGGAACATGCGCAGCTTGAACAGGCCGGGCTCGACATTGCGCGGATGCGGCGGGTCCAGCTGGGCAGCCCGCATCTGGAGATGTCGGCAGCCCGGCAAGGCCTTGGCGCAGGGCTTGCGACCGAGATAATCTGCCGCGCCGATCTGCAGGCGGGGCGGCTGGTCGAACTGGGGCTGAAAGGCCTGCCGATGGTGACCTATGCGGTCGTCCTGCCGGAAGGCGCCAGACGCGCGGCGGTGGAGCAGTTCGCCGACTGGCTGGCGACGATCTTCTGATCTTCAAGCGATATCGCGGACCATCACCTGATTGCCGTCCTTGCGCAGCTCAAACCGCTTGGTCAGCCGCTTGACCAGATCCGAGAGCCGCGCACTGCCATAAGTGCGGGGGTCGAAATCTGGGTCGGCGCGGACCATGTATTGGCCAAGCTGGCCCAGCGAATACCATTCGCCATCCGGGTCGATGTTGGTCATCGCCTTGCGGATCAGGGGGATTGCCTCGGTTTCCGGGCGTTTCAGCGCGGGCGCGGCGGGTTCGGCCTTGGCCGCGGCGATGGCGACTGGCCTTGGTTCGCGGGCCGGTTCCGGGGCAGCTTCTTCGATGATGTTCTCGATCAGGATGAAGCGATTGCAGACCTTGCGCAGGCTTTCCGGGGTCTTGGCTTCACCGATGCCCACCACCTCCAGCCCTTCTTCGCGGATGCGGCTGGCAAGGCGGGTGAAGTCGCTGTCTGACGACACCAGCACGAAGCCGTCAAACTTGCCCTGATGCAGGATGTCCATCGCGTCGATCACAAGGCCGATGTCGCTGGCGTTCTTGCCCTTGGTGTTGGCCGATTGCTGGTGCATCACCAACCCAAGATCGCGGGCTTGGTTCTTCCAGCCGGCAAGCTGCTGGCTGGACCAGTCACCATAGACGCGGCGCAGGGCCGGTTCGCCTATGGTGCTGATTTCCTTCAGGATCGCCTCGGCATGGCGGGCCAGAACGTTGTCGGCGTCGATCAGGACGGCCAGCAATTTCGCCCCGTCGCGGGCCATCAGAACACCACGACCGAGCGGATGGATTTACCTTCATGCATGAGGTCGAAGCCCTTGTTGATATCCTCAAGCTTGAGGATGTGGGTGATCATGCTGTCGATCTCGATCTTGCCGTCCATGTACCAGTCGACGATCTTTGGCACGTCAGTCCGGCCGCGCGCGCCGCCAAAGGCGGTGCCTTTCCAGATGCGACCAGTGACCAGTTGGAAGGGGCGGGTCTCGATCACCGCGCCCGCCGGGGCGACGCCGATCACGATGGACTGGCCCCAACCACGGTGGGTGCATTCAAGCGCCGCGCGCATCACCTTGACGTTGCCGGTGCAGTCGAACGAGTAGTCGACGCCGCCGATCTTGTCGAAAGGCGTCTTGGTCATGTTGACAAGGTGGGCCACGATGTCGCCGTCAATCTTGGTCGGGTTGACGAAATGGGTCATGCCGAACTTGCGGCCCCATTCCTCCTTGTCGTCGTTGATGTCGACGCCAATGATCTTGTCGGCCCCGGCCATCTTCAAGCCCTGGATCACGTTAAGGCCAATGCCGCCAAGGCCAAAGACGGCGGCGGTGGCTCCGGCCTCGACATTGGCGGTGTTCAGGACGGCGCCGACGCCGGTGGTGACGCCGCAACCGATGTAGCAGATCTTGTCGAAGGGTGCGTCGTCGCGGACCTTGGCCAGCGCGATTTCCGGCAGGACGGTGTGGTTGGCGAAGGTCGAGCAGCCCATGTAGTGATAGATCGGCGTGCCATCCAGCATGGAAAACCGGGAGGTGCCATCCGGCATCAGCCCTTTGCCTTGGGTGTCGCGGATCGCTGTGCAAAGGTTGGTCTTGCGCGACAGGCAGGACGGGCATTCGCGGCATTCGGGCGTGTAAAGGGGGATTACATGGTCACCGGGTTTCAGGCTTTTGACGCCGGGGCCGCATTTCACGACAACGCCCGCGCCTTCGTGGCCAAGGATCGCCGGGAAGAGGCCTTCGGGGTCCGCGCCCGACAGGGTGAATTCGTCGGTATGGCAGATGCCGGTGGCCTTGATTTCGATCAGAACCTCGCCCTCACGCGGGTCGTCAAGGTTCACCTCCATGATCTGCAACGGTTTTCCGGCGGCGACGGCGACGGCGGCACGGGTGCGCATGTGGTATTCCCTCCCTTATGCTTTGGCCCAAGCTGTGCCAAACTGGGCCGGAATGCAATTGAGGATACGACGATGAAACATGCTTCTGTTGCCCTTGCCGTCGCGCCACTGTTGCTGTCGGCTTGCGTGGTGGTGGACCCCGGGCCGGTGGATCAGGCGGATCAGTGTGGCGCGTCGGAGCTGCAGTATCTGGTAGGCCAACCGGGGGTCGTGCTGGACGGGATGCGTTTTTCGCAGGACGTGCGGGTGATCCAGCCGGGGATGGCGGTGACGATGGACTTTCGCGGCGACCGGCTGAACGTCTGGCTGAACGACCGTGACGTGATCGAGCGGGTGGTCTGCGGATGAGGGGGCTGGCGCTGGCCTTGGTGCTGGCAGGCTGTGTTGCGGCTGACGCGCCAGACCAGAATGCCTGCGGGGCGGCTGGGATGCAGTCGCTGGTCGGGCAGGGGCGTGACGTGCTGGCGGCGATGACGCTTCCAGAAGGCAGCCGGGTGATCGAGCCCGGCATGGCGATCACCGAGGATTTTCGGCCGGACCGGCTGAACCTTGATCTGGACGCTGTCGGCCGGATCACCCGGGTCTGGTGCGGCTGATGCGGGGGGTGCTTTCAGGCTTGGCGCTGGTGGTGCTGGCAGGCTGTGTCAGTGGCACGGCCGGGCCGGATTGCCGCGATCCTGCCTTGCAGTCGCTGGTCGGGCAGCCGCTGTCTGCGCTGGCGGCGCGGGTGCCTGACGGCAGCTACAAGGTGGATTACCCCTTGCCCGATGGCACAGTCACGCTTGAGGATTTTCCGGACCGGCTGCGTGTGAGTGTTGACGAAAGCGATGTGATCGTCGGTCTGGGATGCGGATGAAAAAAGGCCCTGGTCGGGTGACCGGGGCCTTTTTCGTGCCGTCTCAGGGGGATTACTTCATCACGCGGTAGGTGGTGTGGCAGTCCTTGCAGGCGCCGCCGATGGCCCCCATGCCCGCACCGATGGTTTCGACCGAAGCGACGTCAACCGCACCTGCGGCGTCGCCAAGGGCTTTGGACTTGACGAGGAAATCTTCCCAGTTGGTCCAGATCTCTGCCTTGGATTCCGAGGCGGGATCGGCGGCACCCTGTTCCATGAAGGTCGCCTCGATCTTGGCCGAGGCTTCGATCAGCGCTGCCTTGGCACCTTCGGCCTTGGCCGCGTCATAGGGTTCCTTGCCGCTGGTCATGTTGCCAAGGATGCCGGTGTTCATGCCGACCATCTTCATCAGGTCGGACCGCGCAATCGCGTTCGGGTCGGTGGGGTCTTCCTGGGCGAAGGCTGCACCGGCGGCCAGAACGGCCCCGATCGCGAAGGCTTTGATCAATTTCATTCTTCTGGCTCCATGCTGGACAATCCCGGCAACTATAGGCGCGGCAAACTGTCACGGAAGCCGGTTTGTGCAGGGACAGCGCAGTCTCACGCGATTGTCATCCCCGGTGGCGGGGACTCGACTTTATGGCGCAGGGCTGGCAGTACGGGAACAATGCGGGAACATGAAAGGCAATGGCAATGGCGGCGCGGCGCATCCTGTCGCTTTGGTTTCCACGGCTGGCGGCGGAACGCGTGCAGCGCCTGCGCCGCGATGTGGTGCCCGCCCCCTTGGTCGTGGTGGGCGATGTCGGGGGTGCGCAGGTCCTGACGTCAGTCTCGGCCGAGGCGGAGGCGGTGGGTTTGCGCGAAGGGCAGGGCCTGCGCGACGCGACGGCGATCTATCCCAACCTGCTGACGGCCCCTGCCGATCCCTTGAACGAGGCGCGGTTTCTGGCGGTGATGCGGCGCTGGGCGGGACGCTTTTCGCCTTGGGTGGCGGAAGAAGCTCCAGCAGGGCTGATGATCGACCTCAGCGGGACGGCGCATCTCTTCGGCGGTGAGGGTGCGGTGCTGGCCCAGGTGTTTCAGGACTGCGCCGACATGGGGCTGACCGTGCGGGCCGGGATTGCCGACACGCCGGGGGCGGCCTGGGGGCTGGCACGCTATGCGCAGGCGCGGATTTCCCCCTTGCGGTCGGGGGATGCGATTGACCAGGAAGCGCGGGCCACCCGGTCGCGCGCGGCCAAGCGGCGTGGGTGGGAGCGGGGGGGCAGCCTTCCGCAGCCCGTGGCGGCGAAGGGCGCCGAGGGTGCCGTGATCTCGCCCCCCGGTCGCGCGCGTGAGGCGCTGGCCGATCTGCCCTTGGCCGCGCTGCGGCTGGAGGCCGAGGCCGTGGACCGGCTGATGCGGCTGGGTCTGCGTCGGGTGGGCGACATCATGGTGATCCCGCGCGCGGCCTTGGCGCGGCGCTTCGGGATGCAGACCGTGCGGCGGCTGGATCAGGCGATGGGGCTGGAGCCCGAGCCGGTCAGCCCGGCACGCCCACCGATGCATTTCGCAGTGCGGCTGACGTTTCCCGATCCGATCGGCCTGCGCGGCGATGTCGAAGCGGGGCTGGACCGGCTGCTGGCGCCGTTGTGTGCGCAGTTGCGCGCCAAGGGGCGGGGGGTGCGGCGACTGGCGGTGCAGGCGTTCCGGGCCGATGGCGGGGTGGCCACGGTCGAGGTGGGGTTGGCGCGGGCAGCCGACAGTCCCGAGCGCCTTCGCCCGCTGATCCATCTGAAGCTGGACCAGATCGACGCGGGCTTTGGCATAGATTGCCTGCGGCTTGAGGCTTTGGCGACCGAGGCTGTGACGGCACAACAGCACCGCGGCCAGATCGAGGTGACGGAAGGTGCCATGGCGGGGGCGGTTTCGGCTGGGGTTTCTGGGGGGGGGCAGGGATCGTCCCATGCGCTGGACGATCTGATCGGTCGGTTGGGCGCGCGGCTGGGGCATGAGGCGATCACGCGGCTGCACCCGGCTGACAGCCATGTGCCCGCGAAGGCCGCGCAGGTGTTGATGGCGGCCTGGAGTGTGGCGCATGACGGGCCATGGCCAACGGCCCCCGGCCCCCGACCGCTGCTCTTGATGCGCCCCGAGCCGGTGGAGGTGTCTGGCGCCCTGCAGGGCCGGTCTGACCCTCCGCCGCGGTTCCGTTGGCGACGGCGGGAGTATGCGGTGCGCATGGCGGTGGGGCCGGAGCGGTTGCAACCTGAATGGTGGCTGGAAGACCCCGACTGGCGCAGCGGCGCGCGGGATTACTGGCGAATCGAGGCTGAGGACGGTGAGCGGTTGTGGCTGTTCTTTGGCCAGGGCGGCGCGGTGAATGACGGCTGGTATTGCGAAGGGGTGTTCAGCTGAGACCCCTTCGTCGCCATCGGCATGGGGAGCCGGAGTTTTCAAAAACTCCGGACCGGAGCCTTTGAAGGCTCCGGCACGATTTCTTCGAAGAAATCGCGGCCCTGCGCCGGGCTTGCGGATGGGGCCGGTCCGTGGGAACCATCGGCAAGGGGGCAGGGTTCGATGAAATCCAGAAACCGCATCTCGATCCAGCAGACGCAGCGGTTGAAGCTGACGATGGGGCTTGCAACGTCGATCCGCATCCTGCGCAGCGATGCGCAGGGCCTGTCGCGCTATCTGGAGGAACAGGCGGCGGAAAATCCGCAACTGGTGCTGACACGGTCCTCGGGGCAAGACTGGTTGCCGCGCTGGAAGTCGGCGCTGGGGGCCGGGGCCGAACCGCCGGAGCAGGCGGCGGCAGGGGCCAGTCTTGTGTCCCATGTCTTCGGGATGATCGCCGGGCTGAACCTCTCCCCACGTGAGGCGCGCATCGCCGAGGCCTTGGCCGACGCGTTGGAGCCTTCCGGCTGGCTGGGGCAAAGCCCGACCGCCATTGCCGCGCGGATCGGGGTGGGGCAGGCCGATGTCGACCTGATGCTGCGCCGGCTGCAGGCCCAGGCCGAGCCGACCGGGCTTTTCGCCCGCAATCTGGCCGAGTGTCTGCGCCTGCAAGCCGAAGATGCCGACGAGATGGATGCCATCATGGCCGCGGTGCTGGACCGGCTTGATCTGGTCGCCCGTGGCGAGATTGACCGGCTTGCCCGCGAAACCGGGGTGTCGCCAGATGCGGTACGCCTGCGGATCGGTCGCCTGCGCGGTTATGACCCGAAGCCCGGCGCCGGGTTCGAACCCTATGCAGCACCAATCCGCGAGCCGGACCTTGTGGCGGAAAAGGGCCCCTCGGGCTGGACGGTGGCGATCAACCGGTCGGCCTTGCCATCGGTCTCGCTGGCCGAAGGAAAAGGGCCGGGCCGGGCCGAGGCGCGGGCAATCCTGCGCATGGTCGAGGGGCGGAATGTCACGCTTCTTGCTGTCGGGCAGGAGATACTTGTGCGGCAGGTGGCGGCGTTGGAGAAAGGGATGGGCGCGCTGGTGCCGATGACCATGGCGGATGTCGCAGGGTCGGTCGGGCTGCATGAAAGCACGGTCAGCCGGGTGGTGGCAGGCACGGCGGTCGATACGCCACGCGGCACATGGTGGCTGCGGGCGTTGTTCACCCAAGCCACGCAAGAGGGCGGTCCTGCCGCCGGGGCCCTGCGCGACCGGCTTGCACAGTTGATCGCGGCGGAAGACCCGGGTGCGCCGCTAAGCGACGCGGCGCTGGCCTTGGCGCTGTCGGAAACTGGCGCACCGCTGGCACGGCGGACGGTTGCGAAGTACCGCACGATGCTGAAGTTGCCCACGGCGTCGCGTCGCAAGCGGCGGTCCCCCGACGGGTGATGTCGTTTCCGGGGCTGACAGGACGGTGCGGCTGCTCTAGCTGGCAGATCAGCAGACAAGCACGGGGCGCGCAGCATGGCCTATTTTCTGGGTGTCGATACCGGTGGCACCTATACGGATGCGGTGATCCTTGATGACGGCGCGAATCTGATCCTTGGCAAGGCCAAGGCGCTGACCAGCCGGCATGATCTGGCGGTGGGCATCGGGCAGGCGGTGGACGCGGCGATTGCCGCGGCGGGCGTGGCCGTGGGCGATGTGGCGCTGGTGTCCTTGTCCACCACGCTGGCCACGAATGCGCTGGTCGAGGGGCAGGGTGCGCGGGTGGCGCTGGTCTTCATCGGCTTTGATGCGGGGGACCTTGGCCGCGGCGGGCTGACCGAAGCGCTAAAAGGCGATCCGGTCCTGCAACTGCCCGGTGGCCATACCCATGCCGGCACCGAGGCTGTGCCGCTGGACCTGACCGCGCTGGAGGCGGGGGTTCGCGCCTTGGGCGAGGAGGTCAGCGGTTTCGCCGTCGCAGCACGCTTTGCCACGCGCAACCCGGCGCATGAACTGGCCGCGCGCGACATGATCCGCCGGGTGACCGGGCGGCCGGTGACCTGCAGCCATGAGCTGTCCGCCAATCTCAACGGTCCGAAGCGGGCCCTGACGGCGGTCTTGAACGCCCGGCTGATCGGGATGATCGACCGGCTGGTCGCGGCCTGTGAGCGGCATCTGCAAGAGGTGGGCATTGATGCGCCCCTGATGGTCGTGCGTGGCGACGGGGCGCTGATCTCGGCGGCCATGGTGCGCGAGCGCCCGATCGAGACCATCCTGTCTGGTCCTGCCGCAAGCATCGTCGGTGCGCGCTGGTTGACGGGGGCCTCGGACGCCCTGGTCAGCGACATCGGCGGGACGACGACGGATGTGGCCCTTTTGCGCGACGGTCTGCCAGAGATTGACCCCGAAGGCGCGCGCGTCGGCGGCTTTCGCACCATGGTCGAGGCGGTGGCGATGCGCACCACCGGCCTTGGCGGCGACAGCGAGGTGCATCTGGTGACCGAAGGCCTGACCGGCGGTCTGCGGCTGGGCCCGCGGCGGTTGATCCCGGTGTCCCTGTTGGCGGTGGACCATGGCCCGATGGTGCACGCGGCGCTTGACCGCTGGCTGTCGGCCGATGCAGTGGGGGAAATGGACGGCCGCTTTGTCGTGCCGATGGGGGGCCAGCGCGGCGGTCTGTCCGCGCGAGAACTGGCGGTGCTGGACCGGATTGACCGGCCGATGACCATGGCGGCGGCCCTGACCTCACGCCTTGAGGTGGCCGCGCTGGAACGGCTGGTCGCGCGGGGGCTGGTGATGATCTCGGGCGTCACCCCGTCGGATGCGGCGCATGTGATGGGGCGGCTTGACGCTTGGGACGGCACCGCGGCGGAAAAGGCGCTGCAGCTGATTGCGCGCCGGCGGACCGGGGCAGGCGAACGCTTTGCGACGGGTCCGCAGCCCTTTGCGCAAGCCGTGGTCGACCAGCTTACACAGCAGACCGTGGATTGCCTGCTGGAAGCGGCCTTTGGCGAGGATGCGGCTTTTGCCGACAAGGTGCCGGAAGACCTCGCGCGGCACCCCCTTGCGGTGGCCGGTCTGGCACAGCATCGCGGCGTGGTCGAAGTGTCGCTGCGGCTTGGCGTGCCGGTCATCGGGCTTGGGGCCTCGGCTCCCGCCTGGTACGGCGCGGTCGGGGACCGGCTGGGCTGCAAGATGATCTTGCCCGAACACGCGGGCGTCGCCAATGCGATCGGGGCGGTGGCGGGCCAGATCAGCCAACGGGCGCAGGCCGTGGTCTCCTCCCCCGCCGAGGGGCGCTTCGTGGCGCATCTGGCGCGCGGCGTCGAAGTGTTCACCACCGCCGAAGCCGCGCTGTCGGCGGTCGAGGCGGTGCTGGTGGCCGAAGCGTCCGACCGTGCGCGGCAGGCGGGGGCAGTGGACCTGCGCCTGACCGTCGACCGCGCCGTCAAGGAGGTAGAGATCGAGGGTCGGCAGATGTTCATCGAGGCGATGGTGACCGCCACCGCCTCAGGTCGGCCAAGGGTGGCACGGTAGCGGGCAGGCTGCCGTGCAATACGCGGGTTCGGTGCTGATTGACCCTTGACCTTGTCCGCCAGCGCCCTTAATCCGCCCCCCAGTGGCTAGGTAGCTCAGCTGGTTAGAGCACGCGACTCATAATCGCGGGGTCGGGGGTTCGAGTCCCCCCCTCGCCACCACTTTCCTCCATCGTGACATTGTATGGCCTCCGACAGTATCGGCTGGGGCCTACAGGCTTTCCCCACCATCGACCACGAGGGCATGTCCCGTCATGAAGCTGGCAAGGTCCGAGGCAAGGTAGACAATGCTGGCGGCAATTTCATCGACATCGGCCCAGCGACCCATCGGGATGGACCGGGCCACATAGCCTTCCAAGGCCTCTCTGCCGCCCATCTGCGCCTCGAACCCACGGTTGAACGGGGTGTCGACGAAGCCGGGGCAGAGCGCGTTGCAGCGGATATTGTCGGCGGCATAGTCTGCCGCGATCTGCCGGGTCATGGCGATGACCGCGTGTTTTGTCGTGCAATAGGCGATCATGCCGCGGTCATACTGCACGCCCGAGTTTGACGCGGTGATGATGATCGACCCTTTTCCTTGCCGTTGCATATGCGGCATCGCCGCGCGGGCTGCGATGAAATGCGCCCGGACGTTCAGCCGCCACGAGGCATCCATGCCCTCCGCGCTGACCTCGGTCAGGCGGCCGGGCACCTGAATTCCGGCATGGGAATGCAAGATGTCCAGTCGGCCCCGCGCGGCAACGGCGTCAATCGCGGCCTGAACGGCGGCATCGTCGGCGGCGTCCAGCGCCATCGCCTCGGCCCGGCCCCCGGCCGCGAGGATTTCCTCGGCCACGCCTTGCGCCCGCGCGCCATCCAGATCGGTGACGCAAAGGACCGCCCCTTCCCGGGCCAGCGCCAGCGCCCCCGCACGCCCGATGCCGGACCCCGCCCCGGTCAGAAACGCGACGCGTCCTTCAAGCAGCATCCGTGCCCCCGGTCTTTGGCCCGCGCCGCAAGATCAGTTGCGCGGCGATCAAGAGCAGTAGCGAGACCGCAAGGACCATGGTTCCAATGGCATTGATCTCGGGGGTCACCCCGCGGCGGATCGAGGAAAAGACATAGATCGGCAAGGTCGTCTCGGACCCGGCGACGAAGAAGGCGATGATGAAATCGTCAAAGCTGAAGGTGAAGCTGAGCAGGAACCCCGCAAGGATTCCGGGAAAGATCAATGGCAGCGTGACCTGCCGGAAGGTGGCAAAGGGTGGCGCATAAAGATCGGCCGAGGCTTCCAGCAAGCTGCGGTCCATGCCTGCCAGCCGGGCGCGCAGGATGATGATGACAAGCGACATGGAAAACAGCGCGTGGGCCGCGATCAACGATCCGTAGCCCATTGCCAGCTGCGGGGCCTGCCCCTCGGGTGCCAGACTGGCCAGCAGGGGGTTGATCCAGCCGAACAGCGTCACAAGCGCGATCAGTGTCGCAATGCCGATGACGATGCCGGGCACCATCACCGCCACATAGATCAGCGCATCGGCAACCATGCGCACGCGTCCCTTCATGCCTTGCAGGGCCAAAGCGGCCATCGTGCCGAACACGCTGGCGATCAGGGCCGAGGTCAGCGCCACGACAAAGCTGTTCCACAGCGCCTCGATCACGAAGGGGTTGGACAGGGCCTTGCCATACCACTGCACCGAAAACCCGGTGAACTGGCTGGCATGGCGGCCCGCGTTGAAGCTGAAGATCGCGATGACCGCGATCGGCAGGTAAAGGAACAGGTAGACGGCAAAGGCGTAAAGGCGCATCCGGGTTTCCCTACATCAGGGCCATGTCATCGCGTACACCGCCCATGCGGCGCATCAGCCACATGTAAAGCGACACGGTGACCAACATGATGACAACCAGCGTGACGGCCACCGCCGCCCCAAAGGCCCAGTTGCGCGATTGCAGGAACAGATCGACCAGCGCATTGCCGATGAAGAACACCTTGCCGCCGCCCAACATCGCGGGGATCAGAAACTCGCCCATCAGAAGGATGAAGACCAGCATGCAGCCGGTCGCAATGCCCGGCAGCGACAGGGGCAGGGTCACCTGCAGGAAACTGCGCAAGGGCGGGGCGCCAAGGTCTGCCGAGGCTTCCAGCAGGCGCTTGTCCAGCCGTTCAAGACTGACGTAGATCGGCAGGACCATCAGCGGCAGATAGCCGTAGACGATGCCGGTCAGCACGGCGAAGGGGGTGTTGATCAGACGATAGCTGCCAAACCCAAGCCATTCGATCAAGGCGGGCAGACCTTGCCCGCCAAGGATGAATATCCACGCATAGCTGCGGATCAGGATGGACGTCCAGAAGGGCACGATGACCAGGATCAGCAGCGTTGTCCGCCACTGCGGGCTGGCCCGCATCGCCAGAAAATAGGCAAGCGGATAGGCGATGAGCAGCGACAGAAGCGTGCCCAGAGGCGCCAGCATCAGCGTGTTCAGAAAGGCCGTGCCGCGGGCGGGAAGGTTGGCATATTGCGCGAAGGTGAAGGCGGGGACGTAGCCGCCCGCCGCCTCACGCTCGCCAAAGCTGAAGACAAGGACAAAACACAGCGGCAGCACCAGCATGACGGCAAACCACAGCCCAGCGGGGGCCAGAAGAAGCCATGTGGAAAGCCGCCGCTGCATGACCCTACGCCGACTTGAAGCGGGCCATCAGCTCGGCCCGGTTCGGATCGGTCAGGGTGGCCGCCGCGCCAAACTCCAGCGCGTTCAGAAGGTCTGCCGCCGGGTAAAGGATCGGATCGTTCAGGACTTCAGGCGGCAGCAGGGCGTTCACCCGCGCGTCGGCCACCGGATAGCCGTGGAACAGGGCTTCCTTGGCGTTGACCTCGGGCGTCAGCAGGAAGTTGATCAGGGCATAGGCCGCCTCACGGTGCGGGGCACCCTTCGGGATGGCGTAGAAATCCGACCAAAGCTCACCGCCTTCGCGGCCAAGGACATAGGCAATTTCCGGCATGTCGCGGTTCAACTGCTTGCCGTCGCCCGTCCAGCAGATCGTCATCCATGCATCGCCCGACCGCATCGACGGCTGGTAGTCAGAATTGATGGCAAAGAGATGTGGCTTGGTGGCCAGCAAAAGCTCTTCCGCCTTGGCAAGTTCCGCCGGGTCGATCGAGTTGAACGAATAGCCAAACGCCTTCAGCGCAGCACCAATGGTGGTAAGCTGATAGTCATGCACCATCGTCCGCCCCGAGAAGGTGGTCTGGGTCAGATCAAAGAACTCTTTCCACGTCGCCGGTGTCGTACCGCCGGTGTGGTTGGTGTTCACCGCAAAGCCGGTGGTCCCCCAGTTTTTCGGCACGGCGTAAAGCTTGCCATCCACCGTGCCCGGCCCGGCAAAACGCTGGTCGAAGCTGGCGGCGTCGTAATTCGGCAGCAGGGCAAGATCCAAAGGCTCGATCAGGTCCTGCTCGACGTAGGTGGTGATGGTGTAGTTGGTCGGCACGAAAACATCCCACCCCGACCCGCCCGCCTGCAACTTGGCCAGCATTTCCTCGTTTGACCCGAAGACGTTGACCTGCACCGCCGCCCCGGTTTCGGCGGTGAAGGCGTCGAAGTTGGCGGCGTCGTGATAGTTGGGCCAGGTCGCCAGCCCCACACGGTCGCCAATGCCCTGCGCCAAGGCGGCGCGCGGCATCAGCCCGGGCATTGCGGCCCCCAGCACCGCACTTGCGGCCCCAAGGCCGGTCACGCCAAGGAAGTGACGCCGGCTTACCGAGCCCTTCTGATAGCGCCGCAGCTCTTCCATGAACCTCTGACGCGAGATGTGGTCAATCTTGTCGGTCATTGCTGAAATCTCCCTGTTGGTTGGTCTTGTTCAGTCTTGAGCGAGGATCAGTCCCGAATCCGGGGTCCATGACACATGGCCCGTGTCGCCGGGGGCAAAGCTGCCCTCATGGGCTTCGGCCTGTCGGGCCACCAGCACCAGAAGGTCACCCAAGGCGGCATGCCGGACGAGGTATTCGGTGTGTTCGCCAAGGAAGATGCGATTGATGATCGTAACCGGTTCGGCCCCGGGGTGGGGGGTATGGGCAAGGCCGATCTGTTCGGGGCGGATGCTGAGCGTGGCCTTGACCCCTTGCGCCAGCCTGCCCGAAACCCGGCCCTGAAAGCGGTGGCCAAAGGGCGTTGCAATCTGGCCAGCTGAGGCGGAAATGGCCGAAACCGTGCCATCAATGAAGTTTGACTTTCCCACAAAGTCAGCGACATAGCGGTTGATCGGGCGATCATAAAGTTCGCTGGGAGAGCCGGATTGCACAATGCGCCCGCCCTTCATGATGCAGATGCGGTCCGACATCGACAGGGCTTCCTCCTGATCATGCGTGACCAGAACAAAGGTAATGCCAAGCTGGCGTTGCAAGGTCTGCAGTTCGATCTGCATCTCGCGGCGCAGCTTGCGGTCAAGGGCGGCAAGGGGTTCGTCCAGAAGCAGGACCTTCGGCTCGTTCACGATGGCGCGGGCCAAGGCGACACGCTGCTGCTGGCCGCCCGACATTTCCCAGATGCGGCGGGGGCCGAAGCCTGCCAGCCGCACCATCTCCAGCGCCCGGTTCACCTTTCGTGCGACATCCCCACGGTCAGGCCTGGGTCTGCGCTGCATCAACCCGTAGGCGATGTTGTCGGCAACGGACAAATGCGGAAACAGCGCATAGTGCTGAAACACCATGTTCACCGGGCGGCGGTAGGCCGGCACCTCGGTGACACGCTCGCCGTCAAGATAGACCTCGCCAGAGGTCGGGGTTTCAAACCCCGCCAGCATCCGAAGTGCGGTGGTCTTGCCGCAGCCAGAGGGGCCAAGAAACGACAGAAACTCACCCGCGCCGATGCCGAAGGTCAGGGCATCCGCGGCCAGCACATCGCCATAACGTTTGGTCGCCGCGCGAAACTCGGCAATCAGGGGCCGGTCGGCGGTCTGATCATCCGCGCCATGGTCGATCTGGCTTTGCATGGGGCCGCGTCTATCCTATGAAACTGGGAAAAGCGTAGGAGAAGACCCTTTGGCTGTATATATCACAAATAGAGTATGTTCGCAGATCGGACCGCGCGGGTGAGTGCTGCGATCTGGCCAATGGCGGGTGCAGTGGTGGCCGCGCTGGACAGCCCCGCCTTGCCCGCAGCATTGGCCGATCTGCTGCGGCATGTGGCCCCGTTCACCTATACCGTGATGTTCGGCTATCGGGGCACCAGTCAGCCACTGGACGTCTACGATGACTTTCCGCCCGGCAAGCGCAAGATCTTCGTGACCGACTATCAGGCGGGGCCCTATCTGCTGGACCCGTTCTTTCTGGCCGCAACCCAGCCTGTTGCCCCGGGTCTTTACCGCCTGCGCGATCTGGCACCGGACCGGTTTTATCAGGGCGAATACTACCGCAACTATTATGCCCAGACTGGCCTTGCCGAAGAGATCGCCTATTTCGTCGATCTGCCGGGAAAGGCATCCTTGGTGCTGTCGCTGATGCGGGCGGAAAAGCCCTTCACGCAGAAGGAATACACGGCGTTGCAGGCCCTCGTTCCCTTCGTGGCGGCTATCGCCAAGCGGCACTGGGCCGGTCTGTCACAGCAGTTTCGCAAGACGGCAGAACCAACGGTTGCCGGACGGCAGCGACGGGCGATCGCGTATGAGCTTGGACGGTTTGGCGACGCGATCCTGACGCCGCGTGAACGCGAGGTGGCCGAGTTCACCCTGAAGGGCCATTCGGCGGAGTCGACCGGGCAAATCCTTGGCATTGCGGCAGGAACCGTCCGCATTCACCGGCGCAACATCTATGCCAAGCTGAACATCAACTCGCAGGGGGAACTGTTCTCGCGGTTCCTGAGCACGCTGATGGACCCGACTTGACGTCCGCAGGCGCCGCGTTTGCGCTGCTGTCGGCGACTTAGGCGGCGGCTACCGCGCCCCATGGGTCAGCGGCCTGCATCGGGGTTATGCTCCAGCGGCGCAATCGCCACTTCCTGCAAGGCACCGCTCTTGTTGAGCGCCCGCAACAGGCCTTCGGCGTCGACGGGTTTTTTCGTTTCCGACGCGAGAATCCGGTAGCGGCGCAGGCCCGTGGAACGATCCTCCTCGATCGACATCGACCCGACCCGCAACCCTTGCGTGGTAAGTGTCGACGCAAGCTGCGCTGCGTCATAGCCATCCTCGATCTTGACGGAGATCTCGACACGAAGCTCGGGCTTGGGCGGCAACACACGCTGAACCATCCGCAACAGCACCAGAACGATCAGCGCAATCGCCGTTCCGATGGTCCCAAGTTCCAGCAATCCGACGCCGAAGACGATCCCCAAGGCCGCCGTCAGCCAAAGCGACGCAGCGGTCGTCAGACCCTGGACGGTGGCCCCTTCGCGGAAGATCACCCCTGCGCCAAGAAACCCGATGCCTGTCAGGATCGCATGCGGCATCCGGGCCATGTCCGACACGATCTGCGTGTCCATCGGGAACTGGGCCGTCCACTCGCCCATCCGGAGGCCGACCAGTGTCATCAACGCCGAGGCAAAGCAGACAAGGGTGTGGGTGCGCAGGCCTGCGGGTTTGCCCTGAAACTCACGTTCCACGCCGACCAGAGCCCCGGCGACAAGGCTGCAAAGCAGGGGCAGCATCACATCGCTGTCGCGCAATGCGGCCAGAAGGCTGTCAGATGTCATGGTGTACGCCCGTTTCTGTGCCCGTGATGCGGGGAAGGAAGCCGTCGTGAACCCTGTCGGGCCTGTGCAGACATCACATGATCCGAGGTTCGGTTGCGGTCAAGCGCTGCGCGCGGTGCCACGATCACCGGGGACGGACGCGCGAAGGTCCGACCACGGCATCCGGGCGCCGGAGGGGTTTCCGGCGCCCGGCTTGGGGGGTCTGACGGTGCCGGATCATCGGGGCAACGTCAGAAGGACGGTCAATGGTGATGTTCGGGCAGGTCCTTGACCTCATCCTTCGTCCATGTGGTGACAGCGTGAACGCTGCCATCCTCGGCCCGCATGAAGTTCAACTGGTTTGCGTCAAGCGCGACGGGCTTTGCGCCAATGCCCAGAAAACCGCCCACATCGACGATCACCTGAGTCGTGGGCCCCATGCCGTGAACATGGGACACCGTCCCGATCTTTTCGTCGAACGGGCCATAGATGACGGCGCCGATCAGGTTGCTTTCGTTGATTTCGGCCGCTTCAAGCGGTGTGTGCAGTGCGTGGTCCATCGGTTGAATTCCCATTGTTGCCTTGAGCGACATGGCTCGACAGGACAACACATCGGGGGCGAGGACGGTTCCAACCCGCGTCGGGCGGCAAGCACCTGCGGCGTGTCAGTATCGCTTGCCACGGGCGAGCGTGGTCTTGTTGCCACGCGGGCCAGTGGTGACGGGCGTATTCGTGCGGTTTTCTTCCCACAGCTTGCGCCACCGATCGACGCGGATCTGGTCCAGCGTTCCTTCGGCCACTGCCGCCCGTACCGCACAGCCCGGTTCATGCGCATGGGTGCAGTCGCGGAACCGGCAGTCCGGCGCGAGTTCTGCAATTTCGGCAAACAGCACGTCCAGCCCGACCGACAGGTCGCTGACATGCAGCGTGCGGATGCCCGGAGTGTCGATCACCCAGCCGCCCCCGGCAATCGCGTGCAACGACCGCGATGTCGTCGTGTGCCGACCCTTGGCATCGCTTTCCCGGATGTCGCCCGTCGCCTGCGCCTCGTCCGGGGCCTTTTCTGCCAGCGTGTTCAGAAGCGACGACTTCCCCACGCCGGACGAGCCGACCAGCGCCACCGTCTGCCCCGGCCCGCACCACGGTGCCAGTACATCCACCGCCTCAGGGGCCTTGGCGTTCAGCGTCACGACCTGCAACCCGCGCTGCAGGCCCGTCACCCGGTCCACGAAGGGTTGGGGATCGTCCACCTGATCGGCCTTGGTCAGCACGATCACCGGGGTTGTTCCGGCCTCGTTCGCCAGTGCCAGATAGCGTTCCAGCCGGGCGGGGTTCAGATCATCATTGCACGAGGTCACGATGAACAGCGTGTCGACATTCGCCGCGATCAGTTGCGGAGCGCCCCCGCCTTCAGTCCGCCGCTGCAGAACGGTGTTCCGGTCAAGCCGGCGGATCAGCTGATGGGTTTCCGGCTCGACCAGCACCCAATCCCCCACGGCGTAGTCGGCTGTGTTGGCCTGTGGTGCCAGACGCAGCCGCACTGGGCCTTGCGCTGACATTGCCGTCATCCGGGCGCGGTGAACGGTCGCCACGCGCATCCGGTCCAGCCCGGTTTCGTCCGGGTCCAGCTGGTCGGCAAGCGCCTCGGACCAGCCAAGGGCCACAAGGGTCAGCGCGGTCTGATCGGTTGCGTCGGTCACGCGCCCTGATTGCGCGCCCGAACGTGGCAATGCAAGCCCTGCCTGCAGGGCAGACCCGTTGCTGCTGCCCCTTGTGCCGCGGGTGGACGCCCAACCACCACCCCGCTATGCAAGCGCGGCGGGCAGTTGGGTCCGCCGGAACCAAGGGGCGGGCACAATGCTGTGGGACATCCGGGCACGCATGACACCGGCCCTGTCGGTCATCGACCTTATCCCCCATGTCCACCGCACTCCCGCGCTTGCGGCCTTGCGTCGGGCGGTGGTTGAAGGGCGGCCCGCCGTCCTGCCCCTGTCGGATGAGGACAGAGAGCTTGCGTTCCACGATGCCGCGGTGCAGCTGACGTCGCCCATCGGGGCACGCGTGCTGAAGGCGCTTTATCTTGGGGGGCATCTGAAGCTGAAGAAGCCCGGCCTGAAACCGGTGCCCGCGCTGGATGCCTATATCGCCACCGAACCCGTCTTCCGGGCGGACGTGGCCCGCATCCTTGCGGCTGAGGAGGCAAAGCGCCTGCGCCTTGACCAGATCATCGCCGACCCCGCCAGCGCGCGCCCGGATGAACTCAGCCCCTTTCTGATCAACAAGGTCTTCGCTGCGCGTCTTGGCCATGACGCCTTTGGCGAGATGGCAATTGCCGGGGTCACCTGCTACCGGACCCTTGTCCCTCCAGTGTCGACGGATGACGACCGTCAACGTGCCGAGGCCCGGATAGCAGCGTGGTGGCTGGATGCAGCAGGCAACCGGCAGGGCGATCCGGCATAGCGGCCTGACCGCAGGGCAGGTCAACGATCCGACCGCCTTCCGCTTGCGCCGCCTGCGGCAAGAGGGTTGTGCGATGCGGGGGGTTGTGATGAGGTTTGGCCAACGTTGCAGCAGCGGAAGGGGCGATACGATGCGAAACCTGATCCTTGGCATTCTGGTGGCGGCCGTCGCCATCTTGGGCTTTTTCGCCTATCAAAGCAGCCAGCAGGGCAATGCCCTGCAAGCCGACCTGACCGCACGGACCGAAGCCTTGACGGCGATGGAAACGGAAAAGACCGCTCTTGCGGATGAAGTGGCGCGTCTGCAAGCGGAGGTTGACGCAGCGGCCAAGGCGGCAGCGGATGCCGCGACGGCAATGCAATCCGACACGGCGACCCTGACCGAACGGGTTGCCGCGCTTACCGAAACGGTCGCTTCGCTTGAGGCTGACAAGGCCGCGCTGGGTGGTCAGGTGTCAACGCTTGAGGGCGAAAGGACCGCGCTTTCCGACCAGCTCGCCGCAATCGAGGCTGAGCGGGCGGCACTGGCCGATCAGGCGGCAGCCCTTCAGGCCCAGATCGAAGAAATGGCCGCCGCTGCCGCTGCGCCCGCACCCGAGGCCGCGACCAACCCCTGACGATCACGCGGCCCGGTCGCGCCGCATGCCCTTCCGGTCCCCGGCAAAACCATGCAGATTGCCGGGGCAGGGCAACGGAAGGCAAAAGAATGATGATGCGCAACGGTGGTCAGATCCTGGTGCAAAGCCTGCTGGGCCTTGGGGCGACCAAGGCCTTTGGCGTGCCCGGGGAAAGCTACCTCGCGGTGCTCGACGCGCTGCATGACACTGCTGGGCGGCTGGACTATGTGCTCTGTCGGCAAGAAGGCGGGGCGGCCTTCATGGCCGCGGCCTGGGGCAAGCTGACGGGCAATCCCGGCATCTGCATGGTGACGCGCGGCCCGGGTGCCACCAATGCCGCCATCGGCGTGCATACGGCAATGCAGGATTCCGCGCCGATGATCCTGTTCGTGGGCCAGGTCGGAACTGACATGAGGGGCCGTGAGGCGTTTCAGGAACTCGACTACCGCGCGGTCTTTGGCTCCATGGCGAAATGGGTGGTCGAGGTAGACCGGGTGGAGCGTATCCCCGAACTTCTGTCCCGCGCATGGACCGTGGCCTTGTCCGGTCGCCCCGGCCCGGTTGTCGTGGCCCTGCCTGAGGATATGCTGACCAGCCTGTCCGACGTGGCCCCCCTGACGTCGCCAGTGCGGATCGCCGAACCCGCACCCGAAGCGGATGCCTTGGCCAAGGCGCTGGCGCTGCTCACTGCAGCCAAACGCCCGCTCCTCATGCTTGGCGGTTGTAACTGGACGACCACCGGTCGCACAGCGCTGCAGGCCTTTGCCGAAGCCTCGGACATGCCGACGCTGGCCGCCTTCCGCTATCAGGATCAGTTCGACAATCACTCCCCCGTCTACGCGGGCGAGGCGGGGGTGGGCATGCCCCCGCACGTAAAGCGCCTGATCCGCGAGGCAGATGTGATCCTCGCCCTGAACCTGCGCTTTGGTGAGATGACGACGGATGGCTATACGCTGCTGGACGTGCCCACGCCAAAGCAAGCGCTGATCCATGTTCACGCCTCGGACGCCGAGCTTGGCAAGATCTACCGCCCTGCGATTGGCCTGCAGGCCGGACCCAACGCCTTTGCCGCCGCGCTAAGCCCGGTCGCAGGGCCTTGGTCGGAGTGGCGAGAAACGGCGCGGGCGGACTATCTGGCGTCACTGGAGCTTGGGCCCTTGCCGTCGCCGGTCGACATGGGGATCTGCACCGCGCATCTGCGAGACGTGCTGCCCGCCGATGCCATCGTGACCAACGGGGCTGGCAACTTTGCCGTCTGGCCGAACAAGTTCCTGCAATACGGCCCAGGGTCGCGCCTCTTGGCGCCACAGTCAGGGGCGATGGGCTATGGCGTGCCCGCTGCCATCGCCGCCAAGGTCGCGCATCCCGACCGGCTGGTGGTCTGCTTTGCCGGGGACGGCGATTTTCAGATGACATCGCAGGAACTGGCCACGGCAAAACAAGCAAATGCCCAGCCGGTGATCCTGATCCTGAACAACGGCATCTACGGCACGATCCGCGCGCATCAGGAGCGTGAGTTTCCGGCCAGGGTTTCGGGCACGGACATGGTCAACCCCGACTTCGTGGCACTCGCGCAAGCCTATGGCTTCCACGCCGAGCGGGTGGAGACGACGGACGATTTCCCCGCCGCCTTTGCCCGCGCCATCGCCTCGCCCAGCGGTGCGGTCCTTGATCTCGCGATCGCTGCCGAAGCCCTGACCCCTCGGGCCAGCCTTAGCGCCATCAGGGCCGCAGCACAGAAGGCCGGGCGCTAGGGCTTAGCCCGCATAGCCTTCCACCGCGCGCCGGGCCTTGGCAAAGCGGGCAAGGCGGTCTGGCGTGGCCCCTGTCTGACGGCCGGTTAGCACCCGCCCCGGCCGGACTTCGGGCACCGACAGGCCTGCCGCCTCGGCGGCCATCCGGGCAAGGCCCGCAGCGGTCAGTTCAGCCTCGTCCGACAAAAACAGATCGCGCCCCAGCGTGTCGGCCAGAAAAGCGGTGAAATAGGGGTTCCGCGACAGCCCCCCGTCGATGGACACCCGCCCCACGACCGGCTGCAGACCGGCCATCGCCGCCAACACCTCGGCAGTGCGCAGGGCGATGCCTTCCAGAAGGGCCTGCATCAGGTCCCCCTTGCCATCGGCAAGCCCAAGGCCCAGCCACGCCCCCCGCGCCTGCCGGTTCCAATGCGGGCAGCCAAGGCCGACAAGCGCCGGAACGAAGGCCAGACCCCGGTCAATCGCCGCGCCGGGAAAGCTGGCGATCGCGGCGTAGTCAGTGAAAAGCCCAAGCTCCCGCGCCCAGTTCACCGCGCTGGCTGCCGCATAGACACCACCGTCCAGAGCATAGGTGACAGGTGCCCCCTCGGCCTGCCAAGCCACCGTCGGCAAGACGCCTGAGGCGCCCGGCGCGACCAGCCCCCCGGTGACGCATTGCGCAAAGGCCCCGGTGCCGAAGGTGACCTTCGTTTCACCCGGCCCCCGGCAGCCATGACCATAAAGCGCAGCCTGCTGATCGACGATCGACGCCGCAAGCCGTGCGCCACCCGGCAGGGTCCCGAGATCGCCCGACGTTGGGGTAATCCGGGGAAGGGCGTCCATCGGCACGCCGAACAGCGCGCAAAGACCCGCATCCCACTGCCCGGTTGCCAGCGACATCAGCGACGTGCGTGACGCGGTCGCCACATCGGTTTCAAACCGACCGGTCAGCCGGTCGCGGAAGAAGGCATCGGTGGTGCCAAGGCGCAAGTGGCCCTGCCGGGCAGCCTCGGCCACCTCTGGCAGGTTGCGCAGCATCCACGCCAGTTTGGAGGCGGAAAAATACGGGTCAAGCGGCAGCCCCGCCCGCGCCATTACCAGCGGCCCCGCACCATCCTGCGCCAATTGGGCCACCGCGTCTGCCGTCCGGTCATCCTGCCATGAGATGACCGGCCCCAAGGGCCGCCCGTCCCGCGCATCCCAGGCCAGACAGCTTTCGCCCTGATTGGACAGGCCCACCACATCAGCCCCCGACACCTGAAGGCAGCGCAGCACATTGCTCAGCAGTTCTTCCGCGTCCTGTTCAACATGGCCGGGGGCTGGTGTGGTCTGGGCATGGGCAAGCGACAGGATCGGCTCCAGCCCGCCATCAGGCTTCAACGCCAGCGCACGGGTGCTGGTGGTGCCCTGATCAATGGCGACGACCCTCACCGTTCCTCCAGCGTCAGGGTGACGTCCGAGGCGTTGCGCAAGGCGGGCAGGGGCAGGGTGATCCGCCGCTCGGGCAGGCTGTCGATCCGGCGGTCCATCAGGCAAACCCCGTCCTGCATCAGGCGCAAACGGCCCTTGGCGGGGCGGGCGAGGCGCAGTTGCAGGCGGTCAGCGGCACCACTATCGATCGCGCCGGGCTCTGGCCGGGCCAGTGGCAGGAGTTGCGGCACCACCAGCCGCACGGCATCCGACGCAAGCCGTAGCCGGGCCGCCTTTGCGTCTGGCAGGCGGTCTTGCAAGGCGGCATGGATCGCGCGGGCCACACGGCGGCCTTCGGCCCAGCACCAGCCGGCGGTTTCCACCCCGCGCAGCAGGTTTCCCGCGGCGAAATATGCGGGGTCAGACAACCGCCCCCAAGGGTCGATCACCGGCCCGCCGCTGCCCGTGTCCACCTCCAGATGGCTCAGGCGCAAAAGCGTCGCCTCGGGTCGGAACCCGCCCGACACGATGACCCCATCGGTCGCCAGATCCTGAAGCGTCCCGCGCCGGTCGATCTGCACGCCTTCCACTCGGGTCCTGCCGTGGATCGCGTCAACCGTCGCTTCCAGAAGCACCGGAACGCCCATCAGCCGGGCCAGCCAGATCGCGGGGCTGCGCGCGGTGATCCGGCGGGCCGGTTCGATCATCGCGACGGGTTTGATCCCGGCATGGCGGCAGGTCAGAAGGGCCGAAAAGGCGACGAGTTCGGTCCCAAGGATCACCGGACGCTGAAACGGGCGCTGGCCGTTCAGATGGACGATCCCCTGCAGCGCGCCGGTAGACATCACCCCCCCGGGCTTTTCCCCGCCGATCAGCCGCGCCGCACGGCTGGTTTCGCGCACTCCAGTCGCCAGAAGGACAGCGCGGGCTGACAGGGTTTCAATACCCTGGGGGCTGGTCACGTCGATCCTGCCCCCGGGATGCAGGGCTGTGACCGTTGCCTGGGTGCGGATGGTGACGCCTGCCGCCTTTGCCTCGGCCACCAGCCGCTGAGCATAGGCCGGGCCGCGCATCAGGCGGCGGAATTCGCGCAAGCCGTAGGGCGGATGGTTGCAATGGCGGGGGATGCCGCCCGCCGCAGCCTCGCGGTCAAGGACGGTGACCGTCACACCAAGCTGGGCAAGCGCGGTCGCGGCCGACAGGCCAGCGGGGCCCGCGCCTACAACGATGACATCAGTCTGCACCATCGCCGCCCCCCAGCATCGGTTGCACCAGACGGCCCTCGGTGATCCGTGCCAGTTCGGCAGAGCAGTAAAAGCCCTGACAGCGCCCCATCGTCACCCGTGTGCGGCGTTTCAGGCCGCCCATGCTGCCTGCGGCCAGTGGCCCGGTCAAAGCCGCCTCAACCTCGCGCCGCGTGACCAGTTCGCAATGGCACAGGATGCCGCCATGGCCGTGCGTCTGCCAGTCCCGCGGGGCTTCATCGGTAAGCGAGGGCATCTGCGGCCAGACCGGATTTTCCAGCGTTGGATAGCTCCGCTCCGCCAGCCGCAGGACATGCGCGGCAATCCCGAGGGCCGCGGACAGGCCGGTCGAACGGATGCCGCCGACGCAGATGTAATCCTCGGCCAGATCCGTGCGGATGCGGTATTCCTTCTCCTCGGTCGCAGGGCGCAGCCCGGCATAGGCCGCCGTCACCTCATGCCCGGCCAGCGCAGGCAAGATGTCCTGCCCGCGCTGCATCAGGGCCTGAAGCGTGGGCCGGTCCAGCGTGGCATGTTCGCGGTCATCCTGCTCTTCCGCCGTGGGGCCGACCAGCAGGTTGCCATAGGCAGTTCGGCAGACGACGATTCCTTTGGTGGTCTTCGTCGGCACGGGCAGTAGGATGTGGCCAAGCAGGCTGGCGGCGGTCTTGTCATAGACGACGAACTGGCCCTTGCGGGGCTTGATCGTGAACCAGCTTTCCCCGGTCACGCGGCGGTCGACCTCATCGCCCCAAAGACCGGCGGCGTTGATGACCAGCCCCGCCTGCACCGCCCCCGCCGTGGTTGCCAGATGCCAGACGCCCTGCGACCGCCTGCCCGTCAGCACCTCGGCCTGCCGCATCAGGGTGGCGCCGTTTTCCAACGCCTGCAGAAGGTAACCATGCGCCGCCGACCACGGGTCGATCAGATGCTCGCCCGGCACGCGAAAGCCGCCCATGACCTTTGCGGACAGGTGTGGTTCCAGCCGCAGCGCCTCCGCCGCCGTCACCGCCTGAACATCCGTCACGCCATTGGCCACCGCCTGCGCCATCAGCGCCGGGAGTTCGGCAACCTCAGCCTCGGACCATGCCAGCACCATCGCACCTGCACGGATAACCGGCAGGCCCAACCGGTCGCGAATCTGGTGATAGAGCGCATAGCCTTCGCGGATGCAGGCCAGTTCAAGCGACCCTTCCGGCGCATCGAAGCCGGTGTGCAGGATGGCAGAGTTGCCCTTTGACGCGCCGTCCAGCACATCCACCGCCTTTTCCAGCACCACAACCCGCGCGCCGGCCAGCGTGAAGGCCCGGGCAAGGGCAGCGCCCACGACACCCGCCCCGATGACGGCCACGTCAAAGCCTTGGGCATTTCCCGGCAGGTTGGGGGTGTCCATCACAAAGCTGCCTTGTGGTTTTCATCATGAATTGACTATTCGGTCATTCCTGTCAAGCTGACCGCCAGCGGGATGGTCACTCATTTTCACCGTCCGGTCAAAAAAACTGTTGACCTTGGCCGCCTTCAACGGTCGGCTGGGGCGGGGATGACCATGAAGCCGCACGAACGACAGCCTCAGATCGAGGCGATCATACGGCGCGAAGGGGAAGTGTCGGTCGACATGCTTGCAGCACGCTTCGACGTATCGTCCGAGACGATCCGCCGCGATCTGGGAACGCTCGCCGAACGGGGCAGGGTGCAGAAGGTGCATGGCGGGGCGCGTCGGCCATTCCTGATCGCCGAACCCAGCCATGACGAACGGCAAGGCAAGGCCGCCGAAGCCAAGGCGATGATCGGCCGAAGTCTGGGCCGCGCCATCGCCGCTGGTGAGACGATCTTCATCGACACCGGGTCCACAACGCTTGCCGCCGCCGACACGCTGGCGACGATCCCGGGGCTGACGATCATCACCAACTCTTGCCGTCTGGCTGAACGGCTGGGCCGGTCGGATGCCACTATCCACCTGCTGGGGGGCCGCTACGGGGCTGACAACGCGCAGACCACTGGCAGTGCAGTCATCGAACAGCTGCAGACCTTCCGCGCTGACCGGGCGATCCTGACCGTCGCCGCGATTGACCCCGCCATCGGCGCGATGGATGCCAGTCTGGATGAGGCGCAGATCGCCCGCGCCATGATCCGCAACGCCCGCAGCCTGACGGTGCTGGCCGATGCCACGAAATTCGGACGGCAAGCGGCATATGCCGTCTGCGACACGGACCAGATCGACCTCATCATCAGTGATGGGCAATTGCAAAAGGCGCACAAAGAGGCGCTGACCGACAGAGGGGTAGAGCTATGGACCTGATCGCGTATCCGGGGGCGTCATGCCGCAGGTGATAAAGGCCTATGTCCGGCTGATCGACAGGATGTCCGACTATGTGGGCTATCTTGCCGCCTCGCTGATCTTCGTGATGGGCGCGACGCTGATCTTTGACGCGATCACCCGCAACGTGCTGAACATCCCGATCCACTGGGCGATCGAGTTCACCCAATTCACGCTGGCGGCCTATTACTTCATGGGCGGGCCGATCACCCTGAAGAACAACAGCCATGTCCGCATGGACCTTTGGTATGCCAACCTGTCGGATCGGGGGAAGGCCAAGCTGGACCTGTTCACCGTCGGTTGCCTGATCTTCTACCTTGGGGTCATGCTGGTGGGCAGCATCTCATCGCTGCAATACGCCATCGAAACGGGCGAGCGGCGGTTTTCGATGTGGAACCCGTCGGTCATCCCGATCAAGGCGCTGTTGACCGCCTGTCTGGTCCTTATGCTGATGCAGGCCGTAGCACTGGTCTTCAAGCACATAGCCACCCTGCGCGGGGAGCATCTCTGAATGTCGTATGAGATGATTGCCCTGCTGATGTTCGCCTCGATGGCGCTCCTGCTGGTCACTGGCCAGCGGGTCTTTGCCGCCATCGGATTTGTGGCCGCCGGGGCGGCGCTGCTGCTTTACGGCGAAGGCGCGATTGAGCTGCCCTACAACCAGGTATTCAAGCTGTTCAACTGGTACGCCATGCTGACGCTGCCCATGTTCATCTACATGGGCTACATCCTCGCGGAATCGGGGATCGCCGAAGACCTCTACAAGATGCTGCATGTCTGGTTCGGGCGGATACCTGGCGGGCTGGCCATCGGCACGATCCTTCTGATGGTCATCATCTCGGCGATGAACGGGCTGTCGGTGGCTGGCATGGCCATTGGCGCCACGATTGCGCTGCCCGAGATGATCCGCCGGGGCTATGACAAGGTGCTGATCTCGGGCGTGGTGCAGGGCGGGTCGTCGCTGGGCATCCTGATCCCGCCGTCGGTCGTGCTGGTCCTTTACGGCATGATCGCGCGGCAGCCGGTGTCAAAGCTGTGGTTCGCGGGCATCATGCCGGGGCTTCTGATGGCCTCGATGTTCATCATCTACATCCTGATCCGCGCCAAGCTGAACCCTAAACTTGCCCCCCCAGTGCCGGAGGAAGAGCTGAACATGCCCTTCCGCGAAAAGCTGGCGCTGGCCAAGGCCGGGATCATCCCCTTCGCGATCTTCTTTTTCATGACCGGACTTTTCGTGTTTGGCGTCACCAGCCTTGTCGAAAGTTCAGCCGTGGGCGCGACCTGCGCCACGCTGGCGGCCGTGGTGAAGGGGCGGTTCAGCTGGGTGATGATCCGCGAGACGTCGATGAAGACCCTTGCGGTCTCCTGCATGTTCCTGTGGCTGATCCTTGCCGCCCTTGCCTTTGGCGCGGTCTTTGATGGCCTTGGCGCGGTGCGCGCGATCGAAACGCTGTTCATCACCCAGTGGGAGCTTTCGCCTTGGGCGATCATCATCATGATGCAGCTCAGCTTCCTGCTGCTGGGCATGTTTCTGGATGACACGGCGATGCTGGTGATCGTGGCGCCGCTTTACATCCCGTTGGTCGGCACGCTTGACCTTGGCTTTGATAACCAGCTGATCTGGTATGGTATTCTTTACACCATCACCTGCCAGATCGCCTATATCACGCCGCCCTTCGGCTATAACCTGTTCCTGATGCGCTCGCTTGCGCCGAAAGAGATCAGCCTCCCGGACATCTATCGGTCGATCTGGCCCTTTGCCGCGATGATGATGCTGACGATCGTGCTTTTGATGATCTTCCCCCAGATTGCGCTTTGGCTGCCCGAGCAGATCAACGTGCGGGGCTGAGTTTGAACCACCACCCGGGGCCCGAAGAAGCCCATAATGACAGGAGAGACCGACATGACAGACCAGAAAAAACCACAAAGCCCGTCCGAGGCGATCCTCGCCAGCCGCCGCAGCTTCCTGCGGCAGTCGGTCGTAGGCGCCGGGGCCGTAGCGGGGGCCACCCTCGCGGCGCCTTACGTCAACGCCCAAAGCGCGCCGATCAAGTGGCGTCTGCAAACCTACTCTGGCGCGCCGCTCGGGGCGCATGTGATCAAGCCGCAGATCGACGCCTTCAACGCCGCCGCCAATGGCGAGATGGAGATCGAGCTTTACTACGCCGACCAGCTGGTTCCCACCGCTGACCTGTTCCGCGCGCTGCAGAACGGCACGCTGGATGCCGTGCAGTCGGATGAGGCGACGATGGCCTCACCCGTCGATATTTCGGTCTTTGGCGGCTATTTCCCCTTTGCCACCCGCTACAGCCTCGATGTGCCGGCGCTGTTTCAGTACTACGGGCTGAAGGAGATCTGGGAAGAGGCCTATAGCGAGGTTGAAGGCGTGACCTGGCTTTCCGCCGGCGCCTGGGACCCGCTGCATATCTTCACCGTGGACAAGCCGATCCGGTCGCTGGCTGACATGGCGGGCCTGCGGGTGTTCGGGGTGCCGACGGCGGGCAAGTTCCTGGCCAAATATGGCCTGATCCCGGTGACGATCCCGTGGGACAACGTCGAAGTAGCGATGCAGACCGGCGAGATTGACGGCGTGGCATGGTGCGGCTTTACCGAAGCCTATGAGGTCGGCTGGGCCGATGTCTGCAAATATGCCCTGTCGAACTCGGTCACCGGGGCGTGGTTCGGCAGCTACTTTGCCAACACCGCCAGCTGGCAGAAGGTCCCGCCGCATCTGCAGGAGCTGTTCAAGATCACCATCGACCAGTCGCACTACTATCGTCAGGTCTGGTACTGGGGCGGCGAGGCGAAGCTGCGCGTCGAGGGCGAGAAGATGGAGCTGACCTCGCTTCCGGATGAAGAATGGGCGCAGGTGCTGGCCGATTCCAACGGCTTCTGGGATGAGGTTGCGGCATCCTCGCCCCGGTCGGCGCGGGTGGTGGAGGCGTTCAAGAAATACGCCGACACGATGACGAAGGCGGGCTATCCCTACCGCTGAGGCGGGGGCCATGGAACCGCGCCCTGAACGGGCGCGGTTCTGACTGTCCCTTGCAGGGACACTTTTGGAACCCAATGAAAACAGCGGTTTGTCCGCAGTTGTTCATCCAATGTTAACCAAAATGACCCCGCCCGACCGCCTCAGGCGGGTGTGAAATCGCACTGCATCAGGTGTTGGTAGGTCTGTCCCGGGTCCAGCCGGGCCGAGGGGAATTGCGGGTTGTTCGGCGCGTCTGGGAAGCCTTGGGTTTCCAGCGCCACCCCGGCGAAGCGACCATAGCTTGCCCCAACCTTCCCAGGTGTTCCGGCAAAATGCGCGCCGGTGTAGACCTGCAGCCCCGGGGCGTTGGTTGACAGCTTCAGGCGGCGGCCCGATGCGGTGTCGCTCAGCATGGCGCAGGGGCGCAGGAGGGGGCCGTCTGTCCCGGCAAGGGGGTCGGACAGGCAAAAGCAGTGGTCAAAGCCGTCTGGCCCCGGCAGGGATTGCCCGATGGGACGGGCTTGGCGGAAGTCGAACGCTGTGCCCGCAACAGGCAGGACTGCGCCTGTAGGAATGAGGGATTCATCGACGGGCAGGTAGTGCCGCGCCGCAATCTGTAGGCTGTGGTCCAGCACATCACCCGACCCTTGCCCGGCCAGATTGAAGTAGCTGTGGTGGGCGAGGTTGACCACCGTCGGCGCGTCCGTGGTGGCCGTCATTTCGATCATCAGGCGCAGCCCGTCGATCCGGTAGGTGCAGCGCAGATCAACGGCGCCGGGATAGCCCATGTCGCCGTCGGGCGACCTATGGGTAAAGGTCACATGGCTTTCCGAATGGTCGGCAAGCGCCCAGACCACGCCATCAAACCCGCGCGGGCCGCCATGCAACTGGTTCGGGCCTTCGCTCAGCGCAAGCTGATGCCGCACCCCGTCCAGCCAGAACTGCCCCCCGGCGATGCGGTTGGCAAAGCGGCCACAGGTGGCGCCCAGATAGCCGCCTTGGGTCTGGTAACCGGTCAGGCTGTCATGGCCAAGGATCACATCAGCCAGCCCCCCGGCGCGATCTGGCACCCAAAGCTGCATCAGCCGCGCACCATAGGTCAGCAGGGTCAGCCGCAAGCCGCCACCCGCGCTCAGGGCAACGCTGTGAACCGGCTGGCCCTCGATTTCGCCGAATATCTTGATCTGTGCCATCCCGGCCCCCTGCCTCTTTCGCCGGCACTATGGCGCGGGCAGGGCGGGCCGCCAAGCCCGGTTGCCGGGCAAAGCTGGCGATCTGCGCGGCACTTCGGCCAGCATCACGTGACATTTCGGGCAGAAATCCGGGCAATCGTGGTTCGGGCACAAACTCGCCACATTGGTGCCTGAATGGCTTGGGACTACAACCTTGACGTGCGGTTGAAGGCGCCAGGTTCCGAACAAGGGCACCACGGTCCGCACTGCTGAGTGTCGTTGTGGTTGTGTAAATCCTGTTGCGCAAATGCTGTTGCGCCCATGCGTCAGCAAGAGCGTCGTGCCCGTGCCCGTCCCGGCTTCTTGTAAGCCAACACATCTGTAGGGGTCCTGCTTGCCGGAAGGCCCCGATCACAAAAGGGAGAATGCCCGTGTTCTTGCGTGATTTTTTCCTGTGGCGAAAGCCCGTGCGCACCGAAGCCCCAAGCCCGGAAGTGGCAATTGCGCTGCTTGAGGTTTGCGCGAACACGGAACATGCGGCAACGGGCACGCCCGACACAGCCGCGCCGACCAGAAGCATGGTCCTGCAACTGGAACCATACCTTGATGTGGCCGAGCCTGAAGAGGTCAAGGCTGGTCCGGTTGTCGCCAGCGAAAGACGGCATGCGATGGTGCTGCGGCGGATCACGCCGCTGCCGCTGCCTGCCAGGGCTGATGCGACCGCCCGGCAGGAGGCTATTCTGGAACGGCTGTGCATCGTGCATGACCCGAATGAAGTGGTCGTGACGGGGCAGGACCGGGTGGCGCGGATCCTGATGGTCAACCGCAGACTGATGTCGGCACGCTTCAGCCTGCCGGGTCAGGTGGATGAGGTGTTCAGCTTTCAGAAAAAGCGGGCGTCCAAGCGCGCAGCGCAAGACGTTGCCGCAACCCTGCTGGGGTTCTGCACCGATCCGGTCGACCTTGTGGTGACCGAACGGCCGATGTCGGGGGTGTTCGACGTCTCTGCCGGGCTTGCGATCAGCGACATCGCGTCGGTCCAGCGCGGCGAGATGGAACCCGACAGCCTTGCCGAAGCGGATCTGGAGGCTGTGGCAGGCTAACCGCCCCATCGGGGTGGGCGTGTCGCCCACCCTTGTCCCAACCCTTGCAACGTGGTCGCGCCGCCCGGACTATGGGCGGCGCAGCGACACCAGCTCGCGCACGAAGGTGTAGTCGGTATAGCCAAGCCGGGCGGCCGGCTGGTAGCGGGTGACGTCAAAGCGCCCGTCCACCAGACAGTCATCGCGCAGGTGGATGCCGACCACCTCACCCAGAACCATCCGCTCATCACCCAGAAGATCGACCATCCGGATCACCCGGCATTCCAGCGTTGCGGGCGCATCGGCAACGCGGGGGCAGTCGATGGCGCTGCATTCGGCCTTTGCCACGCCTGCCTTGGCGAATTCATCGGTCCCGCGCGGAAAGCGGGCCGAGGTGGCGTTCATCTGATGCAGCGCTGCCGCCTCGACCACGTTCACGGCGAAGACCCCGCTGTCGAGCGCGTTCTGCATGCTGTCCCGCTGGTCGCCTGCAAACATCACCTGCGGCGGGTGGTAGCCGACCGCGTTGAAAAAGGAATAGGGGGCAAGGTTGTCGCCCATGGTGCTGCGGGTTGAAATCCAGCCGATCGGTCGGGGTGAGACGATCGCCGAGAAGGGGCTGTGCGGCAGGCCGTGGCCATCGGCGGGGCGGTAGAACATGCAGGCGCCTTTCATGATTTGATCCTGACTTGGCCGCATGTTACGGCCCGCTTCAAGCAGAATCGGGGGCGGGTTGGCGTGTACCGGCTGGAAGAAGAAACCGAGGACGACTGGTGGGAGGTAGAGGCGCTTTACGACCTCTGTTTCGCGCCCGGTCGGACGGCCTTGTCGTCCTACCGTCTGCGCGACGGTGTGCCGACGGTGGCCCCCTTGTGCCTGACCTTGCGGGATGACGACGGCACCCTTGCCGCGGTGATCCGCTACTGGCCCGCGCTGATCGGCGAGGAGGACGTGCTGCTGCTTGGCCCCATCGCCGTGCACCCCACGCGGCAGGGTGAGGGGTTGGGGGCGCTGCTGATCAACGAAAGCCTCGCCGAAGCGCGGCGGCTGGGGTGGGAGCGGGTGCTGCTGGTCGGGGATGCGCCCTATTACGGCCGCTTTGGCTTTCGCAAGCTGGAGGGCGTGGAAATGCCGCCCCCCACCAACCCGGACCGCGTCTTGGGGCTGGAGCTGAAGGCCGGGGCCTGGGCGGGTGTGACCGGCAAGGTTGCCAAAGCGACCTGACGGGTGATTCCCCGGCATCCTGCGGCTTTGGCGGCGGGGTGCAGGAAAGCGACCCCGGGGGCATTGTGTAGGGGCGAAGTGGGGCCATATTCCATCCATGGACCAGATCGCACACCCCCTCGCCCTGCAGAACGACCCCGCTGATGAGATTGCGGCGCTGGCCGCCCGGTATCGCCGGGCGAATGGCCCCATCATGCGGTTGGTCAACAAGTTGGGCGGGTCGTTGGAAAACCAGTTGGCACTGGTGCCCGCCCCGCTGCGCGACCAGCTGGAGCGGACGGTGACATGGGCGCTTGAGACGTCCTATGGCCTTGCGGGCCGTGCGCCGGAGATGGGCACTCGCGGGCCGATGATGGCCGTTGTCGCCTCGGGTGCTGCGGGTGGCGCGGGGGGGATTCCGACCGCGCTGGCCGAACTGCCGGTGACCGTGACGCTGATCCTGAACGCGATCCGGGCAGAGGCGGCAGAGGCGGGTCTTGATCCGACGGAGCCTTGGGTGCAGGCGGAATGTCTGCGCGTCTTTGGCGCGGGCAGCCCATTGGCCAGTGATGACGGGGTGAACACGTCGTTCCTGACCGCGCGGCTTACGGTGACGGGGGCGGCGGTGCAGAACCTGATTTCGACGATTGCGCCCAAGCTGGCAACGGTCTTGGGCCAGAAATTGGCGGCGCAGGCCGTTCCGGTGCTGGGGGCTGTGACCGGGGCGGCGCTGAACGCGGCCTTCCTGAACTATTACCGCGAAGTCGCGCGCATTCGCTTTGCGCTGTTGAAGCTGGCCGAAGTGCACGGGGCCGACCCGGTGCTGCAGGCCTTTGCCGCTGCGGTCGAGCCGCCGAAGATCGTAAGGGCCTGAGATCAGCGCCTCTGCCTTGGGGTCAGAGGTTGCAGCCCGGCGCTGCCTGCGGATAAATGCCCCAAGGGCAAGGGGGGCGGCATGAGCTTGGATGTCATCGCAAGGTTGAAGGCCGGGGCGGCAACGCCGGGGCGCAACTGGTTGCAGGGGGTGAAGCCTGTCACCTATGCCGACCTTCTGGCCGAAACGGCGCGGATGGCCAATGCGCTGACCGGGTTGGGGCTGGTCAAGGGCGACCGGCTGCTGGTGCAGGTCGACAAGTGCGAGGCGGTGCTGGCGCTCTATCTGGCGTGTCTGCGGGCGGGCGTCGTCTTCCTACCGGTGAACCCGGGCTATACCGTTGCCGAGACCGCGCATTTCCTGACCGATGCCGAGCCTGCATTGGCGCTGGTTGAGGAAAGCCGCGTGGGAGACATTTCAGGAAAATCACAAAAGACCATGGGCTTGGGGGAATTTCTTCAGATCACTTCTGAGGCGAGCTCGACCTATGTCGATCCAGCCTGCGGGCCGGATGATCTTGCGGCGATCCTTTATACCTCGGGGACCACGGGGCGGTCGAAGGGGGTGATGCTCAGCCGGGAGAACCTTGCCTCCAACGCCGAAGCCTTGGTGGGTCTGTGGCGGTTTACCGAAGGCGATGTGCTGCTGCATGCCTTGCCGGTGTTTCACACGCATGGGCTGTTTGTTGCCACGAACTGTGTGCTGTTCGCGGGCGCCTCGATGATCTTTCAGCGAAGCTTCAGCCCGGATGCCGTGTTTGCGGCCCTTCCCGGGGCCAGCGTCATGATGGGTGTGCCGACCTTCTATTCGCGCCTGCTTACTGACCCTCGGCTTGACCGGGCGGCTTGCGCGCATATGCGGCTGTTCATCAGCGGGTCGGCCCCCCTGTCGCCCGCGACCAATGCCGAATGGCGGGCGCGGACGGGGATGGCCATTCTGGAACGCTACGGGATGACCGAGACGAACATGATCACCTCCAACCCCTATGAGGGCGACCGGCGGGCTGGCACCGTGGGGATGCCGTTACCGGGGGTTGAAGTGCGGGTGACGGGGGCGGAAGGGCGGCCCCTGCCAGCGGGCGAGGCCGGGTCGATCGAGGTGCGGGGGCCGAATGTGTTTGGCGGCTACTGGCGGATGCCCGAGCAGACCGCTCGCGAGTTCCGGGACGGCTGGTTTGTGACCGGCGATCTTGGGGCCTTTGATGCAGAAGGGTATCTGTCGATCCTTGGCCGGGCGAAGGATCTGGTTATTACCGGCGGGCTGAATGTCTACCCGGCGGAAGTTGAGGCGGTGATCGACGATCTGCCGGGGGTGGCAGCCTCTGCCGTGATCGGCCTGCCGCATGCCGATTTCGGTGAGGCTGTGGTGGCCTGTGTGGTGCCTGTGGCTGGGGCGATGCTGGAGGAAGCGGCTGTGCGGGATGCACTGCGCGCGCGGCTTGCGGCGTTCAAGATTCCGAAGCGGGTGCTGGTGCTGGCGGACCTGCCGCGCAACGCGATGGGCAAGGTGCAGAAGGCCGAGTTGCGCCGGTCCCATGCCGGGCTTTTCGACTGACGCCGGGGGCCGATTTCTTGGAAGAAATCGGGGCGGAGCCTTTGAAGGCTCCGGTCCGGAATTTTTGAAAATTCCGGGGAGTACCGGTCAGTCAGTCGGTTTGGGCGGCCAGCCATTCCATCAGATGCGGGCGGGCGGTTTCGGCGCCTTCCGCGCGGGCGCGGTCGATCACGGCCCGCGCCTCGGTCAGGTTCACCCGGCGCAACAGCGCCTTGACCGGGCCGACCGAGGCCGGACGCATGGACAGGCTGCGAAAGCCGATGGCCGCCAGTGCCAGCGCCTCAATCGGGCGGCCGGCATCTTCCCCGCAGAAGGACAGGGGGGTGTCCGTCTCGGCGCAGCGGGCCACGATCTGTTCAAGGAACCCGAGGAACGACAGGTTCAGCGTGTCATAGCGGCGGCGGACAAGTTCATTCTCACGGTCGGCGGCGAAGAAGAACTGCTTCAGGTCATTCCCGCCGACCGACACGAAATCCGTCAGCTCGAAGAACGCTTTCGGCGCGAAGGCGAGCGAGGGCGTCTCCATCATCGCGCCGATGTCGATGTGTTCGGGGACCGGGTGACCGAGCGACTTTTCGCGGTGCAGTTCCCGCAGGGCGTGGGAGCGGGCGGCCTGAAACTCGCTCATCTCGGTGATGAGGGGGAACATGATGGTCAAAGGGCGGCCGGCAGCGGCGCGGATCAGGGCCTGCAACTGCATGCGCAACACACCGGGCTTGTCGAGGCCCACTCGTACCGCGCGCCAGCCCATGGCGGGGTTGGGTTCGTCCTGCGGTTTCATGTAGGGCAGCACCTTGTCCGACCCGATGTCGAGGGTGCGGAAGGCGACGCGCTTGCCTTTGGCCGCATCCATGACACGGGCGTAAAGCCGGGCAAGCTCGGCCCGCTGCGGCATCTTGGAGCGGACGAGGAACTGCAGCTCGGTCCGGAACAGGCCCACGCCTTCAGCGCCCGAGCCTTCAAGCGACGGCAGGTCGGCCATCAGCCCTGCGTTCATGTGCAGTGCGATGGTCGTGCCGCAGGTGGCTGTCGCCTGCAAATTGCGCAGGCTGGCATAGCGTTCCTGCGCCTTGGCCTGCATGGCGATCTTGTCACGGAAGGCGCGGGCCACGGTTTCTTCGGGGCGCAGGTGGACGATGCCCTGATCGCCGTCGACAAGGATCGGGTCGCCGTTCAAGGCCTCGGCGGTGACGCGTTCCGTATTGATCACCAGCGGGATGGCCAGCGCCCGGGCGACGACAGCGGCGTGGCTGCCCACGCTGCCTTCGTCCAGCACAATGCCCTTCAGCTTGCGCCCATATTCCAGCAGTTCCGCGGGGCCGATGTTGCGGGCGACCAGAACGGGGTTTTCCGGCATTTCCGCCCCGGTATCCTTGCCCTGACCGGTCAGGATGCGCAGCAGGCGGTTGGACAGGTCATCAAGGTCGGAAAGCCGTTCACGCAGATAGGCGTCAGGCACCTGTTCGAGCCGGTTGCGGGCGGCGGACTGTTCCTTTTCCACTGCAGCTTCCGCGGAAAGACCGCGGTGAATGTCTTCCTCCATCCGCCGCAGCCAGCCACGGGAATGGGCGAACATCCGGTACGCTTCCAGCACCGCCTTCTGGTCCTTGTCCAGGCTTTCGGCGGACAGCAGGTCATCGACCGACACGCGCAACTGGCCGACGGCTTCGCGGATGCGGTCAATTTCGGTCAGGGGGTCATCGGCCACCGGGTTGGTAATGACGACGCGGGGTTCATGGAGCCAGACCCGGCCTTCGGCAGCCCCTTCCTGACCGGACGTGCCGCGCAGCATCACGGGCTGCTTGTGCAGCGCCCGCATGCCGCCTTCGTCGCTGGTGAAGGCGCCAAGTTCGGTCATCTCGGCCAGCACCATGGCGACGACGTCGAGGGCGTAGATCTCGTCATCGGAAAACTGGCGGGCGGTTTTCGACTGGACGACAAGGACGCCCAGCTTTTCGCCAACGCGCTGGATCGGCACGCCGAGGAACGAGGAGAACAGCTCCTCCCCCGTTTCGGGCATGTAGCGAAAACCTTTTTCACCCGGCGCGTCGGCGGTGTTGATCGGCTGGCCGCTGCGGGCGACGCGGCCGACAAGGCCCTCGCCCAGCTTCATCCGGGTCTTGTGAACCGCTTCTTTCTTCAGGCCTTCGGTCGCGCAAAGCTCCAGCGTTTCGGGGTCGCGGAAGAGGTAGATCGAACACACCTCGGTCCCCATGCTGTCGGCGATCAGGTGGGTGATCTGGTCCAGCCGGTCCTGCCCGGCACCGGGGACGGCAAGGCTGTCGCGCAGGCGGCGCAGAAGTTTGCGACTGTCGCTTTCGCTGCGTTCGGGCATGGGGCATTCCAAGGATTGTTTCCGCCCTTAGAGCATAAGGCGGCGCTCAACGGAACTGTGCTGTTGTGTTCGGACTATGCGCGGCAGCAAGTTGGCTGAAAGTTAAGCGTTGCTGGCCGGTTGCGCGGCGCAGGATGCCGCCCGCCCCGTCAGGGGGCAGGCTGCCCGGCTCAGGCCTTTTCCAGCTCGAACGTGTCATGAAGCGCCTGGACGGCAAGCTCCATATACTTGCGGTCGATCAGCACCGAGATCTTGATTTCGGACGTGGCGATGACCTTGATGTTCACGTTCTCCGCGGCAAGGGCGGCAAACATCCGCGCAGCAACGCCGGCATGGCTGCGCATGCCGATGCCGACAACGGACACTTTGGCGACATCGGTGTCGGTGACCAGATCGGCATAGACGAACTGGCCGGCGGCGCGGGCATCCTCGATCGCCTTCTTGGCGCGAGCGACCTGGTTGGTCGGGCAGGAAAAGGTCATGTCGGTATAGGCGCGCTTGTCGCCCGGCGCGTCGGTCTCGCTGATGTTCTGCACGATCATGTCGACGTTGACGCCCGCGTCGGCGAGGGGCCCAAAGATCGCGGCGGCGATGCCGGGGCGGTCCTCGACGCGCAGCAGGGTCATCTTCGCCTCATCCCGGCTGTAGGCGACGCCAGAGACAACTTTCGATTCCATGATTTCATCCTCGTCGCAGACCAGGGTTCCAGAGTTTTCGTCGGTATCTTCAAAGGAGGACAGCACCCGCAGCCGCACCTTGTAGCGCATCGCCAGTTCGACCGACCGGGTCTGCAGGACCTTGGCGCCGAGGGAGGCAAGCTCCAGCATCTCTTCAAACGCGATCTTGTCGAGCTTGCGGGCCTTGGGGCTGATGCGCGGGTCGGTGGTGTAGACGCCGTCGACGTCGGTATAGATGTCGCAGCGTTCCGCGCCGAAAGCGGCGGCGAAGGCAACGGCGGTGGTGTCGCTGCCGCCCCGGCCCAGCGTGGTGATCCGGCCTTCAGCGCTGACGCCCTGAAAACCTGCGACCACGGCAACCTTGAAGCCTTCGGCGAACTTGGCGTCGATATTGGCGCGGGGGATGTCGACGAAGCGGGCAGCTGCATGGGCCGAGGTGGTCTGGATCGGCACTTGCCAGCCCTGCCAGCTGCGGGCGGGCACATCCATTTCCTGCAAGGTCAAGGCCATCAGGCCAGCGGTGACGTTTTCGCCGCTGGAGACGACGGCATCGTATTCGCGGGCGTCATAGAGGGGCGAGGTGCTTTCGACCCAGCCCACCAGCTCATTCGTCTTGCCGGACATGGCGCTGACGATGACGATGACATCATGGCCACGCTCGACCTCACGCTTGACCTTTTCGGCCGCGTTGCGGATGCGCGGCAGGTCGGCGACCGAGGTCCCACCGAATTTCATCACCAGAAGCGGCATGGTCCCTCACATGAGCCGTGCAAAGCGGGCCGTCCAGCGCCCGCGGGTGTCTTATGCAAGGCCAGAGTTGGGCGCAAGACCCCGGTGGTGATCTTGTAGAGCGCGCAGGCGCGCAAGCCCTTGTCTCGCCTCTGGCGCGCGAAGACGCGCGCCAACCGGCTGGGGTTCATGGGGGCTTCCTGCCCCCAAACCCCCGTGGAGTATTTCTGTAAAGAGCAAATGGAGTTGCTCTTTTCCAAATACTCCGGGGAGCGCGAGGGGCTGGCCCCTCGCTTCTTGACAGGGTGTCAGAGGGCGCGCCAGCCGATGTCACGGCGGCAGAATCCGCCGGGCCAGTCGATGGCGTCGACCATGGCGTAGGCGGCGTCGCGTGCCTCGCCCAGTGTCGCCCCCCGGGCGGTGACGTTCAGGACGCGGCCGCCACTGGCAATGATGGAGCCGTCCCGGGTTGCCGTGCCGGCGTGGAACACCATGTGGCGGCTGTCTTCGGGAAGCTCTTCAAGCCGGCGGATCTGGCTGCCTTTGCTGTAGGCGCCGGGATAGCCGTTGCTGGCCATCACGACGGTCAGGGCGTGATCGTCGGCCCAGTTCACCTGCGCGTCGGCCAGCCGGCCTTCGGCGCAGGCAAGCATCAGGTCCAGCGCCTGTGCGCCAAGCCGCAGCATCAGGACCTGCGCTTCCGGGTCACCGAAGCGGGCGTTGTATTCGACAAGGCGGGCGCGGCCGTTTTCGATCATCAGGCCAGCATAGAGGACACCTTGGTACGGCGTGCCGCGCCGGGCCATCTCGGCGATGGTGGGCAGGACGATCTCGGCCATCGCCTGGCGCTGGACCGCATCGGTCAGCACGCGGGCTGGGGAGTAGGCGCCCATTCCGCCGGTGTTCGGACCTGTGTCACCATCGCCCACGCGCTTGTGGTCCTGCGCGGTGCCGATGGGCAGGGCGTTGGTCCCGTCGGTCAGGATGAAGAAGCTGGCCTCTTCGCCGGTCATGAATTCTTCGATCACCACCTCTGCACCCGCCGCGCCGAATTCGCCGCCGAACATGTCGTCAATGGCGGCGAGGGCTTCGGCTTCGGTCATTGCCACGATGACGCCTTTTCCGGCAGCAAGGCCATCGGCCTTGACCACGATGGGGGCGCCTACTGCCCGGATGTAAGCCTTGGCAGGGGCGGCTTCGGTGAAGCGGGCGTAGGCGGCGGTTGGCGCGTTGCAGGTGTCGCAGATGTCCTTGGTGAAGGCTTTCGACGCCTCAAGCCGGGCTGCTGCCGCCGAGGGGCCGAAGGTCAGAAGACCAGCGGCGCGGCAGGCGTCGGCGACACCTGCGGCGAGGGGGGCCTCAGGGCCGATGATGACGAAGTCGATGGCGTTTTCGGCGCAGAAGGTGACGACGGTGGCGCCGTCCAGGATGTCGATGTCCGCCACCTCGGCCAGCATGGCGATGCCCGCATTGCCGGGGGCGACGATCAGCCGGTCGGTCTTGGGGTTCTGCTTCACCGCCCAGGCCAGGGCGTGTTCGCGGCCACCGGAGCCAAGGATCAGGATGTTCATCTGTCGCTCCTTCGTGACCGGATCTGGTCGCCTCATACGAAGCCGGCGGGGGCGAGGCAAGCATTGAGGCAAGCTCTGCGGTCGGGAATTGCTGCCCTGCCTGCGGCTGGCGGGCGTGGTAGGGACCGGGCAGGACCGATGCGGGTGGGGAACGTCAGGATGCAGGACCGGGCGCTCTGGCTTGGGATCAAGGACCATCCCTTGGTGGGGTCCGATGGCGTGACTTTGGAAAGACGCCTGCTGCGTCTGGGTCGGCTTGGAACCCGCCGCACCCGCGCTGTGCTTGAGGAGTATCGCCGTTTTCTCTACCTCGCCGCCGTGGCGAAGGGCGAGGTGACGCCGCCCTTGGTCCTGAGGCAGGTCTGGCAGATCCACGCCAAGGACCATGCGGCCTATGCCAAGGGCCTTGTCGCCAAGGTGATCAGCCGCCCGATGCCGGAGCCCTTTGATGCGCCCCTGCCGGCATCGCACCCGGCGCATCGCCGGACCCGTGACCTTTACCGGCAGGAATTTGGAACAGACCCGATGCCCGCGCTTTGGCCCGGGCCTGCCGCTGTCCTGACGGGCCATGCGCTGCGGGTCGCCGTTCCGGGCTTTGCGCTGCTGGCGGGCTGGCTGATCCTGTCGCGCGAGGTGCCTTGGGCCATTGTGGCCGGATTGGGATCGTTGGCCTGTCTGGTCGTTCAGGACCGGGTGGCGCCATGGGTGTTGCGGATGCGGGACACCGCGCTTGACCTTGATTTGGGCAGTCAGGGTCACGGGGGCGGGGTGGACTTTCTGGGCAATGGCGATTGAGGCAGCCATTGCACGACCGACGACCAGAGGGCAGAAAGGGGCATGGACCTGATCGACGACAGCCCCACCCCCAGCGGTAACCAGCCGGAATATACCGTGTCGGAACTGTCCGGCGCGGTGAAGCGGGTGATCGAGGGGGAGTTTGGCCTTGTCCGCGTGCGGGGCGAGGTGGGGCGGGTGTCGCGTCCGGCCTCGGGGCATCTGTACTTTGACCTCAAGGATGACCGCAGCGTGATTGCCGCGATCAGCTGGAAAGGGCAGGTCGCCAAAATGCAGGTCCGGCCGGAGGAAGGGATGGAAGTTGTCACCACTGGGCGGATGACGACCTTTCCGGGCCAGTCGAAGTATCAGCTGATCGTGGATGACGTGGCCCCGGCCGGCGCTGGTGCGCTGATGGCGATGCTGGAAAAGCGCAAGGCTGCCTTGGGGGCGGAGGGGCTGTTCGACGCTGGGCGGAAGCAGGCGATTCCTTATCTACCGAAGGTGATTGGGGTCATCACCTCGCCTTCGGGGGCGGTGATCCGGGATATCTTGCACCGTCTGCGCGACCGGTTTCCGCGCCATGTGCTGATCTGGCCAGTTGCGGTGCAGGGGCAGGACTGTGCGGCTCAGGTGGCCGCCGCGATCCGGGGGTTCAACGCGATTGCGCCGGGCGGGGCGATCCCGCGCCCCGATGTGCTGATCGTCGCGCGGGGCGGCGGGTCGCTGGAGGATCTGTGGGGGTTCAACGAGGAGATCGTCGTTCGTGCAGCGGCGGCGAGTGACATACCGCTGATTTCCGCCGTGGGCCATGAGACGGATACCACGTTGATCGATTACGCCGCCGACCTGCGCGCGCCGACACCCACTGCAGCGGCGGAACTGGCGGTTCCGGTGCGGCTGGAGCTGTTGGCGACGCTGGATGCCCTTGGCGCGCGGCTGTTGCGGGGAACCGTGCAGGGAGTGACGGCGCGCGGGCAGCGCTTGCGCGATCTGGCCCGGGCCCTCCCACGGTTGGAGACGCTGCTGGCGACGCCGCGGCAGCGGCTGGACGCGGGCAGCTCACGGCTTGGGGCGGCGCTGGGGCTGGCGGTGGCGCGCAAGCGGGGCGGGTTTGACCGGGTCGCCGGGCGGGTGCAGCCAGCCCTCTTGCGCGGGGCGCTGGCCCGGCAGCGTGACCTGTTGCAGGCCCGCGCGGAACGGCTGAGCCGTGCCATGACCCTGCGGGCCGAGCGGCGGCAGGAGCGGCTTGAGGCGCTGGGGGGCCGTCTGACCCCGGCGCTGGCGCGGATGCTGGGCGATGCGGGGCGGAAGGTTTCGGACGGACGGCGGGACTTGGGGCGGCTGGCGGACCGGCTGGAGGCGGCCCCCGGCGCAAGGCTGCAACGGCTGGCAGACCGGCTGGAGGCGCTGGACCGCACGCGGTTGACGCTGGGCTATGCCCAGACGCTGAAGCGGGGCTATGCGGTCGTACGGGGCGATGGTGCGGTGGTCACCGGAAAGGCCGCAGCAGAACGCGCGCTGGTCCTTGAGATCGAGTTTCAGGATGGCCGTGTCAGCCTTGGCGGGCGCGGGACGAAGCGGTCCAAGGGGGATGGCGGGCCGGAGCAGGGCAGTCTCTTCTGACTCTCGGTGAAGGGCCGGTAGATCGGCAAGTCAGGCGCCGAGAAAGCCTTCGCAGGTCACGAAATCATCCGTCGGGTACAGCATGATCGGTTCCGCCTCGGGGTTGCCTTCATAAAGGCCCATCACGGCATCGCCCATGTCGTGATAGGTCCAGCAATAGGCCCAAGGCTCGCCGATATAATCAAAGCAGATCATGTCGCCTTGTGGCCGCCATGTGCCCTCAAGGCACTGGACATCATCCCGCCAGATCGCGCGGCGACCGGGCAGAAAGGTTTCCACCCCGTAACTGCCACTTTGGTCATGCGTGTCCATGGTCTTGCCTTCGACCAAGGCTTCGAACGCCTCGGCCGAAAGGGGGGCTTCGGCCCGGGCAAGGCCAGCGGAAAGGCAAAGCGTGACGACGGCAAGGGTGCGCATCTCAGGCGCCCACGTCCGGGCCGGGGCAGGCAAGGGGGGTATCGCTACGGTCAACCTCGGTCAGTTCGGCACCGGGCAGGTCGTTCACGGACAGCGCGCGCAGTGTCCCGCCTTCCAGCCAGAAGGTCCAGCAATGCGGCGTCGGGTCGTATTCGTAGACAAAGCAGATCGCCGGGCCTTCGGCATACCAGCTGCCGTATTGGCACAGATTTTCGGCCACGCTCCACCGGACTTGGCGGTTGGGCAGGTATTCCTCGATCCCGAAAAGGCCGCCGAACTGGCTGTAGGTGATGGTGTGACCCGTGACTTGTGCGTCAAATTCTTCCGCGGTCAGCGGAGTTTGCGCAAGCGCAGTGGTCGGGCCCAGAAGGGCTAGGGCAACGAGCAGTGGCTTCATGGGGTCAGACGCCCACGTCCGGGCCAGCGCAGGGCAGGGGGCCGCCCTCGCGTGAGCTTTCCAGAATTTCCCACCCGCCGCCGTCGCCCATGTAGCGGCCCCGGATCTGGCCGCCGTCGAGGAAATAGTGCCAGCAGGCGGGCGTGGGGTCGTCTTCATATTCAAAGCAGATCTGGTCACCGTGTTCATACCAGACGCCGTAGATGCACAGATCGCCGTCGAAGGCCCAGCGAACCCGGCGGCCGTCCAGATACTCCTCGGTGCCGAAAAGCCCGCCGCCGTAATCATAGGTGATGGTATCGCCGGTTGTGTTCGCTTCAAATTCCGCCCCGGTCATGGGGGTTTCGGCCAATGCGGGAGAGACCAGGGCCACGGTTGCGGCAAGGACAAGGGCGGCAGTCTGCAGTCGCATCAAGGGCTCCGGGAGTGGCTTCGGCTGCATCGTGCCAGAGGATGCGGCACTTGACCAGTCAAGGTGCCGTGTCTTGTCGGCTGGCCGGGGTGGGCCGCCAGCGGGCCAGATGCGGACGAATCGCCCTGCGCCACAGGCTGGGGACCAGCGCCATTGCGCAGGCAAGCGGAAGCGGCCATGGCAGGCGGGGGGCCTCGTCCTCATCCGGCAGACGCAGGGCGGGAAAGGGGCGCGAGGGGTTGGTGTGATGGTCAGAATGGCGCGGTGCATTCAGCATCATGGCTGACGAAAACCAGTGCGCCGTGTTCCAGCTGTGCCGCAGGCCGACAGGCTCCAACCGCCCGTCAGGGGTCCGGGTACGGGTCAGGCCGTAGTGCTGGACATAGTCCGACAGCAGGATCTGGCTTTGCGCGTGCAGGGCAAGGCCGACCCAGACCAGAAGGCCGGGAATGCCCGCGATCGCCAGCGCCAGAAGTAGCGCCGCAAGGCTTCCGGCAAGGTAGGCCGCATAGGGGTGAAGCCCCGACCCCTGGAATTGCGCCCGTCGGGCGGTTTCGGCGCGCAGCCCTTCGGCAAAGCTGCCACGCCAGGCGCGCAGGGCAAACCGGTAGAAGCCTTCGCCTGCCCGGGCGGTGTTGGGATCCTGCGGGCTTGCCACATGGCGATGGTGGACCAGCCGATGCGCCGAGGCATGCTGGCCGAAGAGAAGCGAGACATAGACGGCAGCACCGAGCCGAAACAGCTCACGCTTGGGGCGGTGGATCAGCTCATGCGCGGCGGGGTGGGCGACCTGACCGAACCAGAACCCGGCTGCAAAGAACAGAAGCACCCGTTCGCCGGTGGCCAGCCCACTGTCGCCCGCGATGGCCCAGACGGCGACCGGAAGGGCGGCAAGCTGGCCAAGCGCCACGCTGACAAGCAGCAGGTCGGCTGCCGGAAATTCGGCACCGCCGGGTGTGCCTTCGGTCGGACTGGCCGTCATCGGGATCAACTGGTCAAGCAGGATGGTCAGAACAGCCATGTAAAGAAACGCCGCCCACAGCCATGCCCCGCCCTGAAGCGCGCCAAGGCCGATCAGCGGCAGGGGCAGCAGGGATGCCAGCGCAAAGGCGGCTTGGGGCAGGGTGTATGTCGGGTCTGGACGCATCATGGCAGGACCTTAGAACAGGCGCTCGGGGCGCCGCCAGTCTGTAGAATGCCGCAGGCGGGGCTTGCGGGACTTACGCTGCGGCGGCAAAGCGGCTAGATGGGTTTCAAGGCAACAGGAGGGCTGGCCCATGTCCTTTTTCAAGAAACTGAAGGACAGGCTGTTCCGGTCCTCGGACAAGATCGGCGAGGGTCTGGATGCGCTGGTCGGTGACGGTGATCCGGCTGCGGCAGACGTAGCCCCGGGCCTGGCCGAGCTTGCGGACGAAACGCCGCAGACGCCCGAGCCCAAGGCGGCACCTGCGTCGACACCCCGTACAGCGCCTGTCGTTCCCGACACGCCTGATGCAGGGCAGCGGCCCGGCTTGCTTGGCCGGATGCTGGGGCGCAGCGATGCGCCGCGCCGCGTGCTGGATGATGCTATGCTGGAAAGCCTGGAGGAACTGCTGATCCAGGCCGACATGGGCGTTGAAACCGCCGTGCGGGTGACGGCCAACATTGCCGAAGGGCGGTTCGGCAAACGGATCTCCACGCCCGAGTTGCGCGATGCGCTGGCGGCGGAAGTTGCGCGGATCATGGCTCCGGTTGCGCGGCCGATGCCGCTTTACCCCACCAAGCCGCAGGTCGTGCTGGTCGTCGGGGTGAACGGATCGGGCAAGACCACGACGATCGGCAAGCTTGCCAGCCAGTTCAAGGCGGCGGGCAAGTCGGTGGTGATTGCCGCAGGTGACACGTTCCGCGCGGCGGCGGTCGAGCAGTTGCAGATCTGGGGCGCGCGCGCGGGTGTGCCGGTCCTGACCGCGCCGGAGGGCAGCGACCCGGCCAGCCTTGCCTTTGATGCCTTGACCAAGGCGCGGGCGGATGGGTCCGACCTGTTGATGATCGACACGGCGGGGCGGTTGCAGAACCGGCAGGACCTGATGGAGGAGCTGGCCAAGATCGTCCGCGTGATCCGCAAGGTGGACCCGACCGCACCGCACAACACCTTGCTGGTGCTCGATGCAACCACAGGGCAGAACGCGCTGCTGCAGGTCGAGATTTTCCGCAAGATCGCCGATGTGTCGGGCCTTGTCATGACCAAGCTGGACGGTACCGCAAAGGGTGGGGTGCTTGTGGCGCTGGCTGACAAGTTCGGTCTGCCGATCCATGCGATTGGCGTGGGCGAACAGATCGACGATCTGGCCCCGTTCGACCCCGAAGATTTTGCCCGGGCCTTGGTCGGGTCCGGCGATTGATCTGCCCGGGCCGAAGGTGCGGCCCCTGTCTGCCTGATGGGCTATGCGGTGGCGGGTGTGCCTGCTAGGCTGCACCCAAGGGCCCTGCTGCCGGATGGGGTCATGATGGACATCGGATGGACCCATGAAGATGCGCGTTTGCGTCGGCCTTGTTGTCCTTGCGCTGGCTTTGCCCGCGCAGGCCGAGACTGTCCCTGCAGGGTGTGATGCCCTGACGAGCGCCGTGCAGGTGGCAGGCTATACGCTGACGGTCCCGCCTGCCGGGCCCGAGACGGGGTGGTGCGTTCTGGATGGCGCGGCGCTGCGATCCGAGGCTCCGGGGCGGCCGGACGTGACGGCGGATCGTCTGCGGCTGCGGGGCTCTGCGGATGAGGCGGGGCTGGTCAGCATCGAGGTCGATCTGGCGGGTTTGCGGGTCTTGCCACAGGCGGGCGACCGCGCGCTGGATGACCGTCTGCGCAGTCTGTTCCGCCTGCAGACGGCGGATTTGCGCTTTTCGGCGGCGGTGGACCGCGAGATGGGCCGTCTTGACCTGCGCGACGGGGTTCTGCAGCTGTCGGCCGGGACGGAGGTCACCTTTGCTGCCGCGGGCAAGGCGGCCGGGCTTTCGGCGGGGTCTCTGCTGGGGGGCAGTCTGACCGAGCTGGACCTTGTCTGGCGGAACGATGGCCGCCTGCTGCGCCCGGTGATGGAGATGCTGGGGGTGCGCCTTGCAGAAGGCGCAACGGGTGAGGCCGCGGTGGATGCCGCACGGCTTGCACTGCGGCAACTGGTCGACAACCTTCCCGAAGCCACCCTGACCGCAGACACGCGCCCTGAACTGGAGCAACTGGTCACAGCCCTGCCGCAGGGCCGGGGGCGGCTGGCCCTGTCGCTGTCCGTGGAGGACGGGATCGGCGCGTCACGGCTTTTGATGGCGGGTCTGTCGGATGATCCGCTTGGCCCCAAGGGGCTTGCGCTGGTGTTGCAGGGCGCACGGCTGACCGCCCTATGGTCGCCGGGGATCGCCCCCTGACGGGTCTGACGCGGTGCCGCGCGCGGCACCTGCCGACTTGAACCCCGGCCGGTTTCGCGCCACATGGGGGGACAGGTCCAAAGGCAGGGCCATGATCGACAGGAAGGACCAGCACGTCATGGCCGAACGCAAGATCAACCCGGTGTTGAAACAGGCTCTGGAATTGGGGCCGACGTTGGTTTTCTTCGCGGTCTACATGTGGATCAAGGACGAAACCTTTGCGTTCCGGGGAACGGAATACTCGGGCTTCATTGTGGCGGCGCTTGTCATGGTTCCTCTCCTTTTGGCCTCAATTGCGGCGCTGTGGTGGCTGACCGGAGCGTTGAGCCGGATGCAGATCTTTGTTGCCGTCATGGTGATTTTCTTTGGCGGGCTGACGGCATGGTTCAATGACGAAAGCTTCTTCAAGATGAAGACGACCATCGTCTACGGCACTTTCGCGCTGATCCTTGGCGCGGGGCTTTTGCGTGGCGTCAGCCTGCTGCAATGGGTGATGGGTGAGGCTTTGCCAATGAAGCCAGAGGGTTGGATGATCCTGACCCGGCGGCTGGCGCTGATGTTCGCGGCCCTCGCCATTGCCAACGAGGTGATCTGGCGCACCCAGTCGACCGAGTTGTGGGTCAAGCTGGAGACCTTTGCGATGCCGGCGGTGCTGTTCGTTTTTCTGATGGTCCAGATCACGATGCTGAACCGTTTCATGATCGAGCCGCCTGACGACAAGGCGTAACGCCTTTCACAGGAATGCCCTGCAAGCGTCCGGTTGCTGCCCAAGGTCTGCCTTTATGCCTATCTACACCTGAGGGCGAGCTAATGGGGGGTTCGCCATGTATCGCCATCCTTTCGACCTTGTTCGCATGTTCCTGAGCCTGTTTCAGGACCTGCCGCCGATGTCGCGGACGCTGTACATTCCGGGCGCGGTCCTTCTGGTCGGATACCCTTTTCTGTCGGTCGCCCTTGGCCCGCAGAACGAGGGTCAGGCCTTCGTGACCGCCTTCCTTGTGGCGCTGGCAGTGCGGATCGGGATCGGGTTCGAAGGCATGGTGCGGCGGATGCTGACGCGCTATTCGGCGGTGCGCACGGCACTGCTGGCGCTGATCTTTGCCGGTCTGCCGCTCTTGGTGCTGGCCGGGGTCGATGATCCGCTGTGGTGCCAGCGCGTGCAAAGCCTGTTCTATGTGGCGATCGGCGGCATCTTCCTGATGGATGTGGTGCAGGGCCGCGTCGCGACTGCCGCAAGCTTCTGGCCGGATCAAGAGATGCGGTCACACCTGCCGAACCTGACCCGGATGATGGTGGTCTACAACTTCAGCTTCCTTCTCTTGAACGAAACGCTGATCCAGACCATCCACGCGTCGCATTGGCTGATGTTCTGGGCGCTGCTGCCGGTGATCGGTCACATGGTCCTGCGCGCCATGGTACTGACGGTGATCAACCTGGACGACGACGGTCAGCCAGTCTGACAAGACCGCCGATCAGCTTGCAACCAAACAGGCTGCCTTCTTGACATCCATGCAGCGCCGCAGCGCCGTCAGCACGCCTGACGGCGCGTTCGACAAGGGCAGGAAACCCAGTTCGGACAGTTTGCGGGCATAGATCTTCGACAGGTCGGGATCCGCCGCTAAGGCCGCCTCGTAATTGGCGAAGGCGTCGTCCAGACGGCCAAGCGCCACGTCGATCTGGGCCAGCGTATCGAAATAGACCGCTTCCATCGGCACCCCGTCGGGGTTGGCACGCAGGGCTGCGGTCAGCGCATCGGCCTCTTGCGGTTTCTGGTCAGCGACCAGGGCGCGGGCCTTGATGTTCACGGCGGCAAGGTTCTGCGGATAGCGGCGGAGCAGGGCCTCGGCCTCGGCGCCGACCATGGTCATGGGGGAATACTTAGCCAGCGCGAGCAGGCGGCGGGCAAGGATATCCTCTTCGATCGCGGGGTTGGAGTTTGGCACCGTGCCGGGGCGCAGCGCCTCATCTGCAAGGGCCACCACGTCGGGATACCGGTCGAGGTCGGCAAGTGCTGCCATCTTGTTGCGGTAGGCGTTTTGGTACCCCGGGGCCAGGGCAAGGGCGGTATCGAAGTAGCTGAGCGCCTCCTCTGCGCGGCCAAGGTCGATTAGGCAGCGGCCCTTGATTTCATTGGCATAGGCGTATTGCGGGTCCAGACGCAGTGCCTGATCGGCGTCGTCAGAGCAGTTCTGCCCCATGCGGAATTCCCACCACGCCTCGGCCCGGTTGGCCCAGGCATCGACATAGTCTTCGACGGCCAACGCGGCCGAATAATGGGCAAGCGCCCCGGCGATGTCGCGTTGGTCATAGCGGACATTGCCCAATTCGACCCAGACCCAGGCATTGGCGGGTGTATGGACCAGCGCCTGTGCCAGGGTTTTGGCCGCGCCGTCCAGATCGCCCGACAGGCGCTGCGCCTCGCCCTTCAGGGACAGGGCGAGGGCGGACGCGTCTTCCGTCGCAGCCTCGGCATAGGCCTGATCGCACAGGATGATGCGGGCGGCGTAGTCAGGGCTGCGGTCTTCGCAGGTTTGCGACCAAGCGGGTAAGGCTGGGGCCACAAGGGCAAGGGCAAACAGGGGTCGGCAACGCATGGGGGCCTGTCAAGATGCAGGGAAATTATTGCGTTAACCGTCAGTCAACTGCGATTGAAAATCAAGGGCAGTGAGGGGTTTATCCGACGGGGACTCCAATCGGCCAGCCCCGACCGCCAAGGATGAGCCGCGACCATCGGCGTGCGGGGCGGTGGCGCGGCAGATCGGGCGCGCCAAGCCGCCCGTCAAGCAGTGCGCGATAAAGTGCGATGGTACCGGGGCGCAGGTAGGGCGACCAATGGCAAATGCGTCGCGGCGGGTCGGCCAGAGGGTAGCCAAGGGCAGCAAGTGCGGCGAGTGTTGGTGGCTGGTCGATCCACAGGTCGTGCCAGCCGGGATGGGCGCGGCCAAAACCCTGCCCGATGGACGTGCGCAGGCCCAGATGGATGCCCCATTCGAAGCAGGCGTCGAACAGGTCATTCTCGCGCGTGGTGACATTTATAACCTCGGCCACACGGCCTGCCGGGGTGGACAGCGCGGCAAGGGCGCGGCCCCGCGTCTCGGCGGGGGCAAGCAGGATGATCCGGCTGATCTGGCCGGGGGCGACCAGTGGCAGGGCCGACAGCGCCACCCGTGCGCCCATCGAATGGGCGATGACCTGCAAGGGCCGGCCAGACAGCGCGTGGACAGCCCGGGCAATGGTGGCAATGGCCGCACCCGCGTGTGTGGCGCGCCGGTGCGCACGCCACGGATCGCATTTCGCCGGCCAGCCAAGCGCGATGCCAAGCCCGGTCTGGCCGTCAAGCCCAAGGTGCCGGGGCCAGCTGACCGCCCTGCGGTCGCCAGCGGGCGGGTCCAGCGACAGGATCGACCCATGCGGGCAGTCGGCCACGATCCCGGGGGCATAGCGCCAGCCGTGGACCATCGCCACAACCGGGGCTTCGGGGGGCAGGGCCGACAGCTTGCGGGACAGGCGGTCCCAGTCCAGGGTCAGGCCCTGCGCACCGACATCGGCGCGGATCGGGCGGGGGTCGTTGGTCATGGCCGCGTTCCGGGTCCTGCTGCTCTGCCATTGCCTATGCCGCACTGCGGCAACGGCGTGGTGACGCGCGGGTCACAGGCCGATGACAGGGCAGCTTTGGTGGTAGTGTGCGGCGGGTTGACCACAGGTTGCCCGGGGCGTATGCAGGCCTCCGTGGCAATTTGTTACCGGATTGCGGGCCACGTTAAACAAACCGCTAAAGAGGTGAAGGGCAATGGCCCCGGCACCTTTGGGTTTGCCGGGGTTTTTTCTTGGGCCAAGGGGTCCAGGGCAGGGAAAGCGGCCGCGATGACGAAAGACTGGAAAACCCGCACGACACTGGTCCACGAAGGCAGCCGCCGCAGCCAGTATGGCGAGATGGCCGAGGCGATCTTCCTGACGCAAGGCTTTGTCTACCCCACGGCCGAGGCGGCGGAAGCGCGGTTCGTGAAGGCGGGTGAGGATGAGTTCATCTATGCCCGCTACGGCAACCCCACGACGCGGATGTTTGAGGAACGGATTGCAGCGCTTGAAGGCACCGAGGATGCCTTTGCCACGGCATCGGGCATGGCGGCGGTCAGCGGGGCGCTGATGTCGGCCCTTCGGGCGGGGGATCATGTGGTGTCGTCGCGCGCGCTGTTCGGGTCCTGCCTCTATGTGCTGGAAGAGGTGCTGCAGCGCTTTGGCGTGCGCGTCACCTTCGTTGACGGGGCCGACCTTGACGCATGGCGCGCGGCAGTGACACCCGGGACCAAGGTTGTGTTCTTCGAATCCATGTCGAACCCGACGCTGGAACTGGTGGACATTCGCGCTGTGTCCGACATTGCCCACGCGGCAGGTGCGCTGGTGATCTGCGACAACGTCTTTGCCACGCCGATCTTTTCGCATGCGGTCGAGCAGGGGGCGGATGTGGTGGTCTATTCCACGACGAAGCACATCGACGGGCAGGGCCGAGCGCTGGGCGGTGTGGTTTGCGGGACGGAAGCCTTTATCCGCAAGGTTCTGGAACCCTACATGAAACACACCGGCGGCAGCATGAGCCCGTTTACCGCCTGGATGCACCTGAATGGTATGGCGACGCTGGACCTGCGCTGCCGGGCGATGGCCGATACGGCGCTGGCGGTGGCAAAGGCGTTGCAGGCGCATCCGAAGGTGTCGAAGGTGATCTTCCCGGGCCTGCCCAGCCACCCCCAGCACACGCTGGCCATGGCGCAGATGGGGTCGGGGGGCACGCTTGTGTCGTTCGAGGTTTCAAACGGCAAAGAGGCGGCCTTCCGCTTCATGAATGCGCTGGAGATTGCCAAGATTTCCAACAACCTGGGCGATGCCAAGACGATTGCCACCCATCCGGCGACCACCACGCATCAGCGACTGCCGCAGGACCAGAAGGATGCGCTGGGGATCACGCCGGGGCTGATCCGCCTGTCGCTTGGGCTGGAAGATGCGGGCGATCTGATCGCAGATCTTGAGGCGGCGCTGGCGGTGGCCTGACTCCCTCTGCCGTATCTGGCGGCAGTGATGCCGGGATTGTGACAGCGGATGGCGCCACCATCCCTCACAATGATCCGGCGCGACCCTACTTGCGTATACCTGATGACATTGACGGCTGGCGCTGCCCTGCCCGAACCGAAAGGACACCCCATGAACATCCACACCCCCGATTTCGACCGCAAGCCTTCGCGCGAGGAAGCAGCGGCTGCGCTGGCCACGCTGCGCCAGTGGGCGGGCAAGGCCTCGGACGACGAGATTGCCACGCTGGATTCGGCGGTGGGCTATCTGGTGCCGGGGCAGGCCTATCCGGCGCTAAGCCGGACCTATCCGCAGTTCCGGGTGGATGATGCCTATCGCGCGTCCTTGCCTGACCTGCAGAACGGGCCGTCGAGCCTGATCGTGGGGGCCAAGCAGCGCATCCAGCATGTGGGGATTTCCAATTTCCGCTTGCCGATCCGCTATGAAACCCGCGACGGGGGCGAGATCGTGCTGGAAACCAGCGTGACCGGCACCGTCAGCCTTGAGGCGGAAAAGAAGGGCATCAACATGAGCCGCATCATGCGGTCCTTCTACGGCCATGCGCAAAAGGCGTTCTCTTTCGGCGTGGTCGAGGCGGCGCTGGATGACTACATCGCCGACCTTGGCAGCTTTGACGCGCGCATCCAGATGCGGGTGTCCTTCCCGATGCAGATCACCTCGCTTCGGTCGGGGCTGGTGGGGTGGCAGTATTACGATCTGGCGCTGGAACTGGTCGAGGTGGCGGGGGTCAGGAAGAAGATCGTCCATCTGGACTATGTCTATTCGTCAACCTGCCCCTGCTCCTTGGAACTGTCCGAACACGCCCGGATGAAGCGCGGCCAGCTTGCGACGCCCCATTCGCAGCGGTCGGTCGCGCGGATTTCCGTGGTGCTGAAACCCGGTGCGGTCCTGTGGTTTGAGGATCTGGTGGATCTGGCCCGCGCCGCTGTGGTCACAGAGACGCAAGTGATGGTCAAGCGCGAGGACGAACAAGCGTTTGCGGAACTGAACGCCGCCAACCCGATCTTTGTCGAAGATGCCGCCCGCAGCTTCTGCGAGCAGTTGAAGGCAGACCGGCGCATCGGTGACTTCCGGGTGATCGCCAGCCATCAGGAGTCCTTGCACAGCCACGATGCCGTCAGCCTGCTGACGGAAGGGGAGACCTTCGCGGCGGAAAGCCTTGACCCGCGGCTGTTCCAAAGCCTGATCCACGCAGGCTGACGCAGATTGACGGAACGGCCGGGGCCGCGTAGCCATGCCCGACCATGGTAGACTTTCGCCCCGTCGCTTACGTCATCGGCCGTATCCTGATCGTTCTGGCGATCCTGATGCTGGCCCCGGCCGTCATCGACTGGCGGGCGGGGCTAGAGAATGGCGCGGCCTTTGCCGCCTCGGCAGCGATCACCGGTGTGATAGGCGGGGCCTTGACCCTGTCCACCGGCAACGCGCTGGGCAAATCGCTGGACACAAGGCAGGCCTATCTGCTGACCGTGGGCATCTGGGCGCTGGTGCCGTTCTTCGCAGCCCTGCCGTTCTATCTGGGGGCACCGGGGCTTAGCCTGCTGAGCGCCTATTTTGAGGCTGTATCCGGGGTGACCACCACCGGGGCTTCGGTCATTTCCGGGTTGGACAGTCTGCCGGCCGGGTTGAAGCTGTGGCGCGGCATGTTGATGTGGGTGGGCGGCCTTGGCTTTGCCTTCATCGCGATGATCTTTCTGCCGCTGTTGCGGATCGGGGGCATGCAGTTCTTCCGGACCGAAGGGTTTGATACCTTTGGCAAGGCCCTGCCACGCGCGACCGACATCGCCCGCCAGCTTTTGCTGGTCTATTCGATCCTGACCGTCGTGATCATGGTCGTCTACAGCATTCTTGGGATGTCAGCCCTTGATGCCGTGGTGCACGGGATGACCACGGTTTCCACCGGCGGTTTTGCAAACCGGGACGATTCCTTTTCAAGCTACGGTCCGCCGATCCACTATGCCGCCGCGATCTTCATGTTCATGGCCAGCCTTCCGTTCATTCGCTATGTCCAGCTGGTGAACGGCGCGAGCGGGCCGCTGTGGCGGGACGTGCAGGCGCGGGCCTATTTCCGCTGGCTGATGGCAGCCGTGCTGATGGCCACGATTTACCGGATTCTGTCGTCCGGGACCTCGTGGGAGCTGGCCTTTCGCGAAAGCCTGTTCAACGTGACCTCGATCATGTCTTCCACCGGGTTCGGCGCGGGTGGATTTCCGGATTGGGGGGCCTTCGTGCTGGTTGTGGCCTATGTGGTGGGCGTCGTCGGGGCCTGTTCCGGGTCAACCGCCGCGGGCCTGTCGGTGTTCCGGGTGCAGCTGATGGTGGCGGTCCTTTGGCGCGAGATTCGGCGGATCGGCAGCCCGTCCAGCGTGGACCCGATCCGCTATGACGGGCGATCTGTCGAAGAGGACGTGCTGAACGCGCTGATCCTGTTCGTGTCGAGCTTCATCCTGATCCTTGGGATCACCAGCGTGGCCCTGACCCTGCTGGGCGTTGATCCGGTCTCGGCGCTGTTCGCGGTCTGGACGACACTGGGAAATATCGGCTACGGCCTAGGTCCCGTGGTGCAACGGACCGGCACCTTCATCGAGTTTCCTCCCGGCGCTATCGCGATCATGACGTTGTGCATGATCCTAGGCCGCCTTGGCCTGCTGGCGGTTCTGGTGCTGGTGCTGCCAACCTTCTGGCGGCGCTAGTCCCAGCAGGACACAAGGACGGTCATCCCGCTGCCGGTTTCGGCAAGGTCGGCCGGGGCGAGCGCGCCGCTGCGCGCGGCTTGCAGCGGTGTGACCCCGGCAGGCGCAAGCACGCGGGCGATTTCCGCCGCCGAGGCCGCGAATTGCACGCCGGGGGGCAGTTGCCGCGCGCCCTCTGCCGCGCCGGGCAGCAAAAGCCCGATCACCGCACCGGTCGCATCCAGAACCGGGCCGCCGACATCCCCCGCCAAGGTGGCAATCGCCAGCCGCTTGAGGCCGGGTTCGCCGTTCAGCCCGGTCACATCCTCCAGCGTGCCGAAGGTCATCACCGGGGCGGGCAGGCGGTCTTCGTAGGAATAGCCTGCGACCATCACCTCGGTTCCCACCCGTTCCGGGGCCAGTTGAAGTTCAGCCACGGCGCGGGGCGATAGCGGGGTGGCGGGGGTGACAAGCGCAAGGCCGCTGGCCGCATCGGCAAGCGTCACGGTGGCATCGGTCACCCGGTCAAGGGTGACCCGGCCGCAGGTGTTCACGGCATCGACGGTGGTCAGGACCGTGCCGGTGGCATCAATGAAAAAGCCCGACCGGCTGAAGCGAGGCTTGCGGACCTCTAGCCCGGACAGAAGGCCAGCCCGGGTTTCAGCGCCCATCGGCACCATGCCGGGGTCCAGCGCACGGGCGCTGTCGGTGGCAAAGCTCGCCTCCATCGCCTGCAGGATGCGGCCATCGCGGACCTCGTTCCCGGGGGTCGAGATCAGCATCCAGCCCTTGATGAGCCCACCGCGGAGTTCGGCATAGACCGTGGTCGATGTGCTGTCAGACAGCCCGGTGATCCGGAAGCGCGCCTCATCCCGCGACCGTTCCCCGGTCATCGGGACGGATTCCAGCGTTTGCAGCACGTCGTAAAGCCCTGAAAAGGCGGCCTGATCGCCCGGCTGGGAAATCAGGATGACTTGCGGTCCGGTGCCATCCTTGGCGCGGTAATGAACGAAGGGCGGTTCGTAATGGTCAAACTCGACCAGACCCAACGGCAAGGTGATGGTGATCCCGGCCTCGTCGTCCGTGACGGAGGCAAAGCCGAAAGCCGCGGTTTCGTCCCGATAAGCGGCAAGCAGGGCGGCCCGCTGGCGGCTGGTCAGGATGCCCGTCGGTTCCAGCATGCCTTGCGCTTCTTGCCAGGCTGCCATGGCATTGCGGGTGCCGGGACCATAGGCGCCGTCGATTCCGCCCTGATAGAAGCCGAACCATTGCAGCGCGGTCTGCAGGTCCTTGCGCTGGTCTGCGGTCAGGAGCACCTCGCTATCGCGCGCCTCGGCCTTGGTTTCATCCGGGATTTCGGCGGGAACCGGTTCGGGTTCCGGCAGGGCAAGGACGTCTGGCGATACCGGATCGGGGGCGATGGGCGCAACACCTGCGGGGGGCCAGAACTGATCGCCGAAGTTGCGTGTATAGGCGATGAAGCTATCCCCGGGGATCAGCCCTTCACGCCGAAGGCTGGCCAGACGGGCCGCGGCTTCCTCGGCCGGATAGGGGCCCAGCATGATGCCATACCAGCCTGACCGCAGAAGAAATCCGTTGGTTTCCGGGAAAAGCGCTGCATAGGCGCGGGCGCGGTCCTCGGCAGCGGCAAGGTTTGGCTGCGCCTCGATCTGGATCCAGACGCTGGCATCTTGCGCCTGCGCAGGGGGCGAAAACATCAGCTGAACCATCACGAACAGGGCAAGCGAGGCGACGGTCTTGAAGATCACGGGGCAATTCCTGAACAATCGGGTAGGGATCGGCCCGACATTACGGATCGCGCTGCCAACGACAAGGGCTTAACGTTGGGCCTTGCGGTCACAATCACGCAGGTTGGCGACGTAAGTCCACCATGCAAGTCCGGGCGGCTCTTTCCGGAATTGACCCTGTCAGGCCCAATGGATAGGGAAGGCGCAGCCTTTCCCTGACCCAATTCCGGACGCAAGCTCCATGTCTGACGCCACGACCACGCCCCGCAGTTTTCAGGAAATCATCCTGCGCCTGCAAGGTTATTGGGCCGCGAAGGGCTGCGCCATCCTGCAACCCTATGACATGGAGGTGGGGGCAGGTACCTTCCACCCGGCCACAACGCTGCGGTCCCTTGGAACAAAGCCATGGGCTGCGGCCTATGTGCAGCCTTCGCGCCGCCCGACTGACGGGCGCTATGGCGAAAACCCCAACCGGTTGCAGCACTATTACCAGTATCAGGTCATCATCAAACCCTCGCCCCCGGACCTTCAGGCGCTCTACCTTGGGTCGTTGCAAGCCATCGGGATCGACCTTGGCGTCCACGACATCCGCTTTGTGGAAGATGACTGGGAAAGCCCCACCCTTGGCGCCTGGGGCCTTGGGTGGGAGGTGTGGTGCGACGGCATGGAAGTCAGCCAGTTCACCTATTTCCAGCAGGTCGGCGGGCATGACTGCAAGCCTGTCAGCGGTGAGCTGACCTACGGGCTGGAGCGGCTGGCGATGTATGTGATGGGCGTCGATCATGTGATGGACATGCCCTTCAACGACCCCGACAGCCCGATCCCGCTGAAATACGGCGATATCTTCCGCCAGACCGAGGAAGAATATAGCCGCCACAACTTTGATCAGGCCGATACCGAGATGCTGCTGCAGCACTTCCGGGACGCCGAGGCTGAATGTGACCGCATCCTTGCCGCCGCCCAGCCCGACAAGGCGGGGCGCACCATCGTCATGGCGCATCCGGCCTATGACCAGACGATCAAGGCCAGCCATATCTTCAACCTGCTGGATGCACGGGGCGTGATCTCGGTCACCGAACGGCAGGCCTATATCGGCCGGGTGCGCGCCTTGGCCAAGAAATGCGCCGACGCCTTCCGGCAGACGCCAGCGGGGGCGGATCTGTGAATGTGGGGCAGCTTGCAGCGGGGTTTCTGGTGGTGATCGGTGCGCTTGGCGGCGTGGCCATGTGGTATCTGCAGGTCTACGCCTATTATGACCCTGTGGCCTTCCAGCCCGGTCAGGAAATCCGCCTGACCCCCATCGTCGGTGCCATGCCCGAACCGATTCTGGCCGAGGACGTGACCGGGATCGACAGTGACAGCTCTCCCATCCGGTTCCGGGCCTGCTTTACCACGCCCTTAAGCCTTGCGATGCTGTCCGAGACTTATGTGGCCTACACCGGCCCCGAACCCCTTGTCGCGCCCGGCTGGTTTGACTGTTTCGATGCCACGGCCATCGGTACCGCGCTTGAACGCGGCGAGGCGCTGGCCTTCCTGTCCGAGCCTGACATCCACCCCGGCGTCGACCGCGTTGTCGCCGTCTTTCCCGATGGCCGGGCCTTCGCCTGGCACCAGTTGAACGACAGTTTCAAGGACTGACCCCATGGCCGATCTGCTGATCGAACTCTTCTCCGAGGAAATCCCCGCGCGGATGCAGGCCCGCGCGCGGGAGGATCTGAAGAAGCTGGTGACCGACGGTCTGGTCGAGGCCGGGTTGACCTATGCCAGCGCCGGCGCGTTTTCGACGCCGCGGCGGCTGGTCCTGTCGGTGGACGGGCTGACGGCAGAGTCGCGCCCCGTGCGCGAGGAACGGAAAGGTCCCGCGACCACGGCCCCCGCGCAGGCGGTGGAGGGGTTCCTGCGGTCTACCGGCCTGACGCTTGACCAGTTGGAACGCCGCGCCGACAAGAAGGGCGAGACCTTCTACGCCGTGATCGAAAAGCCCGGCCGCACCGCCGAGACGATCGTGGCCGAGGTGCTGGAAGCCGTGATCCGCAACTTTCCTTGGCCAAAGTCGATGCGCTGGGGCAATGGCACTTTGCGCTGGGTGCGGCCGCTGCAGTCGATCCTGTGCGTGCTGTCTGACGAGGCCGGGGCGCATGTGGTGCCCCTGACGGTTGACGGGATCGCGGCTGGCAACACCACCGAGGGCCACCGCTTCATGGGGATCGGGCGGTTCACCGTTTCGGGGTTCGACGACTACGTCGTGAAACTGAAGCGCGCCAAGGTCGTGCTGGATGCGGCCGAGCGTGAGGCGGCAATCTGGCAAGGCGCGCAGAACCTTGCCTTTGCGGCGGGGATGGAGGTCGTCGCGGACCCCGGTCTGCTGGCCGAGGTGGCGGGGCTGGTCGAATGGCCGGTGCCACTGATGGGCCGGATCGGAGAGGATTTCCTTGGCCTGCCGCCCGAGGTGCTGCAGACCAGCATGAAGGAACACCAGAAGTTCTTTTCCGTGCGCAACCCCAAGACCGGGCGGATCGAAGGCTTTGTCACCGTGGCCAACATCGAGGCAGCGGATGGTGGCGAGGTGATCCTCAAGGGCAACCAGAAGGTGCTTGCGGCGCGACTGTCGGACGCGAAGTTCTTTTGGGAGAACGACTTGCGCGTGGCGAAGTCGGGGATGGGCGAGTGGGCGGAGGGGCTGAAAGCAGTCACCTTCCACAACAAGCTCGGCTCTCAAGCCGACCGCATCGACCGTATCGCGGCGCTGGCACGCGAGATCGCGCCCTTGGTCGGCGCGGATGCCGATGACGCCGAACATGCCGCGCGGATAGCCAAGCTGGACCTGCGGTCAGCCATGGTGGGCGAGTTCCCGGAACTGCAGGGCGTGATGGGGCGGTACTATGCGCTGGAGGCGTTGCAGGAAAACCCGGGAGGCCCCGGGTCAAGCCCGGGGCGGGTATCCGCGATTGCCGACGCTTCGCGGGACCACTATTCGCCGCTGGGGCCTTCGGATGCCGTGCCGACCGAGCCGGTGTCGGTTGCCGTGGCGCTGGCCGACAAGATCGACACGCTGACCGGGTTCTGGGCGATTGATGAGAAGCCTACGGGGAGCAAGGACCCCTACGCGCTGCGGCGGGCGGCGTTGGGGGTTATTCGGTTGGTGTTGGGGAATGGGGTGCGGATTGCCTTATTTGACACCTTTGCCAACGGCGTCGGCATCCATCACAATAAGCATTTTGAGGCGGTTCGCGAAAACATCCGGTCCAGCCTCGTCGCGGATTTGATGGCTGGCAAGAGGTCTGCGGTTGACATTGAGGCTGCTCTCAAGAGCCCGGACTGGGTTCACGCTTTTGAGTATATGGAAGCGGTTTCGGCAGTTCCGGACAATGCCGATGAGCGCGACCTAGTTGCTGCGGAGAAGGTCGCTGATGGTTACGTTTCTCATTACAGCGGCGTCGAATGGCGAAACTCAGAGGTCCCGAAGGTATTCGACCTCCTCGCCTTCTTCCACGACCGCCTCAAGGTCACCCTCCGCGATCAGGGCATCCGGCCGGACATCATTGACGCCTGCCTTGCCATGCCGGGGAACGACGACCTCACGCTCCTCGTTAAACGGGCAGAGGCTCTGGCGGCAGTGATGAAGACCGAGGATGGCGCGAACCTCCTCCAGGGGTTCAAGCGCGCCAACAACATCCTGACCCAGGCTGAAGCGAAGGATGGCGTCGAATACTCTTTCGGCGCGGAACCGAAGTTTGCCGAAACCGACGAGGAACGCGCGCTGTTTGCGGCCCTCGACACCGCCGAGGCCATCATCACCCCCGCGATGGCGGCCGAGGATTTCCCCACTGCCATGGCCGCAATGGCCGCCCTCCGGGCGCCAATTGATGCCTTCTTCACCGCCGTGCAGGTGAACAGCGACAACCAGATCGTGCGTCGGAACCGGCTGAACCTGCTGCACCGCATCCGAGCCATCTGCTCGGGCGTTGCCGACCTGAACCGGATCGAGGGCTAACCCGCACCGGGCTTGACCCGGGGCCTCCCCTCGTCGCTCAAGGCCCCGGATCACGTCCGGGGCGGGTTCGCGTGTTGCCAAAAGATTCGTCACAAGACTGACATGTCACGCTTGATTGACAGTGTTTTCAGCGTATGCTGCGCCCGAACATAAGGTGCTGCAGTGCAGAAACACGATCCGATCCCGGAATTCGCACAGGTCAGCCCCTCGGCGACCATCGCCACAGCCACGCATGGCTGGCGGGCGAAGTGCCTGCAGCGGCTGGTGCGGCTTGACCTGCCGGTGCCGAAATCCGTGGCGCTGCCCGCCGCCACCGTCCGCGCGATTGCGGCGGGGCATGGGGTCGATGCTGCCGGAATTCTGGATCATTTCGGCGACGGCCCGCTGATTTCCGTGCGGCCCAGCCCGGCCAACCCCGATTGGGGTGGCCCGGCCACCATCCTGAACATCGGCCTGAATGCCAAGCGCCACGCCCGTCTGGCCGAAACCCATGGCGAAGCGGCGGCGGATGCGCTCTATCTGCGCTTCATTCAGGCTTATGCCATCCATGTCGCGAGGCTTGACCCCGAGGAATTCGACGGGCTGAAGCCCGGCCCCGGTGCGGTGCGTGAGGCGCTGCACCAGTATGAGATCGAGACCGACGAACCCTTTCCCGAAGACCCCGCCGTGCAATTGTCCGAAGTCCTGCGCAGCATGGCCCGGGCGTGGGAGGGGACATCGGCCCGCCTGCTTCGCCAAGCCAAGGGCGCGCCGGATGAGGCGGCGCTTGGGCTGGTCGTGCAGGAAATGGCGCAAGGGATCGGGGTCGGGATTTCCGGGTCGGGCGTGATCCAGTTCGTCGATCCGGTGACCGGCCAGCGCCAGATCACCGGGCGCTACCTTGGCCAGTCGCAAGGCCGCGACGCCCTGCGCACCACCGAGGCGCTTTTCCTGACCCGTGACCCACGCGGCCCGTCGCTGGAGGAAGTCGCGCCCGACATCTTTGCAACGCTGGTGGATCATGGGATGATCTGCCGCGCGCGGTTGCGCGAAGAGATGCAGATCGAGTTCACCGTCGAGGATGGCCGCCTTGCCGTGCTGGACGCCGTCAAGGTGCAGCGGTCGGCCCGGGCCAACCTGCGGATTGCGGTTGCACTGGCCGAAGACGGCATCATTCCGCGCGAAGAGGCGGTGATGCGGGTCGAACCGCGCGCGCTGTCCGAGCTTCTGCACCATCAGGTCGATCCGCGCGGTGCGCGGGATGTGTTTGCCCGCGGTATCGCGGCAAGTCCGGGGGCTGCGACTGGGAAACTGGTCTTCTCCTCCTCGGCGGCACAGGCGAGCGCGTCGCGGGGCGAGGCGTGCATTCTGGTGCGCCGCGAAACCTCGCCCGAAGATATTCGCGGCATGCATTCGGCGGCGGCGGTGCTGACCGAACGCGGGGGCATGACCAGCCACGCCGCCGTGATCGCCCGGGGGCTGGGGCTGCCTTGCGTGGTCGGCGCGTCGGAACTGCGGTTGGATGCGCGCGACAAGAAACTTACGGCGCTGGACGGGCGGACGTTCCGCGAAGGCGACACGGTGACCTTGGACGGATCGAAGGGCGAGGCGCTGGCGGGCGTCGCCGAAATGCTGCCCCCGGCGCTGGACGACAGCTTTCGCCGGTTGCTCAGCTGGGCGGACGAGCTGCGCGACATCGGCATCCGCGCCAATGCCGATACGCCGGCTGACGCCGAAACCGCGCGCAAGTTCGAAGCGCAGGGTATTGGCCTGTGCCGCACCGAACACATGTTCTTCGATGAAGACCGGCTGATCGTGATGCGTGAGATGATCTTTGCGGACACCCCGCAAGACCGCGCCGCAGCACTTGCCCGCCTCTTGCCGATGCAGCGCGATGATTTTGTGCAACTTTTTGAAATCATGCAGGGCTTGCCGGTCTGCATCCGCCTGTTCGACCCGCCGCTGCACGAGTTTCTACCCCAGTCCCGCGAAGGCCTGCGCGAACTGGCCGAGGCGCTGGACCGGCCCTTGTCCGAGGTTGTCCGCCGCGCCGAGGCCTTGACCGAGGTCAACCCGATGCTTGGCATGCGCGGGGTGCGGCTGGGTGTAGTGCTGCCGGAAATCTATGACATGCAAGTGCAGGCGATCTTTGAGGCGACGCTGGAAAGCGCCCGCCGTGGTGCGCCCGTGGTGCCGGAAATCATGATCCCCCTTGTCAGCGCCCGGCGCGAGGTGGAGCTGGTGAAGACCCGGATTGATGCCGTCGCTGCCATGGTCCGCACCAAGGCGGGGGCAACCTTTGATTTCAAGCTGGGCGTCATGGTGGAAACCCCGCGCGCGGCCTTGCGGGCAGGCGAGATTGCCCAGCACGCCGCCTTCCTTTCGTTCGGGACCAACGACCTGACGCAGATGACCTATGGCCTGTCGCGCGACGACGCCGGGCGCTTCATGAACACCTATGTCCGGCAGGGCGTTTTCCCTGAAGACCCGTTCCACATCCTTGATGTCGAAGGTGTGGGAGAGCTGTTGCACATCGGTGCTGAACGCGGCCGTCGCACGCGACCGGACCTGACATTGTCAATCTGCGGAGAACATGGCGGCAACCCGGAGTCGATCGACTTCTGCCGCAAGGCCGGGTTCGACTATGTCTCTTGCTCGCCGTATCGCGTGCCGATGGCGCGTCTGGCGGCGGCACACCTTGCAGTTGAGGAACGTAGAAAAGTAATTTAATCCAAGGTCTTGATAGGTTTACTTAAGGTTCGACATTAGCTTTGTCGGCAAGTTCTTGCCGAGTTTGCCATGAGAACTGTGCCAATTTGGCAACAGCGGTGGACCCGTTCAGACCTTTTGACTACGTCCCCGCCAGCTTGCACGGCGGGTCGTTTCCTGCCGTTTCGGAAACAATAACGGAACTGTCACATGAATGTTGGAATGGTAGCGCTCAGTTTGGCGCTTTTTCTTGTTGCGGGGGCGGCGACGGCTGATGTCGGCCCGTCTCACAGTGCCGATGGCGCGCGGGCGGCCTATGCCTCGTCCTCGGTCCCGTCCATCGTGGTCCCACTTGAGACGCTGCCCGCACCGAATCTTTCCCCCGACGCCATGGTTGGCACGCCCCCTGCCGATGGTCTGACTGCCGCATGGCTGATGGCGCAGCCTGCACCGAATGGCGACGCCGAATGGCAATGCCTGACTGAAGCGCTTTACTTCGAATCCCGCGGCGAAAGCCTTGAGGGCCAGATCGCCGTGGCCGAAGTCATCCTGAACCGGGTCGACAGCCCGCTTTACCCCCGCAGCATCTGCGGCGTGGTCAAGCAGCGCGGTGGCGGTGGCTGCCAGTTTTCCTATGTCTGCGACGGTCGGGCCGACCGGATGCGCGAAAAGGCAGCGGCGGATTTGGCCGGACGCATCGCCCGCGCGATGATGGATGGCGCGCCGCGCCTGCTGACGGATGGGGCGACCCACTTCCACACGCGCGCCGTGCGTCCCGGCTGGTCCAAGCGGTTCCCGCAGACCGCGTCGATTGGCGCGCATGTCTTCTACCGTCACCCGGGTTAAGGTGTCGCCAGAGGCGCAAGCCATGCCGCCTGCGCTGGAGGCTGTCCCGCCGGGCGTGCTATGAGCAACCCCAACCGCGCGCGCAACCGCACGAAGGGGCCACCATGACGACGACCGATACCGAACTTGCCTTCGCCCATCCCGAAGCGCGGGCCGAAGCCTCGGGTTCCGGCAATCCGCGTGACCGGATTTCCCTGCGCGATCATCTGGTCGAGGCGGACATCGGCGCCTTCCAGCAGGAACGCGGCCACAAGCAGCGGCTGCGGTTCAACGTGGTGGTCGAAGTGCGGCCTGTGGCGGAACCGCTGGCGGATGATGTTGACCGCATCCTGTCTTATGACCGCATCACCGAATCCATCGCCGCCGAACTGGCGGCGGAACGGCTTAACCTGCTGGAAACGCTGGCCGAGCGGGTGGCGGAGCGTGTTCTGGCTGAACCTGCGGCCATGCGCGTCTTCATCCGTATCGAAAAGCTGGATGTTGGGCCTTATGCGCTTGGGGTGGAAATCGTGCGGTCGCGGGCCGAACGCCCGGTCCAGCGCAGCGGCATTGACGGGGACGAGGCGGTGCATCCTCTTGTCGTCTTTCTGGACAATGCCACCATTGCGGCCCCCGACCTTTCTGCCCGGCTGGATGCGTTGCAGGCGCAAGGCTTGCCGCTGATCCTGACCGTGGGCCTGCCGGACCTGCCGCGCCCCCAGACCGGGCACAAGCCCACCCAGCGCCGGATTGATCTGCTGGCGATGGAACAGAACGCCTGGTCGCTTGCGGCGCGCGACCCGCGCTGCGTGGTTGTCGCCACGCGGACGGAGATCGACTGGGCGATGAAACGCGGCCAGACCGTCGTCTGGGCACCGTCAAAACTGGTGCTGGATGCCGTGGACGGCCCGCAAGGCACCGCGCCGGCAATGCTCGCCATGTGGCTGGCCGAGGCGATGTCGGCGACGTCCTTCGTCGTTCACGGGCAGGTTACGGTTCCGGCAGGAAGCCGCGTGCCTGTGAAAAGGGCCTGATCCTTCCCTCTTGCCAAGTGCCTTGGCATCGGCCAATTCCTTGGCAATGGAGTATTTCAGACCGATTGCCATGATCGATGCCGCCCGGCCCGAAGGCGCCCTGACCCTTGCCGGGGGCTGGTGCTGGTTCGACCGGGTCGAGGTTCTGTCGCGCAGCGCTCCGGCGCGGATCATTCCGGCAGCCGATTGCCCGGACGATGTGCTGCACCGACTGACCGCGCCGCGCGCCAATTTTGCCGGGCTGACACTGGATCGGCCGCGTCTGATGGGCATACTGAACGTGACGCCCGACAGCTTTTCTGACGGTGGGCGCTACCCTTCGACATTGGCCGCTCTGGCGCAGGGGCGCCTGATCGCCAAGTCCGCCGAAATCGTCGACGTTGGCGGCGAAAGCACCCGCCCGGGTGCCATCGAGGTGCCGGTGGCCGAAGAAATCGCCCGCACCGTCCCGGTGATCGAGGCTATGCGTGGCGGCGGCATGCGCGGCCCGATCTCGATCGACACGCGCAAGGCCATGGTGGCGGGCGCAGCACTGCGGGCCGGGGCCACGTTTGTGAACGATGTGTCCGGCTTGGACTATGATCCGGCGCTGGGGCCGCTCGTGGCCAAGGCGCGCGCGCCGCTGGTCCTGATGCATGCCCAAGGCACGCCAGCGACCATGCAGGAAGACCCGCGATATGCGAATGTCCTCTTGGATGTCTATGACGCCCTGGCCGCCCGGATTGCGGCGGCTGTGGCGCTTGGGATTGATCCCGCCAAGATCGCGATTGATCCCGGCATCGGCTTTGGCAAGACCGCCGCGCATAACCTTGCCTTGATCCGGGGCCTGTCGATGCTGCACGGGCTGGGCTGCCCGATCCTGCTGGGCGCGTCGCGCAAGCGGTTCATCGGCAGCATCGGCGGTGCCGAATCGGCCGAGGCGCGGATGCCTGGGTCGCTTGCCGTGGCGCTTGCGGGCTTTGCCCAAGGGGCGCAGATCACCCGGGTGCATGATGTCGCGGAAACGCGGCAGGCCCTGCGCCTGTGGCAGGCGGTGAACACCGATGCTCAGGAGGGGTCCGCATGAGCCGTAAGCTGTTTGGCACAGATGGCGTGCGCGGACGGGCGAACCAGTGGCCGATGACGGCCGAGCTTGCGCTGAAGCTCGGGGCCGCCGCCGGGCGCTACTTCCGCCGTGATGGCAGTGCCGCGCACCGGGTGGTGATTGGCAAGGACACCCGGCTTTCCGGCTATATGCTGGAAAACGCGCTGACGGCGGGGCTGACCTCGACCGGCATGAATGTGCTGCTGCTTGGTCCGGTGCCGACGCCGGCGGTGGGGTATCTCACGCGCAGCATGCGGGCCGATCTGGGGGTGATGATCTCGGCCAGCCACAACCCACATCAGGACAATGGGATCAAGTTCTTCGGGCCGGACGGGTTCAAGCTCTCCGACACCGCCGAGGCCGAGATCGAGGCGTTGGTCGAAGGCGAGATTGCCCCCGCCAAGCCCGAAAACATCGGTCGCGCCAAGCGGATCGAGGATGGCCGGGGCCGGTATCAGGAATTCGTCAAGACCAGCTTTCCCACGGGTCTGCGGCTGGACGGGTTGAAGGTCGTGATCGACTGCGCCAACGGTGCTGCCTACCGCGCCGCACCCGAGGTGCTGTGGGAGTTGGGGGCAGAAGTGATCCCGGTGGGCGTGGCCCCGAACGGCACCAACATCAACGACCGTTGTGGATCAACCCACACCGAAACCGCGGCCGAGGCGGTGGTTACCCATGGCGCGCATGTCGGGATCAGCCTTGATGGGGACGCGGATCGGGTGATGATCCTGGACGAAACCGGGCGGGTGGCTGATGGCGACCAGATCATGGCGCTGCTTGCCGCCCGCTGGGCCGACGAAGGCCGGCTGACGGGCGGGGCGCTGGTGGCAACGGTGATGTCGAACCTTGGCCTTGAACGCTTTCTCAATGCGCGGGACCTGCGGCTGGAACGCACGGCCGTGGGCGACCGCTATGTCGTCGAACGGATGCGCGCGGGTGGCTTCAATCTGGGGGGGGAACAGTCGGGTCATATCGTGATGACCGATTATGCCACGACTGGCGATGGGCTTGTCGCGGGCCTGCAGTTCCTTGCCGAGATGGTCCGCACTGGCCAGCCTGCCAGCACCCTGACCCGCAGCTTTGACACTGTGCCGCAGTTGCTGAAAAACGTCCGCTTCCCCGAAGGCATCCGCCCGCTGGACGCAGACTCGGTGCAACGGGTGATCGCCGCGAATGAGGTGCGCATTCAGGGCAAGGGCCGCATCCTGATCCGCAAATCCGGGACCGAACCCCTGATCCGCGTGATGGCGGAATGTGAGGATGAGGCCCTGTTGGTCGCTGTGGTTGACGACATCGTGAGCGCGGTCGAAGCCGCAGTCTGAGTGCGGGCTTGGGTGGAACCCAGCGCCACGTTCTGCGTTGCTTTCGGGACATAACCGAAAGGAACGGATGATGTTTGAAGGTCTTATTCCCCTGCTCAGCCTGATGACGCTGCTGATCGTGCTCGTCGTCGCGCTGATCAACAAGGAACGCACCAAGGACCGTATGCACGATCCGAATGCGCCGGTTTCCAGTCTGGCGAAGGATGGCAGATATGGCGGCGTCGCCTTTCTAATGCCGCTGGAAGAACGGGTGCACCGGGTGCAGGTTTTGCACACCGCCCGCGGCCGTGAAACCTTGCGCGGGCGTGACGGCTGGCAGCCTTGACGAAAAAGGGGGGCCGAGGCCCCCCTTTGTGCTTTAGTTCCGTGCCTTGTCGACCATCTTGCCCTTGGAGATCCATGGCATCATGGCGCGCAGCTTTTCACCGACCTGTTCGATCTGGTGTTCGTCATTGATGCGGCGGGTCGCTTTGAAGAACGGCTGACCCACGGCGTTTTCCTGCATGAAGTCACGCACGAACTTGCCGGTCTGGATGTCGGTCAGAACCTCTTTCATCCGGGCCTTGGTTTCGGCGTAAGGCAGGATGCGCGGGCCCGAGACATACTCGCCATATTCGGCGGTGTTCGAGATCGAGTAGTTCATGTTGGCGATGCCGCCTTCGTAGATCAGGTCGACGATCAGCTTCACTTCGTGCAGGCATTCGAAATAGGCCATCTCGGGCTCATAGCCGGCTTCCACCAGGGTTTCGAAGCCCATACGGATCAGCTCGACCAGACCACCGCAAAGCACGGCCTGTTCGCCGAAAAGGTCGGTTTCGCATTCCTGGCGGAAGTTGGTCTCGATGATCCCGGAACGGCCGCCACCGATGGCGGAGCAGTAGGACAGGCCGATTTCCATGGCCTTGCCGGTCGCATCCTGATGGACGGCGACAAGGCAGGGCACGCCGCCGCCCTTGGTGTATTCGCCACGCACGGTGTGGCCAGGGCCCTTCGGGGCCATCATGATGACGTCGACGCCCTTTTTCGGCTCGATCAGGCCGAAATGGACGTTCAGGCCATGGGCAAAGGCAATGGCGCTGCCTTCGCGCAGGTTGTCGTGGACGTATTTCTTGTAGGTTTCGGCCTGCAGTTCATCCGGCATGGTGAACATGATCAGGTCGCACCATGCGGCGGCGGCGGCGATGTCCATGACCTTCAGGCCTTCGGCTTCGCACTTCTTGGCGCTGGCCGAACCGGGGCGCAGCGCCACGACGACGTTCTTGGCGCCACTGTCGCGCAGGTTCAGCGCGTGGGCGTGGCCCTGGGAGCCATAGCCGAGGATGGCGACTTTCTTGTCCTTGATGAGGTTCACATCGCAGTCGCGGTCATAGTAAACGCGCATGGGCGTATCCTTTCCGATGGTTGATGGCGGGACCATACGGTTTTTCCGGTTATGGGCCGTGCATTCTTTGACTATTGGCAGAGTTTCTGCGAATACTCATGCGCCTGAATGGCAGTACGTGGATTATCCATGCAAATCGACGATACAGACCGCCGCATCCTGCGCCACTGGCTTGCAGAACCCGCGCTGGAGCGGGCGGCACTGGCGGACCGCGCCGGGGTCACGCCCGCAACCCTGTGGCGGCGGCTGGATCGGCTGCGGGCGGCGGGGGTGATCCGGTCGGAAACGGCAGTGATCGATTGGCGGGCCCTTGGCTATGAGGTTGAAGTCAGCTTGCGCTTTACGCTGGACAAAACCAACCCGCGCGCCTTTGACGAATTCATCGCCGCCGCGCGTGAGGTGCCCGAGGTGATCGGGATCGAGACCTTCCTTGGCCGGGTGGATGTCCGCCTGAACGTGCTGGCGCGCGACATGGTGCACTGGACGGGCATCTACCGTGACCGCATCCTGACCCTGCCGCATATCGCCGAGGTGGAGGCGCTTATGCTGGTGTCCACGATCAAGGAGTCGGGGGGCCTGCCGCTATGATCGACCTTGATGACAGCGACCGGTCGATCCTGCGGGAACTGGCGGCGGATGGCACGCTTTCGGCGGGTGAGCTTGGGCGGCGACTTGGCCTGTCGCAGCCAGCCGCCTGGCGCCGGGTGCGGCGGCTGGAAGAGGCGGGCGTGCTGGCCGGGCAGCGGGTCGAGGTGGACCGGGCGGTGCTGGGCTTTGGCGTGACGGTGTTTCTGGGGGTGAAGCTGGCCACCAAGGGCCGGGTTTCGCTGGAAGATTTCGAGCGCGCGGTTCAGGCGATCCCCGAGGTGCAGGTGGTGCAGCATGTGCTGGGCCTGTTCGATTACCGGCTGCGCGTGGTGGCGCGCGACATTGCCGATTTTGAACGCGTGCTGCGCCGCAGGATCATGACACTGCCGGGGATCGGCAACGTCGAGGCCAATGTGCTTTTGACCGAAGAGCGCCGTCCCGGGCCGTTGGGATAGCGGCGATGTCGCATTTGAGTATTTGAGAAAAGAGCAAATGGGCTAGGTTACCGCTGAACTGAGAAGGAGTTACCGATGCCCGCACTGCATGCCGATGTCGACCCTGAGGGTCTGGAAGAATTCTCGGTCGTGTTCACGGACCGCAGCCTGAACCACATGTCCGCCCGGTTTCAGGGCGTGATGCGTGAGGTGTCGGGTCTGCTGAAGGAGGTCTACAAAGGGTCGGCCGTGGCGCTGGTCCCCGGAGGCGGGACCTACGCGATGGAGTCGGTGGCGCGGCAATTCGGGCAGGGCAAGGTGCTGATCGTGCGCAATGGCTGGTTCAGCTATCGGTGGAGCCAGATTTTCGAGGCGGGCGGATTTACCGACGAAACCACGGTGGTCATGGCGCGGCAGACCGGGAACGGCGCGCAGGCGGCCTTTGCGCCGCCGCCTGTGGAAGAGGTGGTGGCCAAGATCCATGAGACGCGGCCCGAGGCGGTGTTTGCGCCGCATGTGGAAACCAGCGCCGGGATCATCCTGCCGGATGACTATATCGCCAAGGTGGCCGAGGCCGCGCATGATGTAGGCGCGCTGATGGTGCTGGATTGCATCGCCAGTGGCTGCATCTGGGTGGATATGGCCGCGACCGGGGTGGATGTGCTGATCTCCGCACCACAGAAGGGCTGGTCGGCGTCGCCATCCGCGGGCGTCGTCATGCTGAGCCCCCGGGCTGAGGCGCGCTTGGCCGAGACGACCAGCAATTCCTTTGCCATTGATCTGAAGAAATGGCGCAGCATCATGGTGGCCTATGAAGGCGGTGGGCATGCCTATCACGCGACGATGCCAACAGATGCCATCGTCGGCTTTCGCGATGCGATGCTGGAGACCAAGGCCATGGGGTTCGAGGCTGCAAAATCCGCGCAATGGGCGCTGGGTAGTGCAGTTCGGGCTTTGATGGCTGACAAGGGCGTGCCATCGGTTGCCGCCGAGGGGTTCCAGGCGCCGGGGGTGGTGGTCAGCTACACGGCCGATGCCGATGTGCAGAACGGGGCCAAGTTCCGGGCCGAGGGGTTGCAGATCGCCGCAGGCGTGCCGTTGCAGGTGGGCGAGGGGGCAGAGTTCCGCACCTTCCGCATCGGGTTGTTCGGGCTAGATAAACTGGCTGACGTCCCGGGCACGGTCGCGCGCCTGCAACGGGCTGTGGACAAGGTTCTGTAAGGCCACAGGGCCGGATCGGACGGTTCCTCCTATTCAGCGCGGGCCGACTACGGCGTGCTGAAGGTCTTCAGGCGCTGTCTTTGACAGCGCCGACCGGACGCATCCCAAGGCCTGCCCGCATCAGCGTCTGGCGGATGGGGCGCGTGCTGTAGAGCGTGTCCAGCGCCTTGGCCCGCAGGTCGCGCAAGCTGGGCGCGCCGACCATCGAAGCGCGGTTCAGAAGGTCGATCCCGGTCACCCGCACTTGCACCTCCCAGTGGCGGCGGCGGTGGTAGGTTTCGGTGACGGCAGCGGTGCCCGGGTCAGCGCGGTGCGCTTCGGCAAGGTCCAGAAGGCAGCGCAGATCAGCAAGGCTCATGTTCAAACCCTGCGCGCCGATCGGGGGCACCACATGCGCGGCTTCGGCCATAAGGACAGCGCGCGGCCCTGACATCCGGTCGGCGATCTGGCTGATGATCGGCCAGACCGATCGGCGCGTCAGCAGGCGGAGCGGCCCGAGGATACCGGAGGAGCGGGCGGTCATTTCCGCCTCGAACTCCGCCACGGTCAGGGCTGCAAGCCGGGTCACCTCGGGCCCGGTGTCCATCCAGACCACGGCCGAGGCCGGGGTGCCGTTGCGGTCGGGAAGGGGAACAAGGGTGAAGGGGCCGCCGGTGCGGTGTACCTCGGTCGAGACGTTGGCGTGGGGCAGGTCATGCGCCACGGCAAAGGCCAGCGCTTTCTGGCCATAGCGGAAGGTGCGGGCACCGATCCCCAACGCCTCACGCACGGGGGAGGTGCGGCCATCGGCCCCGATCACAAGGCGCGCGGAAATCTGGGTGCCATCGGTCAGGGTGACCAACGCCTCAGCCTCGCGGGACAGCATGCGGGCAAAGCCAATCCCGGGGCGGAAGCTGACGTTTGGCAGATCGCCAAGCCGCGCCACCATCTCGCGCCGCAACAGCCAATTGGGCAAATTCCAGCCAAAAGGCGCGTCAGAGATGTCGGCGGCGTCGAAATCCTTGGTCAGGCGGGCCACGGGGTCGATCCCCCCAGCGTCGATGATGCGCATGACTTGCAAGGGGGCGGCGTGGGGCGCGAGACGGGACCAAAGGCCCGCCGCTTCCAGCACCGGCACCGAGGGTTGCAGAAAGGCCGTCGTACGCAGGTCGGCGCCTTCGGCGGTGTCATCGGTAACCGGGGGGGTGGGGTCGACGCAGATCACCCGGAACCCGGCGCTGCCAAAGGCGCAAGCTGCGGCGAGCCCGGCAACGCCCCCACCGGAAATCAGGATGTCTGTCATTTCGCGCATGTGCGTGCCTCCACTGCCCGACATTAGGCCAGGCAGAACCGGCGGGCCATAGGACAGAATGCCCCAAGTACCGGCGCCTTAGGGCAATGTGATCCAGATCAGAAGGGTGAACATCACCGGCACGAAGGCCACAGCGGTGACCACGAGCGCGGCCAGACCCCAGGTCTGCACGGCAAGGACCATGACGGTCAGCAGGATGACGAAGACGTAGTAGATCGTATCCACCTCACGCTCGACATCGCGGATCACGCGACGGACCACGGGCAAGGCACGCATCACCCGGCCAAGCGGGGATGACAGGCGGGGTTGGGCGGTCGTCTGGGCGATCATGGCGGCCTCCATCTTGCGGTTCTCGCGCTAAATAGGGTGGCAGTGGCCAAAGATCAGAGGCTGTGACGCTTGGTCACGCCAGAAGCCGCGCAAGGAAGCCGGCCAGATCGTCGGTGTGGTGGTGGATATGGGGAGCGGGTTCAGGGGCTGGGGCAACATGCACCGTCCGCATGCCAAGGGCATGGGGCACCGCCAGATTGCGGCTGTCATCTTCGAACATCGCGGCGGATTGGGGGGTCAGGCCATCCCGGGCAAAAACGGTCTGGAAGGCCAGTGCGGCAGGCTTGGGGTGAAATTCCGCATGCTCCACCCCGTAGACCGCATCAAAAAGACCGGCTAGACCACGGGCGGCAATGACTTTTTCGGCATAGGGCGCGCAGCCGTTGGTGTAGACGATTTTGCGGCCGGGCAAGCTACTGATCGCGCTTGCCAAGGCAGGATCGGGGGACAGGACCGTAAAGTCGATGTCATGCACATCTGTCAGGTACGGGGCGGGGTCAACGCCATGTTCCGTCATCAGGCCGGCCAGCGTCGTGCCATAGGTCTGCCAGTAATGTGCCCGCAAATGGTCGGCACGCGCCCGGTCCACCTGAAGCGCGCGCATCACCCAGTCGGTCATCCGGACCTCGATCTGGTCAAACAGGCGCATGTGCGGCGGGTAGAGCGTGTTGTCGAGGTCAAAGACCCAAGTCGAGACGTGCGCGAAATCCGTTTGTGGCATGACATTCGTCTATCGGCATAACCGTTTCTTGGGAAGGGTTGATCGCGGGCCACGCCGCGCGCTAGTGTCCGGCGCGGAAATGAGGAAGGCCAGACGGTGCAGAAGGACGCATATACCCTGATCCTGGAGGCGATTGACGCCGGGCTTTACAAACCCGGCGACCGGTTGGTGGAAAGTGAGCTGGCCGAACGGCTGGGTGTCAGCCGCACCCCGGTGCGCGAGGCGCTGCAACGGCTTGAGACCCAGTCGATGCTGACGCGCGACGGGCGCAGCCTGATTGTCGCCAGTCTGGACCACAACCAGCTGGCCGAACTCTACGCCGTCCGGTCGGAGCTGGAGGGGCTGGCCGCGCGCCTTGCCGCGCGCCACGCCACGCCCGAGGAAGTGCGGGTGCTGCGCAGCATGGTGGCCGAGGATCGGGCGCTGGTCGGAGGCGACCCTCGCGCGCTCAGCCGTGCCAACAAGCGGTTCCACAAGCAGATTCACCTGGCCAGCCACAACCGGTATCTGGTCCAGCAGCTTGATCTTGTGCATCGGTCGATGGCCCTGATGGCCAACACCTCCTTCGCGGCCGAGGGGCGCGACGAAGTGGCGCTGGATGAGCATGACCGGATCGTGTCAGCCATCGAAAGCGGTGATGGCGATGCCGCCGACCATGCCTTGAAAACCCATATCAGCCGGGCCTTCGAGACGAGGCTGCGGGTGGATGCGGGCGAATTGCGGCTGCGCTAGGCACTGTCTGACGCGCCCGCAGTGGCGGCTTCTGGTACGGTGGGCATGCCCGTCAACGCGGTGCTTTCTGGTCGGTCACATGGTCGAACAGGCCGTGGGTGGTCTTGTCCCAGTAGAACGGCCTGGTCACCAATTCGGACAGGGCCCGGTACGACGCAAGGGATGCCAGCGGGAAATAAAGCAGCATCGTCGGCACCCACCACAGGCTGAGACCGTGCCGCGTGCGGCGGGTGCCGATCATGCCGATGGTCAGATTGGCCAGTTCCGACAGGACAAAGACTGCCGTCATAGCCCAGAAGACCGCATCCGGCATTGCGTGCAGCAACGGGTGCGGCAGGCCGAAGGGCACGAGCAGAAAGGACAGCAGCAGCGGCGCCATCAGGAATTGCGCGATGGTGCCAAGAAACATCACCTGAAACCCCAGAAACGCCCGGGGCCCCAACTGGCGCCAGAGCAGACGGGGTGACCGCATGTGAACGGCCCATGTCATCATGTAGCCCTTGATCCAGCGCGATCGTTGCTTGATCCAGGGAAGCGCCCGGCAATTCGCCTCTTCCTCGGTCACCGTGGCGATGATTTCGGTTCGGTAGCCGTGTCTTGCAAGGCGGACACCCAGATCGGCGTCTTCGGTCACGTTATGGGCGTCCCAGGCCCCCAAGGCTTCCAGCACCGTGCGGCGGAAGAACAGCGTCGTTCCACCGAGAGGCACGACGAGGCCCAGCCGGGCAATGCCGGGAAGGATCAGCCGAAACCAGCCCGCATATTCAATGGTAAAGCAACGGCTTAGCCAGTTTGTGCGCGGGTTGTAATAGTCCAGCATGCCTTGCAGGCAGGCCACCTCGGCTGGGGCGTAGTGAAAGCGGGCCACGACCTGGCGCAACTGGTCGGGGTCTGGCGCGTCTTCGGCGTCATAGACCCCGATGATTGATCCGCGCGCAAAGGTCAGCGCGTGGTTTAGCGCGCGTGGCTTGGTCTTCACCTCACCCTCGGGGACGACGATCACCCGCATCCAGGGTGGAAGTTCGGCGGCAGCAAGGGCATCCAGCGTGACCTGGTCGTCGGATTCCACGGCAAGGATGACGTCCAGAAGGTCGTCGGGGTAATCCAGCCGGGCAAGCCGGCGGACAAGGCGCGCCGCGATGTCGCCTTCCCGGTAGAGGGCAACGATGATCGACACGACCGGCAGAACCAAGGGCAGGGCAGGTGCCTGGGCCGGTGGCGGGGCGCGCAGGGCGGCGAGCGTGGCAGCCAGTTTCAAGGCGACAATCAGGCAAAGCGACAGCAGGGAAAAGGTCAAAAGGCCAAGGCCAAGCCCTGCCGGCGCAATCAGGGCCAGCGCAAGGGTAATGGCAAGCCCGGCCATGACCCGGGGCGCGCGGTGCAGCTTTGGCCAATCGCGACAGCTTTCGGCAGCTGGCACCCGGTTTTCCGCAGCTTGCGCCAGCCGGGGGCCGCGCCATGCATGCACGGCCGCCGTGATGTCACGCAAGGGCGCGATGGCGATGCCGACGGGGCCAAGCCGGTCCTCAAGCATCTGGCGAAGGCCCTGAAACTCTTCCGGGCGAGAGAGGGCAACCACGGTCATCCCACCGACGCGCCGCCACGGCACGAGCCCATGACGCAGGCAGTCTGCTGCGCCGATCATGTCGATCAGGCGCGGGTCGGGCAGGGCCGTGGCAAGGTCCAGCACCTTGATGCCCCAGTTCAGCGCCTCAACCTCAAGCAGGTCGCGTTCGCGGACAAGACCGCGAGCGCGCAGCACGTCAGAAAGGCGCCCCGCTTCGCGGCCCTGATGGGACAACACGCTGATCATGTCGTCGGCAGAGACCACCCCGGCCCGCAACAACAGCGCCCCAACCGCCTTGCGTGGCATTGGCGTCGGCAGTGGCAGGCTGGCGGTGATCCGGCGATCTGCCTGTGGCATGCGCTTCTCTGGCCCTTACGATGGCCATAGCATGCGCACGCCGGGTTAATGGAACGTTAATCCCACATCTGCTTGCAAGATCAGGCGCTTCGACGCGCCTGCATTGCGGCGGCGAACCTTTCGAACAGATAGAAGCTGTCCTGTGGGCCGGGGCTTGCCTCAGGGTGATACTGGACCGAGAACACCGGCTGGCCATCCACCGCAATGCCGCAGTTTGTGCCGTCAAACAGGCTGACATGCGTTTCGGACACGCCCTTGGGCAGGGTATCGGCGTCCACAGTGAAACCATGGTTCATCGAGGTGATTTCCACCTTGCCGGTGGTCAGGTCCTTGACCGGGTGGTTCGCGCCGTGGTGGCCATGGTTCATCTTGCGCGTCTTGGCGCCAAGGGCCAGCGCCAGCATCTGGTGGCCAAGGCAGATCCCGAACAGCGGCAGGTTCTTTGCCAGCACGCCCTGAATCATCGGCACGGCATAGTCACCCGTGGCCGCCGGATCGCCGGGGCCGTTTGACAGAAATACGCCTTCGGGGTTCAGGGCGAGCACGTCTTCGGCCGTGGCTGAGGCGGGAAGGACCGTCACTTCACAGCCGACGCTGGCAAGGCAGCGCAGGATGTTGCGCTTGGCGCCGTAATCTACCGCAACAACCCGCAGTCCCGGGCCGTCGCGGCGGGTGTAGCCTTCGGGCCAAGCCCAGCGTTTTTCGTCCCAGCGGTAGGATTGGGCGCAGGTCACGTCCTTGGCGAGGTCAAGACCGACAAGACCTTTCCAGGCCCGCGCCTTGGCCACCAGACGTTCGATGTCAAAGCGCCCCTCGGGGTCATGCGCCAGCGCCACATGCGGGGCGCCCTGCTGGCGAATGGCCCGCGTCAAGCGGCGGGTGTCGATCCCACCAACGCCGATCCGCCCGACTTTCGAAAGCCAGGCGGTCAGATCGCCGGTTGCGCGCCAGTTTGACGGCTCGGTCGGGTCCCATTTCACCACCATCCCGGCGGCTGCAGGAGAGGCGGTTTCATCATCTTCCGCCGTGACGCCGGTATTGCCGATATGGGGGAAGGTGAAGGTCACCACCTGACCCGCATAGGACGGGTCGGTCATGATTTCCTGATACCCGGTCATCGCGGTGTTGAACACGAGTTCCGCCACCGTTTCCCCCGTGGCCCCGAAGCCATGGCCGAAGAACAGGGTCCCGTCGGCAAGTGCAAGGCAGGCGGTAGGCTTCTGCGGTGCAGGCATGGGGCGACTCCGTCTGGGTAAATTGGCGCGAACCTAAGGGCAGGGAGGCGCGGGGTCAAGGCTGCGCGACAAAAGGTTTTGCATGCAAAAACAATGGGTTGTAAATAGTGACCCCGGTTGCGGATGCCCCGGGATCAGGGTATGGTACGATCTTGCGGGAAAACCATGGGGATGGATGACCGATGCTGCTACGTGACCGCCTTCAGACGGCGCTGAAAGACGCAATGAAGGCCAAGGAGGTGGACCGCCTGTCCACCCTGCGCCTGATCAACGCAGCCATAAAGGACCGTGAGATCGCCCTGCGCGGCGAAGTTGATGCCAGAGAGGTTGGGGAACCAGAAATCCTGCAGATCATGGGCAAGATGGTCAAGCAGCGTCAGGAATCGGCCCGCGCCTATGAAGAGGGCGGGCGGCTGGAGCTGGCGGAAAAGGAACTGGCCGAAATCGGCGTGATCCAGGAATTCCTGCCCCGGCAGATGTCGACGGCTGAGATTGAGGCCGCGATTGCCGAAGCCGTTTCGGAAACCGGGGCCGCCAGTATCCGCGACTGCGGCAAGGTCATGGCCGCGCTCAAGGGCCGCTACAACGGCCAGATGGATTTCGGGGCGGTCGGCGCGCTGGTCAAGGGGCGGTTAGGCTAAGCGAAAACTGGTTACGCGCCCCCCGACTGACCCGCCGTAACGCCGGGTTGGTCAGATCAGTTCCGCACCCGCACAGAGATGTCGTCGCCCTGCAGTTCGAACTTTTCGCGGCCTTCAGTTTCGGCGGTGAAGATGATTTCCACTGCCGGGGTCATCCCGTTGCAGCGTTTGGAGACGCGTTTTCCCGGCTTGCCGACGCTGAGTTTGCCGGTCTTGAGAACGGGCAGGTCGATCTGGCCGGACGTCGGCAACTGGCCGCAGTCGCCGCGAAAGCCGTAGACCACGACCGACTGGCCGACCTTCAAGGTCACCCGCTCGCGATACTTGATCTCGGCATCAGCGTGGGCCGCAAGCGGCATCGCCGACAGGGCAAACCCGACAAGGGCTGCCAGTTTCCACTGTGATTTCATATGTTTCCTCCTGACGCGGTCGGCCGGCGACCTTTGGTCCTGCTTGCGGTCGAAGGCGTTGGTCAGCCTTCCCAACCCAAAGGCTAGGGGACGCACGGATGCGGCAACAAGATATCAAGATGGATAGTCAGACCGCGATCAGCCCGTCCCGGACGGCGATCGCCAAGGCCTGCTCGCGGGTCTTGGCCCCCAGTTTGCGGCGGATCGACATCAGGTGCTTTGTCACCGTGACGCATTCGATTCCCATCTCGTCGGCGATCCGGGCTGTCCGGTGGCCGTGGAACAGCCATTGCAGCACTTCGCGCTCACGGGGGCTGAGCGGTGACCCCATGGCGTAAAGCTGGTCCGATCCGGACCTGTCCTGCTCGGGGCGGTAAAAGGCGGACAGGATGGCGACGATCAACCGGGCTTTCTCAAGCCCGTCCGGGGCATGCAGCCAGTCGGCCTGTGCGGCGTTGCGGTCATAAAGCACCAGGCCGCCCGGCCGGTTTCCGGCATAGGAGGGCACAAGCACGGCCCGCCGCACGCCATGATCGGCAAACAGGCGTGACACCCGGCGCTTGGTCGTGGGCAGGCGTGCACCGGCATGGGCCCCTACATCCAGATGATCCAGATCACCGCCTAGCGCGCAAAGCTGCATCCACGGATCGTCCAGATGAATCCGTTCCCGCACATAGTCCCGCATCAGACTGTCTGGAGTTGTTGACCGCACCGCAACATCCGCCGGCCGACCGCGTGGCGCGGTTCCGGCGGTGACCCAGTCACTGCCGCAGCCCTGCAGCAGGCTGGCCCCGGCATGCCAGCGGTCTTCGTCCGTGGCACAGTGCCGGATCCTGTCAAGCGTGCCGATCAGTGTTTGCTGCAAGCTTGCAGGGGTCACGGTCCGCTCCCTTGAGTGATGATCGGGTCGGCCGTCACCGCAGTCGCCGCAAGGCCTGCGCAAGTTCATCGTGCAACGCGATGCGTTCGTCTTCCGACAGGAACGCGCCCAGTTCCACCTCACGCGCTTCGGCCTTCAGGGTCAGGTAGTTGGCCACAGGGCCACCTGTGGGGTGCAGGGTCAGGCGCAGCCAGTAGGGGTTGGCTTCCCAGTCCTGCCGCTTGCCCCTTGGCCCATGGCGCGACAGGGTGATCCGGGCCGGTGACAGGGTCAGATCCTCGACAATGTCACGGTCGCGGCCGTTCTTGCGCAGGGCAAACCAGATGGCCCAGATCGTGGCCAGAAGGAACGGCAGCAGCGCCCAAACCACGGGCGATCCGATCACCCCGACCAGAGGGACAGCGATCAGCGCGGCGGTCGCCCCCACGAACCAGACGAAACCGCGCTGCGTCAGGGACCGGTGGGGCCAGAGGTGCAAACGGTCCGTGCCGCTGTCAGAGGGAAGCCATTCGTAGGGCATTGTGCCTGTGGGGTTCTGTCCGGGTGAAAAGATGGGCTAGTCGGGCAGGGTATCAAGGAAAGCCGAGAAGGCGGCGGCATAGGCGTCGGGGTCTTCGGCATACGACCCCAGATGATCGGCGCCAGTCCAGAGCATCGTTGTCGCACCACCCCGGTCGGCAGCCGTAGCCTGCGACGGAGCCAGCGGAACGATCCGGTCGCCCGCGCCGTGGGCGATGAAGAGCGGTCCTGCAAAGGCTGTGTAGAGGTTGGCGGTTTCAGCCTCGGCCAGCGGAAGATTTGTCAGCCGGGGGGCTATCGCCGTCGCAACCGAAGCTATGGCGCCCGGCATGGGTTTGCCGCTCTGGTCGGCCAAATGGGTCAGAACCGCAGAAAAACTGATCGCTGGGCTGTCCAGCGCGATTGCCTTGACCAACCCGGCATGCGGGCTCCGTTGCAGGAACTGGCCCAGCAAGGCACCCCCCATCGATTCTGCCACCACCAGCACGGGCGAGCCATCGACGCCGGTGACTGACAGGATCGCCGCTTCAAGGTCGGGCCATTCCAGCAGGCCAAAGCCGTAAAGGCCACCCGGATCGGCCGGGGCAGCGGGATCGTTGCGATAGCTGATCAGCAGGACCGTCCAGCCGGCCTCGTGCAGCAGCGAGAGATGGCGATAGCCATCCTCACGCGCGCCGGCAATGCCGTGGACATAGACGGCGCGACCAACCTCGGACCCTGCGGCGGGAACCAGCCATGCCTCTGCCGGGCCAAGCGCGGTATCGACCGGAAGGATCTGGAACGGCAGGCCAAGTGCGACCATCGGATTGCCGCGATAGCCCAGCGCCAGCGGGTCGGTCGGCGGCGTTGCCGTGGCGAGCACGGACGAGATGTTGCCGACGCGCAGCAGGTCATGCGCGGCCTTGGCCAGAAAGTAACCGGTGACGCCAAGGTAGCTGCCGACCGCCATGGCTAAGATCAGCGCGATAACCAGAAGCAGGCGCATCGTTCCCTCGCAGGTCGTAAAACGAACCGGGCCCCGGATCGCTCCGGGGCCCGAGGGTCATTCGTCCGCCTTAGTGGGCGTGGGACTTGTCCCAATCCTCGCGCTTGGGAAGCTGCTCGAACGTGTGTTCGGGCGGGGGCGAGGGCAGGGTCCATTCCAGCGTGTCGGCGTATTCGTTCCAGTAGTTGTTCTCGGTCACGCGGCGACCTGCCAGAAGGGTGTAGAACACGATCCCGATGAAGAACACGAAGGACGCGAAGGCGATGAAGGCGCCGATCGAAGAGATGTAGTTCCAGTAGGCGAAGGCCTCAGGATAGTCGATATAGCGGCGCGGCATGCCCTGACGGCCAAGGAAGTGCTGCGGGAAGAAGGTCAGGTTCGACCCGATGAACATCATCCAGAAGTGCAGCTTGCCCGCCCATTCCGGGTACTGGCGGCCCGACATCTTGCCTATCCAGAAGTAGACCCCGGCGAAGATGCCAAACACCGCACCCAGCGACATCACATAGTGGAAGTGGGCGACCACATAGTAGGTGTCGTGATAGGCCCGGTCGACCGGCGCCTGTGACAGCACGATCCCGGTCACGCCACCGACGGTGAACAGGAACAGGAAGCCGAAGGCCCAAAGCATCGGTGTCTTGAACTCGACCGAGCCGCCCCACATCGTGGCGATCCAGCTGAAAACCTTGATGCCTGTCGGCACTGCGATGACCATCGTCGCCAGCATGAAGTAGCTTTGCTGGGTGAGCGACAGGCCCGAGGTGTACATGTGGTGCGCCCAGACGACGAAGCCGAGCACGCCGATGGCAACCATCGCATAGACCATCGGCAGGTAGCCGAAGATCGGCTTTTTCGAGAAGGTCGCGATGACCTGGCTGATGATGCCGAAGGCCGGCAGGATGATGATGTACACTTCCGGGTGACCGAAGAACCACAGGATGTGCTGGTAGAGAACCGGGTCACCGCCGCCCGATGGCGAGAAGAAGGTGGTCCCGAAGTTCCGGTCGGTCAGCAGCATGGTGATCGCACCCGCCAGCACCGGCAGCGCCAGCAGCACCAGCCATGCGGTCACGAAGATCGACCAGGCGAACAGGGGCACTTTGTGCATGGTCATGCCCGGCGCGCGCATGTTCAGGAAGGTCGTGATCATGTTGATCGCGCCAAGGATCGACGACGCACCCGACAGGTGGACGGCGAAAATGGCCAGGTCCATCGCGTAGCCGCCTTCAGCGGTGGTGGACAGGGGCGGATAAAGCACCCAGCCGACGCCCGCGCCAGTGCCAAGCTCACCCCCGCCGCCGGGGGCGAACAGGGAGGCGACGGCAAGCGAGGTCCCGGCGATGAACAGCCAGAACGACAGGTTGTTCATCCGCGGGAAGGCCATGTCCGGCGCACCGATCTGCAGCGGCATGAAGTAGTTGCCAAAGCCGCCGAACAGCGCGGGGATGACCACGAAGAACATCATCAGGATGCCGTGGGCCGTAACGGTCACGTTCCAGATATGGCCGTTCGGCGTACAGGTGGCCGAGGCGTCTGCGACGAGGCGCATCCCCTCCTGACACATGTATTGCACGCCGGGGTTCATCAACTCCATCCGCATGTAGACGGTGAAGATGACCGAGATCAGGCCGACGATTCCCCCTGCGAACAGGTACAGAATCCCGATATCCTTGTGGTTCGTCGACATGAACCAGCGGATGAAAAATCCTGGTCTATGATGATCATGGCCGTGGATGGCTGCGTCCGCCATGGGCGTCTCCCGCTTTGGTCTTCACTTGTGTGCCGGTTGACAGCCCGTTGTCCGCGCTGCCCGGTTCCCTTGTGTTCCCGTCTTTATCCGCGCCGGGACAAGGTCGCAATGTCTGACTTTGCCGCAGGGTGCAGAATTCTTTCCCGGGAGAGTTCCCGAAGACCCGTCAGGACAAATGACCGGGGCGCGACCCTTGCCCGGATCGCGCCCCCTGATCGCACATCTGCCCGCCGTTCCGGGACTACTGGGAAACCGACACAAGATAGGCAGCCACATCCTCGCCGCCCGTGGCCAGCTTGAAGGACATCTTCGACTTCGCACCGTCATCCCCAAGCGCCGATTTCAGATAGGCGGCAGGATCGACGACATAGGCCGCGAAACTGGCGGCGTCCCAGACGGCACCGGTAGCCCCAAGCGCGGCCAGCGACTCGCCATAGCGGAAGTCGGGGTCAGCGGCGACGCCGCGTCCGATGATGCCGTAGAGGTTCGGCCCGGTGCGACCGCCCTTCTGAATTTCGGTTCCGTCGGGCGCGACGACCGAATGGCAGGTCTTGCATTTGCCGAAGGCTTGCTCGCCCGCTGCCGGATCGGCTGCGAAGGCAGGTGCGCCAAGGGCGGCGACGGTAGCGGCCAGAAGGATGAACTTCGTCATGGTGTCCTCATATGTCCTGGGGCGCACGGGGCGCTCCCACACAGGGAACATGGGCGTGGAGGGGGTTGATATGCAATAGCAACGTGGTCGCAACCCTGCGTCGTGCGCCTGTCATCCGCTGGCAACCTGCCCTGCAGGCGCGGGTGCATAGACATGGGCGCGGCTCCAGTCCATCAGGCCGGTCAGCACGGGCAAAAGGGCGCGGGCCCGGTCGGTGAGCGCGTAATCCACGTTCGGCGGGATCGTCGGGTGGATGGTGCGGCGGACCATCCCGTCCGCTTCAAGCTCGCGCAGGGCCTGGGTCAGGCTGCGGGCGGTGATCCGGCAAAGCGCCCGGTGCAAGGTGTTGAAGCGCACCGGCCCTTCGGCCAGCCGGAACAGGATGACGCCCTTCCATTTGCCGCCCACGATGTCGAGCGCGACCTCCATCGGGCAGGCGGCGGCGTCGGAAAGGGCGTGGCGTTGCTTTCGCATGGCACTATCCTGTTTCTGCGTAAGGCACGGATTTCTGCATTCTTACGCGGTTTTCGGTCTTCGGCTATGCCCGATTCCATCACAAACGATGGAGCCTGACATGACCCCCGATCCGACCCTGCCGCTGCCGCCCGAACTGGTCTGGCTGGCCCGCGTGGCGCTGCTGACCGCGCTTTTGTGGGTGCCCTACATCTTGCAGCTGATCGTGCAGCTTGGGCCGGTCAAGGCGATCTGGGACCCGACCGGCGCGCATCCCCACAATGCCGACTGGGCGCTGCGGGCCAAGCGCGCGCACTACAACGCGGTCGAGAATCTGGCCGTCTTCGCGCCCCTTGCCCTGATCGTCGGCCTGACGGGGATTGGCACGGCGGCCACGGCCACTGCCGCGGCGGCGTATTTCTGGCTGAGGCTGGCGCATTACCTGATCCACACCGCCGCAATCCCGGTGATCCGGACGCTGGTGTTTCTGGGCGGTTTCGTCTGCCAGCTGGTGCTGGCGCTGCGCATCCTGGGGCTTTAGCCGCAGGTCCGCTGGAAGGCCCCTTCGAACGTCGCCATCAGCGCGGCGTCGAGGTCGGCCATGGTGACGGGCAGGCCAAGGTCGACAAGGCTTGTCACCCCATGGTCGCGGATGCCGCAGGGGATGATCCCGTCGAAATGCGACAGGTCGGGTTCGACGTTGATCGAAATGCCGTGAAAGCTGACCCAGCGGCGCAGCTTGATGCCGATGGCGGCGATCTTGTCCTCGGAAGGCTGCCCATCCGGCCCCGGCCGGTCAGGCCGCTGGACCCAGACGCCGACGCGCCCCTGCCGGATCTCGCCCTTTACGTTGAACTCGGCCAGCGTGGCGATGACCCAGCGTTCCAGGTCCCGCACGAAGCATCGCACGTCACCCCCCCGCGCCTTGACGTCCAGCATGCAGTAGATCACCCGCTGCCCCGGACCGTGGTAGGTGTACTGCCCCCCGCGCCCGACCGGGTAGACCGGGAATCGGTCCGGCTGCACCAGATCGTCCGCCCGGGCCGAGGTGCCAGCGGTGTAGAGGGGCGGGTGTTCCAGCAGCCAGATCGCCTCTCCTGCGCGGCCTTCGTTCATTGCGGCGACATGGGATTCCATGGCCGCGACCGTCTCAAGATAGGGCGAAAGCCCGGGCAACAGCCGCCAATCCACCAGTCGTCCCCCATTGTTGCGGAATTCCTGCCTTCCGCTACGGCAAAGCCGTGTTACTCTGCCGTCAGTTGACCCTTACCAGTTTCGGAGAGATGCGATGAAGTTGAAAGCAATTGCAACCACCACGCTGATGGCCTCAGTCGCGCTAAGCCCCGTGTCCCCCCTGACCGCCCCGGCCAAGGCCGACGGCAAGGATTTTATCGCGGGGGCGATCATCGGCGGCATCATTGGCAGCGCCGTCACCAACGAGAAAAACAAGAAAAAGTCCACACGGTCCACCAAGTCGACCTCGGGCACCAAATCCACCATGTCCGCCGAACAGCGCGAAGCCAACAAAGAGGTTCAGACAGCGCTGAACTATTTCGGCTATCCGGTTGGCACGGCTGACGGCGCGCTGGGGCCGAAGTCGCGCAATGCGATCCGCGAATATCAGGCATTCCTCGGCTATCCCGCCACGGGTGAACTCAACGATTATGAGCGTACCATCCTTGTCACCTCATACCACCGCGCGGTGGCGGGCGGGCCCGTCATCGCCTCGACCGTGGCGGGCAGTGTCTATGGGCTGAAGTCCGTGCTGATCGCGCAGCGCGACGAGATGGCGGGTGCGCCAGCCAGCGGGCTTGCCGCAAACCCCGGTCTGGCCGCACCCGGCAGCGTGGCCGCCGCTGCTGCTGCCGCCTTGCCGACTTTGGTGCCGAAAGCGCCTGAGGCAGCCGCTGTGGTCGTCGCGGAACCCGAGCCCGAGATCATGGCCGCGGCCGAAGAACCCTCGCTTCCATCATTCATGAGCCCGGCCGGAGCCAAGGGGTCGCTGGCCACCGAATGCAACGCCATCGGCCTGACCACCGCCGCCAATGGTGGCATGACCACGGCGGACGGGATGCAGGACGCGAACTTCGCCCTTGGCGAACAGTTCTGTCTGGCCCGCAGCTTTGCCATTGCCCGGGGGGATGAACTGACCGCCCAGATCGCAGGCTTCACGCCCGACCAGATCGCCGCACAATGCGCCGCCTTCGGCCCGGTCCTGAAGGACCACGTCGCTGCGCTGTCGCTCAAGCCGTCGGATGAGGTGTTGGCGGGGGTCGAAGGCTTTATCCTGTCCTCTGGCATGTCGCCGGCCCAGCTTTCGGGCACGGCCAAGGTCTGCCTTGGCGCTGGCTATGTTCAGGATGACATGAACGTGGCCATCGGGTCGGCCCTGCTTCTGGCCGCGATGGGCGAGCGGGGGTATTCGGAATACCTTGGTCACCACCTGTCGCAGGGCTTTGGTGCCACCGAACGGCCTGATCTGGCGATGGGCTGGTATCAGATGTCGCTTGATGCGATGGGGCAGGGGCAGATGGTCGTGGCGCCGGGCCTGCCGGGCCGCGATGCGCTGATCAAGAAGGCCGCCTATACCATCAACGGTCGCGCAGCAGAACTGGAACCCGAGGCGGAGGTCAAGGAAGCAGCGCTTCCGGTCTTCGAACTCGCACCCGAGCCGCTGGTGATCGAGGAGGCCGCGGTTGAGGCCGCGCCCGAGCCCGTGGTGATCGAAGAAGCCCCGGCAGAACCTGCGACCGAACTTGCCGCCGCGCCTGCGCCGGTCTTCGTCGCCCCGGACCTTGCCGAGGTGACCGCAGCAATGCCTGAGGCCCTCCCTGCGCCGATTCCCGCATCGCAGGATACGACAGTGGTCAATGCCGGGGCGCAGGCTGCGATCATGGCGGCACGCCTGCCGTTCCTGATCTTCTCAAGCTTCTGACATCGGCCCCTTTCGGGCCTGCCCACCTGCGCCGCAAACTGGCGCAGGTGGGCAGACCTTCAAACTTCCGGGGGCAGGACGGAATTGCTGAGAATCCCCCTTTTCATCGGTCGCGACTGTCGCTAGTAAGCGGGCGTCCAAGGCAGGGCCTGCTTGCGGATGTGGCGGAATTGGTAGACGCGCAGCGTTGAGGTCGCTGTTCCTTAACCGGAGTGAAAGTTCGAGTCTTTTCATCCGCACCAGGCCCTGCCGGACAGTACACAAAAGACGCAGACCCGCAGGGGTCTGCGTCTTTTGCTTTTGCGGGCCGCAGGGTCGCCCTTGCCGGGCGTCCTGTCGGAAACATTCCCGTTTGATTTGGATTTTCCGTTCAAATGACTGGCGCGAGTGCGCAATCCTGCCCGTTTTTCCCGCAGTTGCGGGGAATGCAGGCAAAACCGGATTTCTGCGTTGCAATGGGTTCAGGGTTTCGCTTTAGTTTAACGATAAAAGAAGGCGCAAGGCGCCCATGACATCAGGGAGACACGGGTGACGGTTGAGCCCCGAAACGACGCTTTTGTCGCATTTGAGCATGTCCAGAAAAGCTACGATGGGGTTACCCTTGTCGTGAAGGACTTGAACCTGTCCATCGCCAAGGGCGAGTTTCTGACCATGCTTGGCCCGTCGGGGTCCGGCAAGACCACCTGCCTGATGATGCTGGCCGGGTTCGAGACTGCGACCAATGGCGAGATCAAGCTGGATGGCCGCCCGATCAGCCAGGTGCCCCCGCACAAGCGCGGGATCGGCATGGTGTTCCAGAACTACGCGCTGTTTCCGCACATGACAGTAGGGGAAAACCTTGCCTTCCCGCTGGAAGTGCGCGGCATGTCGAAGTCCGACCGCGAGGCAAAGATCAAGCGCGCGCTGGACATGGTGCAGATGTACAGCTTCATCAACCGCCGCCCGGCGCAGCTTTCGGGCGGCCAGCAGCAGCGCATTGCCCTGGCGCGGGCGCTGGTCTTTGATCCGGCGCTGGTCCTGATGGACGAACCGCTTGGCGCGCTGGACAAGCAGCTGCGTGAACACATGCAGTATGAAATCAAGCACTTGCATGAGAATCTGGGGATCACCGTAGTCTATGTCACCCATGACCAGGGCGAAGCGCTGACCATGTCCGACCGCGTGGCCGTGTTCAACGATGGCCGCATTCAGCAACTTGCCCCGCCCGCGGACCTGTACGAACGCCCCGACAACAGCTTTGTCGCGGGCTTCATCGGTGAGAACAACAAGCTCCTTGGCACCATCGAGGAGCTTTCAGGCGACAAGGCGCTGGTGCGGCTGCGCACAGGCGAGTTGATTGATGCAACAGCGGTCAACATCAAGGAAAAGGGCCAGCAGACGCTGGTCTCGATCCGGCCCGAACGGGTGGAGTTCAAGCCCGAGATGATGCCCCCCGGCGCCCATACCATTGGCGCCGAGGTGGTGGAGGTGATCTACATGGGCGACATCCTGCGCGCTGTCCTGCGGGTGGCGGGGTCGGATGAGTTCGTGATGAAGATGCGCAACACGCTGGGACAGACGAAGCTTGCCCCCGGCCAGACAATCAAGGTGGGCTGGCATCCCCAGGATGCCCGCGCGCTGGATCCTTGATGACGGGGCCGGCTGGTCCGGCCCGGAACGACCAACCAAGAAAACAGGGAGACTGCCAATGAAGAAGACCCTCATCCTTTCGACAGCACTGGTCAGCCTTGGCTTTGCTGCCAATGCCGACATCACAGTGATGTCATGGGGCGGCGCCTATGGCGAAGCCCAGAACGAAGCCTTCGTGAAACCGTTCGTCGCAGCCACCGGCAAGGCGACTATCATGGTCGACAGCGACAACCCGGCCACCCCAATCAAGGCGATGGTCGAATCCGGCAACGTGACTGTTGACGTCGCCTCGTTGGAATATGCCGATGCGATCCGTCTGTGCGACGAAGGCGTGCTGGAGCCGATCGACATCAGCACTCTGCCCGCGGGCGCTGACGGCACCCCGGCCGCCGATGACTTCCTTCCCGGCGCGGTGACGGAATGTGGCGTGTCGACCGACATCTGGTCGAACGTGTTTGCCTATGACACCACCAAGTTCCCCGATGGCCCGACCACGGTTGCCGACTTCTTCGATCTGGAAAAGTTCCCCGGCAAACGCGGTCTGCGCAAGGGCGCCAAGGCTGTTCTGGAACTCGCGTTGATGGGCGACGGCGTTCCTGCCGCCGAAGTCTATGACCTGCTGCGCACCCCTGAAGGCGTGGACCGTGCCTTCGCCAAGCTGGACACCATCAAGGCTGATGTTGTCTGGTGGGAAGCCGGCAGCCAGGCACCGCAGCTTTTGGCCGACGGCGAAGTTGCGATGACCACCGCCTACAACGGCCGGATCTTTGCGGCGGCGATGAACGAGGGCAAGCCCTTCGAAATCGTCTGGGACGGGCAGATCTACGAAAACGAAATGTTCGTCGTGCCGAAGGGTGCGCCCAACATGGCTGACGCGATGGAATTCATCGCTTTCGCCACCTCGACCGAAGGCCTGCGGGCGTCTGCGCAGCAGATTTCCTATGGCCCGGCGCGCAAGTCGTCGATGCTGGAAGAGATCGTGTTCAAGGACGGCAAGACGGTGATGGCACCGCACCTGCCGACTGCGCCCGCTAACATGGGCAACGCGCTGGAAACCTCGGCTGACTTCTGGGTCGACTACGACGCCGAGTTGAACGAGCGGTTCCAGGCCTGGCTCGCACAGTAAGCACATCCCTTGCCGGGCGCGGTCTTCTACCGCGCCCGGCCCCTTCTGACCGAGTGAGGCCATGGCCGAGGCGAACGCACCCCTGCTGACCACCGCGGACGGACGCCCGCTGAAGGCTGCGCTGGCCACGGCGCAGATGCGCGCCAAGCGCCGCGCCTTTCTGCTGGTGACGCCGCTTTTGTTGTTTGTCCTGCTGACCTTCCTTGTGCCGATCGCCTATATGCTGATGCGGTCGGTCGAACATGACGGCTTTGCCACCTCTGCCCCGGCACTCGTCGCCTGGTTTGACGAGAACCCCGATTTTGACCCGGCCAACCCGCCTGAGGCCGCCTATGCCGCGCTGGTGGAGGATCTGGCGCGGATGCAGGTCGAACGCACCACCGGCATCGCAGGCACCCGGATCAACTATTCCGTGCCGGGCACGATCAGCCTGTTCAAGGGTGGCGCGCGCGCGGCTGCCGACCTTGCCCCCCCCTACCGCGAGTCGTTGCTGGAGGTTGATGAGGCCTGGGGCCGGGCCGCCCTTTGGCGTGGGATGCAGTCAGCCTCGGGCACCTATACGACGGAATTCTACCGTGTCGCGTCGGACCGGAAGCTGACGGATGAAGGCTGGGCGCGCGGGCAGGACAATGAACGCATCTACCTGTACCTCTTTTTCAAGACCTTCGTGATCTCGGCCATCATCACCGTCCTGTGCCTGCTGCTGGCCTTTCCCGTCGCGCATCTGCTGGCGACCCTGCCAATGGCAAAGTCGGCGCTGCTGATGATCCTTGTGCTGTTGCCCTTCTGGACCTCGCTTCTGGTGCGCACGACAAGCTGGATCGTGCTGTTGCAGGAACAGGGCGTGGTGAACAACGTGCTGGTGTCCATGGGTCTGGTGGACGATGCCGGGCGGCTGTCGATGATGTACAACATGACCGGCACGATCGTCGCGATGACGCATGTGCTGCTGCCGTTCATGATCCTGCCGCTATATTCAGTGATGAAGGTGATACCGCCCAGCTATGCCCGCGCGGCGCGGTCGTTGGGTGCTACCAGCTGGACCACGTTCCGCCGGGTCTATCTGCCGCAAACCCTGCCCGGCATCGCGGCGGGGTCGCTTCTCGTGTTCATTCTGGCCGTCGGCTACTACATCACCCCGGCCTTGGTCGGCGGGGCAGATGGTCAGCTGATTTCAAACCTGATCGCCTTTCACATGTCGAAGTCGAACTGGTCACTGGCCGCTGCCATCGCGGCGATGCTGCTGGTGTCGATCCTTGTGCTTTACTGGCTGTATGACCGGCTGGTCGGCATTGACCGGCTGAAGTTCGGGTAACGAGGATATCATGGCCCTTCCCACCTATGCCTCACCGCTCGAACGCGTCTGGTACTACACCTACATCGTGATCTGCGTTCTGGTGTTCGTCTTCCTGATCTCACCGATTTTGGTGATCCTGCCGCTGTCGTTCAACGCGGAGCCCTATTTCACCTTTACCGAGAAGATGCTGACCTTCGACCCCGAAGGCTATAGCCTGCGCTGGTATGATGCGCTGCTGACCCTTGGCCATCCGGATTCCGAAGGGGTGCGCGATCAGGCCTGGTGGGCGGCGGTCTGGGAACGGTCCACCTGGGTGCAAGCGGCCAAGAATTCCTTCTGGGTCGGGCTTTGGGCGACGATCTTGGCCACGGTCCTTGGCACAATCGCAGCCCTTGGGCTGTCGCGGCCGGAAATGCCCTACCGGCGGCTGATCATGGCGCTGCTGATCAGCCCGATGATCGTGCCGATCATCATCATCGCCGTGGGGATGAGCTTCTTTTACGCCAAGGCCTGTGTGCCCCCGGATGGTGCGCTTGCCGCCACCGTGGGGCTGGTCCTGTCGGAAAAGGGCTGTCTGGCAAACTCGCATCTTGGGGTGATCGTGGCCCATGCCGTCCTTGGCATCCCCTTTGTCATCATCACGGTGACAGCCACGCTGTCCGGCTTTGACCAATCGCTGATCCGCGCGGCGCAAAGCCTTGGGGCGAACCCGAGGACAGTGTTCTTCAAGGTCATCATGCCGCTGATCCTGCCGGGCGTGATCTCGGGCGCGCTTTTCGCCTTCGTCACCTCGTTTGACGAGGTGGTGGCGGTTCTCTTCATCGCCGGACCCGACCAGCAGACCATCCCGCGCCAGATGTTCAACGGCATCCGCGAAGCCATCAGCCCGGCGATCCTTGCGGTGGCGACGATCCTTGTGATCATCTCTGTCCTTCTGCTGGCCACGGTGGAACTTTTGCGGCGAAGATCAGACCGCTTGCGCGGGGTCACGGGGCGGTAGCGCCCCGGCCGGTCCAGCGTCAGGGCAGGATCTGCAACCACGCCCAGACGGTCATGATGGACAGTGCGGTTGCCAGCAGAACAGTGGACGCGGCCACCCGTTTTGCCACCCCGTAGAGGTTGGCGAATACATAGGCGTTGACGCCGGGCGCCATGGCTGCGGTCAGGACGGCGGAGCGCAGGGCTGCGGTGTCCAGCGCAAAGACCTGGGTCGCCAGCAGCCACGTAACGGCGGGATGCACAACCAGCGAGACGGTCGACAGCAGGGCGATCGCGCGAAGATCGCCCTCGGGCCGGTAGCGGCACAGCACTCCGCCCAGTCCGAAAAGTGCAGCCGGAAGGGCGGCCTTGATCACCATGTCGATGGCCGACCATGCAATGCCCGGCAGCGCCACGCCGGACAGGTTCACGGCAAAGCCGCACAGGATGCCGATGACAAGGGGCTGCGTCAGGATGGCGCTTGCGACCTGCCTTGCCAGCGTCAGGGCGGAAAGCCCAAGCCCGCGCGACCGGGCCAGTTCCATCAGCGTGATCCCGAAGGCGTAGAACAGCGGCGCGTGGATGGAGATGATGGCGAAGGTCCCCTCTAGCGCTCCGGCGCCATAGGCGCGTTCGGTGATCGGCACACCCAAGAGCAGCGAGTTTGAAAACAGCGCCACGAAGCCGAAAGCGATGCTGTCGGTCACCGGACGGGCGAACAGGACCCTTGCCGCGATGAACCCGGTAGCAAAGCCGCTGAAGGCCCCGATGTAGAAGCTGAGCATCAACCCCGCATCATAGGCCTTGCCAAGATCAAGCCGGGCGATAGAGGCGAAAAGCAGCAGTGGCAGCGCGAAACTTTGGGCAAAGCTCATCACCCCGTCGACGGCCGTGTCCTTGAACCCAAGCCAGCGGGCGGCGACATAGCCAAAGCCGATGATCAGGAAAACCGGAAGGATGACGTCAAGCAGCGCGCTCATAAGGGGCAGTGTTCCGGGATGTCAGCCGCCCGATAAAGGCGGATGGGCCGACGGTCAAAGATCATAGCTGATGGTCATGCCGTCAAAGGCGGGGACGATGTGCTGCGGCAGTTCTTCGCACAGCGTCTGGTAATCAAGATCGTTGTGCATGTTCGTCAGCACGGCGCGGGCGGGTTTGGCGCGGGCGATCCAGTCCAGCGTCATCGCCAGATGGGCATGCGTTGGGTGCGGCTTGCGGCGCAGCGCGTCGACGATCCAGCAATCCAGACCTTCAAGCACCGCCCAGCTTTCCGACGGGATCGCCACGGCATCGGGCAGATAGGCAAGCGGACCGATGCGAAAGCCAAGCGCGTCCATGCTGCCATGTTCGGCGCGAAACGGGGTCAGGCTGATTGCCCCGCCATCGCCCGAGACTGTGATCGGGCCATCAAGGGAATGAAGGTCGAGAATGGGCGGGTAGGGGGAGTCTGTCGGCTGCACGAAGGCATAGCCAAAGCGGGAAAGCAGCGACTCTTGCGTGGGGCCGTCGGCCCAGACGGGCAGGCGGTGGCGCAGGTTGAACACCACCTGACGCAGATCGTCGATCCCGTGCATATGGTCGGCATGGCTGTGCGTGTAGACCACCGCATCAAGCACACCCACGCCCGCATCCAGCAATTGGTCGCGCATGTCCGGTGTGGTGTCGATCAGGACGCGGGTTGCGCCCTTGTCAGTTGTACGGGTGACCAGAACCGAACAGCGGCGGCGGCGGTTCTTTGGATTTGCAGGGTCGCAGGCACCCCAATCGCCGCCAAGGCGGGGAACGCCCCCAGAGGATCCGCAACCAAGAATGGTGAAGGTCAACCGCGCCATCAGGCAGCCGCCTTTGCGCGGCGGGCGCGGGTGAACAGCCGATCGAAGTTGGCGGTGGTCCGGGCGGCGAACTCTGCAAGGCTCAGGCCAAAGACCGGGGCCATGGCGCTGGCGGTGTGGGCGACATAGGCCGGTTCGTTCCGCTTGCCACGATAGGGCGGCGGGGCGAGGTAGGGGCTGTCGGTTTCCAGCAACAGCCGGTCCAGCGGGGCTGCGGCGAAGATGTCGCGGAGCGCCTGACTTTTGGGGAAGGCGGCAATGCCTGAGATCGACAGGTAGAACCCCATCTCAAGCGCCGCCTCCGCCAGACGCGGACCCGAGGAAAAGCAATGCATGACGCAAGCATAGGACCGCCGCGCCATGCCTTCGGCAAGGATCGCCTCCATGTCCTGATCGGCGTCGCGGGCGTGGATGATCAGCGGCAGGCCGGTTTCCTGCGCCGCCTCGATATGGATGCGCAGCGAGGTTTGCTGAATGGCCTTGCTGTCGGCGGTGTAGTGGTAGTCAAGGCCCGTCTCGCCAATGCCGACAAAGCGGGGGTGACGGGCAAGGGCCACCAGTTGCTCCACCGTGGCAAGCGGTTCGTCTGCCGCGCTCATCGGGTGGGTCCCGGCGGCGTAGAAGACCTGCGGGTGCGCCTCGGCAATCGCGCGGACCTGGGGTTCGTGGCGCAAGCGGGTGCAGATCGTGACCATGCGGTTCACACCCGCCGCTTCGGCGCGAGCAATGACGTCGGGCAGTTCCGGCGCCAGATCGGGGAAGTCCAGATGGCAGTGGCTGTCAACAAGATCGGGCAGGGTGGGGGACATCGCGGGCTACCTCTGGGCGAGGGAACCCGCCGTCTCGTCGACCTTCAGGAGCATATCCATCAGAAGCGCGGCAGGGTCAAGGTTGACCGCCTTGCCGCGCCGGGCACGGGACGAAAGTGACTGGGCCAGATCGGCCCAAGCGCGGGCGGCGGTGGGGTGTGGTGACAGGCGGGCCAGCAGCGCGGCCTCACCCGGGGCGGCTTCGGGCACCGGTTGGCCAGAGGCGCCATGGCGGGCAAGGCGCGACAGGCAAAGGTCGATCAGGGTGACCATCAGGTCGAACGTTTCCGCCGCCCCGCGCGCGCCGGCAACCTCGGCCAGTGCAATCGCCTGGGGGCGGTCCATGCGGGGCAGGGTGGCAAAGAGCCGGATGATGGCGGCGTAAAGTTTCAGTCCGTCCAGGTTGGTCATCCGGAACGCCTCACCCACCGATCCGGCGGAAAGTTCGGCCAGCGCGGCGCGGTCTTCGGGGGCAACTTCGCCCCCGGCCTGCGTCAGGGCATCGGCCAGATCCTGCGGGCCAAGCGGGGTCAGGCGAAGTTCGCGGCACCGCGACCGGATCGTCGGCAGCAAACGCGCGGGCTGATGCGCGACCAGAAAAAGCGTGACGTTGGCGGGCGGTTCTTCCAGCAGCTTCAACAGCGCATTGGCCGAGGCTGTGTTCATCTCGTCCAGACTGTCGATGATCGCGGTGCGGCGGCCGCCATCGGCGGCGGAAAGGGCGAAGAAGGATTTCATCTTGCGCACCTCATCAACCGAGATGACCTGGCTGAGGGCGGTTTCCTTGTCGTTCGGGCCCCGGCGCAGCAGAAAATTCCGTGGCTCGGCCAGTTGCAGCAGGCGACGGGCGACGGGGTGGCTTGGCGGGATGTCCAGCGTATCGGGCGGGGGGGCGGCGAACATGCCCCCGTCATCGTCCGGCGTGGCCAGCAGAAAGCGCGCCAGTCGCCAGGCAAGGGTTGCCTTGCCGGTACCCTTGGGGCCAGTCAACATCCAGGCGTGGTGCAGCCGTCCGGTGGTGAAGGCGGCCAGAAAATCCGTCTCTGGCGCGGCGTGGCCAAACAGGGCTTGGGTTTCGCGCGGGTGCGGCGCGCCTTCCAGGCGGTCTGGTTCGGGAAGTGGATCGGACTTTGCATCAGCCATGTGCGGCAGATTGCACAGGCTTGGGCGTGGGGGAAAGGGGGGTAGGTGCAATCATGCCGTCGAGGGTTCCCCGCGACACCGCTTGATCTTGGGAGAGAACCCGTCAGCCAAGATGGGGCATCACCGTGCGCCACACCCGGTCAGCCACGACAGCCTGATCCGCATCCGCGTCGATCACGCGGAACCGGGCATGTTGGGTGGCGAGGGCAAGAAACCCGTCACGGGCCTTTTGCTGGAAGGCGAGACCCATGTCTTCAAACCGCAGCTCCTTACCGGCACGGGCAGTGGCGCGGGCAAGGCCCTTGGCAGGGTCGAGGTCGAACAGAAGCGTCAGGTCCGGTTCCAGCCCGATCATCAGCGCATGCAGGCGGTCAACGGTGGCGGTCAGGTCGCCCCGCGTGATGCCCTGAAAGATGCGGGTGCTGTCGGCGAAACGGTCGCTGATCACGATTTCGCCCCGGTCCAGCGCCGGGCGGATGGTCTTTTCCAGATGGTCGCGTCGGGCTGCGGTGAACAGCAGGATCTCGGTCTCGGCGGACCAGCGGTCGGTGGCGCCTTCCAGCACAAGGCGGCGGATCTCTTCGGCGCCCGGGCTGCCGCCGGGTTCGCGGGTCAGGGTCACGACATGGCCCTGTGCCCGCATCGCTTCGGCCAGCAGGCGGGCTTGGGTGGACTTGCCGGACCCGTCAATTCCTTCGAAGCTGAGGAAAAGCCCGGCCATTCAGCTGGCCGGCGACCCGATATACTGCCCATAAAGCGCCTCGGCCGCGACGGACAACCGACGCAGGAACCCGGCTTTGCCAATGTCAGCCTCGGCCACGAGGGGGAAGCGGCGGTCGGGCAGGTCGGGGACATGGACGATCAGTTCGGCCACCGGAGTGCCTGCAGTCACCGGGGCGGTGAGGGGGCCGTTGTAGACCACTTCAGCCGTCACGCTGTCCTGTACAAGGGCGGGGACCAGCAGGCGCACATCTTCTGCCGGCACCAGACCGACGGTGTCGACATCCCCCAGATGCACCTCGGCTTCGGCCAGACGCGTGCCAGTCTTTGCGACCGTCTTTTCCGAGAACTGCCGGAAGGCCCAAGCGACGATGCGTTCGGATTCCTCGGCGCGGGCCTGTTCGCTCGGCAGGCCGGTGATCGCAAAGATCACCCGGCGGTCGCCCTGCTTGGCGCTGCCGACAAGTCCATAGCCCGCCTCTTGCGTGTGGCCGGTCTTGAGGCCGTCGGCCCCGACGCCAAGCTCCAACAGCGGGTTGCGGTTGCGGGCGTTGGCGGGGGCACGGTCTTTGTAGTTGAACTCTGTCTCGGCGAAGATCGGGTAGTATTCAGGGAAATCCTCGATCAGGTGCTGCGCCAGAATGCCAAGGTCGCGCATCGACATGCGATGGGTCGGATCGGGCCAGCCAGAGGAGTTGGCAAAGACCGAAGCGGTCATGCCAAGGGCGCGGCCCCGTTCGGTCATCTGGGCGGAAAACGCCTCTTCCGTCCCGGCTAGGCCTTCAGCGACCACGACACAGGCGTCGTTGCCCGAGTTCACGATCATGCCATAGATCAGGTCGCGGACCGTGGGGCGGTCGGTTTCCTGCAGGAACATCGTCGATCCGCCCATCGCCTTGGCGCGCGCGGATACGGCAAACTCCGTCTCCATCGTGACGCGACCGTCGCGCAGCGCTTCGAACAGCATGTTGATGGTCATCAGCTTTGACATGGAAGCCGGAGGAAGCGGCTGGTCGGCGTTCTTGTCCATCAGGACCGTCCCGGTCGTGACGTCATAAACCCAGGCGGCGGTGGCCTGCGTTTCGAACGCATGGGCAGGCAGGGCCCCCAATGCGAGCGAAAGGCAGGTGGCAATGTGTCGGATCAGTCGCATCATGAGGAACAGCTTTGGCTATTGCAGGAAGAAGGCGTCGGCAAAGCCGGCGGCCTTGATGGATTTCAAAAGCTCGGCATCGCCCGTAGCGACGACACCCCAGACAACCTTGCCGCCGGTTTCGGATTTCCGCGCCTGAGCGGTCACGCCGATCTTTCCCAGCGCCTCGACAGCGCGCGTGGCGTTCTCTTCCTTCGAGAACGATGCCACCTGGATCGTCCGACCGGCAGCAACCGGCGCTTCGACGACCGGAGCGGTCGCTGCGGCCGCGGCAGCCGCGGCGGCTTCCTCTTCGGCGCGACGCTGGCGTCGGGTCTTGGCCGGTTCGGCTGCGGGCGCGGCCTCGGCTGTCGTCGCGGGTTCTGCTGTGGTCAGGCCAGTGGCGTCCAGCGGTGCCGTTTCAATCACGGCAACCCCCGCAGCTTCGGGTGTGGCCGGAACTTCGGCGGCACCGTCAACGGTTGCCCCGGCAGCTGCGGCGGCTTTTGCAGCCTCGGCGGCGGCCTTCTTCGCTTCGCGTGCGGCCTTGGCCTCGGCGCGGCGCTCTTTCCATGTCTTGCGCTTGGGCGGTTCTGTCGCAGCGACCGCTTCGCCCGCCGCATCGGTAACGCCATCCGCAGCGGTTGCCGCGTCTTCTCCGTCCACCGCGGCGGACCCGGCAGCGGCAAGGGCTGCTGTCGCCGCGGCGGCCGTTGCTTCGGCTGATGCGTCGGCCCCGCTTTCGGCTGCCGTCCCGCCGTCTGTCGCCACTTCCGCTGTTGCCACTTCGGCAGGCGGAACGGTCGCCGCAGCCGGGGCCTCGGGTTCGGCGCGGCGCAGCGCAGTCACGCGGATCTCCGAGGGTTGGCCGGCCAGAATGCCAAGCGCCTCTGCCGCGTCGGATGAGATTTGCAAACGCGGCCCGGGATTGTCACGCTCCCGCTTGAAGAGAGCGCCTTGGACGGACTTGCCCGTCGCCGGGTTGAACATCACAACCCGCTCCGGGTTCTGCGCTTCGGGCGAGGCCACCCAGATACCGCCCAGCGATGGCCTGCCGTCCCACAGGGCGCTGTCCGTGACCTGAAAGACCTCGGGCGCCTCGACATCCCCAGCCGCGCCAGCCCGCGCAGTTGATGCAGCGGGTGAGCCCGTCACACCGCCGGTGCCCGTGCCTTGCACACAACCCGCAAGCAACCCAAAGGCCGCCAGTCCAAAAACAATGTGCCGAAGTGCTGCCTGTGCCATCTTCCGCCCTCAATGCTGCGCAATCTGAACGCTGCGCTTTTTGCTGTTCTTGCCCGACCGGATGAACTTACGCCCGGGCTGTTGCCGCCCTTGTCCGCGTCACGCACGCCTGCCAATGGCGATACCATACCGTCTTGTGGTGGCGGTGGGAAGGGCAGAGGCATCCCGGCCCCTTCACGATCAGCGGATTTCGCCCCATGCGTCCCCTTTCAGAATCAGACTCCAGCCGTTAGAGCGCAGGCGTCGGAGGAGTGGCGGAGTGGTTTAACGCACCGGTCTTGAAAACCGACGTAGGGGAAACTCTACCGTGGGTTCGAATCCCACCTCCTCCGCCAGAACCCAAATTTTATCATTGATTACTAAAGATCCTTGCGCTTCTTGTGATGCTTTCTGTGTCCCGAAATGTGTTGCAAAATGGCGGATATTTTGGTTGCTTGGAGCCGAGGGATACGCAGCATCCAGGGACGTCTTTTGAAGAAGGGTTATTTGAGACTGGACGTCCTTCCTTTCAACGTCGGAGACCGCCTTGACTAGCTCAAGCAATCTTGCTCTCACGAACCACGTCACCTGGCCAAACAGTGTGCTTGCATGCGTGCTGGAGATCGCTGCCGCAGGCCTGTTCCTCGATATTCTTTTCGCCTTGCTGCAGGTAATGCGATGAGCGAGGCCCAGCGTATCACCCTCACCCTGAAAGGCCGCTGGCATGGTAGCTACGGCGTTGCCTGCTGCCCGGCCCATGACGATCGAAATCCGAGCCTCAAGCTAGCAGATGGCCGGGATGGCCGCTTGCTGGCCCGTTGCTTTGCAGGCTGCACCTTCGCCGCTATTATGAATGGCCTGCGGAGCTTAGGGATCGTGGATTTCCGCATCACGGAGCCACGCACCGACTCGGACGAACTGTCTCGAAACCGGGTCGGGCAACGCCGTGAGGCAGAGGGGAATTACCGGCGCGCGCGGGCGGCATGGGATGAAGCCCTCCCAATTCGTGGCACCATTGTGGAAGCCTACCTGCAAAAAGTGCGCGGCATCACCTGTGCCCTGCCCGACACCCTGCGCTTCCATCCCTCGTGCTGGCATCCGTCTGCCAAGAACCTGCCTGCGATGGTGGCAAGGGTGGATGGATCCGACGGTTTCGCGGTCCATCGCACCTACCTGCGTCCTGATGGTAGCGGTAAGGCCGGTACCCTACCTGTAAGGGCTATGCTTGGACCGGTTGCTGGTGGCGCTGTTCGGCTATCCTCCGGGCATGATGCGCTAGCGGTGGTGGAAGGCATTGAAAGCGCATTGTCGCTCCTGTGCGTCCCTCTATGCGGGAACGTGGCGGTATGGGCAGCGCTCTCCACCTCCGGAATGGCCAGACTTCGCCTGCCGAACCGGATCGGTTCACTCATTGTTGCGACAGACTGTGATGACTCGGGAGCTGGCGAGGCTGCAGGGCGTCTTCTGGCCACGCGGGCAACCGCACTGGGCTGGTGTGTGACCATCTTCCCCGCCCCCGTGGGGCGCGATTGGAACGACGTTTTTCAATCCATGAAAGGCGGCAAGCAATGAACGCGACGAACTTCAATCCCGCCTTCTCAGAAAACTCCAAGGCATTTACGGCAGAAGGGCCGGAGCTCCTTATGCGGGAAGTCCCGCCAAGTGAGCCCTATCCCGTTACAGCGTTGGGTCCACTGCAGCAAGTTGTACAGGCCGTGCAGGACATCACTCAGGCCCCTGTCGCCCTTGCCGCGCAGTCGGCATTGTCTGTCGCTTCTCTGGTGGTTCAGGGTTTTGCGAATGTCGAGACGCTGGGCGGCGACTCTCCTGTTTCGCTTTTTTGCCTAACAATCGCGGAAAGCGGGGAACGGAAGTCTAGTTGCGATCGCCTGCTGATGCGCGGGGTACGCGACCATGAACAGGCGCAGGCAGCGACCTACCGGCGAGACATGGTTGAGTATGAAACCGCCCGCGAAATTTGGTCCGGCAAGCGCAAGCGGATGCTGTCCGACGCCGTAGGGTCCGACAAAACCAAGGCAACCGGGCTGGAAGCAGACTTACGCAACCTAGGGCCGGAACCGCGCCCGCCGCTGTTTCCGAAACTTACGGTGCAGGAGCCGACCCTTGAGGGCCTGCTGAAGCTCTACCAGTCAGGACGCCCCACGCTAGGTCTGTTCTCGGACGAGGCGGGCACCTTCATTGGCGGCCACGCAATGAACAAAGACAACCGCCTGAAAACCATTGCCGGACTATCCGCGCTATAGAGCGGTGACACGCTTGATCGCATCCGTTCCGGCGAGGGTCCCAGCGACTATCCGGGTCGTAGGCTTGCCGTGCATCTGATGGCGCAGCCGGTTGCCGCGCAACCGCTCATGGCCGATCCGCAGGCTTCCGGACAGGGATTTCTTGCCCGCTTCCTGATTACCGATCCGCCTAGCGCCATTGGCGGGCGCCTGCGGCGAGGGCATGACCCAGCGAGCGATACAGCTCTTGCCGACTTCACTGCCAGGATGACCGCCATCTTGGAAACGCCGCTACCGACCCGCGACAACCCGCAGGAACTGGTACCGGTGCGGCTGCCAATGTCGCCTCCAGCAAAGGAATTGCTCTGACGGTTCTATGTGGCCGTTGAGACGGCCCAAGCATCGGGTGGGGAGTTGGAGCATATCCGCGCCTTCGCAAGCAAGGCGGCAGAACATGCTGCACGCATTGCGGGGGTGCTGACGCTCTGGGGCGACTTGCACGCGCCCATGCTGACGCCGCAGGCGATGGGCTGGGGCATTGAAATTGCGCAATTCTATCTGTCCGAGGCGCGGCGGCTGTCCGAGGCAGGGCTTGTGTCCGAGGAAACTATGAAAGCCGAGCGGTTGCGCAAATGGCTGGTGGAAAGCTGGCCGCATGCTGAGATTACTAACCGCGAAATACTACAGTCCGGGCCGAACCGGCTGCGTGACGGAAAGGCATTGGCCGGCCCGATCAGTATTCTACTGAAGACCGGGCATCTCGTGCAGCTGGAGCCGGGAATTGTCATCCGTGGCGGTGCTCGCAAGGAGGCCTATCACATCGTGAGGCCTACCCATGCTGTTTGATGTTCAAGCTGCCCTGGCTGAAATCACCGGCGATGCGGCTGCTACACCCGCTACACTCGCTACCACTGGGGAAAATGTAGCTAAAGTAGCGGGTGTAGCAGCGCAGCGATCCGGTACATCAGCTAAATCAAAGGTACTGACCTTTGTTCCACGGCAGGGATCGTCCGAACTCTCGCGGAAAGACGCCAACGCACTTCGGCATGCCGATAGCGCCGATCGCAGACCCCTAACCTTGACAGGCCGAATTATTTGCCTGGAGCATTGGCGCAAGCTGTTCGCACGGGACCACAACGGACCGGATAGGCGGCTGTTCTGTGGCATCTGTCGCGCTTTGGTCAAACCCAGGAAATGCGCGCTTTGCGGAGATGGCCCACAATGAGTGAGCACACCGGCAGTCAATGGGCAAGCTTAGGCGCACCGGCTGCCGCAGGTAATCTGGTACGAAAATGATTGACGTCAGAGCAAAGTCCAACGCCCTATCCGAAAGCTGCCTTACGACGGGACCCTCATGTGAAGCTGAGTTAAAGACTAGCTCGGTTTGCATCTGCGCCAGCCAAGGGAGACTATCCCCGTGTCCCTGGGCTCTTACAGCTCTGCTTACATCGGCTTACATTTGAATGGGACGCGCGAGCGTAGCGGAAAAGGCCTTGCGCGCTTGGCTTGCAGCGGAACGAGAACGACTGGATGACCTGCACCAGTCGACGGTAGTGGAGTGTCCCGCTCAAGACAATCTGCATCCGAACTACCGTCGCGCTTGCCGCGACTGCTGGAACAAGATCTGCGCGAAAATGGCGGCCATCGGTCTGGACGATGACGGAAACCCTCTGCCACTTGCCGATCGGCCGTTCTGTGGTGCCAGAACTAGGGCAGGCGGAACCTGCCGGCACAAGGTTGTCCCGGGCAAAGCGCGATGCCGGTTCCACGGTGGAAAGTCCACGGGACCGAGGACCGAGGAAGGCAAGGCTCGCATTGCGGAAGCCCAACGGCGACGCTGGGCGAGATGGCGACAGAGCCGTCAGACTGCTGAAGACCAGTAGTAAGAAAATCCATCGTCCACTTCCCGCATGAAAAGCGAAACGAGAATGTTGTTCGTGTCGTCGCAGAGTTACGGATAGCCAGATCGTGAGGGAGAGACGAATGGCCATCAAGAAGAGCGACATCTACCGGTCCCTTTGGGAAGGCTGCGACCAGCTTCGCGGTGGAATGGATGCCTCGCTTTACAAGGATTACATCCTCACCCTGCTTTTCGTGAAATATGTCTCCGACAGAGCTGGCCAGTCCGACGCGCTGATAGAGGTCCCGCTTGGTGCCTCGTTCGCAGATATGAAGTCCCTGCGCGGGTCCAAGAACATCGGCGAGGGTATGGACATTATCATCTCCCGCATCGCCGAGGAGAACGACCTCACCGGCGTGAACGACCGGGCCTTCTTCAACGACGCCGAGAAGTTCGGGCGTGGCCAGAAGATGATTAACACCCTTACCGCGCTGATCAACATCTTCAGCCGCGAAGAGCTGAACTTCTCGCGGAACCGCGCCGACGGTGACGATATCCTCGGCGACGCCTACGAATACCCGACAGGCGGACATATCTGGCTTGGGCACGATGAAAACCTGGCAGACCGGATCGCGGGCTTTGTGCGCGGGACATCCACGGCACCTGTAGCAGGGCAAGACTAATAGGAAGGATGATCATGATCTGGGCTGCCGTCGCAGTTTCTGTCTCGGCCTTTGGCCTTGGTCTGCTGATCCGGACCACCAGCCTGTCAAGGGTCTATGAGGCCCAAGGCCGAGGCGATTGCCGCCCCGCGCGAGGAGCCACGCCTTCTGTCCGAGCCTGACATCGCCCGTCTGCCGCTGCCGGTCCGCCGCTATATCGCCCTGACTGGCGCGATCGGACGGCCGGTGGTCACCGCGGTCACGCTGCGGTTCGAGGCCAGATATATGACGCCCCCAGAGCGCCCGGGATGACCGGGCCGGTTGCGCAGTACGAACGCTTCGACCTTCCTGGGCGGCTATTCCTGATGACGACGCGGATGAAGGGGCTGCCGGTGGCGGTGCTGCATGACTTCGACCGCGATCAGGCGACCATGCGGGTGCGGCTTGCGGGCCTTATCAACGTCGTGCTGCAGCACCGACCAACGTCCGCTTCGGGGAGCGCGGCCAGGCAGAATGGCGTGACATCGACCGGCAGGTATGGGCCGAGAGCGCTTTGCCAGTCGCGGTCATATAGGGCGGGAAGCAGCCATTCGGACAACAGAGCGTCTTTCCTCGGGCTTCTGGATAGCAGCCGTTCCTTCTTGTCCTTGACAGTTCCTATCAGAATTTGGGATGCGTAGGCGATGGGGCCGCGCGAACGCCCCACGAGGCGCCAGCCGAAGATCGCGTTTCAATTGACCGAAACAAGACCTGAGGAGGACCGCAGATGTCTGCGCCTGATGCCATTTCCTGTGAACAGCTTGCCCGGCTGCTGGGCACCCCGAAGTCCCCTATCGTTCTCGACGTCCGCCGCGACGTTGTTAGAGCCGCAGACCCGCGCCTGTTGCCCGGCGCGCGGACGCTGGCGGAACAAGACCTCGCGCCGCAGACCCTGTCTGCCCTTGCCAAGGAACTGGCAGGCCCAGTGGTTGTGGTCTGTGCCGAAGGGCATCGGCTGAGTCAGGGTGTAGCGGCGTGGCTTCGGCACGAGGGGGTGCAGGCGGAATACCTGCTGGGCGGTCAGGCGGCTTGGACCGCATCCGGTTTGCCATTGATTGATGCTGGGAAGATCACCATGCGTGACGGGAACGGCCGATCCCTTTGGGTCACCCGGTCACGCCCCAAGATCGACCGCATCGCCTGCCCCTGGCTGATCCGCCGTTTCATCGACCCGAGGGCGGTTTTCCTGTTCGTGGCACCCTCGGAGGTGCAAGGCGTGGCCGAGCGGTTTGGCGCTGCACCGTATGACATTGAGGGTGTGTTCTGGAGCCATCGGGATGATCTTTGCACCTTTGACGTGCTTCTGGCCGAGTTTGGGCTGTCGACACCGGCCCTTGAGCGCCTGGCACTGATCGTGCGCGGAGCGGATACGGCGCGGCCGGATCTTGCACCGGAATGTGCGGGCCTTCTGGCGGCATCGCTTGGACTGTCGCGCATGTATTCGGATGACCTGGCACAGTTGGAGGCCGGGATCGCCCTTTATGACGCCTTCTATCGCTGGGCGCGGGACGCGGTGGACGAGCAGCACAATTGGCCAAGCAAGACCGGCAAGACGAAATGAACGGGCAACAGGCATATCCAGCACTGGCCGAGGCGGCCTGGGTCTGGGCACGTATTGCTGCGTTGTCCTTCGGCGGACCTGCCGGGCAGATCGCGGTCATGCACCGCATCCTGGTCGAAGAAAAGCGCTGGCTCGGCGACGGACGGTTTCTGCATGCGCTGAACTTCTGCATGCTGCTGCCCGGCCCCGAGGCACAGCAATTGGCCACCTATATCGGCTGGCTGATGCATGGCGTGCGTGGTGCGTTGGTGGCGGGGCTGTTGTTCATCCTGCCGGGCGTTGTGGCGATCATGGCGCTGAGTTGGGTCTATGCGGTCTGGGGCGATGTGGCGGTCGTATCGGCCTTGTTCTTCGGACTAAAAGCGGCGGTTCTGGCCATCGTGCTGCAGGCGGTGGTACGGGTCGGCAAGCGCGCGCTGAAGAACCGGGCGATGCAGGCCATCGCGGCTGCATCCTTTGTGGCGATCTTCGCCTTTGGCACGCCGTTCCCCCTGATCGTCGCTGTGGCGGCGCTGATCGGCTGGGCGGGCGCCAAAGCGGGGCTTGCGGGGTTCCAAGGCGGCGGCGGGCACGCGGCCGTTGGCAAGGCCCATGTCGATGACGCGACCACCTTGCTGGGCGAGGAACACGGCGATCCAACGGGCGCCAAACGTGCCGGGGCGTTTCGGGCCGGAGCAGTGGCCTTGGTGCTTTGGCTTTTGCCTGTTGTGGCCCTGCTGCTGGTGGCGCCTGAAAGCGTGTTCACCGACATCGCCACCTATTTCTCGAAGCTGGCGGTGCTGACCTTTGGCGGGGCCTATGCCGTGCTCGCGTGGGTCGCGCAGGAAGCCGTCGGCACCTACGGCTGGCTGGAACCCGGCGAGATGCTGGACGGGCTTGGCATGGCCGAAACCACGCCTGGGCCGCTGATCATGGTGCTGCAGTTCGTGGGCTTCATGGGCGCCTTGCGTGAAGCGGGCTGGGCCATGCCATTGGTTGCGGGCACGGCGGGCGGTCTTTTGGCAACTTGGGTGACGTTTGCGCCCTGCTTTGCCTGGATCTTCCTCGGCGCACCCTACATGGAAAGGTTGCGCGCCAACACTGCGCTGTCAGCGGCACTGACAGCGGTGACCGCTGCGGTGGTGGGTGTGATCCTGAACCTTGCGATCTGGTTCGCCATCCATGTCGTCTGGCGCGAGGTCACGCAGGTCGAAGCAGGGCCGTTGTCGCTGGAACTGCCGATCCTGGCCTCTATCGAGTGGGTTGCAGCAGTGATGACGGCCCTTGCGCTGATTGCGGTGTTTCGGTTGAAGCTGGGGATGGCGACCGTGCTGGTCGGGGCGGCGGCGCTGGGGCTGGCCTTGCATCTGGTCGGACTGGCCTGACTTGTCAGGCTGCGTTCGGCCAGTGGCGGTGCAAGTCGTCGATCACGAAGGCATGGCTGTGATTATGCCCGTGTTCGGCAAGATGTGGGTGATCGGGGGGAAGCTCCGGGTGGACGTGGGCCAATTCGCTGCTGTCCCGGGCGGGCCAGATGCGCAAGACGGCGATCAGTCCCAGCGCCCCGATCCCCGCCAGCACCAGCGCTGCCGCCGACAACCCTGCGCCCGCGCCGATCCAGCCCGCAAGCGGATAGGTCACCAGCCAGCAGGCGTGGCTTAGCGCGAACTGCGCGGCGAAGACGGCCCCGCGGTCAACCTCCTGTGCCGAGCGGGTGATGATCCGGCCAATTGGCGTCTGGGTCAGCGAGAACCCGAAGCCGATCATCGCCCAAAGGCCGATCAGCGCGGCCAAGCTGCCGACCAGCGGCACCAATGCCACGCCCGCAACCATCAGCGCGGCGCCGCCAATCATGACCGGGCGGTCGTGCAGTCGGTTGAGGATGCGCGGCAGCAGGAAGGCGGCCAGCATCGACCCCGCCCCAAAGCCCGCAAAAGCGAGCGCTACGGCTTCCTCGCCAAGGCCCAACCGCGCCTGCACCAGAACGACCGTGTTGACATAGACCATCGCGCCCGCAGCAGCGACGGCCGCCTCCATCACCATCAGCCCGCGCAGGCGGGGCGTGCGGGCGTAGATGCGGACCCCCTTCGTCACATCGGCCCAGAAGTGGCTGTTTCCCGCCCTTGTCCGTTCAGGCAGTTGCACGGTTACCACTAGCAGTGCAGAGGCAACGAAGCCCACCACGGTCCCCGCGAACAAGACGGGGAAGCTGACGACCGTCAGCAGTAGCGCTGCGATCATCGGCGAGGCGAGCTGCTCCAGATCCTCGGCCAGCCGCAAAAGCGACAGGGCGTTGGTATAATCATCCTCGTCCTTCAGCACGTCCGGTATCACCGCCTGAAACGCCGGGGTGAACCCGGCAGAGGCGGCCTGCAGAAAGAAGATCAGCACATAGATCTGCCAGACCTGATCGACGAACGGCAGGCAGGCGATCACGCCCGCGCGGATCAGGTCCAGCGCCACCAGAAAAGCCCGGCGCGGCAGCCGCTCGGCAATCGCGGCTGCTACCGGGGCGAGCGTAACATAGGCCACCATCTTGATCGCCAGCGCCGTGCCAAGGACCGCACCCGCATTGTCGCCCGCAAGATGCCAGGCCAGAAGACCAAGCGCCACAGTCGCAAGCCCGGTGCCCACCAGCGCCACAAGCTGGGCGGCGAAGAGATGGCGGAAGGTCGGGTTGCGCAGGGTCTTCAGCATCTATAGCAACTTTGTCAGGGACTTGATCTCGGTCAGATCCCGTTCGCCCGCCGAGGTGACGCAGTGGTCGATGTGGTCATGGATCAGCGCCCGCTTCGCCTCGGCCACGGCGCGTTCAACGGCATGCAACTGCGTGGCAAGGTCAACACAAGGCCTGCCTTCCCCGATCATCGAAATCACGCGGCGCAGATGCCCCTCGGCGCGTTTCAGCCGGGTGGCGATGGCAGGGTGGCTTGCATGGATATGAGGTTCTGACATAGAAAAGGCGTATCCCCCACTGGGGGATAAGGCAAGAAGCAAGAAGGCCCTGTAAACAGGGCATCGCCGAGGAGCAGATGCACGGGTTGATATGGGTCATTCGGCCTTTGGCAGTGCTGATGCTGCTTGTGTCACTGGGGTTCGCCCCAGTGACGGATGCGCTGACTCATGGACCCGGAGCACTGGCCGCCGAGGCGGATCATGCCGCCTGGCATGCCGAAAAGGGCGAGGTCTGGCAGGCCGATGACCATCAGCACCACGACAGCACCGACCATGACCATTTGACGGTGATCATTCTTGCCTCAGATGCGATTGGGGCGTTCGACCTGCGCAGCGCGATCAAGCTCCACGACCAGCCCGCGTTGAGCGGCGCCATCCGCGGCGGGCCAAGGCGTCCACCCCGCGCTTGGGTCTGACCGCCTGAACCGGCCTGCGCATCGCCGTGCGGCCCCGATCAGACCCATTCATTATAGGACGCTATCATGACCCATTCTTCCCGGATGCCATCGCGCATCCGGATAACCCTTGCCACGCTGGCCCTTGCCGTTCTGACGGCAAGCGCCACGCTGGCCCATAACGTGACCGAAGGCGACGCCGGTTACGTGCAGGAGGTTTCCGGCTTCCTGCCGATCCCGTTCCTGTATCTCGGCGCCAAGCACATGGTGACCGGATATGACCATATCCTGTTCCTGTTCGGCGTGATCTTCTTCCTCTACAAGCTAAAGGATATCGGCCTCTACGTCAGCCTCTTCGCCATTGGTCATTCGATCACCATGCTGACCGGCGTGTGGTTCGGAATCCAGATCAACGCCTATATCATCGACGCTATCATCGGCTTTTCGGTGGTCTACAAAGCGCTGGACAATCTGGGGGCGTTCCAACGCTGGTTCGGGGTGCAACCCGATACTCGTGCGGCGACGCTGGCATTCGGCCTGCTGCACGGCTTTGGCTTGGCGACCAAGATCCTTGACTATGACATCGCCCCCGATGGCCTTCTGGGCAACCTGATCGCCTTTAACATCGGGGTGGAACTGGGCCAGCTTCTTGCCCTCTCGGTCATCCTGATCGCCATGGGCTTCTGGCGCCGGTCGCCCCGGTTCTGGGCACAAGCCTATACCGCCAATGTCGTGATGATGTCGGCGGGCTTTCTTCTTGTTTTATATCAACTGACGGGCCTCGCGCTCTCGTGAAAGGACAGACCATGCACAACGCACAGAAACCAAACCTTGATGAACTGCCGACCTCGCGCCAACTTTGGCGCTCTACGGCCATTGCAGCCGGGGCGGCGGCCCTGATCCTTGTCACCGTGGTCTGGCCCTCGGAATACGGGTTCGACCCGACCGGTATCGGAGGGGTCCTTGGCCTGGCCGAGATGGGCGAGATCAAGACCCAACTTGCCGAAGAAGCCGAGGCTGACCGTCTGCTGATGGAAGGCCAGATCGAGCCGCAATCGTCGCTGCAGCCGGGCCTTCTGGACGTGATCTTCGGAGCCGTCGTCGGCACCGCACATGCGCAGGAAGCGCCCGCCGAGGTGCCAGCGTGGAAGGACGAGATCACCTTCGCGCTGGAGCCCGGCCAAGGCATTGAGATCAAGCTCGTAATGGTTGAGGGTGCCGTTGCCCCGTTCGAATGGATGGTTGAGGGCGGCGAAGTCAACTTCGATCTGCATGGCGATGGGTCTGGCAACAGCATCAGCTACGAGAAAGGCCGTGCTGTCCCCGCAGCAGCAGGGGAACTGACCGCAGCCTTCACCGGAAACCACGGCTGGTTCTGGCGCAACCGTGGCGACGCTCCGGTGAGCGTCACGCTCCGTGTCGCCGGTGCCTACACCGAGGTCAAACGGTTCGACTGACAAAGCAACGTCGGAGGCAGGTTCCTTGCCTCCGACATATTGATCTCGAATAACCGCTTTCGGGCAGCGGCATCTGAAGCACTGAGCCACTTGTCGGTCCGCTTTGGGCCGCTTGCTCCGTTGCCGCCTGCAGACGCGAGGGGCGGAAATCGGTCCTTGACCAAAACATCGCGGACCTTCGTGTTTCAGAGAGAGCGGACGATGGACGCCCTTGGCCTATAGGGACAGCTGATCAAAGCTTTACCAGCGTCTTGCGCGCCAGCAGGCCCTGCGGTCGAAACAGCAGTACCGCGATTACCAGAAGGATGGCGAAGGCGTCGCGATAGGGCAGCAGGCTGTCGGGCAGGTAGGCTTGCAGGATTACCTCGATGAACCCCAGAAGGAAGCCCCCGGCCACAGCGCCGGACAGGCTGCCCAGCCCACCGATGATCGCAGCGATGAAGGCTTTCAGAACCGGCAGCGCCCCCATCAGTGGATCGACGCTGCCGCGCTGCGCCACCCACAGAAGGCCCGCCACCCCAGCGAGGAGGCCCGAGATCGCAAAGGCGGTGGCCACGACGGAATTGGCGCGTATCCCCATCAGGCGTAGCACGGCGAAATCCTCAGCTGCGGCGCGCATCGCCCTGCCCGCCATCGTGCGGTGCAGAAACAGGTTCAGCCCCAGAAGCATGACCAGTGTCACGACAATCGAGATCAGCTGGATCATGCCCAGAT